>Ga0335077_10007207_pt1 | contig 13757 bp, 11 predicted proteins | sample Lox_Sample_31_FD_207151 | JGI IMG/M metagenome (GOLD analysis project Ga0335077, IMG submission 207151) | Soil microbial communities from Loxahatchee National Wildlife Refuge, Florida, United States - Lox_Sample_3.1 | ecosystem: Environmental > Terrestrial > Soil > Wetlands | place: USA...
CGATTGGTTTCTGGCTGACGAAGGGGACGCCATCCTGTTCGATGGGGACTTCGAGGCCGTGCCAGTGCATGGAGGTGCTTTCGGGCAGGGCGTTTTCGACGTGGATGCGGACGCGATCACCTTGCGTGACTTGGATGGTGGGGCCGGGGCAGGAGCCGTTGTAGCCCCAGGCGTCGATAGTTTTGAAGGGAGCGATTTTGCGTTTCACGGGCTCGGCGCGGAGATGGAAGACTTTGGTGGCGCCGTCGAGGGTGAAGGGGAGATCGGGGACGTCGGGAGTGAGGACAGGAACGTGCGGGCGAGGCGGCTCGGTAGTTTTGCGGGGCGCGGTTTTTTCGGCGGAGAGGTGGGAGGGGAGGCCGAAAAGCGCGGCGAGGGCCGCGGCGTTTTGGAAGAAACTGCGACGAGTGTTGGACATGGAGCCTCCGGAAAAATGAAATTCGAAAACAGATAATCAAACTACAGAACACGATTGGGTTCGCCGCGGAGCGGCTGGCGGGAAAAGTATTTTGGAGGCCGACCCTTCGTTCCTTAGGGCAAGCCTAAAGGTGGCCGCTACAGAAGATCAGAGGCGGAGGGGACTGCGAGGGGAAGGCAAACCGGGAGAAGAATCGGGGGGCGGGAGCGCGGATTCGGACGAATGATTCGAGATTCCCAAATCAGATGTAGGCGGAGCAATCGGGAAGAACTGCACCATGGGCGAGATGGCAGATTTGAAAGAAAACGTTTGTTGCGTGGGCAGCGCGTCGAAGAGCGAGTCGGATTGGCAGGAAGACGGCGTCTGCGCGGAAAAAGAACTGGCGGCGTGAGATCTCTCGGAGGAATGATGGCAGCTTCCCGAAAGTGGAACAGGCACGCTGGTGGGAAGACAAGAAAACAGGGCGCAACGCGCGGCGCAAAGGGGAGTGATCAGTAAGCAGAGCGCCAGCAGCGATATGGCGGCGCGTGAAATGTGGACGTGAGCGCTGAAGCGCATGGTTGTATTGTACGCGGGTTGGGGAAGAAGGGAATTGGGATTTGAGGTAAAACCCTCAAGATCCGTTGGTCCCCAGCATAACGAAGGGCACAGCCAGGAATGGCTGCGCTACCTAGGTGGACTGGGAGCGTTCGAGGAGGCGGGCGCTGAGTTGGGCAAATTCGGCGACGAGATTTTCAGTTTCACGGCCGGCGAGAGTGGCGGCGTCGATTTCCGTGGTAAGGAGGATGGAGGTGGCGACGTCGGCGCTGCACTCCAGACAGTACTTTTCGGTTCTCCCTGGAAGTTCGAATAGCTCGGCATGGCGACCACAGACACCGCATTGCGAGACGGAGAGTTCTTCACTGCCCTTCGGACCGCATAACATTTGATTTCTCCCTAAGCCCGACTGACTTATAGACAAACTTCCATTCGAAGATAGGGGAGGGACCGTTCAGAAAGCCTGATTGGTGTGTTAGCGATTTATAAGAGGAGTAAGTGTAAGAATTTAAGACGGTTAGCGGGTAGGGGTGGGAAGAGAGGGGTTTAACGCAGAGGGCACGGAGAAGAGGAGGAGAGCGATGGCGCTAGATCGGAAGAGCCCGCCCTCACAAACCGAGGGTGGGCGCCCCTCGATATCAGTGGGGATGTGGCGGAAAAATGAAGAGCACAGCCAAGAATGGCTGTGCTACATGGCCGGGTTAGTAGTGGGAGTCGGCGTCGGCTGTGACTTTGCCGGCGAAGGAGCGGTAGACGTGGGTGAAATAGATGGCGGCGAGGATCATGCCAAGGACCCACCAGATGAGGCCAACCTTCAGGCCATAGTCGGCGGCTTTGGCGTTGTGGACGGTGAGGGAGTAGATGGGATTGCGAGCGGGCAAGACCATCGGGTAGACGCCAAAGACGACGCTGGTCAGCATGCCGAGAAGATACGCGCAAGAGGCGAAGAAGGCGTTGCGCTCGTTCTTGCGGCGGAGTTCGAAGGGGATGCCGGCGAGACCCGCGACAGCGAGCAACGGTAGAACGTACCCGATCGGCCAGGTTTTGAAATTAAGGGAGACCTGCGGCTGGACACTAAAGGTGATGGCGGTGACAAGCGCGGTCAGGACGAGTACGCCCCACCACGACCAGGAAGCGACGCGGGCGGCGCGCTTGTTGAGATCGCCGAGGGATTTCCATTGCAGCCAGAGAGCGCCGTGCATCATGAGGACGAGCAGGGCCTGGACGCCGACGAGGATGGTGTACCAGTCGAGGATTCCGGTTTGCTCGCCGAGTTGGAAATTGGTCCAGAGCGGCTCGAAGAAGTAGCCGGTTTGATTGATGGGAACGCCGCGGACCACGTTGCCCAGTGCTGCGCCGAAGAATACGGCGAGCAAGAGGCTGGAGAAAGAAAAGAAGAAGTCCCAGAAAGGAATCCAGATGGGGCTCTTGATGTGATTGCGGAATTCGATGGCGGTGCCGCGCAGGATGAGAAGCCAGAGAACGATCATCAACGGAAGATAGAAGCCACTGAAACCAGTGGCGTAGAGAGCGGGAAAGGCGAAGTAGAGCGTGCCGCCAGCCGCGAGGAGCCAGACCTCGTTGCCGTCCCAGACAGGGCCGATGGTGGCGATGGCCTGGCGGCGTTCCTCTTCGGTTTTGGCGACGAGGAAATGAATGGCGCCGACGCCAAGGTCGAAGCCGTCGAGAAGAACGTAAAGTGCAACCATCACCGCGACGAGAATGAACCAGATCGTTTCCATGGCGTGCTCCTTAGTCGGCGGCCGCCGGGTCAAGAATGCCGGCGCGGACGGTGGCATCGGGCTCCGGCCCGATTTCGATTTGGCGGTAGATGAGGAAGAGCCAGAGCATGGCGAGAACGGTGTACATGCCCATGAAGCCGAGCAGCGTGAACCAGACGTTTCCTGCGCCAACCATAGGAGAGACCCCGCGCGAGGTGCGCATGAGGCCATAGATGAGCCAGGGCTGGCGGCCGAGTTCGGCGGTCATCCAGCCGGCGGTGTTGGCGATGTAAGGGAGAGGGACGCTGAGCATGAGGAGCCAGAGCATCCAGCGTGCCTCGAAAAGTTTCTTGCGCCAGAGGAGAAAGGCGGAAAGGGCCATGATGGCGATGAAGATCGTGCCTAGACCGACCATAACGTGGTAACTGAAGTAGAGGAGCTCGATGCGGTCAGGCCAGAGATCCTCGGGGAAGTCGTTGAGGCCTTTCACCTGAGCGTTCCAGTGCTTGTAGGTGAGGAAGCTGAGCATGTTAGGGACGACGAGGGGATTGTCGAGCGTACGCTTGGGAACGTCAGGCTGGCCAAGGATGGCGAGCGGCGCGCCGCTTTGCGATTCGAAGAGGCCTTCCATGGCGGCGAGGGTCGTTGGCTGGAACTCGGTGACGAGTTTACCCTGCATGTCGCCGGTGGGAGCGAGTTGTAGGAGCGCGGCGAGAATGCCGACGGTGACGCCGACGCGCAGGAAGGTGCGGCCGTATAGGGGATCGCGGTGCGAAAGAACATAGAAGGCGCCGACGGCGGTCATGACGAAGCAGCCGGTTTGCACGGCGCCGAGCATGTTGTGGGCGTATTGCCAGAGCGCCCACTTATTAAGCAGCAGGCCCCAAAAGCTGGTGAGGACGATTTCGCCCTTTTCGCTGAGGGCGAAGCCGGTGGGGTGCTGCATCCAGGCGTCGGTGGCGACGATGAGGTAGCCGCTCATCCAAGATCCGAGGAAAACAAAGAAGGCGGCCCACCAGTGGCCCATCCGGCCGAGTTTCTTTTCACCGTAGAGGAAGAGTCCCAGGAACGTGGATTCGAGGAAGAAGGAGAAAACGCCTTCCATGGCCAAAGTCTGGCCGATGACGCCGCCGGCGGCCTTGGAGAATTCGGCCCAGTTGGTGCCGAACTGAAATTCCATGGGGATCCCGGTAACGACGCCCATGGCGAAGTTGATGCCAAAAATCTTGGCCCAGAAGCGGGCGGCCCGCGAGAAGTGCTCGTCGCCGGTGCGGAGCGCGATGGTTTTGAGGATGACAATGAGCAGGGCGAGGCCCATGGTCAACTGGGGGAATAGATAGTGGAAAGTGACAGTAAAAGCGAAGTGAAGACGATGAACATCCAGCGCGGATCCCACGAAACACCTCTCTTAAAGAAAGTTTCGGAGGCCGGAGGCGGAACGAATTCGGAAGGGTGCCACCTGAGCGAAGGGCCTGGTCTAGTTTCGCAGAAATTGGGCGGCCCGGCGGGAAAAAATGAAAGCGGACTGGGCGGAAGGAGGGGAGACCGTTGACTCCGTCCATGGGTGGAAATACCATCAGGCAGCGAGAATAGGCCTTGCCGTCGAGGCAGAGACGCGAGTGTGGAGCCGGACTCGCGGCGCGAGTTGAGGCGAACTACATCCGGGTACGGAGGGGTGCCGAATGATTCTGGAAATCGAAAAGAAACAGATACCGACCGACGTGAGCTTGCTGGAATTGCGCGGGCGGCTGCTGATGGGAAACGACAGCCGGCAAGTGGAGTGGGCGATCGCGGAATTGATGAAGGATGGAGTGAAGAAAGTAGTCATGGATCTGCGGCAACTGGATGCGATCGACAGTACGGGAGTGGGGATTTTGGTGATGTGCAATGCGAAGCTGCAGAAGGCGGGGGGCGTAATGCGGATTGTGTCCACAGATGGGATTGTGGAGAGCACACTGCAGATGACGCATGTGGACCGGATCGTGAAGTTTTTCCCGACGGTGGAAGAGGCGAGCGAGAAGTTTGAGGCGTTGTGAAGAAATGAAGTAAAGAAGTAACGAGGTAATGAGGCAAGGAAGTAAAGGAGCAGCGGAGCTGAGGGCTGAACCTGCCTCCCCCCATGCAAAAAAGGAGTGTGGGGCGCCCAGCGCCGTTCGGGAGATTCATCCCACAGAAACCGCGGGATGGCGCAGAGTTGGCGTTTGCAGGCTAGTGAAACGAGGCGACGGCTTGGGCTTCGTCTTCGAAGACGGTAAAGAGGTTGAGAAGGCCGACCATTTTGAGGGTTTGCACGGTGAATTTGGAAGGGTTGAGGAGGCGGATGGCGCCGCCGGCCTGCTTGGCGCTAGTGAGATGACGAACCAGCATCCCGATCCCGCTGGAATCGATGGAGGGGACAGCCGAGAGATCGAGGACTAATTTGGAGTGGCCGTGGCCGAGAAGCTCATTCATCGTGGAATTGAAGCGGTCCAGGGCCGCTCCCATGCTGAGACGTCCATTGAGGGTAATCACTTTCACCGAATCCACTGTTTTCGTGTCGATATCCAACGTCCCAACCCCCTAGCGCCGGAGGTACGTTCCAGCAGGTCGCATTGACACCCCAGTATGGCTTTGTTAGAGTGCGCGGACAACTTAGATAATCTTGGGACAAAAAGCAAGGAAGGCAAGGGGCTGGTGGCATCCCCCGCAACTAGCCGCCAGGCGGAAGGTTGAGCATTGGCCAGCCAGGAACAAGAATCGGTCCTCGATCTCTCCTCACTCTCATTGAATCTGTTTGCCGAGCAGGAAGTGGCCCCGCGCGCCAGGATATTCGCGCGGTTTGTGTCGGAATTGATCGCCGACTCCGCGGTAAACGTGTACACGCTGGCAGGCGATGGGGAGAGCAGTATTTGGGTGCCGCGGGCCACGGTAGGCGAGGCGAAGGTTCACGAGGAAGCGATTCCGGGCGGCTCCGGGCTGTTGGGCATGGTTCTGGAGGAGATGGAGCCGATCAACCGGCTGGGCGCGCAGATCAAGCGCGAAGATTTTCCGCACGTGGACATCCGGAAATCGCTGGTGTCGTTGACCTACCTGCCGATGATTTACAAGGAAGAATTGCTGGGAGTGCTGGAAATCCTGGCATTTGAAGAGGAGATTACCTACGAGGCGATCACGGCGCTGATGCCTGCGGTGGATGTGGCGACCGCCGCGATTTTCGCGGCGCAGGCTTACGAAGAAGAGCGGAACGGGACGATGAACTCGATCACCCGGCTGACGCAGCTCTACGATCTGGAAAAGGTGTTTTCGTCCACACTGGAAATGAGCGAATTGCTGCCGCTGATCGGAACGAAATTTTCGGAGATTTTGGAGTGCGAGGCGGTGAATATCTGGCTGCTGCTGCCGGACGAATCGGTGGAGTTGATGCACCAGGCGGGCGAGGACCCGACGACATTCAAGGGGCAAAAGCTGCAACCGAATGAAGGGATTGCCGGGACCATTTCGGACAACGGGGAGCCCGTGTGCATCAGCGACGCGGGCGATCCGCGGCTGACGGAGAGGAACCGCGAAGTTGGCGAGGGCGGCGTGAAGAGCCTGGTTGCCGCCGCCATCCTGGATAAGTCGGCGCTGGTGGGCGTGGTGGAAGCGGTCAACAAACTGGACGGCGCGGCGTTCAATGACGATGACCTGTTCACGCTGACGAGTTTGGCGGAGACGGCATCCACGGCCCTGCACAACGCAAGCTTGTTGCTGGCCGAGCGCAAAGTGGAAGTGCTGGAAACGCTGAACACGGTCAGCCATGAGATTACTTCGACACTGAACCTGGAGCGGATGCTGCAGACGATTGTGAACGCGCCGCAAGCGGTGATTCCCTACGAACGGGCGGCGATCGTGCTGGAGCAGAACGGGCGGTTCAAGTTAAGCGCGGTGACAGGGCTGACACAGGTGCAGGCGGACCATCCCGATATCGCCCCGCTGAATGAAATTCTGCAATGGGCGACGCTTTCCGAAGAAGTGATCCACGTGCGGCAACACGGGGAGGAGATCGACGCCGGGCGCGAAGAGACCAAGGCGAAGTTCCGGAAATATTTTGCGGAATCGGGTATGCGCGGCTTTTATGCCCGGCCGCTGAATGACGATACGGGTCGTGTGGGTATGCTGGCAATGGAGAGCAGTGACCCGGATTTTCTAGGGCCTGCGCACCTGGAGATTATTGAGGTGCTGGCGGGGCAGGCGACGGTGGCGCTGCGCAATGCGCAGATGTACAAAGAGGTGCCGTTTATTTCCGTGTTGGAACCTGTGCTGGTCAGGAAGCGAAAGTTCATGGCCATGCGGAAACGGAAACGCACGGCGATCCTGGCGGTCTGCGGATTGGGATTGCTGTTTCTGGTGGCGTGCCCGTTGCCATTGCGGGTGGACGGAGACGCGACCGTGGCTCCGGTACGGCGGGCGCTGGTGCAGCCGGAGGTGGAAGGCGTCATCGCAAAGGTATACGTGCGGGAAGGGGAGCAGGTGCAGCGAGGGCAGGTGCTCGCCGAAATGGAATCGTGGAGTTTCCGATCGGCGCTGGCGGCGGCGGAGTCGAAATACGCGACCGCGATGCTAACTATGAACAAGGCGCTGGCGGCGAACGACGGCACGGAAGCGGGCGTACAGCGCGTGCAGGCGGACTACTGGAAAGCGGAAGTGGAGCGGGCGAAGGAATTTCTGGAGAAGACGCAGTTGCGATCACCGATCGAGGGGGTGGTGGCGACGCCGCACGTGGAGGATTTTGCGGGAAGGAAATTGGAGCAGGGAGATTCGTTCGCGGAAGTGGTGAACACGTCAGAAGCGATCGTGGACGTGGCGGTGGATGATGTGGACGCAGGAATGTTGAAGGTGGGGCAGGGAGCGGTGGTGAAGTTGAACAGTTATCCGACGCGGACCTTTCATGGGGATGTCGTGGTCGTAAGTCCGAAGGGAACGATTACCAAAGATGGGGCGGTGTTTTACGCGCGCGTAACGGTGCCGAATGAGCAGGGCGCGATTCGCGCGGGAATGGAAGGGCGAGCCAAGGTTCGGATTGGATGGTACCCATCCGGTTATGTATTTTTTCGACGACCGTTTATGTGGATGTACGCGAAGATCTGGTATTGGCTGGGCTGGTAGGAGCACGGAGGAGGCATGCGAAAGGGTTGGATGTGGGTTGGATTAAGCGCGGCGCTCCTCGCGGCTGGCTGCGGCGACGAAAAGGCGTCCAGCGGAAGTGTGACGAATGCAGCGTCGCCGGCACCGGTGCAGCCGAAGCCCGCAGTTGAGGCCGCCGGGGATCCGGGGAATGCACCGATGGTGGTCTCTGGACCGATCATCGTGGAACATGAGGTGGAGCTGACCGCGCAACGGGACGGATTGGTGCAGAAGATTTATTTTGACGCGCCGGCAAGAGTGAAAACGGGGGCGCTGCTGGCAGAGCTGGACGGAAGACAGATCGAGGCGAACCTGGAAGCGGCGAAAGCAAAGACACGGAGCATCGAAGCGGACCTGAAGAACTGGGAAGCAGAGGAGGAAGTACTAAAAGCAGATTACGAGCGGCAGAAGAATTTGTGGGACCTGGGCTTGACGTCTAAGGAACAGCTTGAGCACGCGCGGTACAAGGCCGAGTCCGACCAGTGGGACATCAAGCGGGTGATGGAGACGTTGAACACCGCGAAACAGGAAGAGCGTTCGCTGGAGCTGGAGCTGGAGAAGACGAAGATCAAGGCACCGTTTGACGGATTGATCGCGCGCCGGTACGTGCGCGAGGGGCAGAACGTAGCGAAAAATGACCGGCTGTTCTGGGTGACAGCCGAGGCGCCGCTGCTGGTCCGATTCACGCTGCCGGAGAAGTTGTTTGGCAAGATGCGCGCGGGGCAGCAAGTGGAAATTACTTCGACGGATGCACCCAACGAAAAGCACATAGCCAGAGTGAAGGAAGTGAGTCCGGTGGTGGACCCGTCGAGCGGGACGTTTGAAGTTCTGGCGGAGTTGACCGGCGAACGCGGCTCCTTACGGCCGGGGATGACAGCCTCGGTGCATCTCGAAAACCCTCACTGATACATCCATGAATCTGACCCGAGCGCTGGAAGTGGCTCTGCCGGATATTCCGGCACGGAAGTTGGCGGAGAACTATCCGCGGATGGACCCGGGGACAACCTTCCGCGAACACATCGAGGAAGGCAAGCCGGTGGTCCGCGTCTACGTACCGCGAACCGGGATGTATACCCTGGAGAAGAAGGAATGGGAGTTGGCGCAGCTTTTTGACGGGAAGCGGAGTTACGAACAGATTGCCGAGCTCTACTCGCAGCAAGCCGGAGTTCAATACGACGTGGAAACGGTGCGGGAATTCGCTGCGGGTCTAGACGCGGGAGAATTCTGGTACAAGACGACACAGGAAAAGAACATTCAGCTTTTGAAAATGAGCCGGGAAGAAAGGAAGAAGAAGCAAGAGCAGGCAGAGAAGAGCATCTGGTCGGATCTTTCGGAGGTCAACTTTCCGGCGTTCAATCCGGACCGGTTTGTCACCTGGGTCTATGAGCGAACCAAGTTCATGTATGCACCGTGGTTTACCATTGTGACGCTGGTGGGATTCGCGATCAGCGGGTTGCTGGCCGCGGCGCATTGGGGGCAGATCTGGAGCGATACTGTCGACTTTTACAATTTCGCGAATAAGACCTGGGGGGATGTCTTCGCACTCTATACGCTGGGAATGGCGGTGGTCGGAATTCACGAATTCGCGCACGCGCACGCCTGCAAGCACTATGGCGGAAGGGTGCCGGCCATGGGATTCTGCCTGATTTATCTGACGCCGGCGTTTTTCACGGATACGACGGAAGGGTTTGTCAAAGGCACGCGATATCAACGATTTGTGATCGCCATGGCGGGGATCTGGTCGGAGATGGCCTTGTTCGCCATTGCCGTGCCGATTTGGCTGGACACGCCGCCGCAAACGCTGGCACACGACAGCGCCCATTTCATCATGATGATGTGCGGATTGATGACGCTGCTGTTGAACTGGAATCCGCTGATGAAGCTGGACGGGTACTACATGCTCAGCGAAATCGTGGGGATGACGGATTTGAAGGAGAATTCCACGGCGTTTGTCTCGGCCTGGGCGAAGCGGCATATCTGGGGACTGCCGGTGGAAGTTCCGTACGTTCCGAAACGCCGGCGATTGGGTTTCGCGGTATACGCGGTGTTATCCGGAGCGTACAGCTACACGGTGCTCTACATCCTTGCGCGGTTTGCCGGGAATTTTGTTCGCAATTTCAGTCCGGAGTGGGGTTTTATTCCCGAAATCGGTGTGGCACTGATTATTTTTCGTTCGCGAATTCGATTACTGGTGAACTTCATGAAATTCGTGTACCTGGACAAGAAAGAACGAATCCAAGCCTGGCTAAAATCGATGAATCCAGTCGTGGCGGGAGGAGTCGCCATTGTGTTGCTCGCGATTCCGTTCCGGCATGAAGCCGTGACCGGAAAATTCGTACTGGAGCCGGAGCGCGTAGCAACGGTGCGAGCGATGGTGCCGGGAACGATCACGCAAGTAGAGGCACGGGAGGGGCAGAGCGTCGAGGCGGGAGACGAACTTGCAAAGCTGGAAAATCTCCCCCTGGAGTCGGACTACGAGCAGGCGCGCTCCCAGCTGATTATGGCTTCAGATCGAGCGACATCAGCCTCATTGCACTATGCCGATTATGGAGCCGCACTGCAGGAGCGAGACCACTTGAGGAAAGAAGTGGAAGATCTGACGGAAAAGCGATCTGCGTTGGAGATCGTGAGTCCGATGTCGGGAGTCGTCATCTCTCCCAAGGTTCAGGACAAACTGGGAGCGACCATGACAGCCGGGGAAGAAATTGCACAGATTGCCGACTTGAGTCAGTTGCGGGCGAGAATTTACGTATCGGAGTGGGATCTAGACAAGGTAAAGACCGGGGCGGAAGCGAAAATCCGGGTGAACGGGTTCGTGGGAGGATGGGAGGCGAAGGCCGGCCAGATTGGGGCCTGGGCCACGGAGATCGAGAAGGGACTGAATGAGGGGAACGATCTAAGTGGCGTTTTGCCCGTGCACTATTATGTGGTGGATCTGCTGGTGCCTAATGCCGACGGGAGATTGCGGCCAGGAATGACTGGAGTCGCGCGAATCTATGGGGAGCGACGGAGCTTCGCAGGGATGGCGTGGGTCGGGATCAAGAATTTCTGGGGCCGTAAGCTGTGGTGAGAGACTGAGGATTTTGAAAAAAAAAGGGCCGCCATGGAGGCGGCCCTTTTTCGATAGGCAATAAGAGTAAAACTAGATTTCCCGCTATGGAAGCTTAGAACTGGGCGCGCTTCGGGGTGGCGCGGAGGACCCTATTGCGCTTCGGGGTGGCGCGCTTCGCCACGTAGCGCTTGGAGGTGACGCTGGTGGGTTTTGCCTCGGAACTGACGGCGTTGGCCTTCTTGGTGGTCTTCAGGGTGCTGATCAGGCTCTTCTTCTCAATGGACATGGCTGGCTAGCTCCTTGCGATTTTGAATTTTGTTCCGCAGACGCTGATCCATAGTGCAGGTGCCGTGCCAAACCGCACGGGGCTGGGTATAAAGTCAGGCGGGGAACAAAACAAAAGACTTAGTACGAAAGTACTGGCTGAGGGTACAGTTGGCTTGGTGAAAATTTGTTCGATGGGTTAAAAATTAACCTCTGCCGGGTTAAAAATTAACCATTCTTGGATAGGGCTGTGCCGCGCCTCCGGCGCTCCCATCGAATGTGGTCGAGGCATCGGCCGGGTGTAGCCGCAGTCTGCGGCACACAGGCCCTTCGCATTCGCTTCGGGTGAAACCTCTGCCATGGGAGCAAGAACCGACCTGAAGGTCTGCCATTATAAGCGGAGTTAGGCGGCATAAAGCCGCCCCTACATGGCACGACGGGCGAACGGAGAAGGCGGCATAAAGCCGCCCCTACATAGCACGACGGGCGAGCGAAGAAGGCGGCCTAAAGCCGCCCCTACACAGCACGATGGGCGACCGGAGAAGGCGGCCTAAGGCCGCCCCCACAGCACGGCGCAAACCCGTGCCTACTCGATGTGGTGCTTGCGGCAGAGGTATTTCATGCGCTGTGGGTCAATCTGGAGCAGGGCGGCGGCAGCGGATTTTTTGCCGCCGGTGCGGCGTAAGGCGGCGTTGAGGTAAGCGATTTCGATTTTTTCCATCTCGGCGTCGAAATCTACACCGCCTTCGGGGATCAGAATGGCTTCCTGGCCGGTGGCGCTGTGGTGGAGCAGGAGCTGGGGCAGGTGCTCCGGGGTGACGACCGGGCCACCGACCATGACCACCAGGCGTTGAATGACGTTTTCCAACTCACGGACATTTCCGGGCCAACTATAGTCCTCCAGGATCTGGAGGACTTCGGGTTGGAGTGTCTTCAGTGGTTTTTTGGCGGCGGCGCAATAGATGCGGAGGAAATGATCGACCAAGAGAGGGATGTCGCCTTCGCGTTCGCGCAGCGGGGGAATGAAGATGGGAACAACGTTGATGCGGAAGTAAAGATCCTCGCGGAAGCGGCCTTTGCGAACGACGTCCTCGAGGTCGTCGTTCGTGGCGGTGATGAGGCGGAAGTCGATTTTGCGGACGGTGCGGCCGCCGAGGCGCTGGACGGAATGCTCCTGAAGGACGCGGAGGAGTTTGCTTTGCAGGCTGGGATGGAGGGTGGTGATTTCGTCGAGGAAGAGGGTGCCGTTGTGGGCCAATTCGACCATGCCGGGTTTCGCGGCGTCAGCGCCAGTAAATGCGCCCTTTTCATAACCAAAAAGTTCCGATTCCATGAGGGTATCGGGGAGCGCCGAACAATTGAGGCAGATATAAGGATGGTCGGCGCGATCGCCGCACTGGACGATGGCGCGGGCGACGAGTTCCTTACCGACGCCGCTTTCGCCGCGAAGAACGACGGAAGCGCCGGTGGAGGCGACGGCTTCGATGGCCTGATAGACCTTTTCCATCGCCGGGCTGCCACCCACAATGCCATTGAAGGCGGTTTTGCTTTCGACCTGCTGGAGGAGGCGGCGGCCTTCCAGTTCGAGCGCGCGCTTTTCGATGACGCGGGAGAGGATGATGTGGAGTTCGCCGAAGATCAGGGGATAAAAGAAAAATTCGTCGGCGCCGGCCTGGGCGGCCTTCAGAGGAAGCGGGCGGTTGTTGGAGCGGGAGAAAGCGAACAGGACGATGTCGTCGCGAACCTTGCGGATTTCGGCGAGGACTTCCAGGCCATCGGCGGGGCCATCGCCAACACAATCCAGGTCGAAGAGGATGGCGTTGAGATCGGGAAGTTCGAGGATGGATTTGATGTCGCTTTCAGAAGAGGCTTGCGTGGTGCGGAATTGCGGAGCGAGGAGTTTGCGGATATCGCGAAAGAGTTCGGCGTCATCGGAGATGACGGCCAGGGCGTAGCGTTCGGGGCTGAGAGCGGGTTCGGGCAAGAGAATGGGTTCCGTAATTAGGGGGAGATTATAGGGGAGGGGGTGAAGGAAGCAAAGGAAGTATTGGAAGTGAAGGAGAAGACTCCAGCCCTATGGAAGGTGGCGACGAATTCGAAGAGGAGCGATTTGGTTTGCGGTTATGCGAGCAGAGGTTGAAGCCCGCGCTACGGATGAGAGGAAAAAAAACGGCCTCGCCGTTCGGCGAGGCCGTTGGAGCGCACCGAGAAAAGGGGCTCGTTAGAACTGGAAGCGCAAGCCAAACTGCATGATGCGCGGGTTGTGGGCGGCGTTGAGCAGCAACGCCTGGGTGCTGCAACTGTAGCAGCCGAGGGAAACGATGGCTCCCGTGCCGGAGGAGGAAGTGCTGCCGCCGATGGCGTCGAGTTGGGTATGGTTGAAGATGTTGAAGTTTTCCCAGCGGAATTCGAATCCGTAGCGTTCGTTAATCTGGAAACGCTTGAAGAGGCCGAAGTCGAAGTTCAGTCGCCCGGGAAGATTGATCTCATTTCGTCCCGAGTTGCCGTAGGTCAAGCCAACGGGCTGGGCGTAGGCATCGGGGTTGTAGTCGAGGACGCCAAAGATGCCGGCGTAGGCAGCGCGCTGAGCCGCGGTCACCGAGTTTGGATTGGCAACCAGCGC
>Ga0335077_10007209_pt1 | contig 13757 bp, 11 predicted proteins | sample Lox_Sample_31_FD_207151 | JGI IMG/M metagenome (GOLD analysis project Ga0335077, IMG submission 207151) | Soil microbial communities from Loxahatchee National Wildlife Refuge, Florida, United States - Lox_Sample_3.1 | ecosystem: Environmental > Terrestrial > Soil > Wetlands | place: USA...
GCCTCCAGCAGATCAACCATCTCTTTAAGATTCACACTGTTGATGATGATCGGAGGATAACTTCCATCCGGTTTGCGCTCTCGATACACCGCGATGATGAGGCGGTAATAATCGATCGTAGATTCCTGTCCCACACCGCCGATCATGCCGAGAGTTTTCATCGGAATACTGCGCCCTTATCGGAAACGCAAAGTTCCTCGGACCTCGCATCAGGATTACAAATCTGGAAGAATAGATGACCCTCCGCCACTTCCGATTCACCATTTGCTCCGCACGTGCCTCTGCTGGTTCTCCCATCTCTTCTGCGCTTGTTCTGCATTCCTAGGTAACTTAAATTCGGTTCAGCGATGCCAAACCGAACGGAAACGCTGGAGATAGGATCACGAGCTCCGGAGTTCTTGCTTCCGGCAGCGAACCGCGAGGGCATTCTGTCGCTTTCTGGAGCGGTCGCCCGAGGGCCGGTGATGGTGGAATTTCTGCGCGGCACGTGGTGACCGAACTGCGTCAAGCGCATGGCTCAGTTTGAGCCCTACAAAGACGAGATCGAGCGGGCAGGCGCGCAACTGATGTACATCGCAGCAGAAAAGGGCGAAGGATTTTTCAAACCCGCAAAGTTCCTGGAGAAACATCCGATTTCTTTCCCTTTTTTGCTGGATGAGGACCGCAGCGTAACTAAGGCGTACGGGCTGTATCACCGCTTTGGACATGATGCGATAAATATTGCGCATCCGGCGTCGCTGGTCGTCGATCGCCAGCGGGTGCTGCGCTACATCTATCGCGGTAATAGCCAGACCGATCGCGCGCCGGTTGAACAGGTTTTGCAAGCAGTGAGGACGATTGCAGGTTGAGGATTTCAGATTGAAGAATCAGGAGGACAGAATGAAGAAACTGGTCATTTTTGGTTGCGTACTGCTAGTGTGCGGACTTGCTCTGGCGCAGGACAAAGTTTTGCTGCCCGCCGGCACAGCGTTGAAGGTCAAGCTGGAAACAAGCCTTGCGACTTATTCAAGCAAGCAGGGCGATCCGTTCTCGGGACGAGTCACGCAAGCCGTGCAGCTCGGCGGGAAGGACGTGGTTCCAATCGGTGCCACCGTGCAAGGGAGAGTTACGCGGATCGACGAACCGCGGCGGTATACCGGCAGGCCGACCATCGGAGTGTTTCCGGAGACGCTGATCATGCCCAATGGCGAACGCTTCATGCTCAATGCCACGCTGGTGGATACGAGCATTCGTAATGGGACAGATGTGAACAGCGAAGGCCAGTTCAAGGGCAAAGGCCATAACGGCGGTGATTTGACCGAGATCGGCATGGGCACAGGCGGGGGCATGTTGATCGGTGGATTAGCGGGAGGCGGCAAGGGCGTGCTGATTGGTGGAGCGATTGGAGCGACGGCAACCGTCGCACATTGGCTAGGGAAGAAGAATTCTACGAGCTTGCCTGCAGGGACGGAACTGGTAATGGAGTTGAGCCGTCCTATGGACATGAGCCCGGCAACCGGTGGCCAGTAGAAAAGCCGTTGTGTGTTCAGTTGTCAGTTAGAAGGCGGATGCGGCGAGTTCCTGCTCACTGAGGAGTTGGAGTTCGATCCAGCCTTCGAGCGGCAAGGCATCGACAGGTAGTCGATTCTGCCACAGGCTGAAGCGCAGGCGAAGTTTGGTGGTGATGAGCTCTTTGCTGGTTGAGGCCACAGGTTTCGCCAGCAGCCAGGATAGAGGCAGTTGGAATTCAAAGTTGCGTGCGAAGGCAATCTTCACGTCGGTCGTGTTTCCTGCGGAATCGGCTAACGGTTGAGCTTCATCGGGTGCACGCACTTCCCACGACTTCATTTGACCGCCCAGGATTCTCACATCCAAACGCAGAGTCCGGCGGGGACGCTGCGCTTCGGCTGCCCACGATTCCAGATTCACGACCAGGTCGAAATCCGTATGTGGAACCTTCTCCAGAAAATCGAGGCGGCCATAGACATTGCTTTCGTCGATTCCGGCATAGACCGAATCCACCAGGAAACGCTTGCCGTGCATGGCGCCGGCACGGTGATCGGCGGTGTAGAGCGCCGCGCCCATCCATTCGAAATAACGGACCATCTCCCCGGCGATACGCGGATGGATGTAGGAGGTCTGCGGCGTGAATTCGGGACGCGACGCGGCGCCGCTAATGGGTTGGGCGAGGTAGTCTGGCGGGCTCGCGCCCAGCGCCTGATAAACATTCGACAGGTGCTTGCGGTACAGTTCGTCGAACTCGCGGTCGTTGGCAGAGTGATGTTCGGGACCATACCACCAGTTCCAGTCGCTGCCTTCGGCAATCAGCAATTCTTCGAAGGCCAGCTTGCGCTGTGTTTCACGGGCGCGGGCTGCATTCTGCGAATAGAAATTGTGCGCGTGGTAGAGATAATCCCAGGATTTATTGTCTTCGGGCGCCCCGATCCACACGTTGAAGTTGGCGTTGATCCAGGAGCCGGGAACCAGAGATGTGAGCTTCCCAACATTCTTGTGGCGAGCTATGGCGCCGGAAACAGTTAGCGCTTCGATTCCCGGTTCCCGCTGGAGCGCGTCGTAGAAGCGGCGCAGGAATTCGCGTCCGGACTGGGGATAATATTCCCACGCATTTTCACCATCGAGAATTACGGGAATGATGGCATCGTTTCCCTTGGCCGTTATCGGCTGCCCAGCTTGCCGGACATTTCGAATCAGGTGCGCCGCGGCTTCTTGGGCGGGCATTCCCGAATACACGAACCCGACGAGATCGGAGATAGTGTGATCGCGAAAGATCAGATTCATCTTGGTCTTATCATTTTCGAAACGATGAATGTTGTAGAGCTTTTCTGCTTTTTCGCCGGACAAACGGCCAGAGCCGTCGCGGGCGAAGTTGATCCCTAAGCTTCGGCCGAGGACGCCTTCGTCGGTTGCCATCCACTTCACCCCGAGACCTTGGGCAATGGACAGAACTTCCTCGGAAACGCTGCCTTCCGAGGGCCACACGCCGACCGGACGAACGCCGAAAACCTGCTGGTGCAAATCGAGGCCGCGGAGCAGTTGCTCCCGTGCGTCCTCGGGATGACGGAAGCGGTTTTGCGGAAGCGGAAGACCGGGACTGGAAATGCCACCCTGGTTGGTGTCGCAAACCAGCGGCAGAATCGGATGGTAGAAAGGCGAAGTTGAGATTTCGATTCTCCCCTGCTGAGCCGCTGTGGCATGCGCAGGCAAAACTTTGCCCAGGAGTTCACGCTCGCGAGCAATCACCAGCTTCTGGTCCTCGAGCGAGTAACCGTGGCCTTTCTCGAGCAAGGTCGCGATTTCCGGTTCCTCGAGAAAGAACTCATCGAACCATGCGATTTGTGAAAGCACCTGCAGATCGGTGAAATCCTGCGGCTGAAAATAGCGGTCGGCACGTTCCGGAGAATCGCCGGTTCCGCGGAAGCGCTCCCAAAGCTCGCGATAACGCGGATAGCGTCCAATCATGTTTACCGGATTGGCCTGAAACAGATATTGCAGAGCGAAGCGGCGCTCTTCCGGAGTCAGGTCGCGTGCGGGTTTTGAGGCAACTTGCAGGAATGGATCGCGGGCCGTGCCCGCAACGTACTCCTGAATCTGGGTTATGAGCGAAGGCACAAGATTGAAGGTTTGGTGGACCTCGGGAAACTCATCGAGCAGCTTCACCATTCCGTAATAATCTTTGAGTGCGTGCAGGCGAACCCAGGGCAAGCGATATTCGCCAGTGACCAGGTCTTTGTAGAAAGGCTGATGCTGATGCCACAGGATGATGACACGCAGGACTGGCATGACAGGAAAAACTCAGTCTAGCACGCAGGCGCCGCTGCGATGGAGGAATGCCGGAATCCTTTGATTGACGGCTTCCCCTTCTGAAACAGCCGTGCCAAACTTCTTACTTCTCACACCAGACTGCCAGTTCGTTGCCGCTGGGGTCGGTGAATTGAAAGCGTCTCCCACCAGGAAACGAAAATGCATCTTCGACAATCACACCGCCGGCGTCGCGAACCTTCTTTTCAGTGGCCGTCAGGTCGATGTGACCGGCGGGCGCTCGGAGCTGGTTGACCCACATTCCCGGATGGAAGCGCAATCCTACATAGAACTGGCCCGCCGTCAATTGAAAGTCCTGAAACTGTGTCATTGCGCCGACGACTTGGAGGGTGGGTATGCCGTTACCCGCTGTAAAAAGGATGTCGGCGCAGCCGTCGGGCAACACGCGATGCAAAACCGGCGAACTCCCGGAATGCCGCATCATCCAGAGACATTCGACGGAATCCGCCAAGCGTGTTGGTGGAGCGAATTCGAAGTACGACGGCATCGGAGTAGATTACATCTAAGGGTACGGCCGTACCAGCTTGAGAGGCTGATGTCGCGCACTGAAGTTTCTCCATCCGGTACACTAGAGTTGCGCCTGGACCACTATGGAAAGCACGATAAGCACTCCCGTTCGCACTACACGCTACGACGTCAGCCTGCTCAGCCAGCAGGACACGTATCTGTTCAACGAAGGCCGACACTATCGGTCCTACAACAAACTGGGTGCGCACCTCACCAGTGCCGGAGACGAGCAAGGCACGGTTTTCAGTGTTTGGGCGCCGAATGCGCGCGAGCTCAGTGTGATTGGCCATTTCAACCATTGGGATCCCCACGCTCATCCGCTGCGCCCCCGAGGCAGCTCGGGAATATGGGAGGGATTCATCCCCGGTGTGAGCAAAGGTTCGCTCTACAAGTTTCATATTCGTTCGCATCATCACGGGCATGTGGCGGATAAGGCTGACCCGTTTGGCATGTGGCATGAAAAACCGCCTCGCACGGCGTCGGTGGTGTGGGATTTGGAATATCAGTGGTCGGATCACGACTGGATGCGGAATCGGCAGGGCAGGAATTCTTTTCATGCTCCGATTTCGATTTATGAAGTGCATCTGGGTTCGTGGATGCGAGTCCCGGAAGAGCACAACCGGCCCTTAACGTATTGTGAGACTGCACCTCGGCTGGCCGATTACGTTCAACGCATGGGCTTCACGCATGTTGAATTCCTGCCGGTGATGGAGCATCCCTTCTACGGGTCGTGGGGGTATCAGACGACCGGGTACTTTGCTCCCACTGCACGTTATGGCAGCCCGCAGGATTTCATGTACCTGGTGGATTATCTGCATCAGCGTGGGATTGGAGTGATTCTCGACTGGGTGCCATCGCACTTCCCTTCGGATGGGCATGGGCTGGCTTATTTCGACGGCACACATCTGTTTGAGCACGCCGACTCGCGCAAGGGATTTCATCCCGACTGGAAGACCCACATCTTCAACTACGGGCGAAGCGAGGTGCGAAGCTTTCTTCTCTCCAGCGCGATGTTCTGGCTGGACAAATATCACGTGGACGGACTCCGCGTCGATGCCGTGGCCTCGATGCTGTATCTCGACTATTCGCGCAAGCATGGCGAGTGGCTGCCCAATCAATACGGAGGGAGAGAGAATCTGGAGGCCATTGATTTTCTGAGGCAGTTCAATCAGGAAGCCTACGGCGAGCATCCTGATATCCAGACGTTTGCCGAGGAGTCCACGGCATGGCCCATGGTGTCGCGGCCGACCTATATCGGCGGGTTAGGATTTGGATTCAAGTGGGACATGGGCTGGATGCACGACACGTTGGAATACTTCAAGCAGGATCCTATCCATCGCAAGTATCACCACAATCAGCTCACCTTTCGCATGCTATATGGGTTTACGGAAAATTTCGTTCTGCCGCTGTCGCATGACGAGGTCGTTCACGGGAAGGGCTCGCTCATCGGAAAAATGCCGGGCGACGAGTGGCAGCGCTTCGCGAATCTGCGTTTGCTATACGGATGTATGTTTGCCCAGCCTGGCAAGAAGCTGTTGTTCATGGGAGGAGAGTTTGGCCAAGTTGGCGAGTGGGCGCACGATACCAGCCTAGAATGGCACGTTTTGCAATATCCGGTGCACAGCGGAACTCAGAAATGGGTGGAGCAGTTGAACCGCGTCTATCGCCAGCAGCCCGCATTACATGACCTGGACAACGATCCCGCCGGATTCGAATGGATCGACTGCAACGATGGTTCTGCCAGCACAATTTCGTGGTTGAGAAAAGGAGGTTCGCCGCGGGAAAGAATCATTATGGTCGGCAACTTCACCCCGGTTCCCAGGCTGGCTTACCGCTTGGGCGTTCCCTCGGGAGGGTTCTGGCGCGAACTGCTCAACAGCGACAGCAGTGATTACGGCGGTAGCAACATGGGCAATGGCGGAGGGGTTCAGGCGGAGGCAATCCCGGCTCACGGACGTCCCTACTCGCTTAGCTTGACCTTGCCGCCTTTGGCAGCATTGTTTCTAAAAGCCGAATAGTCGGCATTTGCGCCGAAATGTCGGCGAGTTCGCTGGGCACGAATGTTGACCAAGCTCTTAAGCCATGTCTCGAACCCTCCGTCGGCTGGTGACCAGCAGATCGATTCCTTGCAAAATGTCCTGCACCGGAACACCCTTGCTCATGGCAGCGTCCACGAAGGGCAACATCTCTTCCAGTTCAGGCAGGGAACCAGAAATCATGATGATGGGGAGGCCGGGGTCGTGTTGCTTCAGCCGAACCGCCAACTCAAAGCCATTCATGCCGGGGAGTTTGTAATCCAGAATGGCAGCCTCTATGGGGCTTTTGGCAGATCGAAACAGCTCCAGGGCCTGCAAACCTGACCCTGCAGAGATAACCTCGTACCCCTGCTTGCTCAACAATCTTCCGTAGAATTCGCGGATGGCGTCGTCGTCGTCCACGCAGAGCACCAGAGGCGATTTCACGAGGAGGGCTGTTCCTTTCCAGGTTCCAGCCTCAGGGGGGTTAAGGCAGGAATGTTCTGCTGCGGTTTAGCACGCAGAATGCCAATTCAGACGCGTGCTAGACTTCGATAGTGGGTCAGGTCTAAGAGCGAACCGAGCGATTACTTGAGGTCCTTGGCTGACATTCTGATGACAAGACTGACCTAATTCGTAGTTCCACATGCGGATTCTGACGCGCTACATTCTGCGCGAAGTGACGGCCCACGCTCTGATCGGCGTGGTGATCTTCACGTTTATCCTGTTCACTCGCGATCTGGGACAGATCCTCGAGCTGGTGGTTCGCAACAGCGCTCCGATCCCCAGCGTCGTCCAGGTCTTCTTTTTTATCCTTCCGATCACGCTCACTTTCAGCATTCCTGCAGGTGTGTTGGTAGGGATTCTGATCGGGCTGAGCCGGCTGGCGGCAGACAGCGAGATCACGGCCATGCGCGCCAGCGGCATTGGCGTTTGGACCTTTCTGCGAGTGATCTCAATCTTTGCCGTGACCGCGTGGTTGCTGGCCCTGGCGAATGGAATCTACGTGGCTCCGCATTCCCAGGCGGCGATGGCCCGGCTGCAGGACCGCCTGAAATCTTCGCAAGCATCGTTTGAAATCCAACCGCGGGTTTTCTATGAAGGCTTCCCGCAGTTGGTGTTGTACGTGGAGAATGTGAAGGCCGCACAAGGGGCCGCCATTTGGAAGGGCGTGTTCATCGCCGATACCAGCAACCCGGCGACACCGCGAATCACGCTTGCGAGACAGGGCATTCTCGTCAGCGAGAGCCCTAACACACTGCACCTGCACCTGAGCGACGGTTCCACACACGAGGCCGATCCTAAGGATCCCAACCATTACCAGGTTTCTACGTTCGAACAGACTGACCTGCCGATTGCTGTGCCTGAAACCGAAAGCAACAAGGCCCAGGAGCCTGCCCCGGTTTCGCAGATGACAACCTGGCAGCTGTGGCGTGAGGGGAACGATACGAGCAATCCGGCGGCGAGGTGGGACCTGATCGAATTCCACCGGCGGTTTGCCTTGCCCACTTCGTGCCTGGTGCTGGCCCTGGTTGGAGTCCCGTTTGGCCTTTCTTCCAGGAAGGGCGGGAAGTCCACGGGATTCGTGCTCACGATCCTGCTGGTGTTTGCCTATTATTCGGCCTCGCTGGTGGGGGTTTCGCTGGCGCGGCAAGGAAAACTGTCGCCGCTGCTGGGCGCTTGGCTGGCGGATGTCGTCTTCTTCGTGGCAGGCATGGCGCTGCTGTGGCGGGCGGAGCGGCGGCCGATCGATCTTTCTTCCCTGCGTAGTTTCTGGAATCCCTTCAAATCCAGACTGACGGAAACTACGGCCCTGTTTCCGCGCGCTCGCGCCGAGGATGTTTTTCGCCGCGCAGCTCAGCGCCGCCGCGTATTCAGCGCGCGTTTCCCCATGATCCTGGATGATTACGTTTTGCGCGATTTCGCAGTGAACCTGCTGCTGGTGCTGTCCGCTTTTTTGTTGCTTTTGCTGGTGTTCACCGTGTTCGAGTTGCTGGGAGACATTGTGCGGAATCAAGTGTCGCCGGTGATCGTCGGCGAGTACCTGCTCAGCGTTTCACCGTACTTTCTGTACAACATTGCCCCGCTCGCGATTTTACTGGCGGTTCTCATCACCCTGGGATTGATGCACCGCTCCAACGAAATCACCGCGATCAAGGCGACAGGAATCAGCATTTACCGGATTGTGACCCCGGTGTTAGTGGCCTGCGCGATCCTCGCGGTCGGCCTGTTTTTCTCGGACCAGTTGTACCTTCCCTACGCTAACAAACGTCAGGACGCGCTGCGGAACATGATCAAAGGCAAACCCGCGCAAACCTATCTCAATCCGGACCGGAGATGGATTTTCGGGCAGCATTCGAACATCTACTACTATCAACTGTTCGATTCGGAACGAAACGAGTTTGGACGACTCTCAGTTTTCCAATTTGATCCGGCGACATTTCAGCTGACACAGCGAGTCTATGCCGCGCGCGCGCGTTGGGAAGAAACGGTGCGGCAATGGGTTTGCACACAGGGATGGGAGCGTGATTTCCGCGGGCCGGCCATCGAGAATTACCGCACTTTTGACGTCGCCACATTCGCGGCGGTGAGCGAGCCTCCGACCTACTTCAAAAAAGAAGTCAAGCAATCCTCGGAGATGAGTTATCAGGAGTTGCGGCGTTATATCCACGATCTGCAACAGAGCGGGTTCGAGGTCGTCCGGCTGCGCGTGCAACTGGAGAAAAAGTTCGCTTTCCCGATGGTTTCCTTCGTAATGGCGGTACTCGCAATTCCCTTCTCTCTTCAGGCGGCACGTCGAGGTGCCGTTACCGGTATCGCGGTCGCGGTGGGCATTGCGCTGGTTTATTGGACGGTTTCTGGATTGTTCGAAGCGATGGGAAACATCAGCGAGCTGCCGCCGTTCCTGGCGGCATGGTCGCCCGACCTGATCTTCGCGCTGCTAGGCGGGTACATGATTCTGCGGGTACCGACCTAGCTAAGGATGGGCGAAGACTGCGAGGCAGAAGCGCGTGGCAAAATCCGACCCGTGACCATCACATTGCCTTGCACGCCTCGTCTTTACTGAGCGGCAACTGCGGAGGGATTGCCGCCGGCGACGGTGGTTGCTGCGCCCAGCGGGGCAAGACTTCCGGAGCTCGTAGTCAGACTGAACGCTGACACGGTTGACGAGCCATTGTTGGCCACATACATGAAATCGGTAGGGTTAGTCAACGTATTACCAACATTCGTGCCCACCGTACCGGAAACGATGACGAACGAGAAAGGCGTGAGTCCAGTGGAAACGGAAGGCGTGCTGAGTGGACTCAGCACGCCGCTGCCCGGAGCATAGGAATACTCGGAGACCTCGCTGGACTGTTTATCCAGAACATAAAGAAAATTGAAACCGGGATCGACGGCTATCGCAACCGGGCCAATACCGGCTGAAAAGGGAGAGCCTGCGACCGGCGTGAGCCTACCATCCGGACTGCTGGGACTGGCGCAGCTGGTAGTGACTTTATCGCAAATGGCGAAGGCAGAGACGTTGTTCGAACCGCTATTGGCTACGTAAAGAAAACCTCCACTGGGAGGAAGCGACAGTCCAGAAGGCGCGGTACCCACGCTGTACGGCGGCGGGCCAAGCGGCGTTAGCGCGCCCGATGAAGCAATCGAATAAGCTGAAACTGTATTCGTAAAGTTATTGGTCACGTACAGAAATTTCCCGGTGCCGCTGACGGCGACCGCCGTGGGCAAGGTGGCTACCGTGCTTCCAGCGGGAATGGTGGTAAAGGGTGAGCCGGAGACCTCTTTCAGGGCCGTTCCGTTGATAGAGAAAACCGAGATGTTACTCGATTCCTGATTGGCGACGAACAAGAATTTCCCCGCGGGGTCGATCGCCATGCCCGTAGGCATACTTCCGGTTTTGGCAGTGCCGCTGGCTGTGGTAAGGGAGCCGTCTGGATTAATGGTGTAAGCCGAGACGCTGTCTGACCCATTGTTGTCCACAAAGAGAGCGGTCAGCGATGGCGTAATCGCGATCGCGAATGGCATGCTGCCGGTGGGCAGCGGATTTCCGCTCGCACCGATTGCGCCGGAACTGACCGTCGCCGAGTAAGCCTGAATGCTGGAATCGCCTTGCGCTGCGAGATACAAAATGACGGTATTGATCGTGGTCGTGGCCGTGGTGCTGCGAGTGGTGCAGGCCAGCGACCCGCACAGCAGGATTGTCAGCAGACACACCAACAAACGAAGTCTCATTCCTTCAACTGTCTCCTGGTTCGTGTCGGGCGGCAGCTATTTTCCCGTTTGTATTGAGTTCCGGAGTTACTTCAAATGTGTATCAGGAAAACGGGGAAAAGAGCAAACTTGACGCTGATCGCTATCGTCCTGATTTCGCCACCCACAACACAAAGCAGGCGCCGTGAATAAAGCCTTCGCGGGCTTCGTGTGGTTCGGGGTCACGATTTTAGGACAGTGATCGGCGCAGGCGGCGCGTCCCGCGGTCAGGTCTTGCCGGTTGCAACTGGTGGCGGAGTGATTTCTTCCGGCAACTCTACTGCGGTCGATGGCAGACGGATTTCGACCATCAACCCACCTTCCGGCCGATTCTGAGCTTGAACCGTGCCGCTGTGCAGAGCGACCGCTCTGGCCGTGATTGCGAGGCCAAGGCCCACGCCTCCCGTCTGGCGGCCGCGCGCATCGTCGACGCGGTAAAAAGGGCGAAACATCTTGTCGCGAGCGTCCTCGGGTACACCCGGCCCGGAGTCAATGACCCGCACCACCGCTTCAGTTCCGGCACTTCCCCGTTCTGATTCCAACCGGATGTGGACAGCGGTGCCTTCCTCGGTATAGCGGATGGCGTTACGCACTACGTTTTCAATAGCGCTGTGCAGCAGGCTCGGGCTGCCGGTGACCTCACAGTCGGCCACGATCTCAACCTCAACCTGGCAACGGCGGCTTTGGGCTTCGAAGGCAGCGTCCTTGGCGATCTCCTGGATGAGCTGCCCCAGCCGTACGGGGGCTGTTTCGAGCGAGTCGTCGCCACCTTCGAGCCGGACCAGCATCAGCAAGCGCTGGATCATTTCGTTCAAGCGGACGGTTTCCCGGTCAATGCGGTCGAGCGCGCTGTTGGCATCGGCGCCGCTACGCTGGCGGGCCAGTTCCAAAGCAACGTTGAGGCGGGCCAGAGGGGAGCGCAATTCGTGAGAAATGTCAGTAAGCAGTCGCCGCTGCGCGTCGATTAAAGTTTGCAGACGCTCCGCCATGCGATCGAAGTCGCGAACCAGTTCGGCGGTTTCGTCATGACGTCTCGACCCCGGCATCCCGGCTCGGGCCGTCAAGTCTCCTGACGCCAGCTTCTGGGTGGCAGCACGCAGACTCGCGATCGGGGCGGTGAGATATCGCGCCAAAAAATAACAGACCAGACCGGAAGAGATAATTCCAATAAGAATACCCAATCCTGGCAGGCCGTGCGGGCCGAAGTGCATGTGCATCTCAGGAGGGAGCTCGGTGATCAAGGTGTAACGGTGTCCATCCGCGGTGGCGGTGGAGGCGCGCAGAAACTGCTGCGGCCGAAATCTTCCCCAGAAACTGTCGGCCGTACTCATTTCGCCGCGTTGCGCGCGTTGCATCCACTCGGGCGGCCTGCGTCCGAGCAGCTCTGTTCCGCGCTCGTCGAAAATGAAAAGCCGCACATGATGAATTTCATGCAGGCTTCTCAAGTACCTCCAGGCGGATTGTTCTCCGCCGCTTTGGTACGCCTGCACAACGTCATTGAGGAATTTCGGCTGCTCGGCCTGCAGGTCGGAAATCTCGCGAGTAGGGCGTAACGCGGAGGCCACCAGGAGCGCCAGCACGAAAAACAATGCCTGCGCAATCCAGTAGGAGACGAAGATCTTGACGAAAAGACTCCTCATTCCTGGCTCCTGGCATGATGCCGGGGATGAGCGAAGATGTAGCCGACTCCGCGCACGGTTTTAATGTGATCGGAACCGTTATCCGTGTCACCCAGCTTCTTGCGAACTTTGCTGACGTGCATATCGATGCTGCGGTCGAAAGGCGAGAATTTCCGGCTTAGCACTTCGTCAACCAGCCGCTCACGGGTAACGACGCGGCCGGCTTCGCGCAACAAAACGTGGAGCAGATCGAATTCGACCGAGGTCAATTCGACCGGCTGGCCACGATGCAACACACTTCGGGTCGCGGGATCGAGTTCAATATCTCCCACGTGCAGCACATCGGGAATTTGAGCGCCCGCAGTTTGCTCTGCAGCTTGAGTTCGCCGGAGAATGGCGCGAATGCGGGCCACGAGTTCTCTGGGATTGAATGGCTTGGGAAGATAATCGTCGGCGCCGATCTCCAGACCCACGATGCGGTCCACATCCTCACCTCGGGCCGTCAGCAGCAGCACCGGTGTCCTCGAGGTGTTACGGATCTTCCGCAGCACGTCGAAACCGTTCATGCCGGGAAGCATCACATCCAGCACCACCAGTCGATGATCGCCGCTAAGGGCGCGCTCCAGGCCGCGGGGGCCGTCGTACACTGCCTCAATCTGAAAACCCTCAGGCTCCAGGTATTCGGCGACTAAGGCGCACAACTCCACATCGTCATCGATGACAAGAATACGGTCCATGCTGTTCATAACAGTTTAAATAACAGACGGTGGGACGAGCGGTAAAGAATTGTCAAACGGCGACTTGCGCCTTTTACAAAACTTTACTCCGGTTGACTGACACTTTACTACCCAATTGTGGGCAAAGGTGTTCTTATCTGTAGACACAACGGCGTGTTCAGAAATCAGTGAAGGAGCAGACACTATGAAGTTCGGTCGGATGACGGCAATGGTCGCGGCGCTGGCGATGGCGCTGCTCACAGGCACGGCAATTGCGCAGGGCCCACACCACCACGGCCTGTTCGGGCCCAGGATGATGGAGAAGCTCGATCTTACGGACGCGCAACGGGCGCAGATCAAGCAAATCCACGAAAGCGGTAAGTCCACCTTGAAACCCTTATGGCAGCAGGAGCACCAGAGCCATCAGGCGATGATGGCTTTGATTACCAGCGGCAATTTCGATCAGGCGAAGGCGCAGGAAATCGCTAACCAGGAAGCCCAGATTCACGCGCAACTGGAAGTGCAACACGCACAGTTGGCCGCCCAGGCTTACCAGGTACTGACGCCGGAGCAGAAGACGAAATTTAATGAACTGCTGGCACAGCGGCATCAGCGCATGGAAGAGCACATGAAAGAGCATTCCGAAGCGCCCAGCCAGCAACCGTAAGAGTGGCCTCACTGAGAAGACACGTCGCCCGGGATAGCGGTTTGCGGGGAGCTGTCCCGGCGGCGGTCTGGCAATCTGCTTTGAAGCGCCCTGCATGAGAGCGGTTGAACACGAGGGAGGTCGTATCGTGGCGAGCGTTGCGATGCCAAACAATGCAGTT
>Ga0335077_10007212_pt1 | contig 13755 bp, 7 predicted proteins | sample Lox_Sample_31_FD_207151 | JGI IMG/M metagenome (GOLD analysis project Ga0335077, IMG submission 207151) | Soil microbial communities from Loxahatchee National Wildlife Refuge, Florida, United States - Lox_Sample_3.1 | ecosystem: Environmental > Terrestrial > Soil > Wetlands | place: USA: Florida...
CCATGACGCTGGCAACTCGCGCCATCTTTCGCGCTGGCCATTTTGTCGCAACAGGCGCATTTGGCCTTCTCCGGCGCTGGGGTTGAAGGTGTGGTTTGGGTTGAAGTTTGTGCCCAGGACGCGACGGTGATGGCGAGGATGAGGGCCAGGCAAGTGCGCTTCATGAATTCATCTCCGAGATCATCCGCAGCTTGGCAGGAGATGTCGGGTCGGGCTGTGACTAGGATCACACCGCTTCGTGAGGGAGCTTATTTCAGCAGGTGCTCAAGTGAACCACGTAAGTCGCTGAATTGGAAGGCGTAACCACTCTCAGTAAGCCGGATCGGTGTGACCTTTTGGCTGCCGAGAAGTACAGTCTCTCCCATTTCGCCAAAGGCAAGCTTCACAGCGAACGCCGGCATCGGGAAGACTGTCGGACGCGAGAGTACACCGCCCAGAGTCTTCGTGAATTCGGAATTCGTTACCGGATTGGAGCCGACCAGATTCACCGGGCCCTGCAGCGAGTCAGTATTCAGGATGTGCAGGATCGCGCCGACCATATCCTGGATATCGATCCAGCTCATCCACTGTCGGCCGGTGCCGATCTTTCCGCCGACACCAAGTTTAAACGGCGTGAGCATCTTTCTCAGCGCACCGCCTTTCGGGCTGAGCACAACGCCGGTCCGTATCTGAACGGTTCGGATGCCAGCCTTGGTAGCAGCCTGAGTCGCAGCTTCCCAATCGCGGCAGACCTCGGCCAGAAATCCGGTGCCGGATGCACTCTGTTCATTCAGGATTTCGTCGCCGCGGTCGCCGTAATAGCCGATCGCTGAGCTCGAGACGAACACGCGTGGTTTGCTCTTGGCCTGTGCCAACGCCTCGGCAAGATGGCCCGTGCCCAGGACGCGGCTGTCGCGGATTTTAGACTTCTTCGCGACTGTCCAGCGGCCCACGATGGTCTCTCCGGCAAGATGGATGACGGCATCAAAGCCGGAAACCGCATCCGCCAAAAGCGGCTGCGCAGGATCCCAGAAAATGTTCTGCTGATCACCCGAGACTCGAGATCGAATCAGTCGCGTAATCTGCGCTCCGGCGTCTTTCAGCGCAGGAACGATTGCGTTCCCGATTGGACCGGAGACTCCGCTCACCAGAATCCGCGCTTTGCGAAGATCCATCACGACGCCACAACTCTAGCAGAGACGGGCGGCTGCATACTTCTATTCCGAGAATTAGATCAGATGGAATTTCTCAACCAGAACAGTTTGCTGAAAGATTTTGAAACAAATGACGCCACAGAAGGTGCGAACCGCTTGGTGTCGTTCCTGTCGGAACTCGGTTCTGTCTCACATCTCGACCTGGCACTGATGTGCCGGGCTTTCACGTTCCGCCGCTACGCGGCTGGCCTTGCACGCTATAATCAAGTGCAGGGCCCCTGCATCCCTTCCGCTTGTTCCCAAGCCATCTCGGGTTGTTCGAGGGCTATAATCCTACATGGCGAGCTTGCGCCAACAGATCGCGACCACGGCTCTTACCCTGACGAAATTCCGCGATCTGATGCGGCGGATGCAGGAAAACCGTCCGCAAGACGATCTCACGATCGTTAAGAAAGCCTACGACTACTCCCTGAAAAATCATGACGGCCAGACGCGCGCCTCGGGTGAGCCTTATCTGGTCCACCCGCTTGAAGTGGCGCTGGTTCTGGCCGAAATGAAGATGGATCCCATCGCCATCGCCGCCGGGCTGCTGCACGATTCTGTCGAAGACACCTCGGTCACGATCGGCGACATCCGCAAGGAATTCGGCGAGCAGGTCGCGCACATCGTCGAAGGCGTCACCAAAATCAGCAAAATCGACTTTGCGACGCGCGAAGAGCAGCAGGCCGAAAATCTCCGCAAGATGATGCTGGCCATGGTCGACGACATCCGCGTGGTGCTGATCAAGCTGGCCGACCGCCTCCACAATATGCGCACGCTCGAGCATCTGCCGCCCGAGCGCCAGCACAAAATCGCCGAAGAAACTCTGGAAATCTACGCCCCGATTGCCCACCGGCTTGGCATGGGCAAGATTCGGGGTGAGCTCGAGGATCTCGGCTTCCGCTTTCTCGATCCGCTCGGGTACGAGCAGGTGGAGAAGGCCGTCAATGCCCGCCGCAAGGAGGGCGAGGCATTCCTGGCGAAGATGCAGGCAATCATCAACGACAAGCTCAAAGAAGCCGGCATTCAGGCGCGGGTTGAGAGCCGGATCAAGCGTCTGTATAGCATTCACAAGAAACTGCAACGCCAGCACATCTCCACCGACCAGGTCTACGACCTGTTTGCCATGCGCGTGATTACGCGCTCGCTGCAGGATTGCTACGCCGTGCTCGGCATCATTCACAACTTGTGGCGGCCGGTGCCGGGGCGAATCAAGGATTTCATCGCCATGCCGCGGCCGAATTTCTATCAGTCGCTGCACACCTCGGTGATCACGGACGAAGGCACGCCGTTCGAGATCCAGATTCGCACCGAAGAAATGCACAAGATGGCCGAAGAAGGCATCGCGGCCCACTGGAAATACAAGGACGGGCCGGTCTCGGCGCAGGATGAGCAGCGCTTAGCGTGGCTGCGGCAGGTGGTCGAGTGGCAAAGAGATGTCAGCGATCCGAACGAATTCCTCTCCACATTGAAGGTCGACCTGTATCCGGAAGAGGTTTACACCTTCACGCCGAAAGGCAAAGTTGTCGTGCTGCCGCGCGATGCCACGCCGATTGATTTTGCTTACACCATTCACACCGAAGTTGGCCATACCTGCGTGGGAGCGAAGGTCAACGGGCGCATGGTGCCGCTACGGCACAAGCTGCACTCCGGAGACATCGTCGAAATCCTCACCCAGCCGGGACATAAGCCGAGCCGCGACTGGCTGGGGCTGGTCAAGTCGTCGCGCTCGCGCAACAAGATCAAGCACTGGCTGAATGTTCATCAGCGCGAGCGTGCGATTGAAATCGGCCGAAAATTAATCGACAAGGAAGCGCGCAAGTACCGCATCGCGTTGAAAGAGATCAAAGACGAAGACCTGATGAAAGTTGCGTCTGGCTACGGCCTGGGCCGCGCCGACGATCTCATGGCCGGGATCGGCTACGGCAAATATTCTGCGCGGCAGGTGCTGGCGCGCCTGCTTCCGGCCGGAGCAACGCACTCGATCGCCGGCGATATCGAAGCCGAGGGACTGACCTCAGAGCCGGGAACGATCTCCAGCGTCGTCCGGCGCGTGTTCGGCGATCACAATGCCATCACGGTCCGAGGCCAGGGAGACATGCTGGTTTACCGCGCGCGCTGCTGCAATCCGATTCGCGGCGAAGGCATCGTCGGATACATCACTCGCGGCAAAGGCGTAGCGGTGCATTCGGTGAACTGCCCGAATGTCACCAATCTTCTGTACGAGCCGGAGCGGAAGATCGATGTGGAATGGGCCCGCGATGATACAACACCGACTGCCTATCCCGTAAAGCTGACGGTTTTTTGCGACGACCGCTTCGGCATGCTGAAGAGCATCACCGGCGTGATCGGAGACGCGAAGTCGAACATCCGAAACATCACTGCCCATACCGCGAATAGCCAGGCCAGCGTGGAGGTCGTTCTCGATATCGCCGACCTGAAGCACCTGGAAAACATTATTGCCGGCCTGCGGAAAATTCCCGGCGTGCACGAAGTGCAGAGATTGCAGAAAATCTGAAAGGCTGGGGCTAGGAGCTAGAGATCAGGGACTAGTAAACCAAGCTGCTGTGGTAGTCTGTGCCGTCGGTGTCCAGTTTACTGACCCCTAGGCCCTAGCCCTTAATCCCTGGAGTTTCATGCGCGAAGTCATCTCTACCAAAGACGCTCCCAAAGCCATCGGCCCTTATTCGCAGGCCATTAAAGCCAACGGATTCATCTTCGTTTCCGGACAAGTTGCGATCGATCCGGCGACGCAGCAGGTCATCATCGGCGATGTCTCGGCGCAGACGGACCGGGTCCTGCGCAATTTGTCAGAAATTCTAGAGGCGGCGGGAAGCGGCTTGGGCAAAGTTGTCCGCGCGACTGTATTTCTAAAGAATATGTCGGAGTTCGGCGCGATGAACGAAGTCTACGGGAAATATTTCAACACAGCGCCTCCGGCGCGTTCGACGGTAGAAGTCGCGCGGCTGCCGAAAGATGTGCTGGTGGAAATTGATGTGATCGCGCTGGAGTAGAATCAACCGCCGAGGGATCTAAGAATTCGTCTTGTTTTCCCTCCGCGATCTTGGCGTACTCGGCGGTGAAGAAGTGAAGTAATGAGAGGACCGGAGATGATTCCCAGGGTCATACTTGCATTCGCTTTAACCACAGTTTTGGTTTTTGCCCAAACCGCCGCGAAGAAACCCGCTCCCGCTCACCCCGCGGCCACAGGTCCCACCAAGGTCACTGGTGACGGCGTGAAGACTCCCTCCGGCTTGCAATATTGGGACATTAAGGTCGGCACCGGCCAGGAAGCCAAGAACGGCGATCACGTGAAAGTTCACTACACGGGATGGCTCACGACCGGAAAGAAGTTCGACAGCTCGGTTGGCGGCGCGCCGTTCGACTTCACCATCGGCCACGGCGACGTGATCAAGGGATGGGACGAAGGCGTGAGCGGCATGAAAATCGGCGGCAAGCGACAACTACGCATCCCGCCCGATCTCGCCTACGGCGCGCAAGGATATCCTGGCGCAATCCCGCCGAATGCAACCTTGATCTTCGACATACGGCTCGTGTCGATCGAGGCGAAGTAGGTCCGCAGAGCTACCGATTTAGCCGGCGGACTCTCCGGCATCCGGAGCGCTCCCTGCGTCCGCGACGGCCGCAAGAGCCTGAGCCCTGGAAACATCTCTGTCCTCGAGGCGGACATCGCAAAGGTCGCCGATCAGGCTCCCCGCCCAGCGATAGACGTTATGTTCGCGGACGGACTTGCGCATGCGCTGCATCCGTTCCTGCTTTTCGTCGGAGCGCATTTCGAGGGCGGTGCGAATCGCCTCGGCGGTTTGGTCGATGTCGTAGGGATTCACCAGCACCGCGTCGCGTAATTCGCGCGCAGCTCCCGTGAAGCAGCTCAGGATCAGTACGCCACGTTCGTCGTGGCGCGAGGCGATGAATTCTTTCGCGACCAGGTTCATCCCGTCGTGCAACGAGGTCACCAGGCATAGATCGGCGGCGCGGTAATAGGCCTCGACCTCCTGGTGGCTATGCTGCCGGTTCAACAGTACGATGGGCTTCCATCGCTCGGCTTGAAAGCGCCAGTTGATACGGTCGGCTTCGGCCTCCACTTCGGCTTGCAGATCGTGGTAGCGCTTGATGTGCGTGCGGCTCGGAGCGCCAATCTGGATAAAGGTAAAGACGCCCTGATATCGCGGACACTTCTCCAGGAAACGCTCGATCGCCAGAAAGCGTTCCAGAATTCCTTTGGTGTAGTCGATGCGATCGACGCCAACCCCCAACAGTGCGGCTTCGACTCCCAGTGTCTTCAGCAACGAAGCGCGCTCTTCATAATTCGACGTAGCGGGCTCAGCCTCGGACGAATCGGTCGAATCGACGCTGATGGGGAAGGGCCGAAGGATTGTCAAATGGTCGTGGCGCTGCACAGTGGAATGATCCCAATCGATGCGGGATTCGACGATGCGGTCGACGGTCTGCAGAAAATTCGTGCAATGTGCCTGGATGTGAAAGCCGATGAGATCGGCACCCAGCAATCCGTCCACTAACTCGCGTTGCCAGGGACAAATGCCGAACGCCTCGGGATTCGGCCACGGAATGTGCCAGAAAATCGCCAAACGAGCGTCAGGCCGGCTTTGCTTGATCATCTGCGGCAACAACGCGAAGTGATAATCCTGCACCAGCGCCAGCGGCCGTTTGATGCGATTCATTTCCTCGAGCAAGGCGTCGGCGAACTTGCGATTGACTTCCTGATAGTGCTTCCAGTCGGTGGCGCGAAACAAGGGACGCGTGTGCGCGATATGGCACAGCGGCCACAGTCCCTCATTAGCGAAGCCGTAGTAGTAGCCTTCCTCTTCTTCTTTCGATAGCCAGACCCGGCGAAGCGTGTAATGCGGATCGTCGGGCGGCACGAGCAGGCGATCGTTTACGTCAACGGCGTCCATATCGGCGTCGCCAGAGCCGTGCGCTACCCACGTGCCGCCGCACGCCCGCAGCACTGGCTCCAGGGCGGTGACCAGGCCGCTGGCCGGCTGTTTCACCTCCACCGACTTCCCCCGGCGCACATGCAGATACGGTTCGCGGTTTGAGACCACGAACAAGCGGCTGTCATCTTCGAGGCGTTCTCGCACATGAACGGCAAGGCGATCGGCCGTCCACATGGATTCGCCGCTGGCCCGCAGGCGCGCCTCGAGCTCCGCGGCAGAACGAGCGATCGTTAGGCTCTCGGCAAAGGTGGCCACTTCCCGCGCCAGAGGCCGGAACATCTCGATATCCGCTGGCTTGACTCGCGCTGGACGGCCGGTTCGCAGAGCTTTCATCCAGTATGCAGTGCGCGCGATTGGACCGGCCACGCTCCAGCGCACGATCAGCAGCGTGACGAGCACGATGAGGACGACATGTGCCATCCCGCTCAGAAAGGTTTCACGCCAGATTCTGACGCTTTCATCGTGAATGTACGCAGTATCATGAACGATGGCCAGGCTGCCGATTAAATCCTCTCCGCGATGCAGGGGCGAAGCAAAAATGTGCACCGGGGTACCGCCCATTTTCAGAAAGGCGCTCTTTTCACGCTCTTCCTTGAGGGCTTGCTCCACGACAGCGGGTGCGCTCGACATCAAGGATTGCAAATTGGTTGTGACCGCCAGCGGTTTGCCTTGCGGATCGTAGACTGCCAGTCCGGCGAGATTTTCACGATTGGCAAAATGCTGCACGGTTCGCTGCAGGATGCGCGCATCATCTCGGTCCAGGTCGCGTTCTACGTTGCTGGAAAGACTCTCGCCTAACACTTCAGCCCGTCGCTCAAGATCCTTGCGCATTCCTCGTTTCAGCACCAGTACCTGGTAGTAGGACGAGCACAGCGATACGACGGTGACCCCAACAATGAGCGAGATGATGAGTCGAGCGCTGAGTAATCGCATCTATACGTCCTCTGAAAGCGCACGAGCCTGAGCGGCAACTCGCGCGGGAGAAGCGCACCTCTAAGCGAACCCAGTTTCCGGGCGGGACACCTTGCTTCGGATACATGGCGCAATCGTTCAGGACGGCGTCACGAGACGAGAAGCGCGCAGAACGGACGCTGCGTTGAATGCGTCAAACTCGGTAAGCTGCAAACCTTTGATCAGGTTGCGTGGCTGACTGCATTCTGAGGACGAAATCGAAGGAAAGGTTGCACAGAGGCTGCCAAACCTAAACCCTTGAGTTGTGCGAAATTAGCGTGAGCGATGAACCATCGGAGGTGTAAAACTTTCATCCCGGGAAGATTGGTACGAGTGAAAGATCGGTAGGAAACGTCAGCACTACCGCGGTGATAATCTATGGATCACGTGCCCGACACACCTGCAGAGTTGATTGCGTCCGGTTACAAGGCGCGAAAAGAACACCGCCCGGAGCAGGCGAAAGAGATTTTTTCTGAGGCCGTTCGCTTGTCTCGCACAGCGGCTGATTCGGCGCTCCTGGCCTCTTCACTTGTCGCTTTAGGACAGATAGAGCGCGACCTCAATCATATTGATCTTGCTCTTCAACACTACTGGGAAGCTGTGGACATCCTTAGAACCAGCCCGCACCGGTTACGGCTTGCACACGCGACACGCCACCTGGCTGACATCTTTCGAAAGCTAGGTTCCCGAGAAGACGCACTTGCCTGCTACGCGGAAGCGCTGAAGTCTATCGCGAACACGCGGAAACCCCGCCTCTCGACCTTGCCAACACCGCGGCTTCGCACTGCTCAAAGGAGATGTTGGTGATAAGGAAGAGGCGAAGTCTTTGGGGCAAGAGGCGCGAAGCCTATACCACCTGGTTGATGTTCAGGCTGGCGTCCCAGAGAGTGAACGCCAGATAGCCCGATTGATGGCGAAATAGACTACCTAGCCCTCTAAACGGGCTTGCCAATCACTTGATTTCGTCAACTATCGTAGATCCGGGCGGACCAGTTGGGATAAAGTACTGCGTTCTCGCTTCTAGCATTGAGCATCCGTTAAATGTCGAGTAGGGTCGCTCGAGAGAAGTACCGACTTGATCTGGCATCGGCAATCGCGTGTCTCTGCGTGTTTCTGAGTTGCGGCGGTAATTCCAATTCGAGCGGCACGGGCGGAGGCAATCCCCCTCCACCTCCTCCACCTGCGACGGTTACAGTACCTCATCCGTCCTTTCGCACGCGTTATCTGCGCACAGACATTCAATACAACCCCAATGCGCTGCAGTTCTTCCCACCGCATTTCACGGCATACGACAGCGCGCATCAGCGCTTTTTCGTCAGCAACACAACTTTGAATCGGATCGATGTCTTCGATGCCTCAACCGAATCCCAGATCGGCTCGATTTTCGTGCCCGAACCCTGGGGAATCGACGTGTCCCCAGACGGAACCAAAATGTACGCGGCAACCGAGTTTGGAGATGTGTATCTGCTCGATCCAGGTGCGATGCAGGTTTTACTGAGGTATGCCTCTTCGACGATCGGGCCCCAAGGCTACATCGCAACGCAGGTCTTTTGGCTCGCTAACGGCGAGTTGGCGTTACTTGGCGCGATAGGGGGCTTTTATCTCGACGGTTCCCAGAATTTTGCTGTTTGGAATCCTGCTACCAATAACCTTGAAATCATATATCCGGGCAACGTGATACCCGCCCAATGGTCTGGGAACATCGGTAAGATCACTGCCACGCCAGATCGATCCAAAGTACTGGTTGGCTCTGCGACTTCAGGTTCCATTCTTCTCTATGACCCGGTCTCAGGGACAGGCATCGGAGCGGAATCGAGCAGCATTCCCTATGAGATTTTGGCTACCCCTGATGGAAGTAAGATTTTCGTCGTTGGGCCGCAAGCAGGAATCGACGTTTATGATGGCACCACCCTCGCTCACAGCGGCAACTTTACGCCGCCAGCTGCAGCTTACAGCGCTGCGCTCAGCTATGACGGTTCTTCACTTTTCGTCGTAGACCAGCAAGGGAGCGTGTACGCATTTGATACAGCGACACTGCACCAGAAAGGTTGGGTTTCGAGCTTTCAGGTGGTCGATTCGCAGAGCACGATCGTAGCGTCAGCAGTTGATCCCACCGGGCTCATGGTCGGGCCCATGGGACATGGCATCGGATTTCTCGATACGACCCAAATCAACGCGGGCACGCGGGGAACACTATTCAGCGTCAGCTTCTTAACCCCAAGTTTTGGGCCGCTCACCGGTGGGATCTCCGTGGAAGCAAACATCGGGCAACTAGTGTCACAACCAACGATGTATCTGGGCAACGCTGCCACTCAGAGCGTCACAGCGACCGCGACATCTCTCACGACCACGGCACCGAAATCGACATACTCAGGCCCCGTTGATTTCACAGTGGTGCTTCCCGACAAGAGCATTGGCATGATGCCTGAGAATTTCACCTATGGTCCAACAATCGTGGAAGTGTCCACCAATGCCGCGAGCGCGGAAGGCGGAGCAGCAGGTGCAATTTTTGGATATGGGTTTGGACAGCAGCCTTCTGATGTCCAAGTTACGGTTGGAGGGCAATCAGCAACGGTGACCCAACTGCTGGTGAATGCTTCGCCACTTTTTCCTTATCCGTTTCCGATGGAGGCGGTTTTGTTCACGGTCCCGCCTGGGATGGCTGGAGCCGTGGCCGATGTTACAGTAACGACCTCCGATGGAACTGCAACCGCTTCTGCTGCTTTGCACTACGTCCCGGCAGTCCAGTCCTATCCACTTCCAGGCGCATCTCTATCGCAAGGGATATACGACTCCTATCGAGGCGTACTGTATTTCGCAGACCGTGCACAAATTGATGTGTTCTCGCCGAGCACCGAGGCTTGGCTCTCACCGATCACGCTTCCCAATACAACCGGAAGCACGCGGCTGATGGGAATTAGCCTTTCTCCTGATGGGAACACGCTCGCAGTTTCAGACCCCGCAGAGAACGCAATTTACGTACTGAACCCTAGCTCTCCCGAGACTGTGAAACATTTTTCAACGATTGGAAGTGAGGGAGCGCCAAACGGTTTGGCGGTTAATGACGCCGGAATCGTATACTTCGCCACGTTTGCGCAAGGCATCTCGCCACCGGGCGGATTCGGCACGCTCGACTCTAATTCGGGCCAGGTCACGATTTTTCAGCGCGCCCTTGAGGATGCCGATGCGTTTACGCGCGTATTCCTCAGCCCGGATGGAAGTCGCATTTACACCAGCGAGGCTGGTTATCCGTGGATTTTGATGACTTCCAATGACTCGCTGGTGGAAGCAATTCAGTGCGGCAACGCCGGGAACGGTACGGATGAGCTATCGTTGTCGGCAGACGGGACCGCGCTCACTGCGGCGGGAATGCTCACCGACGCGAATGTGGACGTGAACGGCGATCTTGCTTATGTGGATCGCGATGTGTGGCTTCCTAAAGCCGTCTATGGACAGAAACTAGACGCGCACGCGAATTTTGTTTATCAGCCATTAACGAATGGCGTTGACGTGCTCGATGCCGCAACGGGTCTTTTGCAATACCGAGTCACGCTGCCAATCCAAATTGAGAACGTTTATGATTCGCTCGCTATTGATAACCAAGACGGTCTGCTGTTCGCGATAACAGCAACCGGCATTGCGCAACTGAATCTCAGTTCGCTTTCGACCAACGCAACCGCATTGCGTTTTGCAAGGCATCAAAGGTCATCAAGTTTCAGGTCGCCACAAGCCGATGTGAAAAAAAGTCATCGAACGAACGAGTGGCTGCAGCGCCCGAAATTGAGATATTGAATCCCCGCAGAATGGTCAGTTGTGGATAACTCTCTTTGCAATCATGTGTGCCAACGCAGGAGAGATTCTCATGGGCTTACTTGTCCTAGCGCCCGTTGAGCACCAAACCACCGTTGCGATCAAACTCGGGGCCATCGCCAACTCCGTCCCGGCATTTCCCTGATTCACGCTCACAGTCTTCGCAGTGCCAACTTACTCTATTGTGACACCTGAATTCTTGTCCTTGCCGCCGAACAGTTGTTGGTTTCGTTGGTCTCAGTAACAAGATTCGTATCGTCGCTGCATGCCAATAGGTAATAAGTCCCCAGAGGCATATCAGGAGGTACGGTTACGGTTGCACTCCCGCTGGACTGGGTTCCGGCCGACAGCGCAAGAATGGCACGGTTTCCCATGAGCAAGCGCGCATTGCCGGTCTTGGTAGTGAATGTCCCGAAGTAGTACTGAGTAACGGAAGCTCCGGCATTGCCTCCCCCTTGATTGATGACCGTGTCACTCACCGTAAATGAGCCGCCGGCGGCAGTGATCAGCGCATTGCTGCTCACGCCGGATTCGATCAGGTCGGGACCAACCTGCATACGGTTCGACGATGCGGCGCAGTTGTTGTTTTCATTTGTTTCCGGGACCACGGCCGTATCGTCGGCGCACGCCAGCAGGTAATAGATGCCGGTGACGACGTCGCTGGGCACAGTCACGGTAGCGGTGCCGGTATAAGTTCCTCCGGCGAGCAGAGGGCTGACTGGCCGGTTACCGCTGAGCAGCCGCGCATTGCTGGTTTTACTCGGAAGAGTACTGAGGTAGTACTGGGTGATAGAGGCACCGGCAGCGCCGCCTCCAGGGTTCATCGCCGTGTCGGTAACGGGAAAAGTTGTTCCTGCGCCGATGACCGTGGTCGAGCTGCTGACCGCCGATTCGGTAAGGTCGGGCCCGACCTGTACTCTGACTGGCGCGGCCGCGCAGTTATTGGTTTCCGACATTTCCGGGACCAGATTTGTATCGTCGGCGCAGGCCAATAGATAGTAGGTTCCGGTCGCCATATCGCCCGGCACAGATACGCTGGCACTCCCGGGGGATGCGCCTCCAGCGGGCAGCGCCGACACTGCTCGACTACCGATGAGCAGACGAGCACTACTAGTCTTGCTGGTGAACGGACTCAAGTAGTACTGCGTCAACGATGCACCTGCCGGGCTCGGGCCATGATTGGCAGCAGTGTCACTGACGGTGAGGGCCGCTCCGTCTCCAGTGATCGTGGTGGAGGTGCCGACCGCACTCTCGACAAGATCCGGCCCGACCAGCACCCTTGTAGACGCGGCGGTGCAGTTGTTGCTTTCGTTTGATTCGCCGACCAGATTGGTGTCATCGGCGCAGGCCAGAATGAAGTACAAGCCGGCCAGGTCTGAAGGAATAGTGACCGTAACTGTTCCCTGAGAAGCGGCTCCCGCGGCCAACGGCGGAATCGCCCGGCTGCCGCCCAGTTGCCGAGAGGTGGAATCCTTCGAGGGCAGCGTGGCGGCGTAGTACTGTGTCAACGAAGCAGGCGCATCGGCAGAGCCCTGGTTCACCACAGTATCTGTGACCTGCAGTATCAGGCCCACTCCCGTGTAGTTGACCAAACTCTCAACCAGATCAGCCAGCTGAACCTGAATCGGATTGGGGGCAGCTCCGCAATTGTTGGTCTCATCGATCTCAGCTATCAGGTGGGTATCATCCGCGCACGTGAGGATGTAATACGCGCCAATCGGAATACTCACAGGAATCGTTACAGGGATCTGTACAGAGAAACTGCTGCCCGCGGTTAATGCTGGCGTATTGAAGTTCCCTGCCAGTATGGCACCGTTATCCTTAAGCCCGCTTTGCGAGAAGTAGATCCCCGCGATCGAAGCGCCTGCATCATCAGTGCCTTGGTTCGTTACCGTCGAGTTGACCGTGATTACACTTCCCGGCGCGGCTGCTTTCGCCGTCGTGGAAGTGCTTGCAATCAGGTCGACGGCTCGGATGCCGGTGCCGGTCAGCTCGGCCACCTGGGGGCTGTTGGAAGCATCGTCCAGCACCTGCAATTGACCGCTTCTGGGGCCTGTTGCGGAAGGCGTGAAGATCACGCTGATGGCGCACGAACTGTTCGCTGCGACCGCAGAACCGCAGTTATTGGTCTGAGCAAAGTCTCCCGTGATCAGAATGGAAGACAAGTTCAGCGGTGAATCCTGATAGTTGCTCAGCGTGATGATCCGCGCAGGACTGCTTTTGCCGAGCACGAAACTTCCGAAATCCGGCGAGCTTGGTGAAAGTCCGGCCGGACCACTGCAACTGCGCACCGCCTTATTTACGTCGAGGCGACCGCCCGTGACCGTCAAACCCGACAAGGCGGGAATCACGTCAACATTATCCAGCAAGTTCTTCTTCAAGTCCGGAGTGGCTAAGGGACACACGGAGAGCATCAAGGCCGCGGCTCCCGAAACAAATGGCGTCGCCATGGAAGTACCGCTCAGGTATCCATAGCTGGCGTTCGGCAGGGTGGATAGGATCGCCACTCCTGGAGCGCCGAGATGCACGGAACCAGGGCCTACATTGGAAAAAGTGGCCAGCGCATCGTTGTTGTCGGTTGCGGCCACAGTGATCATGTTCGGACGATTGAAGCTGGCTGGGTACATTGGCATGGTATCGATATTGGTGGCGTTATTGCCGGCGGCGGCAACGAACAGAATGTCATTCGCGGCCGCCACATCGACTTCGTCCTGCAAGGCTTGCGAGAACGACGGTCCTCCCCAGCTGTTGGACAAGATGCGGATATCGGCGCCGTTCGTGGAAGCAAAGAACGCCTTGACCTGAACGGCGAAGTCGATCGCGTTTACTGCATCATCCGTATA
>Ga0335077_10007213_pt1 | contig 13753 bp, 12 predicted proteins | sample Lox_Sample_31_FD_207151 | JGI IMG/M metagenome (GOLD analysis project Ga0335077, IMG submission 207151) | Soil microbial communities from Loxahatchee National Wildlife Refuge, Florida, United States - Lox_Sample_3.1 | ecosystem: Environmental > Terrestrial > Soil > Wetlands | place: USA...
TTTGCGTTGCTGCTCACTGTCTTTATGAACCGGATCTTCTGAGGGATCGAAGATCGAGGAACGGAGGCATCTCGTCTTTTGCTGTTTTCTTCACGGGCACTACACAGCGATCGGCGCTTTGATCGCTGGATGCGGCTCGTACCCTTGCAAACGAAAATCCTCGTACTTGAAGTCATTTATATTACTGACCGAAGGATTAATGTGCATCACCGGCAGTTTCTTCGGTTGCCGCGACAGCTGTTCACGGGCCTGCTCCACATGATTAAGGTACAGATGGACGTCACCAAAAGTGTGGATAAATTCACCCGGCGTGAGCTTGCAGACTTGCGCCAGCATCTGCGTTAGCAGCGCGTAGGACGCAATGTTGAAAGGAACGCCGAGAAACACGTCGGCGCTGCGTTGGTAAAGCTGGCAGGAAAGCCTCTTCCGAACAACGTAAAATTGGAAAAACGCGTGGCATGGCAAGAGCGCCATTTTGTCGAGATCCGCCACGTTCCAAGCTGAAACTACAAGCCTCCTAGAATCCGGATTTCTCCCGATTTCCTCGATAATTCTGGCAATCTGGTCTATGTGTCCTCCGCCGGGCGTGGGCCAGGAGCGCCATTGAAAGCCGTACACCGGCCCAAGGTCCCCTTTTTCGTTTGCCCATTCATCCCAAATAGTGACGCCATTTTTCTTAAGGTAGTCGATGTTGGTCTCGCCTTTGAGAAACCACAGCAACTCGTGAATGACGGATTTCACATGGATTTTTTTGGTGGTAAGGAGCGGAAACCCGGCATTAAGGTCAAAACGCAGTTGATGGCCGAAAATACTCAAGGTACCGGTGCCGGTGCGGTCATTTTTCGGTACACCGCGATCGAGGATGTGCTGCATCAAGTCCAAGTACTGGCGCATTCTTGAGAGCCTAAGTTAAAACCGGCTGCCGGGCAACGGGTTCTGAAAATCTTTTGATTCGCAGGCCGGAAGCTTGGTTATAATCCAGCAATAATTTTTATTTTACCGCACCAAGGTACCCATGCTGGCCAAACTTGCGCCGCACGCGTCAGTGCTGTCCGTTGTTGAGCTTGCAGAGATCTCCCACGTTCTGTTCGTACTCCCGAAGAGCGAACAGCTTCCGGTTTTTCCGGGATCGGAAACGTTGCGGGCGCTGTTGAAACGCCGCGCGATGAAAGCTTCACAACTGGCCGGCACTCCGCTTTTTGGCACGCTTCCGCACGGCGGGCTGGCGGCATGGACAATGCTGGATTTGACCAAACCCGTATTCGAACAGCACACCGTGTTGCGCAAGGCGGTGCAGCCGCTGCTTGAGGAAAATCCGAAGACGCTTTGTATCTCGGTTCATGGAACTCGTGACGAACGTGCAAAGGCCGGGCACCTTGCGGCGTACGTAGCCTGGGCCAATGGGGCCGAACTGCCGCAGAGGAAAAAGAAACCGCAATTCAAATCGCTTGCCGCAATTGCGATTTATGGCGCCCCTGAAAGTAACGGTTTTGAAGCGCTGCGGGCGCGCGCGGAAGGCAACGTGCTGTGCCGTGAACTCACCATTTTGCCCCCCAACGAACTTACCCCGGAGCTGTACCGCCAGCGCATCAGGAAAATTGCGAAAGATTGCGGTTGGGAGCATGAGGAATTCGGGCTGCAAAAACTGCGCAAAATGGGAGCGGGAGCATTTGTCGCGGTTGCGCAGGGCAGTTTTGAGGAAGACGCCGCGATCGTGCATTTGCGCTATCGTCATAGGCGGGCAAAACACTCGCTGGCGCTGGTGGGCAAAGGCATCTGCTTCGACACCGGCGGACACAACCTCAAACCGGCCCGTTCCATGCACGGCATGCACCAAGACATGAACGGCTCGGCCGTGTGCCTTGGGATTCTGCTCGGCGCGACACGGGCGGAGCTCGCGGTTAATGTCGATTGCTGGTTAGCGATTGCGCAGAATCACATCGGTCCTAAGGCCTATAAGCAGAACGAAGTGGTGAAAGCGCTCAACGGGACCACCATCGAAATTGTGCATACCGATGCCGAAGGACGCATGGTACTGGCAGACACACTGACCATGGCAGCAAAAGGCAAACCTGCAGTGATCATAGATTTCGCCACACTCACCGGCAGCATGGTGGTGGCGCTGGGCGAGCGCTATTCCGGGGTGCTAGGCAATCGCGAGGGTTTGCTGGCGCAGGCGGTCGCAGCGGGCAAGGCAAGTGGCGAGAGGATGTGCTTGTTTCCGCTGGATGAGGATTACGAGCAGGCGCTGGATAGCAAGATTGCAGATATTAAGCAGTGCACGCTTGATGGCGAAGCTGACCACATCCTTGCGGGGTGCTTCCTCAAGCGCTTTGTGCACGATCTGCCGTGGTTGCATGTCGATTTGTCTGCAAGCAGCTGCAAAGGGGGCTTAGGGGCGGTCGCATCGGACATAACTGGATTCGGAGTCGGCTGGGGCATGGAGATGATCAAGACCATTATCCGCGCATGAATTTGCAAAGGGAAAGCATATGAAACCATTTACCGTTACTGCAGTAGCCATTTTTATTCTGGTGGCGATTGTACATTTATTGAGGCTCGTATTCGACTGGGACATTACCGTGAACGGCTTTGTGATTCCGATGTGGGTGAGCGTGCTCGGCTTGTTTATTCCGGGTGCGCTGGCTTATTTTCTCTGGCGCGAGGCGTACAAGACTAAATAGCGTGCCGCGGGTTTTGCTGCACGATGTTGCCGCTTGCGGCCATTAACACATTTTTCATCTTGGTTTCCTGTCCCACACGTAGCGCACGAAGCGCTGCCAACGGTTTTGCTTCTGCGCGAGTTTATTTTTGGTTTTCGCCGCCTGGCGGTCGCGCTCCACGCCGCACTTCACCTGTTCATGGATTTGCCGCAGGGTCAAACCCCCGGGGCCCTTAAGATTATCCGGATCGTTGTTGGAAGACACCTTTACTCCACTGAAATACACAGGGGATATGTTAAACTTTATTGCTATTTTTTTCGAGGAAAATCATGTCAGGCAATACCCTGGGACGACTCTTCTGCGTGACTTCCTTCGGTGAATCGCACGGGCCCGCGATCGGCTGCGTGGTCGACGGTTGCCCTCCCGGGATGGCGCTTACTGCGGAGGACATTCAGAAAGAGTTGGATCGCCGCAAACCCGGCACTTCGCGCCATGTCTCGCAGCGCAGGGAATCCGACACGGTGGAAATCCTTTCCGGCGTATTTGAAGGCAAAACCACTGGCACGCCGATAGCGCTCTTGATCCGCAATGAAGACGCACGCAGCAAAGACTATGGAAATATCATGGACACCTTCCGTCCCGGGCACGCCGATTACACCTACTGGCAAAAATACGGCGCTCGCGATTACCGTGGCGGGGGCAGACAATCGGCTCGCGAGACGGCAGTGCGTGTTGCAGCGGCAGCAATTGCCAGGAAATGGCTGAATGAGAAATACGGTGTAGTGATCCGCGGCTACATGTCGCAACTCGGCCCCATCGAAATCCCGTTCAAAACCTGGAACGCGGTGAAGGACAATCCGTTTTTTGCTGCGGACGACAGCATGGTTCCGCAGCTTGAGGAATTCATGGACAAGCTCAGGAAATCCGGCGATTCCTGCGGTGCAAGAATTACAGCGATCGCAGAGCACGTACCGGTGGGCTGGGGTGAGCCGGTATTCGACAAGCTGGATGCGGATATCGCCCACGCCATGATGAGCATCAACGCAGTGAAAGCAGTGGAAATCGGCGCGGGTATCGCTTCAGTCAAACAAGCGGGAAGCGAGCATTCGGATGAAATGACTCCGCAAGGATTTTTGAGCAATAACGCTGGCGGAATTCTTGGCGGTATTTCTACCGGGCAGAATATCGTGGTCAATATCGCGGTGAAGCCTACTTCGAGCATTCGCCTGCCGCGTCGTTCCATTGACAAACAGGGCAAGCCCACCGTGGTCGAAACACACGGACGCCACGATCCGTGCGTCGGCATTCGCGCCACTCCGATCGCCGAGGCCATGCTGGCGCTGGTGCTTATGGATCATGCGCTGCGCCACCGTGGCCAAAATGCGGATGTGCGGTGTCCAACGCCTACAATCCCATCGCGAGCTGAAAAAGACACGCATTCCGACAGCAAAGCTATGCCCAAAGAAAATCCGGATCCGGATGAGGCCTGATGAATATTACCAGGCAGTCGATACGGTTCAGTGCATCGCCTGAGAGTTTGTTTGATGCATACCTCAGCTCTAGAAGGCACGCCGCGATACTCGGCAGCAGGGTTTCAATCGGCAAGGCGGTCAGCAGACGCTTTACTGCATTTAACGGCATTCTTTCGGGCAAGAATCTGCTGATTGTTGCGAAAGAACTTATTGTTCAGTCGTGGCGTTCGCGCAAGTGGAAGAAAACGCATCCGGATTCAATCTTAATCTTGATGTTCAGCAAGTACGGGCGTGGTGCGCAGATTGATCTGGTTCACGTGAATATCCCGCGGCATGATTTACGAGGCGTAACCCGTGGCTGGAAAGTTACTACTGGAAACCCTGGTTTGAATACTTGAAGCGCCAGCGCTAGAAACCCGCGTTCTTCGCGCATGCCAAGCCATCCGTACTGGCGTCTCTCCAGTTTCTACTTTTTTTATTTCGCTTTTGTCGGCGCGTTTTCGCCTTATTGGAGTCTGTACCTCAAATCCCTAAGTTTCAGCGCTTCGGAAATCGGCGTACTGATGTCGTTATTGATGGTAACGCGCATTTTTGCACCTACGCTCTGGGGCTGGTTGGCGGACCGCAGCGGAAAGCGCGCTGGAATTGTCCAAATCGCCGGGGCATTAAGCTTTGCAAGCTATCTCGGAGTATTTTTCGGCAGGAGTTTCTGGTGGATGTTTGGGGTCATGACGCTGCTGAGTTTTTTTTGGAGCGCATCGTTGCCGCTGGTGGAAGCGATCACCCTCAGTCACCTGGGGGACAGCACTGCGCGATACGGGCGGGTGAGACTATGGGGCTCCATCGGCTTTATCATCGCTGTCATAGGCACTGGTTACATCTTGGACGTTGCACACGTTCACAGTCTGCTTTGGCTAGTGCTGGGGACAATTGCGGGAATTCTTGTTTTTTCGCGCTATATTCCTGAGATCGAAACCGCGGTCCACCACACCGACCGCTTCCCGGTGTCGCAAATAATCAGGCGACCGGAAGTTGCAGCACTGTTCGCTGCTTGCTTCCTGATGGTAGCCGCGCACGGACCGTTTTACACTTTCTATTCCCTATATTTAGTGGCACACGGATACAGCAAGGGCGCAATAGGCTGGTTGTGGGCGGTGGGTGTGATTTGTGAGATCGCGGCATTCATCGGCATGCCGCGCATCATGCAGCGCTTTTCCGTTCCGCAGATTCTAGGTATGAGTTTTACACTTGCCGTCATCCGCTTTCTTTTGATCGGCTGGTTGGTCAATTCCGTAGCTTTCATTTTATTTGCGCAGGTGTTGCACGCTGCGACTTTTGGTACTTATCACGCCACTGCGATGGCGGCCATCCATCACTACTTCCGCGGCAGGCATCAGGCCACGGGGCAGGCACTTTATACCAGCCTTACTTTCGGTGCCGGCGGCACGTTCGGCGCGCTGATTAGCGGTTACCTTTGGGATTACTTGGGTGCAAGCCTAACGTTCAGTATGGCTTCGCTTTTCGCGCTGTGCGGGCTTTTGCTGATAGTCTGGAAATTTAGGCTTAGGAGCTGAACTGGAACCTGTTCTAGCGCCTCTCAATATGTAATAATTTATAGCTTATTTGAGGTACTTACGTGATGAGCGGTCAAACCCTTTACGATAAGCTTTGGCACAGCCATCTGGTGCAGGAAGAGCCCGATGGCACGGCTTTGATTTACATCGACCGTCACTTGGTGCATGAAGTGACCAGTCCGCAGGCGTTCGAGGGGCTGAAGCTCGCCGGAAGAAAACCCTGGCGCATGGATTCGGTGTTGGCGACAGCGGATCACAACACGCCGACCGTAGCGTGGAATGAAGGAATCAAGGACCCGATATCGCGCCTGCAGGTGGAGACACTGGACGCCAACATACGCCAGTATGGCGCCAAAGCGTACTTTCCATTCCTGGACCCGCGCCAGGGCATCGTTCACGTTATCGGCCCGGAACAGGGTGCGACGCTTCCTGGAATGTCGGTAGTCTGCGGCGACTCGCATACCAGCACCCATGGGGCGTTTGCGGCGCTCGCGTTTGGCATCGGTACCTCTGAAATCGAACATGTGCTGGCCACTCAATGCCTGCCTCAAAAAAAATCCAAGGCGATGCAAATCGTGGTGGAGGGCGAGCTAAATAAAGGTGTCACGGCGAAAGACGTTATGCTCTCGATCATCGCCAAAATTGGCACTGCCGGCGGCAGCGGTTATGCAATTGAATTTGCCGGCAGCACCATACGTTCTTTAAGCATGGAAGCCAGGATGACCATTTGTAACATGTCAATTGAAGCCGGTGCGCGCGCCGGAATGATAGCCGTGGACGAGACCACGCTGGGGTATGTAAAGGGTCGTCCATTCGCACCTAAAGGCGGAATGTGGGAGAGGGCATCAAGCTTCTGGAAGACTCTTAAAAGCGACGAGGACGCGCGATTTGACAAAGTCGTTCGCCTTTCCGCAGCAGACGTCAAGCCGCAGGTGACCTGGGGCACTTCGCCGGAAATGGTCGGCACCGTGGATGACCGTGTTCCCGATCCCGCGCGCGAGACCAATCCGGTGAAGCGCCAAGCGATGGAACGGGCGCTAACCTATATGGGACTCGCTCCGAATACGCCGATCAAGGAAATCAAGCTTGACAAGATTTTTATTGGCTCATGCACCAACTCGCGAATCGAAGATTTGCGTGCTGCGGCGCAGGTCGTGCGCGGCAGGCATATTGCGTCCAATATTAAACTGGCGCTGGTGGTACCGGGTTCAGGATTGGTCAAGCGCCAGGCCGAAGCGGAGGGTCTAGACAAAGTTTTTGTCGACGCCGGTTTTGAGTGGCGCGAACCGGGCTGTTCCATGTGCTTGGGTATGAATGACGACCGCCTACAGCCCGGCGAGCGCTGCGCCTCGACCTCCAACCGGAATTTTGAGGGGCGCCAGGGCGCCGGCGGCAGGACTCATCTGGTAAGCCCAGAAATGGCAGCGGCAGCTGCGATTGCCGGGCATTTTGTGGATGTGCGCGGCAATTACAGCTAACTTGGGAACAGAGTTGAAAACGTTCAGGGTTATTTTGTTGCTTGGTTTATTGGCTTGGCCGCTCGCCGGGTGCAATTCGATGGCAAGCTCATGCAATAACGTTACTGCGCCGGACCAGACGAATAGTCATAGTCAAGCTGACGACGATAGCGGGTACTGATGGAAAAATTCATCCAGCTTGACGGAATGGTCGTGCCTATGGATCGTGCTAACGTGGACACCGACTCGATCATCCCCAAGCAATTTCTTAAATCTATCAAACGCAGCGGCTTCGGACCCAACCTGTTTGATAGCTGGCGCTACCTGGATCACGGCGAGCCGGGCAAGGACAATCGCAGCCGCCCGTTGAACTCGGATTTCGTCCTTAACCAGCCGCGCTACCAGGGCGCGCAAATCCTGCTTGCGCGCGAGAATTTTGGATGCGGCTCAAGCCGCGAACACGCGCCGTGGGCGCTGCTCGACTATGGTTTCCGCGCGCTGATCGCGCCCAGTTTTGGCGAAATTTTCTATAACAATTGTTGTAAAAACGGGTTATTGCCGATAGAGCTTGACGCCGCTTCCGTAGCGCAGTTATTCCGCGAAGTAGCCGAGCAACCTGGCTATCGGCTTAAGGTGAATTTGGCCGCGCAAACCGTTACCACGCCGGCCAAGCAGATCTTTAAATTCGATATCGATCCGCGCCAAAAAAACCGCCTTGTTAGCGGGCTTGATGAAATTGGTTTGACATTGCAAAACGCGGATAAAATCAGGGCGTTCGAGACTAAGCATCGTGAGCGCTATCCCTGGTTGTATTCTGAATAAAAGGTGACGTGCGACGCGTGGGACAGGTAAGTACTCTTTACGCTTAACTCCTTACCATTCACTAAAATTATGAAAATTGCAGTTTTGCCGGGCGACGGTATCGGCCCAGAAATCATGACCCAGGCGGTTAAGGTACTGCGGCGGCTGGCGCGTCAAGGCCTGAATTTCGAGCTGGAATACGCACCGATCGGCGGCGCCGGATATGACGCATGCGGCGATCCTTTGCCGGAGGCCACGCTCAAGCTTGCGCGGCAGGCCGACGCCGTACTGCTGGGCGCAGTGGGAGGCTACGAATATGACAAGCTGCCGCGCGATCGGCGACCCGAGCGGGGCTTGTTGCGCATCCGCAAGGAACTCGGGGTATTCGCAAATTTGCGGCCTGCGCAGGTTTATGCTGAACTTGCTTATGCCACCACATTAAAACCGGAGGTGGTGACCGGGCTCGATATCCTGATTTTGCGCGAGCTTACCGGCGATATTTATTTCGGCGAACCGCGCGGGCGCAGAGCCAATTCCAAAGGCGAGCGCGAGGGGTTCGACACCATGTCGTACTCGGAATCCGAAATCCGCCGCATTGCTCGTGTGGGATTCGATATTGCAAGAAAGCGCCGCCACAAGCTTTGTTCTGTCGATAAGGCCAACGTGCTGGAGACCAGCCAGTTATGGCGCGAAGTCGTAAGCGAAGTAGCAACAGACTATCCGGATATCGCACTTACGCACATGTACGTGGACAATGCGGCGATGCAACTGGTGCGGGAACCGAAACAGTTTGATGTGATATTAACCGGAAATTTATTCGGGGACATACTGTCCGACCAAGCCTCGATGCTAACGGGCTCAATCGGCATGTTGCCTTCGGCCTCGCTAGATGAGGACAACAAAGGCTTGTATGAGCCCATACACGGTTCGGCACCGGACATCGCGGGCAGGAATATTGCCAATCCGCTGGCGACGATCCTCTCCGTGGCGATGATGCTGCGTTATACTTGCAATCTGGAGCAAGCGGCACAGCGCATCGAACAGGCAGTGAAAAAAGTGCTTGCGAAAGGCTTGCGCACGGCGGATATTTTCCAGGACGGCATGCGCAAAGTGAACACCGAAGAGATGGGCGATGCGGTGGTGAATGCCATTTAAGTTTAGGTGAACTGAAAGAGACTGAATGAACAAAAAATACGATGTTTGCGTGCTGGGCGCGACCGGAGCAGTCGGCGAGGCGATGATCTCGATTCTTGAGGAACGGGATTTCCCGGTGGGCAAACTTTACCCTCTTGCCTCATCGCGTTCTGCCGGGAGTGAGGTGAGATTCAAGGGGCGTGATCTGAAAGTCGAAGATGTAGCTAATTTCGATTTTTCGAAAGCACAAATTGGATTGTTTTCCGCCGGCAGCGGCGTTTCAGCGGAATATGCGCCGAAAGCCGCGGCCGCTGGCTGTGTGGTCATAGACAATACCGCACAATTTCGCTATGAAAAAGACGTCCCGCTCGTGGTGCCGGAAGTAAATCCGCACGCCATTTCCGAGTACGGAAACCGGGGCATCATCGCCAATCCCAATTGTTCGACTATCCAGATGGTGGTGGTGCTGAAACCCATTTATGACGCGGTGGGCATAGAGCGTATTAATGTGGCTACTTACCAAGCGGTATCCGGCACCGGCAAGGAAGCGATAGAAGAACTGGCAGAACAAACCCGTGCGCTGTTCAACCACAAGGATATCGTGTGCGAAGTCTACCCTAAGCAAATTGCGTTTAACGTGCTGCCGCATATTGACGTCTTCCTGGACAATGGCTACACGAAAGAAGAGATGAAAATGGTATGGGAGACTCGTAAGATCCTGGGCGACGATTCGATTCGGATTAACCCTACCACCGTGCGGGTGCCGGTGTTCTACGGTCATTCCGAGGCGGTTCATATCGAGACCCGTAACAAAATCTCGGCGCCAGCAGCGGTCGCTTTGCTCAAAAAGGCGCCCGGCGTGCTGGTCATGGATGAGCGCAAGCCCGGCGGCTATCCCACCCCGGCGCTGGAAGCGACAGGACGGGACGCAGTCTACGTCGGGCGTATTCGCGAGGACATTTCGCACCCTCACGGCCTGGATTTGTGGGTGGTGTCGGACAATGTGCGCAAGGGGGCCGCGCTAAATAGCGTGCAAATTGCGGAAATTTTGATTGAAAAATATCTGGATCCAGCCATAATGATAAGAGGCAAGTTGAGCTTGCATCTCTAACTACATGATGTTAATTTAATTACCCCCGAACAAAAGCATAGGGTGGGTTTGTGGGCAAATCTAGGCACTTAGCTTGGTTAGTGGTTGCTGCATTATTATTCGTATCGCCTTGGGCGGCGAAAGCTACCGGGCTGGGCAAGCTCACCGTGAAATCCAACCTGGGCGAGCCGCTTTCGGCTGAAGTCGACCTTCTGGGCGTGGAAAAGTCGGATATCAGTTCACTGGCGGCGAAACTCGCCCCGTCTGATGCTTTTGCGCAGGCCAATATTCAATATGTTTCCGCGCTATCTAACATCAAATTCAGCGTTGAGAAAAGGCCGGACGGGCAGCCGTATCTTAAGCTTACAACGCTGCAGCCGGTCAACGAACCGTTCCTCGACTTTTTGATTGAACTTAGCTGGTCGTCTGGCCGCTTGGTAAAAGAATATACGGTTCTACTCGATCCGCCGGGTTTCACGCCCATAGCGACGACGGCGCCCATTGCGGCGCCAGAAACGAAACCAGCGCCTGCCTCGACCGAGATGGCGAAACCCGAGCAGGCTGGCGCTCCGGCCGAGGAGAAACCGGGTGCTGAAGCAACCACTGCGGCGGCCGCACCTTCGGTAGCTACACCCGAAGCAACGCCAGAAGCGGCACCCGAGGCTGCTGCGCCAGAGGCACCGGCACCTGAAGCACAAGCAGCTGAAGCACCAGCATCTGAAGCACCAGCACCCGAGGAAGAAGCGGCTGCTCCCGAGCAGCCCCAGACCTACGGTCCGGTAAAGCGCGGCGAGACGCTGCACAAGATTGCCGAAAGCCTCAAGCCATCCGACTACACTCTTGACCAGGTGTTGATAGGGCTATTCCGTTCCAACAAAAAAGCGTTCATGGGGAACAACATGAACCGCTTGAAAACGGGTCCTATCCTGCACGTACCGGAAAGTAGCGAATTATCGACGATAGATCCGAACCAGGCGGTCAAAGAAGTCAAGATCCAAGCCCGCGACTGGAACGCTTATCGGCAGCAACTTGCAGAAGCCGCAGGCCTAGCAGCTCCGGCCGAAAGCGCTACCCAGAGCGCGACGGGCAAAATTACCACCAAGGTCGCCGAGCAGCCCGCGCCCCAGGAGCCGGCCAAAGAAGTCTTGAAACTTTCCAAGGGCGAGCCTCCGGCCGGAAAACCCGGCGGGACCGGCGGTAAAGCATTGCAGGACCGCATTCACAGCCTTGAAGAAGAAGCTGTAGCCAGGGAAAAAGCAATCAAGGAAGCAAACGAGCGCATCGCGCTTCTCGAGAAAAACATTCAAGACATGCAGCGTCTTTTGGAAGTCAAGAACCAGAACCTGGCAGAACTGCAAAAACAGGCAGTCGCCGCCAAGGCACCACAACCCCCGGCACAGCCTGCCGCCGCCCCCAAGCCTGCCCAAGTCAAGACACCCGAAATGAAAGCAGCGGAGGCCAAGAAACCTGAGCATAAACCGGCTGTAGTTGCTCAAACCAAGCCTCCGATGGCGCCTAAGCCCGTTGACAAAGCCAAGCCTACGCCCCAGTCCGAAACGTCCCTGCTGGATGATGTGCTCGGCAACCCGCTGTATCTAGGTGGAGGCGCAGGAGCGGTAATCTTGCTACTTGGACTCGGCTACATGGCCGTGAGAAAAAAAAAATTATTGACCAGTCCTGAAGAAGAGATTGTTGACGAGGGAAGCCTAAAAGCCAACACGGTCTTTGGTAATACCGAAGGCGGTGTGATGGTCAACACCGGCGAAACCTCGGTAATCAGCGATATAGCCGGCAAGAGCGGTGCGGTCGCTACTGATGACGTGGATCCGGTCGCTGAAGCAGAGGTCTACATTGCGTACGGGCGCGACACTCAAGCCGAAGAAATCCTCAAAGAAGCGCTGAAAAAAAATCCCGGTCACAACAGTATCCGCTTAAAATTGCTGGAAATTTACGCTGCGCGTAAAAACTTGCCGGTATTCGAAGCGCTTGCACGCGAACTGCATGCGGCAACGGGCGGCACTGGGTCAATCTGGGACAGAGTCGCGCAGCTAGGCTACGCGCTTAATCCGGACAATCCCTTGTATGAGTCTGCGAAATCCGCCGGCGTAGAAACGCCGGCGGCCAGGCTGCATACGAGACCGCCGGAAATGGATTTCAATATTGCTCTTCCTGTCACTTCCGCGGAACAATTGAACGCCGATATCGGGATGGAAAGCAATGTGCCCGGCGCGGAGAAAACGTTTACCAGCTTCGATTTTGAAGTTCCTTCAGCCGAAGCTCCGGAACGAACGCCTGATTTGGCTGTAGAAAGCGAAAAGGTTGCGAGTGGAATGGATTTCAATTTGGGCACGCATCCTGGAGTGGGCGAAGCGGCTAAAGCCGCGACCGCAAGTGAAACGCCGCTGGATATGATCAGTTTTAATTTTGAGCCCTCGGCGCCTGCTCCAACGCCCTCGCCGCCTCCGGAAGACAAGGCGATTCAAATTGATCTTTCAGGAATCAGCCTTACTCTCGATACACCCACAGGCTCAGCCGCGGAACAACCAGCGAAAGATCAGCATTGGTACGAGGTACAGTCCAAGTTCGATCTCGCCAAGGCTTATCAGGAAATGGGCGACAAGGAAGGTGCACGCGAAATACTGCAGGAAGTGGTCCGCGAAGGAGATGCTTCGCAGCAGGAGCAAGCCAGAAACCTGCTCGGAAACCTCTAACGTCGCGTTCCGGGTTTGTCCGCAACACCCCCAGGTATTTGCCCTTGTGAATGAAAGCCCGCGTGCAGCGACATACCGCAATGACTTTAAATGATAAGTATTCGGCCGAGCCGTGAATTTTCCTTAGTGATGCGACCGGATTAGATGGCGAGAATTGCGCTCGGGTTGGAATACAATGGCGCTGCTTTCTGTGGCTGGCAAACGCAGACTGGCGGTGGCGCCATTCAGGACGTCGTCGAGGCCGCGCTGGCGCAAATCGCCGGCGAGAAGGTTACAGTCATAGCAGCGGGGCGTACCGATGCCGGCGTTCACGCCTTGGCACAGGTGGCGCATTTTGACAGCCGGACCCAACGTCCCCAATCAGCCTGGGTGCGAGGCGTAAACGCGCTTCTGCCGCCGCAGGTTGCCGTAGTCTGGGCACACGTGGTCGCCGACGATTTTCACGCACGCTTTAGCGCCGTCGAGCGCTGTTACCGCTACTTGCTGCTGAATACCGCGGTGCGTCCGGCACTCTATCAAGGCCAAGTCGGCTGGTTTCATCAGCAGCTCGATGTAGGGGCCATGCGCGAATCTGCAACGTTATTGGTGGGTAAGCACGATTTCAGCGCATTTCGTGCCGCCGAGTGTCGCGCGCCTACGCCGGAGAAGGAATTACGCAGGGTCGAGATTACAAGACTGAAGGATCTGATCATGTTTGAATTCTGCGCAGATGCTTTTCTCCATCACATGGTACGCAACATCGTCGGTTGCTTGGTGTATGTGGGAAGCGGCAAACGCGCAGTACCATGGCTCGGCGAAGTTTTGCAAAGCAGAGACAGACGCCGCGCGGCGCCGACTTTCAGCGCTGCCGG
>Ga0335077_10007215_pt1 | contig 13751 bp, 15 predicted proteins | sample Lox_Sample_31_FD_207151 | JGI IMG/M metagenome (GOLD analysis project Ga0335077, IMG submission 207151) | Soil microbial communities from Loxahatchee National Wildlife Refuge, Florida, United States - Lox_Sample_3.1 | ecosystem: Environmental > Terrestrial > Soil > Wetlands | place: USA...
CGATCCGCGCCCGCGGCTGCACGCGGAGCTCCCGCGCCCGCTCCTCGCTCGCGACGACGACCGCGGCCGCGCCGTCGTTGAGCGGGCACGAGTTACCGGCGGTCACCTTGCCGCCGGGCAGGAACGCCGGCTCGAGGCTCGCGAGCTTCTCGAGCGTCGACTCGCGGCGCGGCCCGTCGTCGCGCGCGACGCCGTCGTACGGCGTCACCTCGCGGTCGAAGAAGCCGGAGTCCTGGGCCGCCACGGCGCGCTCCTGCGAGCGCTGCGCGTAGCGGTCCATGTCCTCGCGTACGACGTCGAAGCGCTCGGCGACGTTCTCGGCCGTGAGGCCCATCGGGATGTACGCGTTCGCGATCGCGTCGTCCCCGCCGAGGAGCGCCGGGTGCAGCTCCTCCGTGTCCTTGGGATAGCCCGCCACCTGCGAGGTCGACTCGACTCCCGCGGCGACGAAGACGTCGCCCTCGCCCGCGCGGATCGCGTGGAACGCCATCCGGATCGTCTGCAGGCTCGAGGAGCAGAAGCGGTTGACGGTCACGCCCGGCACCGTCTGCGGCAGGCCGGCGAGGAGCGCGGCACGGCGGCCGAGATTCATCCCCTGCTTCTCCTGCGGGAAGCCGCAGCCGACCATCACGTCGACGATCTCGGCCGGGTCGAGCTCCGGCACCTGCTCGACTGCGGTACGGACGGCGAACGCGACGAGGTCGTCGGGGCGCACGTCGACGAGCGAGCCCTTGTGCGCGCGGCCGATCGGCGTGCGCACGGCGGAGAGGATGACCGCCTCGGCCATCAGACGAAGGCGCTCTCTCCGGTGAGCGCGCGGCCGATGATGAGCTTCTGGATCTGGCTCGTGCCCTCGTACAACGTCGTCACTCTCGCATCGCGGAGGTACTTCCCGGCGGGATACTCGTCGATGTAGCCGTAGCCGCCGTGCACCTGCACGGCCGCGTTCGCCGCGCGGACGGCGGCCTCGCTCGCGTAGTACTTCGCGACCGACGACTCGACTGTGTGCCGCTCGCCGCGGTCGGCGAGCGCGGCGGCCTGCCAGACGAGGAGCCGCGCCGCCCGGCTCTCGACGCCGATGTCCGCGATCAGCTCCTGCACGAGCTGGAAGCTAGCGATCGGCCTGCCGAACTGCGTCCGCTCCCGTGCGTAGTCGACGCAGGCGTCGAGGCAGCCCTGCGCGATCCCCACGCAGCCGGCGCCGAGCGAGATGCGCCCGTTGTCGAGCGCCGACATCGCGACCTTGAAGCCCTGGCCCTCGCCGCCGAGGACGTTGCCGCCGGGGACGCGGACGCCGTCGAGGACGAGCTCCGCGGTGTCCTGCGCGCGCAGCCCGAGCTTGCCCTTGATCGGCTGCGCGGCGAACCCGTCCGAGGAGGTCGGGACGGCGAAGCACGTGATGCCGCGCGGCCCGCTCTCGCCGGTCCGCGCGAAGACGAGGGCGAGGCTCGCCCAGCTGCCGAGCGTGATGAAGAGCTTCGAGCCGGTCAGCACCCAGTCGTCGCCGTCGCGCTCGGCGCGCAGCGAGAGGCTCGCGGGATCCGACCCCGAGCCGGGCTCGGTGAGCCCGTAGCAGCCGAGGCCTTCGCCGGAGCAGAGCGGCGGCAGCCAGTCGCGTTTCTGCTCCTCCGTTCCCCAGGCCAGGATCGTCTTGCCGACGAGGCCGACGTTGACCGAGACGATCCCGCGCACCGACGAGTCGGCCCGTCCGAGCTCCTCCATCAGGAGGCAGTACGAGATCGTGTCGAGCCCGGCGCCGCCGTACTCCTCGGGCAGGCTCGCGCCGAGGAAGCCCGCGTCCGCGAGCTTGTCGACGATCGCGCGGTCCATCGTCTCGGCGCGATCCCACTCGCGCGCGTACGGGACGATCTCGCGCTCGCAGAGCTCGCGCGCGGACGCCCGCACGAGCTCCTGCTCCGGCGTCAGCTCGAAGTCGGGCACCGCGCGATCCTACTGCGGGTTGAATAGCGGCATGCTCGAGGTCGCCGACGGCATCCGCCGCGTCACGTTTCGGTTGCCGCTCGGGATCGATCACGTGCACTGCTACCTCGTCCGGCACTCGGACGGGAGCTGGCTGCTCGTGGACACCGGGCTCGGCCTGCCCGAGCCGGAGGCGCGCTGGCGGCCGGTGCTCGACGCGCTCGACGCGCCGGTCACGCAGCTCGTGATCACGCACTACCACCCCGACCACGTCGGGGACGCGGCGCCGGTCGCCGAGCTCACGTCGGCGGCCGTCCTCCAGGGACGCGTCGACGAGGAGCAGTGCCGCCGGACATGGGGCTCGGGGCGGCAGGCGCGTCGCTACGTCGAGCACTCGCTCGCGAACGGGCTGCCGCCGGACGAGGCGGAGGAGCTACGCCGGGAGAACGACGCGCTCGCGCGGCTCGTCCATCCGCCCGAGAGCCCGCTGCCGCTCGAGCCCGACGATGACCTCGACGGCTGGCGGATCCTCCTTCTGCCCGGCCACGCCGACGGCCACATCGCGCTCCTGCGGGACGGGATCCTGCTCGCGGGCGACGCGATCCTCGACCCGATCAGCCCGATCGTCGGCCTCTATCCCGACTCGAGCCCCGACCCGCTCGGCGACTACCTCGACTCGCTGCACCGCATCGTCGAGCTGGCTCCGAGGGTCGCCTTCGCCGGCCACCGCGAGCCGATCGCGGAGCCGGCGGCACGCGCGCGGCAGCTGCTCGAGCATCACCGCCGGCGGCTCGACGAGACCTTCCATGCGCTCTCGCCCGAGCCGCGGAGCGGCTACGAGATCTCGCACGCCCTCTTTCCCTCGGCCCTCGCGCCGGCGCTCCGCCGGTTCGCGCTCGCCGAGACGCTTGCGCATCTCGAGCGGCTCGCCCGTGAGGAGCGCGCCGAACGGATCGAGGAGCCGGGCCGCACGTTGTACCGCACGCCACGAGCGTGACAGACGGGTTACAGCGAAATACGCTTGCGCCGCATGCCGCTTCTCTCCTTGCGGAACGTGGGTCTTCGCTTCGGCGGCATCGTCGCCCTCGACGACGTCTCGTTCGACGTCGAAGAGGGGTCGATCGCCGGCCTGATCGGGCCGAACGGGGCCGGCAAGACGACGGCCTTCAACGTCATCACCCGCCTCTACCGGCCCGACACGGGAGCCGTCGAGCTCGACGGGACGTCGCTCCTGCGCACGCCGGCCTACGGGATCGTCGGGCGCGGCATCGCGCGGACGTTCCAGAACGTCGAGCTCTTCCGGACGATGACGGTGCTCGAGAACGTCCTCGCCGGCGCCCACTCGGTCTCGCGCTTCCGCCCCGAGCGGGACACGCGCGGCCGCGCGCTCGACACGCTCGAGCTCGTCGACATCCACATGTACGCGCACCGCCCGGTGGCCGGGCTCCCGTTCGGGACGCTGAAGCGCGTCGAGCTCGCGCGCGCGCTCGTGTCGGAGCCGCGGCTCCTCCTGCTCGACGAGCCGGCGGGCGGCCTCAACCACGAGGAGGTCGGCGAGCTGACGAGCTTCATCCTGCGGCTGCGGGACGAGCTGAAGCTGACGATCCTGCTCGTCGAGCACCACATGGGGCTCGTGATGCGGATCTCCGACCATGTCCACGTCCTCAACTTCGGTCGCACGATCGCGAGCGGACCGCCGCAGCAGGTGCAGCGCGACCCGGCGGTGATCGAGGCCTACCTCGGAGGCGCCGCCGCGTGAGCGCGCTGCTCGAGCTCGAGGGAGTCGAGGCTCGCTACGGGCCGGTGACCGCGCTCCGCGGGGTCGACCTGCGCGTCGACGAAGGCGAGGTCGTCGCCGTCCTCGGCGCGAACGGCGCCGGCAAGACGACGCTGTTGCGCGCGATCTCGAGCACCGTGCGGCGGAGCGGCGGGATCCGCTTCGGCGGAAACGAGATCCGCCGCCGCTCGCCCGAGGCGGCCGCGCGGCTCGGCATCGCGCACGTCCCCGAGGGCCGGGGCACGTTCGTCGAGCTCACCGTCGCCGAGAACCTCCGCCTCGGCGCGTACACCCGGCGCGGCCCGCTCAAGGACGACTTCGCCCGCGTCCACTCGTACTTCCCCTGGCTCGAGGATCGCGCGCGCCAGCAGGCCGGCACGCTGAGCGGCGGCGAGCAGCAGATGCTCGCGCTCGCCCGGGCCGTCATGCAGCGGCCTCGCCTCTTCCTGCTCGACGAGCCCTCGCTCGGCCTCGCGCCGCTGCTCGTGGCGGAGATCTTCCGGATCGTCGCGGAGCTGAACGAGCGCGAGGGCGCGACGGTGCTCGTCGCCGAGCAGAACGCGAACGCGGCCCTGCAGACCGCCGGCCGCGCCTATGTCCTCGAGGTCGGACGGGTCGTGCTCTCCGGGGGCAGCGACGACCTCCGGGCCGACGACTCCGTTCGCAGGACGTACCTGGGCTACTGATGGCGAGCGTCGAGTCCTCGCCCCTCAACGAGCTCCGCGGCCGCAGCGGGCCGCTCGGCGCGGCCCTCGATCCGGTCGTGCTCCTGCTCGTCGCCGCGGCGATCGCGCTCCTCGTGGGCTGCCTGCGGAGCGCGTTCTTCGCGCAGCTGACGGTCGAAGGGCTCGGTCTCGGGGCGGTCTACGGCGGTCTCGCGCTCGCCCTCGTCCTCGTCTACCGCGCCACCCACGTGATCAACTTCGCGCAGGGCGAGCTCGCGATGGCGACGACGTACGTCGCCTACCAGCTCATGCAGTGGGGGTTCTCGTATTGGGAGGCGTTCGTCGCGACGCTCGCGATCGCCTTCGTCCTCGGCACCGTCCTCCAGCTGGCCGTCATCCGGCCGGTGCAGCATCGGTCCGTGATCGCCGCGGTGATCGTGACCGTCGGCCTCTTCATCCTCATCGACGGCGTCGTCAACTGGATCTGGGGCGGCAACTTCAAGTTCATGCGCTCACCGTTCGGAACGGCCTCGTTCCGCGTCGGCGGCGTCACGATCCAGCACCTCTACGTCGGGATGATCGGCGTCGTGCTCGCCTGCGTCGTGCTCGTCTGGGCGCTCTTCCGCTTCACGAAGCTCGGGCTCGGGATGCGGGCCGCCGCGCTGCGTCCTGCGGCGGCGGCGTTCGTCGGCGTCCGCGTCGAGTGGATGCTCACGCTCGGCTGGGGCCTGGCCGCGGTGCTCGGCGCCGTCGCAGGCCTGATGGCCGAGCCCTCGCAGCTGTTCCTGACCCCGACGCTGATGCAGCAGATCCTCGTCTACGCCTTCGCGGCGGCCGTCCTCGGCGGGCTCGAGAGCCCGGCCGGGGCGGTCGTCGGCGGCCTCGCGATCGGCGTCTTCCTCACGCTCGTCGTCGGCTACGTGTCCGCCATCGGGGCCGAGCTCCAGCTGCCCGTCGCGTTCGCGGTGCTGCTCGCGATCCTGCTGGTCAAGCCTTCGGGACTGTTCGGCAAGCGAGAGGTGAAGCGGGTATGAGCACGCGCCTGCCCGCGCTCGGCTCGCTCGTCGTCGTCGCGGCCGTCCTCAGCGCCCTGCCCTTCACGCTGAGCGACTATCACGTGGCGCTCGCGGCGCAGGTCGGGATCTTCTTCGTCGGCGTCCTCGGCCTCAACATCCTGACGGGCTACTCGGGGCAGATCTCGATTGGGCACGGCGCGTTCATGGCGATCGGCGGCTACACCACCGCGATCATGTCGCGAGACCACCACACGAACCTCGTGCTCACGATGGTCATGGCGTTCGCGATCTGCTTCGCGCTCGGGCTGATCCTCGGCCTGCCGGCGCTGCGGCTGTCGGGCGTCTATCTCGCGCTCTTGACCTTCGCGCTCGCCGTCTCGGTGCCGCAGCTGCCGCTCCAGTACTCGACCTTCCTCGGCGGCAGCGGCGGCGTGCAGTCGTCGACCACCGTCAGCAACGTCTGGCTGTACGCCGCAGCGTGGACGTGCTCGGCGATCCTCTTCGCGCTCGCCTGGCTCGTCCTCCGCGGCCGCACGGGTCGCGCCCTCCGAGCCGTCCGCGACAGCGAGATCGCAGCGACGGCGTCCGGCGTCTCGCTGCCTCTCTACAAGACGTTCGCCTTCGGTATCTCCGCCGCCTATGCCGGTGTCGCAGGATCGCTCTTCGTCCTCGCGACGAACGGGTTCGCGCAGCCGACCGAGTTCAGCGTCACGCTCTCCCTCCAGCTGCTGATCGGTGCTGCGGTCGCGGGCCTCGGCTCGCTCTGGGGGGTTCTCGCAGGCGCCGCGTTCGTCGGGCTCCTGCCCCAGGTCTCGACGAGCGTCCCCGTGATCGGCTCCGCGCACGGCCGAGACGTCGTGTTCGGGGCGATGGTCGTGCTCGTGATGCTCGTGCTCCCCGGAGGCTTCGCCGGGCTGTTCGACCGCCTCCGCGCGCTCGGTCGCGCTTGAACCGCCGGCCCGAGTCCATCAAACTCCCGCAGGCACCGCATCGTCTCAATGAGACAACCGATATCGGAGGAGGGCCGATGGCTGTCAACCGCAAGAAAGTCGGAGCGCTGCTCTGCGTGCTCGCCGTGACGGCGGCAGTGGCGGGGACCGCCGCGGCCTCGCACAAGGGTACGCCGGGCGTGACGAAGGCGCAGATCACGATCGGTGGCACGTTCCCGCTCACCGGTCCGGCGTCGCTCTACGCGACGATCCCGGCGGCCGAGCAGGCGTACTACGCGTACGTCAACGCGCACGGTGGCGTCAACGGCCGCAAGATCAAGGACATCGTCATCGACGATCAGTACGACCCGGGCCAGACGCCGACGGACGTGCAGAAGCTCGTCGAGCAGGATCACGTCTTCGCGATCGTCGGCAGCCTCGGGACGGCGCCCGGGCTCGCGACCTGGGGCTACCTGAACCAGCACAAGATCCCGCAGGTGCTCCTCGCGACCGGTGACGCGTACTGGGGCAACTGCGTCCACCGGACGTGCGACAAGACCAACATCAAGAAGTCGTGGACGATGGGGTGGCAGCCCGACTATCCGGGTGAGGCGAGGCTGTACGCGAAGTACATCCTCCAGCAGAACCCGAACGCGAAGATCGCCGTCCTCTACCAGGACGACGCCTACGGCAAGAACTACCTCGCCGGCCTGAGGACCGGGCTCGGGTCGCACACGAGCCAGATCATCGCCACGCAGCCGTACACGGTCACCGATACCGCCCAGGTCGTGGGCGCGCATGTCGGGAAGCTGGCCCAGAGCGGCGCCGACACGTTCGTCATCTTCGCCACTCCGGCGGCGGCGATCGCGGCCCTCGCCACGGAGACCGCGATCCACTGGTCGCCGCTGACGATCCTCAACAACGTCTCGGCCAACCGTGTCTTCATGCTCCTCGCCGCTAAGAACGGGGCGAGCCTCAACGGCGTCGTCTCGACCGGCTACGTCGAGAGCCAGACGGCCCAGCCGAACCTGTCGGGGATGAAGCTCGCGAAGAAGATCATCGACGCGACGAAGAACACCAGCCTCGAGACCTCCTTCAGCGAGGGAGACAACAACCTCGTCTACGGGCTCGGTGTGGCGTGGACGTTCGTCGATGCGCTCAAGCATGCGGGGAAGAACCCGACTCGCGCGAGCCTCATGAAGGCGCTTCGGAGCCTGAACGAGAGCAAGAAGAACGCGAACCCGTTCGTCTATCCGGGGATGTCGGTCGAGACGTCGAAGACGCGGACGTTCCCGATGGAGCAGCTGATCTTCGAGAAGTGGGCCGGCGGCGCCACCGGCGACTGGAAGACGTTCGGCAATGTCCTGACCAGCGGGCACTAGCCCCGTCCCGCGCAGCGCGACCGCGAGGGGGAGCTCCGGCTCCCCCTCGCCGTTTCGGGTCGCGGAGGAATCTCACAGGCAGCTCACAGACAGGGCGTCTACCTTGGCGCCGTGGAAGAGGCCGTCGCTCTCGCCCCGGCGCCTCGCGTCGTGTCGCGCGCCGTCCGCCGTCGTCGGGCGCTGGCGGCGGCAGTCCTACTGGTCGCGGCCGCGAACGCGGGCGTCATCGTCTGGCTCTGGGTCCACGGCGGCAACCTCCACCCGACCTCGACCGGCGACGCGCTCACGAGCGTCGGCCGGATCACGGGGCTCCTCGCCGCGTATCTGGCGCTGCTGCAGGTGCTCCTGCTCGCGAGGCTGCCGGCGCTCGAGCGCGCGATCGGCTTCGACCGGCTGAGCGTGTGGCACCGCTGGAACGGCCACGCCTGCGTCGATCTCGTCGTCCTGCACGTCGTCTTCACGGTCTGGGGCTACTCGCTCATGGACCGCTTCACGATCGGGCACGAGATCTCGACGATGCTCGGCGGCGGCGTCTACCCGGGGATGATCACCGCGACGATCGGCACGGCGTTCTTCGTGGGCGTCGGCGCCACCTCGTACGTGATCGTCCGCCGGCGGCTTCGCTACGAGTGGTGGTATGCCGTCCATTTGCTCGTGTACGCAGGCATCGCGCTCTCGTGGTTCCACGAGATCCCGACCGGCAACGAGCTCGTCCTCGACGCCGCCGCCGCCGACTACTGGCGCGGTCTCTACCTCGCGACGCTCGCGATCCTCGTCGTCTTCCGGCTCGCGGCGCCGCTCGTCCAGCTCTCGCGGCACGGCCTGCGCGTGGCCGAGGTCGTGGAGGAGGGGCCGGGCGTCGTCTCGGTGCGCATCGCGGGCCGGCGGCTCGACGCGTTCCACGCCGAGCCTGGACAGTTCTTCCTCTGGCGGTTCCTCGACCGGCGCCGGATCTGGACGGCCCACCCCTTCTCGCTCTCGGCTGCCCCCGACGGCCGCTCGCTGCGGATCACCGTTAAGGCGCTCGGTGACTACACCGCGCGCATGGCCGGGCTCCGTCCCGGCACCCGCGTGCTGTCGGAAGGCCCGTTCGGCGTCTTCACCGAAGCGGCGCAGCGCCGTCGCGAGAAGGTGCTGCTGATCGCGGGCGGGATCGGGATCACCCCCGTCCGGGCCCTCGTCGAGCGGATGCGCGGCGACGTCGTCGTCCTCTACCGCGCGCTGAGCGACGGCGACCTCGTGCTCAGGGACGAGCTCGACGCGCTCGCCGCCCGCGCCGGCCTCGCCGTCCACTACGTCGTCGGCGACCACCGCGGCGACGGCGAACGGCTCCTCTCGCCCGAGCACCTCCGCGAGCTCGTGCCCGATGCCGCCGAGCGGGACGTCTTCCTCTGCGGCCCGCCCGCGATGATCGACGTCATCCGCCGGAACTTGCGCGCCGCGGGCATTCCCCGCCGCCAGGTCCATCTCGAACGTTTCGTCCTCACGTAGACAAGGAGACGCAGCACATGCGAAAGGCACTCGCGCCGCTTCTCGGCGCCGCAGCACTCGCCCTCCCCGGCATGAACGCCTGGGCCGCGGCGACCGCGAAGACGAAGATCGTCACGAGGACGAAGACGAAGACGTTCACGGGCGCGCTCGGGTCGGCCCAGCGCTGGGGCTACGTCGAGGTCAAGCTCGTGGTTCGGAAGACGACGACGACGAACCGGAAGACGAAGAAGACGAGCGTCAGGCGTCGGATCACCGCCGTCCGGGTGCCGATCTACCCGAACCACACCGATCGCTCGGTCTTCATCAACCAGGAGGCCCTCCCGATCCTGATCAACGAGACGCTCGCCGCCCAGAGCGCGCGGATCCAGATGGTCACGGGCGCGACGTACTCGAGCCAGGGCTTCGAGCACTCGCTCCAGTCGGCGATCCTCAAGGAGAAGCGCTGGTAGCTCGCGTCGAGCAGATCATGGGGATGCCGATCGTCGTCGACGTGCGCGACGTGGACGACGAGACGCTCCTCGAGCCGCTCTTCGACTGGTTCCGCGAGGTCGACGAGCGCTTCAGCACGTACAAGGAGTCGAGCGAGGTCAGCCGCCTCGACCGCGGCGAGCTCGAGCCCGCCGACGCGCACGAGGACGTGCGCGCGGCGCTCGAGCGCTGCGAGGAGCTGCGAGCCGAGACGGACGGCTACTTCGACGTCCGCGCCGTACGGCCGGACCGCGTCGACCCGTCCGGCCTCGTCAAGGGCTGGTCGGTCGACCGCGCGGCCGCGCTCGCCGACGAGCTCGGCTGGCGGAACTATGCGATCAGCGCCGGCGGCGACATCCGGCTCCGGGGCGGCGCGCTTCCCGAGGCCGAGTGGCGGATCGGGATCGAGCACCCGCGCGAGCCGCAGCGCGTTCTCGCGGTCGTCGCCGGCGACGACCTCGCCGTTGCGACCTCCGGCGCCTATGCGCGCGGTGACCACGTCGTCGACCCGCACAGCGGCCGGCCGCCGGCCGGCGTCCTCTCGGTCACGATTGCCGGGCCCGACCTCGCCACCGCGGACGCGTACGCGACCGCCGCCTTCGCGATGGGTCGGGGCGGGCCGGGGTGGACGGCCCGCCTGCGCGGCTACGAGGCGCTCACCGTGCTCGACGACGGCCGCGTCCTCCGCACGCCCGGCTTCCCGGTCGAGCCGGCTGCGGCAATGCTCGGATGACGGCAGGGCGGCAACGTGTCATGCTCCGGCCGTTGCGGCACGAACGGCGTCCAGTCCAGCAGCGGAAGGAGTGAGTGTGAACACGGTTGTCGCACGCTTCCACCATCTGAGCCGGGATCTCGACGAGCTCGAGGAGGCGCTCGCCGCGGAAGGCGCCGAGCACGCCCGGATCACGGGCTACACGGTGGTGCTGAACTTCGACGCCGGCTCGTACGAGGAGGCGACGGAGGCGACGCGCAGGGCCCTCGACCGGATCGGGGCGACGAAGATCAAGATCACGAAGCGCGGCCTGAAGTACGCCGCCGTCTGAGGAGGCGCGGGGCCGGAGCCGCTGCTCTTGCGCCGTGTCGGCTGGGCGTGCAATACTGAACCGAATGGTTCAGCAAAGAGCAACCGTCGACCGCGCCTTCGCAGCCCTCGCCGATCCGACCCGCCGCGCCGTCCTCGAGCGCCTCGGGACCGGGAGCGCCACGATCAGCGAGCTTGCCGGGCCCTTCGGCATGTCGCTGACCGGGATGAAGAAGCACGTGCGGCTGCTCGAGGAGGCGGAGCTCGTCACGACGGAGAAGGTCGGTCGCGCTCGCAGGTGCATGCTCTCGCCCTATGCCTTCGAGGGCATCAGCACGTGGCTGCAGCGGCTCGACCGCTTCGCCCAGGTCGTCGAACGGACGAAAGGAGCACGATGAGCGGGTTCACGAAGGAGGAGAAGGCCGCGGCGAGGGCGCGTACCAAGGAGCTGAAGTCGACCCAGGACGGGGAGACGGCCCTCCGCGAGGCGCTGGAGAAGATGACGCCGGACGACCGCGCCATCGGCGAGCGGATCGACGCGATCGTCAGGAAGGCCGCGCCGGAGCTGAAGCCGAAGACGTGGTACGGCATGCCCGCGTACGCGAACGAGGACGGCAACGTCATCTGCTTCTTCAAGAACGCCGGAAAGTTCAAGGCGCGGTATTCGGAGCTCGGGTTCAACGGCGCCGCGACTCTCGACGACGGCTCGATGTGGCCGGTCGTCTACGCGCTCACCAAGCTGACGAAGACGGACGAGGCGAGGATCGCGAAGCTCGTGAAGCAGGCGGTGAGCGGATGAACGAGACCGTCGTCACCCAGCCGAGCGAGCTCGAGATCCGGGTCGAGCGGGTCTTCGACGCGCCGCGCGAGCACGTCTTCTCCGTCCTGACCGATCCCGAGCTGATCCCGGAGTGGTGGGGCGACGGCACGGTGGTCGAGGAGATGGACGTCCGCGCGGGCGGGCGCTGGCGCTTTCGCACCGCGTTCGGCGTCGTCGAGGGCGAGTACCGCGAGGTCGAGCGGCCGGAGCGACTCGTGCAGACGTTCCAGAACCACCTCCAGACGCTCGAGCTCGAGGAGCTCGAGGCGGAGCGGACGAAGCTGACGCAGACGATGCGCTTCGCGACGACCGAGGAGCGCGACACGACGATGGAGTACGGCGTCGAGGAGGGCGCGAAGGGCGGCTTCGTGCGCATCGACGCGGTGCTGCGGAAGCTCGGGGGAGCGGTCTCGAGTTAGAACGGCATCGACCTCGTCGGCCACAACGACGCCGTCGAGGACGTCGTCATCGCGGTCATCCCTCAGCCGAGGCCGCGCAGCGAGCGAACGGCCCAGCCGTCGAAGCGGAAGAGGTCCGCGAGGTCCGAGAGGGAGAGGCTCGGGATCGCGTGATGGAGGGTCGACGTGACCGTGAGCTGCACCTTCGCGTGCGTCGCCGCCTCGGCGAGCGCGCGCGTCTCCGAGAACGGGAAGTACTTGTCGTGCGGCGCGGAGGCGATCTCGACCGGGGCGCGGAGCCGTTCTGCGCCGGCGAGCGGCGAGAGGCGGAGGATCGAGGCGCGGAGCTCCGGCGAGAGGCGGCCGTAGAGCCGGTCGAAGCGGGCCGGGTCGCGGTTCGCGAGCAGCTCGACGAGCGCCCGTGCCGAAGGGGCGACATCGGCCGGCTTCAGGCGGCGGAAGAGCGCGAGCGGGTCGGGCGAGCCCTCGTGCAGCTCCAGCAGCTCCGCGAGCAGTCGGCTGCGGTCGGCGCTCGGCGGTAGCGCCGAGACGAACGAGCGGGCGATCACGAGCGGCAGGAAGCTCTCGGCCGCGTAGGGGACGAGCCTCCCGTGCTCGAGGATCTCGCCCGTCGTCGCGAGCCGGGCGACGTTCGGCAGGTCTGCGTAGGGCGCGATGCCGGCGACGAGCGTGATCCGGCCGGCGAGCGCCGGCTGCTCGGCGGCGAGCAACCCGAGCGACGCGCCGACCGAGACGCCGACGAGTCCGACCCGTCCGCCGGCCGCGTCGGAGCGGTCGGCGGCGGCGCGGACGACGCCGATCGTCCCGGCGAGCGTGCGCTCGGTGATCTCGCCCTCGGCGAGGCCCGGCGGATCGGGGACGAGCACGAGGAAGCCGACCCGGGCGAGCGCGGAGGCGAGCCGCTCCACGTCGGGATGACGGCGGCCGCGGGCGGTGACGCCGTTCAGGAAGACGAGCGCCGGCCAGCGGTCGCCGCTGCCGGGCCGGTAGATCGACGTCGGCACGCCCGCGACGACCGCGTCCTGCTGCACGCGCGGCGCGTCCGTCAGCCCGCGCGTCGCCCACGCGAGCACGGGAACCCTTCCCGTCAGGGCGAGAACGCCGACGGTACGGGCCTGCGCCGAGACCGTGGAGCGGTACACGACTGCGGAGATCGCAGCACCAAGCACGAGCAGGAGGAAGACGGTCCGCACGCCCCCGAGCCTGTGGAAGCGTCTCATCGCGGCTAGCTGTCCGGCAGGTCGTAGGCTCGAAAGACCAGGTACGCCGCGAGGAGGATCGCGCCGGCGAGCGGGCCGACGAGCCGCACGCCGACCGTGTGTCCTCGCGTGTCGCCGGCCAGCCGCAGCAACACGACGAGCAGCGGCGCGAGCGCGGTCGCCGTCCGCTGGACGAAGCTCGACGCGCCGAGGTAGGTCGCCTCGCGCCGCAGCGTCGTCCGGGAGCTGTCGTCGTCGATCACGTCCGCGGTCAGCGGCACCGGGAAGAGGAAGTTCGCGCCGATCGGCGCGCCGACGAGTGCTGCGACGACGAGGAGCTGCGCCGTCGCCGGCACGCCGGGCAGCAGCCCGGCGAGTCCGAGCAGCGGGAACGTCGCCGCTGCGACGAGAATCGAGAGGCTGTAGGCGCGCCGCTTCGAGATCCGCCGGCCGAGCCGCGCGAAGAGCGGCACGGAGACGACGGCGGCGGCGATCGCCACCACGAGGAGCAGGGTCGCGCTGAGCCAGCTGTGCTTGCCCACGATCGCGTGGACGTAGAACGGGATGTCCGTTAGCAGCAGCTGGAAGGCGAGCGCGAACAGGACGACGGTCGGCAGCAGCACCCGGAACGGCCGGTTGCGGAG
>Ga0335077_10007216_pt1 | contig 13751 bp, 11 predicted proteins | sample Lox_Sample_31_FD_207151 | JGI IMG/M metagenome (GOLD analysis project Ga0335077, IMG submission 207151) | Soil microbial communities from Loxahatchee National Wildlife Refuge, Florida, United States - Lox_Sample_3.1 | ecosystem: Environmental > Terrestrial > Soil > Wetlands | place: USA...
GGTCGCCCGACGGGAAGACGCTGGCGTTTGTGGGGCAGAGGAACAGCGAGTTTGATATTTACGCGATTTCGACGGAGGGCGGACAGGAGAAGCGGCTGACGACGGCCAAGGGGCTGGACGATGGACCGGAGTACACGCCGGACGGACAGTGGATATACTTCAATTCGGTGCGAACGGGACAGATGCACATCTGGAAGATGAAGGCGGACGGAAGCGAGCAGACGCAGGTGACGTTTGATGACGCGAACGACTGGTTTCCGCATTTTTCGCCAGACGGGGAGAAGATGGTGTTCTTAACGTTTGATAAGAGCGTGGAAGGACATCCGGAGAACAAGAATGTGATGCTGCGGATCATGAATAGGAAGGACGGGAAGATCACGGTGGCGGCGAAGTTGTTTGGGGGACAGGGAACGATGAATGTGCCGTCGTGGTCGCCGGATGGGAAGAAGTTCGCGTTTGTGAGTTATGCGCTGGTGGAGGAAGAAGAGGCGAAGTAAGCGAGGCGCCCCGGTTGGGCTCGCTCGAAGAGAGATTCCTGGCTCCGAAGACACCGCTCGGAATGACGTGTTGTCTTGTTGGCAACAGGTAATTCTGAATCCGAGCGCACCCTAAAGCCTGCGCCACGAAGCCCGAAAGGCTAGCGGACGGGCTTGATGAGCGCACTCAGGCTGTTCACGGGCGGATCCTGAACGGTGACGATGGAGTCGAAGATGGAGTTGCCCTGGATGAGTGTGCCGGAGGAGGCGCTAGTTTTGAGGATGCCGACGGTGGCGTCGGTGATGGTGTTGTTGCGCACGACGTTGTTGTTGCCGTCGACATAGATTCCGGCTTCGGCGGCGTTGACGACGGAGTTGGCGCGAGCGAAGTTCTGGCTGCCTTCCAGGCGAATGCCATCGAAGACGGAACTAGCGGAGGTTTCATTGTTAAAGACATTGGCGGAGTTGCCGTCGACGAAAATGCCGACCTGGTTGACGCTGACGGTGTTACCGGTGATGGTGACGGAATCGGACTGAGTGATCAGGATGTTGGTGGCGACGGCAGTGCAGGTAGCGACGGCCGTGCAAGGGGACCAAAGATTGTTGGTGACCGTATTGTTGCGGATGGAGCCGGCGGCGCCGAAGCCGACCTGAATGCCGTTTTGCGCCGCGCCGGTGGTAGCACCAAGACCGGTGACGGTGTTGGCTCGGATTACGACGGTGGTGCCCACTTCATCGGCAGTAATGCCATTTTTCTGAAAATCGTGAACGGAGTTGGATTCGAGGCTAACGCTGGAAAGCTGGCCGCCGCCGCTTTCGACGAAGATTCCGGAGCCGGACTGGCAGCCGTTGAGATTGGCGGGGAGTTTAAAGTTGCGAACCGTGGCGCGTCGAACGGTGCCCGAAGCGTTCTGGAAGGCGATGCCAAAGAGGTTTGGCGCGCACTCGGAGATTCCGTTGTTGGAGCCATCGACGATAAGGCCGTGAATGGTGACGTCGGAGGCATCGGAAACGAGAAGGGCGACGGCCAGGGGAGCAGCGTCAAAGAGGCTGGTGGTGTTGGCTTGCATGTTGGAAGGCATGAGGACGGCGCCATTTTCGGCAGCGATGGTGAGGGGGATGTGGATGGAAACTTGTTCGACGTAGACGCCTTTACATACGCGGATTACGTCACCGGGCGAAGCAGCGTTTACGGCGTCTTGAATTTTCGAGAAGACGGCGGAGGGGCAGTCGGCCTTGTCGTCGTCGACGAAGATGGTTTTGGCGAACGATGCGGAACAGGAGAAGGCGCAGGCAAAGACGGCAAACAGGACGGCCCGGGTAATGGAACGAGGCTTCATGAATTCCCCCTAATCAAGAATTGGGGCACACGACGAAGAGCAAAACGGGCGGGCGAGAGCGTTTCGCACGGCAAGACCACACGCCGGGTGCACAACCAGAGTTATCAGGTCGAGGGCTAAGGGATGCGGGGAAGATAGCAGGCAGAGACGAAAGAGGCAATAGGACGAGAGGGCAGGGGGCAGAAGGATTGGCGCGGGCAAGTGGGTCGAATTGGGTAGTGTGTGGGCGTTGACTTGAGGGATGGAGGGACGTAACATCCGTGGCTACGACGGTGCAACCTGATCGCATCGTAGGTTACCCTTCCGCGTAATTCCAAGTTTCCCGGAGTCCATCGAAATGCCTGAGCAGATCGTGTCGCATTATCGGATACTCGGCCGGCTAGGCAGCGGCGGCATGGGTGTAGTGTACCGCGCTGAAGACACGACACTGCGGCGCACGGTTGCGCTGAAGTTTTTGTCGGAATCCTCGAGCAGCAACGCGCCGGTGAGTGAACGATTGCGAGACGAGGCGCGAGCGGCCTCGGCGCTGAATCATCCGAACATCTGCACGGTCTACGAAATAGGGGAAGACGCGGGTGAAGTGTTCATCGCGATGGAATGTATCGAGGGGCGGACGCTTGGGGAAATTATCCAGCAGGGGGCTTTGCCGATCGAGACGGTGCTGCGGTATGGGCGGCAACTGGCGTCGGCGCTGGCGCACGCGCATGAGCGGGGAGTGATTCACGGCGACTTCAAACCGCAGAACGTGATCGTGACGCCGGGGGGAGACGCGAAGATCCTGGATTTTGGGCTGGCGCGGCGAAAAAACCCCACGGAGTTCGACCAGCAGACGCTGGAAACGATATCGGTAGATACAAGGATCGGGCTTGGAGGAACGCTGCCGTACATGGCTCCGGAGCAGATAGCCGGAGGGGAAGTCACTGCGCGGACGGATATCTGGTCGCTGGGGATCGTGTTATATGAAATGGCTACGGGAACGCGACCGTTCGTCGGTGAGAATCTGTATTTGCTGTGCACATCCATATTGCGGGACACACCAAGCTCCGCGCGGACGCGAATACCGCCGGGGCTGGAGACGGTAATCTCGCGATGCCTGGAGAAAGAGCCGGCGAGACGGTATCAACGGGCCAGCGAGGCACGCGCAGCGCTGGAGACGTTGAGCCCGTCGGCAGAGTCGGCCGTGCCGCAACCTCCGCCAGCGCAAGTGGCGGAAAAGCAACCGCGGAGATGGAAGACGGCGGTGACGGTGGCGGGGATGGTGATATTGGCGGGAATTATTGCGTGGAGAGGAGGGTGGCTGCGGATGCGCAGCGCGTCAGGTGCGGTTCCGTCGCCGATACTGCTGGGGGTGCTTCCGCCGGCGATCGGCGACACGTCGGAGGCGGCGTTTGCTAGCGGGCTTGCGGACACGCTGAATGCGCGCCTGGGTGAATTAAGCACGAGCCACCCAGTCGGAGTGATTCCGATGAACTTGACGATGGAAAAGCACGTGAATTCGGTGGATGAAGCGCGGCAGGAGTTTGGTGTCAATCTGGTGCTGGTGCTAAAGGTTCAGCGCGCGGCGGAGAACCTGCGGGTGAATTATGCGCTGGTGGATTCGCGGTCGCACCAGCAGGTGGGAGGCGGAACGATCACCGCGGCCGCGAGCGATCCATTCGCGTTGCAGGACCGAGTGGTGGAGAGCGTAGCGGCGTCGATGGAGCTGCGCCTTGCGCCGCAGGAGAAGAAGGACCTCACATCGCATGGCACGATGGAGCCGGCGGCCTACGATTACTACATGCAGGGCCGGGGATATCTGCAGGACTACGTGGTTCCCGAGAAGGTGGAGAGCGCCATCACCCTGTTTGGGCGGGCGATCGAGAAAGATCCCGGGTATGCGGCGGCGACCGCGGGGTTGGGCGAAGCGTACTGGCGAAAGTTCCAGCTCACCCATGACAGGCATTGGTCCGACGTAGCGGCAGCGAATTGCCAGAAAGCCGTGGAACTGGGGCCGAAACTCTCCGCGGCACACGGGTGCCTGGGACGGGTTTACTCGTCGCGCGGAGAGTACGAAAAGGCGGCCGACCAATACGGGCGGGCCATCGAGCTGGAACCGACTAACGACGACGCGTACGGTGGACTGGCGACGGCGTATGAGCGTATGGGGCGTCCGGAAGAAGCCGAGAAAGCGTTGCACCAGGCGATAGCCATGAGGCCGGGCTACTGGGCTACGTACAACTGGCTCGGGCTGTTCTATATGGACCATGCAAGATATGAGGATGCGGCAAAGATGTTCGAACAAGTGATCGCGCTGGCGCCGGACAGCTTCACGGGCTACTACAACCTGGGTGGCGTGCGCGTGCTGCAAGGGAAGTACGGGGAAGCGGTGCCGCTGCTGGAGCGCTCGTTGAGCATCCGGCCTACCGGGAATGCGTATTCGAATCTCGCGACGGCCTACTTCCAGATGCACAGATACGCGGAATGTGCCGAGAATTGTGAAAAGGCCGTGAAGCTCGACGCGAAAAGTTACATGCTGTGGGGCAATCTGGGGGACGCGTATTATTTTGCACCGGGACGGCGTGCGGAGGCCGCAGCGGCGTATGGAACGGCGATCTCGCTGGGTAAGGAATTACTGGAGAAGAATCCGCGCGACGCGCAGGTACTGAGCAGCCTGGCGATGTACTACGCGATGCGCGGTGAACGGCAGGACGCCTTGAGGGATCTGAACGCCTCGCTGCGTCTGGAACCGAAACAGCCGAATCTTCAATTCAACGCCGGGATCGCGTACCAGCAACTAGGCGATACGAAGCGGGCGCTGGACAGCCTCGAGAAGGCGATCCAACTGGGAATGGCGCCGGAAATATTGCGCGACACGCCGAATTTTGATGGCCTTCGGGACAATGCACGGTTCGCCAGGTTAGTGCAGAACGACAAGAGAAAATAAAGGAGGGAATATGGAATCTTCTTGGTTCGAGCACGGCCGCGCGGTACGGTACGCAGTTTGCGCGGGACTGTTGATGGTAACGGCGTTTCGATTGGGGACGGCCCAAGGGCAAGAGACCATGCAAGAAAAACAAAAACAGGCGTTCGTGAAGTTGGCCTGCGCGGATCAAACCGTGGAAGTAGTCGCGGGCACCGGCACGACTCCAGAGACAAAGGCGATCTATCTTTGCCCGGGAAACACGGTGACGTGGCACAATCCAAAGAATCTCACCTTTATCGTGATCTTCAAGAAATCACCGTTCGTAGGCAACCAGAAGATCTTCGACGAAAAGCACACCACATCAAAAGGCGCTAAGGATGACAAGGCGCTGACGGTGTACAACTACCTGATGGTTGTCGAGGGCGAACTGGTCGACGATCCACAAGTTATCGGTGGCGGAAGAACCTGATCTCGGTCGCGACGCGCGTGGAGAGCGGATCGAAGAGAGAGCCCTCGTTGCACTCGGGATGACGGCTTTTGTGTTCTTGCCGGAATGGGAGGCGGGTGGATTTTCGAGGGAGACGGGCCACAGCCAGAGCCGGCATGAAAGCCAGCGCTACAAGAAAGCACGAAGCGAAAAAGAAAAGCGGTCAAGACCAGAGGAACGCTACATCAGTGGGCGGTGGTGGCGGTGACGGCTACGCCCATATCTTTCAGGCGGGCACGGGCGCGGCGCTCTTCTTCGGTGCCGGGATAGCGCTTGACGACTTCACGAAGTTCCTTGACGCCGGCATTCTTCTGGCCGAGTTCGATCAAGGCCATGCCCTTTTTGAGGCGGGCAGGAGCAAGTTTGAAGCTCTTCGGATAGTTATTGAGGACTTTGTCGTACTCATCGACGGCAACGTCGTAGTTTTTCTGGGAGTAAGCAATTTCGCCAAGGTAGAACTGTGCGTTGGAGGCGAGATCGGTGTCGCCGTAATAGTGGAGGTAATCCTGGAATTCGGAGCGGGCGAGATCGTATTTGCCGCTGGTGATATCGCGAAGGCCATTCGAATAAAGGGTGTCGGCAGAGGGAGCGGGGCCGGAATCCGCGCCACGGGGAGCAGAGGCTGCGCCCGAGCCCGATGGCGCCGAAACGGCAGGTAAAGCGCCGGGTTGCGAGGTGGGAGTACCACCCGAGAGGCGCGCGTCGATGCTCTGGACGGCGTTCTGGACGTCTACGAGTTGCTGATTCAGTTTGCCGAGACGGGATTTAATTTCCTCGAGATTGTCGGAGAGACCCTGGACCTGAGTGGACATGGTGTCGAGACGGGTGCCGGAGTTGGCCTGAACGTCCTGAACGGACTTCTGGAGGCCGCTCATGGTGCCGTTGAGCTTGTTGACGTTGTCGGAGGCCTGCTCGATGAGAGTTTTCTGAACAGTATGATCCTGAGTCATCTGAGTCTGAAGATCTTTTTGCCCCTGGAGGAGGGTAGTCACGTCGCGCTGGAGTTCAATGATTTCGCGGGCCACGGCAAGGGCGGGCTTGGGACCGACCAGGCTGCCGGCGACGGCACTGGCGAACATGGCGCCGGAGAAGATCAGGATATTACGCGTACGCATGATGAAGCCTCCAGAAAAGAACGAAAGAGAGACGCAAAGTCCCACAGATTAAATTTAACGGGTGAGAGGGAATGGAGCAAGTGAGAAGAGCAGGGAGCAAAAGGGGCAAGGGTATAAGTGTGCAAGGGCACGAGCGTTAAACGGGATGGTGGGGAGCTACGAGCGAACATGCCAGAGAGATCCCGCGCGGCGCTCGGGATGACGGGTTTTCTGCTGCAGCGGGGAGTGACGTAGATCGGTGGAGATCCATCGGGCCGCAAAGAACGCGGCCCCCGGGATTTGTTTGCTTGTGGCAATTGCCAGGGCTACTTGGCCAGAGTGAAGTGACCGCGACGGTTCTGGGCGTAGCACTCTTCGGTGGACTGCATGCAGAAGGGCTTTTCTTTGCCCCAACTAGTGGTGGTTAAGGTGTCCGGGTTGATGCCGAGAGAGACGAGGTACTGCTTCACGGCGTTGGCGCGACGCTGACCGAGAGCGAGGTTGTACTCGGTGGAGCCGCGCTCGTCGCAATGGCCTTCAATAGCAACGTGGGTATTGGGATAACCCTTGAGGAAGTCGGCAGTCCTCTGGAGAGCAGTACGCGCGTCAGGGCGAATCTCGGCGGAGTCGTAATCGAAGAAGGCATCGTGCGCTTCCTTCATGAAGAGCTCGTCGAAGGTGGCGTTCTTGGGAGCTTCGGTGACGGTAGCGGTGGGCGTGCTGACGGAGATTCGCACGCTGGAATCGGCATTTCCCCCAGCGGAGCTGGCGGTGAGGGTGTAGGTGGTGGAAGCGGAAGGCGTGACGGTGGTGGAACCTTGCGGCGTGACCGCGCCTACTTCCGGAGCAATGGAGACATTCACGGCGTCGGTGGTGGTCCAGGAGAGTTTGACGGCCTCGCCAGGATTGATGGAAGTCTTATCCGCGGAGAGGGAAGCGGTGGGTTTCACGGAAGACGGGGGCGGGGTATAGCTGGGATTCGTGGCAGCGGGGGGCTTCTTGTTGCAACCCGCGACGAAGAGAGCGAGAACGGAAAGGGAAATGAGAAGCGAGCGAACGAACGGGCGGCGGTGCAGCTGAATCATGCGTGTCCTCCTAAGACACCGAGAAATCCCGTGGTTGGCCAGCTGGACACATAGATAGTAGCACCAGAGGGCCGGGTCCGGGGAATATGTCGTGACACGATATATTGTAACCAAAAACAGCGTGGCGTGAAAAGGCGGCGCGTGTCCAGAGAGTATACGGAGGAGCGGGTCGGGAAGACGCCGCGGGCGAGATGCTTCGCGCAAAACGCGCGCTCAGGATGACAGCAAGGAAAAGAGAGATTCATTTGGTGGACCAGTTGGGGGATTCGTTGTGGCCGGAGGTGGTGAGCTGGTGGGGGGCGGAGCCGTCGGCGAGCATGGTCCAGATCTGGCGGGAGCCAGCACGAGTGGATTCGAAGACGAGGTGGCGGCCGTCGGGAGCCCAGCAGGGGCGTTCGTTGCGGCCCTGATCGCGGGTAAGCTCGCGGATCTGGCGCGAGGCGACGTCCATGATGTAGATGTCGTAATTGCCGGAGGGGCGGCGCCAGGAGAAAGCGAGAAGCTGGCCGTTGGGAGACCATGCGGGATCGATAACGTAGCCCATGTCGGGAAGATCGAGCTTCTGGGTGTTGGTGCCGTCGGAATTCATGAGGTAGAGCTGCGGCGTGCCGCCACGATCGCTGACGAAGGCGACGAGTTGGCCGGTCTTCGGATTCCATGCGGGCGAAGTGTCGGCGCCACGAGAATTGAAGGTGAGGCGCTTGGGGCGATTGCCGGAAGCGTCGGTGACGTAAAGCGCGGGATCGCCGCCCTGCATGGAGGAAGAGAACATAACCTGGGAGCCGTCGGGGGACCAGGTGGGGGAATTGTTGGTGCCGCGGAAACGGGCGAACGATACGACTTTGCCGAGGTCGAGCGAATACATACAGATTTGCGCGCTGGTAACGCCGCTGACGGGTTGGAAGCAAGTGAAAGCGATGCGGGAGGAGTCGGGGGACCAGTGAGGAGTGAGGGAGACGGAGCCTAGAGAGGTGACTTTGTGCTGATTGGCGCCGTCGTAGTCCATGACCCAGAGTTCCTTGACACCGGAGCCGCCGCGGATGAAAGCGATTTGCGTGCTGGCAATGCTGGCGAGCCCGCCGGAAAGTTTGGAGATGATTTCGTCGGCGAATTGATGGGCGAATTTACGGACTTGATCGTCGGTGGGATTGCCGCGGTAGACTTTGCCGACAATGGCTTGATTGGAGGGGTTCACGACGTCGTACATCCAAGCGGAGATGCCGACCTCGGCGGAAGTTTCGGTGAGGTTGCCGAAGGCGATGAAGTTGGCGTTGACGGGCCCCTGGGACCAATCGAGCATGCGGAGTTCGCCAGGCTGGGAGGGAGCCGTTTGCGGGTAGAAACTGGGGCTGGCGAGTTCGACTACACCGGAGAAGGCGAGGTCGTCGCGGACGACGTTGGTGAAGAGAGCGGAGTGGGATTTGGCCTGATCGGATTTGGAGGCGAAGTCGGAGACGGCGATGCGGGGAATTTGCTGGCCGATGCCGGTGCCGGTGCGGAACCAGTCTTGCGCCAGAGAGGAAGAAGAAAGAAGTAAAGAAGCAACGAGGCAAAGAAAAATCGGCGCGGAAATCTTCTTTAGCAAGCAATCCTCCAGGTCGTGCGCAGGTCGAGTGGAAAGCTGGGGAGATTCAGAATAGCAGATGCGAACGTCGAACAAGCGAAGAGAAGAAAATGAATGATGTTAGATCGTAAGAGCGCACCCTTGATGCGGACAGCGTGCCGGGGAAGGGGAAGGGTCAAGAACTTTCGTGCGGCAGCGCGGAGACAAGCGCTGGCATGAAGGCCAGCGCTACCACGGCCAACGCAATATGGAGGCGTAGAAATTCCGCTGCTGCGCGGGATGAATCGGGTGAGATCCCTCGCGCAAAAAGCGCGCTCAGGATGACAGTTTTGTGGAGTGTGGCGCAGCACAATATCGCGGATCGTGCGGCAACGGTTCATCGGGTCATGGAAAGGTCGAAGTCGAAGATGACGTCGACGTAACGGCCGGAGTAATCGGGAGGAAGTTGTGGGAAATGGTCGATGGAGAGCAGAGCGCGCTGGGCGGAATCGTCCATCGAACGATTGCCGGAAGATTCGGAGATGCGGATGTTTTTAACGGTGCCATCGCGATTGATCGAAAAGGTGACCGTGGTGTGCGCGCGGCGCGCGGCGCGCACTGCGGGATCGATGGTGTTCTGGTACCAGTTTTGATTGATGGCGCGGCGAACGGATTCGATGTACCAGGGGTAGCGGCCGGCGAAATCGCCTCCGCCCTGACCGGTGGCGGAAAGGCCGCCGTTCAGCGGACCGGGGGTGTTGGAGTAGCCGCTGGGGATGTTCATGGTGCCGCCCTTGCCGTAGGGAACAGCGTTATCGGGCGGAGGAGTTTTGGACTCGAAGACTTTGGATTTCTTGCTGGGAGGCAGAGGTTTCTCTTTTTCGAACTTGAGGATTTTGGTGGCGTCGGTCTTGGGTTCCGGTTCCTTGGGCTTGGGTTCTTCTTTGTGAAGACCTTTGGTGGGATCGACGGCTTCGCTTTCGGTAGTGTTGGTGGGCTGGATCATGGGGATGCCCGCCGAAGAGACGAGATTGACCTTGACACCGCTGTCGCTGCCCCCGCCGATGCCGCCCCAGGCGTCGCCGGTACGCTGAAGCCAGATGGAGAGAAGAACGACGACGGTGAGGACGACGTGCAAAATGACGGACCACGTGAAGAAACGCTTGAAGGAGAGGTCGTCGATGGTGAAGAAGGTGGTGGTCATGGAAGTACAGTGGCGAGTGGCGGGTGGGGAGTGGCGAGAGAAAGAGAAAAGCAGATCCCTCGCTTTGCTCGGGATGACAGAACGGGCCGGGTGGCGGCACACACGGAATTGGGAACAGTGGACCTCATGGGGTTTTGGCGCGGTCGGAGAGAGGTTGGGTGACGATGCTGATGTTGGAGATGCCTTTGACGCGAAGGGCGTCAATGACGGAGCAGAAAGCGCCGAAGGGGATGGTTTCGTCGGCGCGGAGATAGACGACGTCGGTACCGCGCTTGGCTTGTTTACGAATCTTGTCGGGGAGGTCATTGATGTTGACGGGGTCGTTGCCGAGGTAGATGGTCTGTTTCTTGTCGATGGTGACAACGAGGCGTTGCTCGGTGATTTCCTTGACGGTATGGGTTTTGGGGACGTCGACTTCGATGCCGGACTGCAGGATGGGGGCGGTGATCATGAAGATAATGAGCAGAACGAGGACGACATCGATGAAGGGAACCATGTTGATGTCGGAAAGAGAGGTTTGCGTGGATTTGATGAGCTGGGGCATGGCTACACCTGAGTGGCGAGTGATGAGTGGCGAGTGGCGAGTTGAAGAAAGAGAAGATGCCTCTCGCCGCTCGGGATGGCACAGCTCACCGAACAAGCGAGCAGAGAGATTCCTCGCTCCGCGGACTCCGCTGGGAATGACGTGTATTTAAATATGGTAAGCATGGCTAAGAAGAAAAAGTCTTTTCGATTTGGGCGGTGAATTCCAGGGCAAAGGTGTCGAGGCGCTGAGCGAGATCGCGGATGTCCTGGAGGAAATGGTTGTAGGCGATCAGCGCGGGGATGGCGGCGAAAAGGCCAGCGGCGGTGGTGACGAGAGCTTCGGCGATGCCAGGCGCAACGGCGCGAAGGCTGGCGGAGCCGGCGCTGCCGAGGCCGGAGAAGGCGTCGATGATGCCCCAGACCGTGCCGAACAAGCCGATGAAGGGAGCGACACCGGCGGTGGTGGCGAGCCAGGACATGCCTTTCTCGACGCGGCGGACTTCCTCGGTAGCGGCGAGTTGCATGCCGACGGTGATGGCCTGAAGGGATTTGATTTTGGGATGCGGATTATTGCCTTCGCCGGTGACCTGGGACTGGAGTTCGCGATAGCCCGCGGCATAGACGTTGGCGAAAGGAGAACCGGCAGAGATGATGCCCTGCGGATTGGCGACGCCCTTCGTGGCGCGAAAGATTTTAAGGAATTGGTCAGACTGGCGGCGGATGCGGCCGAAGATGCCGAGTTTCTGGAAGATCAGCGCCCAGGAAACGAGAGAGAAAAAGAGCAGAAGCGCGAGAACGGCGCGAGCGACCAGACCAGTTTGTTGGAGAATGTCAAAGACGTTGCCGACGACGATGGCGGATAGCAGAAAGATGATGTCAGCCCCTCAGGAACAGCGAATTTATCTTAGCAAATTCAACGTAGCACACGCGTAGGGACGGGTCAAAACGAATAGGATGCACATTGATACCAAAGCGTTTACCGCAAGTACTAAGAACCGGGCCTGGGAGGAACTGCGGAGCAGGCCGTTGTGGCCGGCGGTGCGGGATCACGGGGCCCAAGAGAACGGATGGAGCGGGAGTAGACTGCTTAGCGGCAAATCTGGAACGGGTGTAAGGGGGGAGAGGATGAAATTCGCAAAGATTGTTTTCGGTGTAGCGGGGATCTGGGGATTGCTGGTGATTGCACCGTTGTACGTTCTGTTTGATGCGATCGGGAAGAAGGATCCGCCGGCGATCACGCATCCGGGTTTTTATTACGGGTTCGTGGGGTGCGCGCTGGCGTGGCAGATTGCGTTTCTGGTAATCGCGCGGGATCCGTTGCGGTTCCGGCCGATGATGATCCCCTCGATGGTGGAAAAGTTCACGTACGGGCCGATGATTGCGATCCTGGTGATGCAGGGGCGGACGAACGCGAGGGACCTGGTGTTTGCGGCGACGGACACGTTGCTGGGAATTCTATTTGTTGCGGCTTGGATGGCGACGAAGGGAGAGGTAATCAGTAATCAGTAATCGGCCAGAGGAGGGCAGACGACGACTCGCAAGATGCGGCGTGGGATGAGTGGGTTGGGGGGAATAGGACTGCTATCCGCTGCGCTGGTGGTGTGTCTGGCCGAAGTTGGAGCGTCCGAAGAGAAGGAGGCCCGAGGGAATGTCTTGCGAGAAGTGACCGCGTGGGTGAAAAGTGCGGCGATTCCGTTGAAAAGCACAGACCCAACGAGCGATCTGAGGGACATGGAACCGCTGGGGACGGTGGTGGGCGAAGCGCGGATCGTGGCGATGGGAGAGGCAACGCACGGAACGAGAGAGTTTTTTCAGCTGAAGCACCGGATGCTGGAGTACCTTGTGGAGGAAAAGGGATTCACGATTTTTGCAATGGAGGCGAACTGGCCGGAGTCGCTGGCCGTGAACGATTACGTGGTCAACGGAACTGGAGACGCACGGGGCGCGCTGGACGGCCTGAATTTCTTAACGGCAAACACGGAGGAGCTGCTGGGATTGATCCACTGGATGAGGAAGTATAACGAAGATCCGAAGCATGCGAAGAAGGTGAAGTTTTACGGCTTCGACATGCAGATGGCTCACGTGGCGGCGCGGAACGTGGAAAGTTACCTGGAAAAGGTCGACCCGTTCGAGGTGGTGGCCGCAGAGAAGGTTTTCGAGCCAATCAGCGATGCGAAACGCGAGAAAGAATCCGCGGCGAAGCCAGAAGCGTTCTGGGAGAGAGAGGAAGACCGAATCGTGACGCTCCAGAAACAATTGGAGAGCCGGAAAGAGAGCTATGTGAAGCGGTCATCGAAGAAAGAGTGGGAACTGGCGGAGCATAATCTGGAGATTGTGAGGCAGTCGGCGGAGCTGTACTCGATCCGGAAGAAGGGAAATGTCTCGCCGCGGGACCTGGCGATGGCGAAGAACGTGAGATGGATTCTGGAACAAGAGGGGCCCGAGGCGAAGATGATGTTGTGGGCGCACAACGGGCATGTCTCGACCGGACTACTTGGGGGCGCGGCGTCGATGGGAAATGAGTTGAGACAGATGTACGGAAGTGAGTTGGTGGTGTGCGGATTCTCGTTCGAAGAGGGCTCGTTTCAGGCGGTCGAGAAAGGAAAAGGGTTGAAGCGGTTTACCGTGGGGCCAGCGCCGCCGGATACAGTGGATGGAATATTGGCGGCCACGGGAATACCGATCTTTGCGGTGGATCTGCGGAGCGCGCCGTCGAACGGCCAGGTTCGGGACTGGTTGAATGGCGCACAAAAAATGAGGAGCATTGGATTGCTGTACAGCCTGAACTGGCCGGAGGAGGGCTTCAGTGAAGTGATCCCGCGAGAATTTGATGTTTTATTTTTTGTGCGGCAGACGACCGCGGCCCTTGAGAACCCTAACAGGTCGCAGAAAAACTCGCCGAACGGTCATTCGGAACGGAGTCTGCGGAGTGAGGAACTCTGCCCCATCGCACTTTTTTCGTGCGCTGAATCTCTCTTTTCTTGGGTTTACGGCCAAGAGAGATTCCTCGCTTCGCTCGGAATGACAGGCTGGGACCGTTTTTCAGCAGCCTGATTCGTAGAGGGAGTTTCGCGGGGCGCCGGGAGCAGAAAAAG
>Ga0335077_10007217_pt1 | contig 13748 bp, 11 predicted proteins | sample Lox_Sample_31_FD_207151 | JGI IMG/M metagenome (GOLD analysis project Ga0335077, IMG submission 207151) | Soil microbial communities from Loxahatchee National Wildlife Refuge, Florida, United States - Lox_Sample_3.1 | ecosystem: Environmental > Terrestrial > Soil > Wetlands | place: USA...
TGCTCGCCATTGCCCTGACGGCGGCCTGCTACGGGCTGCTGTTCTGGGTGCTGCGAAGAATCGGGCTGCAGCCGTGAGTAGCGTTGCGGCGTAGCGGATGTTCTCGCGGCCCGCGCGCTAAGCCTTGAGGGGCGTGGCGGCCGATCGCTGCGATGGCATACCGCGTGCTTTGACAGCACGCCGATCGGGCGCCCGGGCTAGGGTCCCGATCTCGACCGGAGGTCCTCCCATGAACGCTTCATCGCTCGCCCTGCTCGTCTGTCTGTCGTTGGGCGCTCTCTCCAGCGCGCTTGCGAACCAGGGGACTGCCCCTGCTCAACATGCGCCCGAGGAGGAGTCCGGACCCCAGTGGGAGCAGCGCAAGTTCGAGGAGGCGCTGAACCTGATCCACGTCGGCATCGGGACGCCGGTCGGGCTCGACCCGGCGTACAAGGTCCTCAAAGAGATCTCCAAGCGCAACCCGAACAGCCCGTATCTGTTCGCCGCCGCTGCGGAGCTCCAGTACATCTCCTACATGAATTCCGGTGGGACGAGCGCACAGGAGGTCCGCGCGCTTGCCTACCGCGCGATCCAGCTCAAGCAGGATCTGCCCGATGCCTACGTGGTTCTGGCCAAGGTCGAGGCCAACGAGGGCAACGTGTTCGAGGCGCAAAAAGCCGCCAACACCGCGATCAAGCTTGCTCCCAGCAAACCGGAAGCCATGTTCGCCATGGCACAGGCCGCCGAGGCGGCCAGCGACTTCAATGCGGCGGAGAGCTGGTACATGAAGGACATCGCCGCGCTGAGCAGTACCGAGCGCAAAGCGAATATCTATTTTTGGCTGGGGAAGATGCATCTGAAGAAGACCCCGCCCGATGCTCCCAAGGCCATCGAAGCGATGAAGAAGTCCATCGAGCTGCAGCCGATCAATCCCTGGAAGCTTGCCCGCTATGCGTACGTGCTGAACCAGTACACGGATCGCCACGACGAGGCGATCGAGGCGGCAAACGCCGCGCTGAAGCTGAGGGACAGCGCCGATAACCGCAAGGTGCTCGCCGGCGCCTTGTACGCGAAGTGGGCCAGGGCGTATCTGGCTCCTGCCGGAGCAGCGCAGATGAAGCCTGCGCTGGGTCCGCAGGAGATCGGCCGTCGGACCGGTGTCACTCCCTTGGCCATATTCGCCGATACGGGTTGGAACAAGGGTGGCATGGCGACCGCCGAGGCGCTGCTCAAGGCCGGCCTGGTCAAAGACGTGGATACAGTGCCGCCCGATGGCTGTTGCACGGCACTCGTCGCCGCCGCGCAGGGCAGTAACCTCGAAATGGTCCGACTGCTCCTCGATCGCGGCGCCAACGTGAACGCCCAGGACAAGCGGGACAAACGCACGGCGTTATACGAGTTTGCTGTGAGCGGGGAGATCGCCGGCGTTCAGTTGCTTCTGTCCAAGGGCGCGCGGGTGAACATCGTGGACAGCCATGGCCTCCCGCTGGTCCACGCGGCTCTTCATGCGCGCAACCCGAATAGCTTGCTGATCACGCGCGAGCTGCTTAAAGCGGGTGCCGATCCGTCTCTGCCGGACAGCGGAGGCGCCAACTTGCTGATCGCTGCAGTGAAGAAGCAGGACGGCGCAGCGGTCAAGCTGTTGGTGAGCGAGTCTCGGATGGACCCCAACTCGGCGGATGCGGCGGGCCGCACACCGCTCGCCTGGATCGTCAACGCGGTCGGGCCCAACCGGATGGACACGGTCCGGACACTGCTTGCCGCCGGCGCCAATCCCTGGATCAAGTGGGGCGCGACGGATGCACTGGAGATGGTGGAGACCTATCAAGCGAACCAGAGCCAGCTGTTCCCGGAGCACCGCGAGATCGCAGCGCTGCTGCGCGACGCGCGGCGCCGGTTCCCGAAGCCAGCGGATTTCCCCGAGTGGCAGCCGCCCACACACGCACAGAGATGACCCGCAAGTGAAGACCCTCTCATTGGGCTTGCTGGTCCTGGTCGTCGTCGGCTGCCCGCTCGCCGTGCACGCAGATCCGGGCTTCTCGCCGCGTCTGTATGCGGGCGACGAACTGCCTTGCAACTATCGGCGCTACCCCGGAGGCGCCGAACTCACCCGGACGATCCCAGACTTCCAGCGGCGGTGCTATGACCAGGCGGTGCGCCGCATGCAGCGCGCCGTCGGGGAGGATGCCGACCTCTCCGAGGCAGAAGCAACGGTGCGTGCGCTGCTCGAGCTGGACCCGACGAGCGCATACGGCTGGACCGGCCTCGCCAGGTTGTATCTACGCCAGGAAGCGCTGGATGTGGCCGAGGTCCCGCTCTGGAAGACCGTCGAGGTGGCCGAGAGGGCTACGCATGCCAAGCCCGAGCTTGCGGACGCGTTGATCGCTCTCGCCGACGCCCAGCTCCAGCTCTGGTGTCTCCCATGTGCGGAAGAAGCGCTCAAGCGGGCGGAAGCGCTGGCGCCGCGCGATCCCGGCGTCATGCTGATGCGGGCGACCTTGCTCTCGGCGCAGGGGGAAAAGGCGGCCGCGGAGGCGCAGTTCTTGCACGCGCTGGAGGACATGACCGATGCTCAAGAACGTGCCCTGGCGCGACTCGCTCTTGGCGAGCACCTCACGCGCAACGGTGATCTCGAAGGGGCTCAACACGCGTTCGAGGCCGCGGCGAAAGAGGACCAGGCTCTTCTGGTCGCGCAATTGCGGCTAGCGTCCTTCCTGCTCTTCGAGCGCGGCAACGGCGACGCTGCGATCGAAGCGGTGGAACGCTCGCGGCGGGCGCGCGCCACATTCGAGGCGAGCCGCCTGCGCTCGCTCGCCACGTATCTCACCTGGGCCGTGCAATGCGAGACCGCCGGCCGGTGCGACGGCATCGCGCAGATCGCTCAGCGTTCGACCCTGACGGCGGAGGAAGCCTTCATCACAGCTGCGGGCCACAAGCCGCTGGCGCCTCTCGTGCTGGCGTTGAGCAAGACCGGCACGGTGCACGACGTAAACGCGAGGGACGGCGAGGGGAATACCGCGCTCATGGCCGCCGCACGCGTCGGCAACGTCGAGCTGCTCACCGTGCTGCTGCGCCGAGGCGCGAACGTCAATGCGCAGAATCGGCATGGAGCCAGAGCGCTGACCTTCGCCGTGTTGAAGTCGGACCTGGCGGCGGTCGGACTGCTGCTCGCGCATCGGGCCGAGCCCAACTACGCGGACCAAGACGGGACCTCACCCTTGGCGCTGGCGATCCTGCAGCGCCAGGCGAAGATCGCGAGCTTGCTGTCGCAGCGCAAAGCCGACCCGCATCTCGAGGGCAGATGGACCGCCGCCGACCTGCTCAACATCGCCTGCGCCAACGGTGACGTCGATTCGGTCAAGCTGCTGGTCCAGGCTGGAGTCGATCCGAACGCAGTCGGGCAGGATCGAGCGATCCCGCTGATCTCTGCGGTGCTCTCAGGATCGCAGGCGACGGCTGCCTACCTGCTCGAACGCGGCGCCGACCCGGAACGGCGTCTCGACGGTCGCACCGCGCTGGACTACGCTCGCGACGCCGGGGACTGGGCTTTGATCCGCATGCTGCAGGCCCGGACGAAGCGCTCCATCTGACGGAGCTGCGAGCCAGCTCGGGGCCTCGGTTCGCTCGTGGCTTGCGCCTCGGTCCGTCCGCTCGGCGGCATGGCCCTTTCCAACCTGTCGCTGTTCCTGCTCTGCGTCGCCATCTGGGGCTCCACCTGGATCGCGATCACGTTCCAGGTCGGCACCGTTGCGCCCGCCGTATCGGTGTTCTATCGGTTCCTGCTCGCTGCGCTGATCCTGTTCGCCTTCTGCCGCTGGCGCGGGATGAACCTGCGCTTCGGCGTGCGCCAGCATCTGGCTCTCGCAATGCAAGGCACGCTGATGTTCAGCTTGAGCTACCTGTGCGTGTATCACGCGGAGACGCTGGTCGCCTCCGGCTTGGTGGCGGTGGGGTCGTCGGCCAGCCCGCTGCTCAACATGCTGGGTGTGCGCGTAGCGTACGGCACGCCGATGAGCTGGCGCGTGGGGCTCGGTGGCATGCTCGGGCTCGCCGGCATCGTGCTCGTGTTCTGGCCCGAGCTGGGCACGCTCGCCGCAGATGCGCAGGTGGCGCGCGGCGCGCTTTACGCGATTGCCGCGGTGGTCGTGTCCGCGGGCGGGAACGTCGTTGCGACCCGTAACGCACAGCGCGCGGTCCCGGTGTGGCAGGCGATGGCGTTCGCGATGCTGTACGGGTCGTGCTGTTCGCTGCTGATCTTGGTCGCCTCGGGCCACGGGCTCGAGTTCGACCGGTCGATCCGGTATGCCGCGTCGCTGCTGTATCTCGCGGTGCTCGGCTCGGTCATCGCGTTCGCCGGCTACTTGACGCTGCTCGAGCGGATCGGCGCCGCGCGCGCCGGCTACGTCGGCGTCATGGTGCCTATCGTCGCGTTGGCGATCTCTTCCCTGTTCGAGGGCTTCTCCTGGCGCGCAGAGACCTGGTTCGGTGTCGCTCTGTCGCTCGCCGGGAACATCTTGATCCTGCGCCGGGCCTGACGGCCTCGGCGTCCTCGGCACCGCTTCGATCCTGAACGGCGTGCCCTCAGCGCGGTGCCCGGGGCGAAGCTCGACCCTCTCGTCGCCGTTGCGCGTGAGAATCCTGATCGTCCGGCGGAAGCGCAGTTCCTCCGCTAAACTGCCGGTTGGACGCGGTAGGGTTCGAACCGATCGCCTTTCCGTGACTGGGGTTTTTCCTCTAAGGCCACGCGCTTATCGGCCGCGAGGGACCTCGAAACTGAAAGCGAGTCAAAGCAACTATGGATTCCATCCCCTTCTCCCACGTCAGATTGGCTGCAGCGCTCGTTGCCGTGGGCGCGATCGCTGCGGGCGGGTGCGGCAAACCCGCGGCACAGCCAACGGCACAGATGCCCCCGCCGGAGGTGAATGTGGTCACGGTACAGCCGCGCGACATCGGGGCCACCTTCGAGCAGGTGGGCCAGACCGCGGGGGTGCGCGAAGTCGAAGTGCGCCCGCGGGTGACCGGCATCTTGCTGCGCTGGAACTACAAGGAGGGCAGCGCAGTGGAAGCCGGGCGCAGCCTGTTCACCATCGACCCGGCGCCGTTCCAGGCAACCGTGGCGCGCGTCGACGCCGATCTCGCCAGTGCGCTCGCCAAGGACGCGCAGACCAAGCGCGACATCGTGCGGCTGAAGCCCCTGTACGAGCAAGGCATGATCAGCCAAAAAGCCTTCGACGACGCCGTGTCGGCACAAGAGGTGGCGGCGGCCGGAGTGAAGTCGGCGCAGGCCGCGCTGACGCAAGCCAAGCTCGACCTCGCGTACACGCGGGTGGAGGCGCCGATCAGCGGCGTCACGAGCCGCGCGCTGAAATCCGAAGGCAGCCTGGTCGAAGCGCAGCAGACACTGCTCACCAGCATCTCGCAGGTCGACCCGATCCACGTGATCTTCAGCATCTCGGAATCGGAGAACCTCAGGCTCCAGCGCGAGGCGGCAGCAGGGCGCCTGCAGCTGCCCAAGGACGGGCGTTACACCGTTACCGTGCGCCTGGCCGACGGCACGACCTACGAGCGCCCCGGCCGGGTCGACTTCAGCGACGTGCGCATCAACCCGGGGACAGGCACCAGCGAAGCGCGCGCGGTGCTGCCCAACTCCGACCAACGCCTGCGGCCGGGCCAGTTCGTGCGCGTGACGCTGGCGGGTGCAACGTACATCAAAGCGCTGGCGGTCCCGCAGCGCGCAGTCCTGGAAGGTCCGACCGGCAAGATCGTCATGACGGTCAATGCACAGGGCATGGTCGAGCCGCGCCCGGTGGAGGTGGGCGAGTGGGCGGGCACCCAGTGGATCATCACCTCCGGCCTCAAGCCCGGCGACCGCGTGATCGTCGACGGGGTGATGAAGGCGAGGCCAGGCACGCCCGTCAAGGTTGCCGAGGCCAACGCGGCGGCCCCTGCGCAGACTAGCCCGCCCGCGACCCAGAAACAGTAACCCCTGTCAGCGACGATTCCTCCTCGGCTTCCCGCGAGGAGGAACGAGGTGAGGGTATGTTTTCGCGTCTTTTCATCGATCGGCCGATCTTTGCGGCCGTGCTGTCCATCTTCATCGTGCTCGCCGGGCTGGCGGCCATGCGCAACCTGCCGATCGCCCAGTATCCGGAGATCGCGCCGCCGGTGGTGACGGTCCAGGCCGTCTACCCCGGCGCATCGGCCGAAGTGCTGGAGCAGACCGTCGCCGCGCCGCTGGAGAACCAGATCAACGGCGTCGAGAACATGATCTTCATGTACTCGAACTCCGGCTCCAACGGGGTGGTGCAGATCCAGGTCACGTTCGAGATCGGGTCCAACGCCGATCAGGCCGCGCTCAACGTCAACAATCGCGTCAAGCAGGCCGAGGCGCGCCTCCCCGAGGAGGTGCGGCGCCAGGGTGTCACCGTGGAGAAGGGCTCGTCCGCGTTCCTGATGGTGTATGCCTTCTACTCGCCGGACGGCCGGTTCGACGACCTGTACACCAGCAACTACGTGACGCTCAACGTGCTCGACTATCTCAAGCGCGTGCCGGGCACCACCAACGTGCAGATCTTCGGCGCCAAGGATTATGCGATGCGCATCTGGGTGAGGCCCGATCGCATGACGCAGCTCAAGCTCACTCCGGCCGATCTGATCCGCGCGGTGAACGAGCAGAACGCGCAGTTCGCCGCCGGCAAGGTGGGCCAGGCGCCGATCGGCCCGCAACAGGAGCTGGTGTACACCATCACCACCAAGGGGCGCCTGGCCGAGGTCAAAGAGTTCGAAGACATCATCCTGCGCTCCGAGCCGGACGGCTCGGCGGTGCGGCTCAAGGACGTCGCGCGCGTCGAGCTCGCCTCGAAGGACTACGAGTTCATCGGCCGCGTCAACGGCAAGCAGGCGACGCTGGTCGGCATCTTCCTGCAGCCGGGCGCCAATGCGCTGACCGTCGCGGAGGACTGCAACGCGGTCATGAAGCGGCTGTCCGCGAACTTCCCCGACGGGCTCACCTACTCCAACGTCTACGACACGACCCGCTTCGTCAAGGTCTCGATCCGCGAGGTGCTGAAGACGCTGCTCGAGGCGATGGCGCTGGTGTTCGTGGTGGTGTTCGTGTTCCTGCAGAGCTGGCGCGCGACGCTGATCCCGTTCGCGGCGGTGCCGGTGTCGCTGATCGGCACCTTCGCCGGACTGTTCGCGCTCGGCTATTCGATCAACACGCTCACGCTGTTCGGGATGGTGCTCTCGATCGGCATCGTGGTGGACGATGCCATCGTCGTGCTGGAGAACGTAGAGCGCATCATGCGCGAGGAGCACAAGCCGGCACGCGAAGCCGCGATCCAGGCCATGCAGGAGGTGACCGGTCCGGTGATCGCCATCGCGCTCACGCTGTGCGCGGTGTTCGTGCCGATAGCGTTTCTCGGCGGGCTGACCGGCGAGCTGTACCGGCAGTTCGCCGTGACCATCTCCATCGCCGTGGTGATCTCGGCTGTCGTCGCTCTGACCCTGACCCCGTCGCTGAGCGCGCTCATCCTCAAGCGCGGCCACCGCCCGCCCCGGGCCCTGTTCCGCTGGTTCAACGATTGGTTCCACCGGGTCACGGGTCGCTATACCGACGGGGTCGGGTTCGTCCTGCGCCACGGCGGCATCGCCATGGTCCTGTTCGCCGGCATGGTCGGGCTCGCGTTGTTCTTGTGGCGAATCACGCCGAGCAGCCTGGTACCCGACGAGGACCAGGGCTACTACATCGGCGCCGTGTTCCTGCCCGACGGCGCCACGCTGCAGCGCACCGACAAGGTGGTGGCGCAGGTGCAGCAGGCGATGCTCTCGAACCCCGCCAATCAATACTCCGTCGCCTTCACGGGCATGGACTTCTTGGGCGGAGGGTTTCGCAACAGCGCGGCGACGATCTTCGCCAGCCAGAAGCACTGGGACGACCGCCCGGGCGTGTACACGAAGCAGCTGGTCGGCGAGTTCTTCATGAAGACCGCGCACATCAAGGAAGCATTGGTGCTGGCGTTCAACCCGCCGCCGATCTTCGGCCTGGGCAATGCGGGCGGTTTCGAGTTCTACATCCAGAATCGCGGCGACGGTGGAGCGCAGCGTCTGGCGCAGGTGATGGGGCAGTTCCTGGCGCGGGCGAACCAGGATCCGATGCTCGGCGGAGGCGGGGGCTACGTGCAGACGCTATGGCGGCCGAACGTGCCGCAGCTGCGCGTCGACGTCGACCGCGAGAAGGCCAAGGCGCTGGGCGTGCCGATCGACCAGCTGTACAACGCGCTCGCCGCCACGCTGGGGACCTACTACGTCAACGACTTCAACAAGTTCGGCCGCACCTGGCAGGTGCTGATGTCGGCGGAGCCGAGCTACCGCAACCGGCCCGACGCGATCGGCGACATCTATGTTCGCTCCGAGAAGGGCGAGATGATTCCGCTCAAATCGCTCGCCGCCGTTCGCTACGCGTCGGGGCCGGATTCTCTCGACCGCTTCAACAATCTCCCTGCGGTCAAGATCCTGGGTCAGGGCGCGCCCGGCGTGTCATCGGGTCAGGCGATCCAGGCCGTCGAGCGCGTCGCCAAGGAGGTGTTGCCGCCCGAGTTCAGCTACGACTGGGGCGGCGCTTCGTTCCAGGAGAAACGCTCGGCCGGCACCTCGGGCCTGGCCCTGGGGTTGGCGGTGGTCATGGTGTTCCTGATCCTCGCTGCGCAGTACGAGAAGTGGTCGCTGCCGTTGTCGGTGCTGCTGGCCCTGCCGTTCGGGACGTTCGGTGCGCTGGCGGCCGTGTGGCTGCGCGGACTGACCAACGATGTGTACTTCCAGATCGGGCTGGTGACGCTGCTCGGCCTCGCAGCCAAGAATGCCATCCTGATCGTCGAATACGCGGTGCTGAAGCACCACGAGGGCCTCTCCACCGCCGCCGCGGCGCTGGAGGCTGCGCGCCTGCGTTTTCGTCCGATCCTGATGACCTCGCTCGCCTTCATCCTGGGCGTGCTGCCGCTCGCGATTTCCACCGGCGCCGGCGCCGGAGCGCGCCATGCCGTCGGCACCGGCGTGATGGGCGGGATGCTGTCCGCCACGTTCCTGGCGATCTTCTTCATCCCGCTGTTCTTCAAGCTGATGACCGACGGCAAGCCGTGGGAGAAGCGTTCCACCGAGGAGCTGCGCACGGAGATCGAACAGCACAAGCGGCCGTGAGGTCAAACGGCGCCGTGCGCCTTGAACCAGGCCAGCATGCGCTTCCATCCGTCCTCGGCCGCTCCCTTGCGATAGCTGGGCCGATAGTCCGCGTTGAACCCGTGCGGCGCGTCCGGATACACCACGATCTCGGACCCGCTGGTTCCCCGCGCCAATGCCGCCCGCATTTCCTCCACGCTTTGCAGCGAGATCCCCTGGTCCGCGCCGCCATACAGGCCGAGCACCGGGGTCTTCAGCGAAGCCGCCACGTCGATCGGGTTCTTGGGCATCAATGCACTGGTTTGCCCGACCAGTCTGCCGTACCACGCTGCACCCGCTCTCACGTGCGAGCTATGCGCGCAATACAGCCACGTGATCCGGCCACCCCAGCAAAAGCCCGTGATTACCAACCGGCTCGTGTCGGCCTTTCCGGTGCCGCCCGCCCACTGCGCAGCGGCGTCGAGATCGCTCATGACTTGCGCGTCGGGCACCTTGCTCACCACCCGGTTGAAGATCTCCTGGATGTCCTTGAGCTGCGAGACGTCGCCTTGGCGCGCGTACAGCTCGGGCGCCACCGCGAAGTACCCAGCCTTGGCCAGGCGCCGGCACAGGTCTTTGATGTGCTCGTGTACGCCGAAGATCTCCTGCACGACGAGAACGACGGGGAACGGGCCGCCGCTCTCCGGCAGCGCGCGGTAGGCGGGCATCTGGCCGTCCTGCGTCGGGATCTTGACCTCGCCTGCGATGAGACCCCGATCATCGGTGACGATCGTCTGCGCCGACACCGGCTGAACGGCCAACGCAAACCCGCTCGCCAGCACCGTGACGGCGAACTCGCGTCGGCTCCAGTTCTTTTCGCCTACCAAGCTCAGCGCTTCGGACAAGATCATGGCTTCCTCCAGTTGGTCGGTTCGCGCCAACGTGCCGCTCGTTGACCGCAACTATAGTCGATGTGGATGGCTTCGCCCGCGTTGGGGTATCCTGCCCCGAGTGCGTTCCCAACAACCGCCTGATCCCAGCGGACGGGCCCGTGGCGTGCGTCTCTTGCTGCGGTCGGCGTGAGCCGGTCAGCTGATGGCTCCCGTCGATAGCGAGCCCGCCACGCGCGGCCGGCTGGCCAGTCCGCTCTCCGGTCACGTCGTATTGCTCACCGGCGCATCCGAGGGCATCGGCCGAGCGCTCGCGATCGAGCTCGCGCCGCAGCGTTTGTCTCTCGTGTTGACGGCGCGCAATCGCGAGCGGCTCGAGGAGCTTGCCCGCGAGTGCGAAGCGCGCGGCAGCACGACACTCGTCGTGCCGGCCGATCTCACCGACATGGCACAATGCCAGGCGCTCGTCGACGCCGCGCTCGGCCGCTTCGGGCGCCTCGACGTGTTGATCAACAACGCGGGCGCCACCATGTGGTCGCGCCTCGACGCACTGGCCGACCTCACGGCACTGGACCGGCTGATGCGGATCAACTATCTGGGCGCTGCGCATCTGACGGCGCTCGCGCTGCCATCGCTCAAACGTACGCAGGGGCGGGTGGTTGCGATCGCAAGCCTCGCCGGATTCACCGGCGTGCCCGAGCGCACTGGATATGCCGCCAGCAAGCACGCCATGGTCGGCTTCTTCGAGTCGCTGCGCGTCGAGCTTCAAGGCACCGGGGTCACCGTGACGATCATCGCGCCCGACTTCGTGCGCTCGGAGATCCACAAGCGTGCGATCGGCCCGGATGGCCGCGCACTCGGCCGCAGCCCCATGCAGCACGACCGCATCATGGGCGCGGAGCAGTGCGCGCGGCTCATCGTGCCGGCCATCGAGCAGCGCAAACGGCTTCTGATCACTTCGACACGCGGCAAGCTCGGGCGCTGGCTGAAGCTGATCGCACCACGGTTGGTCGATCGGATCGCTGCGGCGGCGATCCGCGATCGGCGCTAACGGACCGTAAGGGCGAGAGCCTCGAACAGTTGGTCTTTCGCTACACGCACGACAGTAACCTGCTCGGACCAGTACTATTTCCCCGAGCCCGGGACGTCGCCCGTGCAGGATCGCACGCAGCTCCTCAAAGCCGGCGAAGATGATCCTGCGGCGAGCATAACGGCGCCGGCGTGACGCGAGCCGGCTCAGTGCAGCTGCTGAATGCCTGCCAAAAGCCACCCGGTCTGCCCGTCCTTCGGCTTGGAGAGGTTCCAGACTTCATCGAAGGGTTCCGGGGCACTGCGATCGCCTTCGCGCATCGTCCCGGTAAAGCGCACGCTGGCGAGGTAATCCGTCGCGCCCGTCTCGATGCCTAAAAGTTGAGCCTCGAGCGCGACCACGTCCGTGCGGCTTTGCGCGCCTTTTTCCTCATCCAGCTGCATTCTGATCTCCGCAAACACCTCGGGCGTGGTGAACTGGCGGATGTCGGCGAGGTTCTTCTCGTCCCACGCTGTTTGCAAGCGGATGAAGTAGACCTTGGCGTTGCGCAGAAACCCGGGTACATCGAAGTCTGCCGGCACGCCCCATGGCGCCGCTTGCCCCGCCAGCGCAGCGACGGACCCAGGACGAGCTGATGGAGTGCTGGTCGCATAGGATCCGGCCGACGCGTCGCCGACTTGACCTGCACCAGCAACGCCGTACGCCGGCTCCATCCTCCGGTCAGCGGGGACGGCAGCACGCGGCCCGCGCAACATGCGCCAGACCATGACCGCTACGAACGCCAGCAGCGCGATTACCAGCAGGCTGCCCAGGCCCTCGGCGAATGCGCCGCCCAGACCGAAACGCGATAGCAGTGCCGCGATCCCCAAGCCGGCGGCGAGCCCCGCGAGCGGACCGAGCCAGCGGTTGGGTGTGGGCTGGACGGGCGGCTGCACAGGCGGGGGCTGCGTCGGCCGCGCCGCATTCGCGGGCGGAGGCGAGGCCTGCTGCCGCGTCACATTGGGTGATTGGCGACCGAAGCTCTTGCCGCCGCCGAGACGCTTGGCCTCGGCGTCCAGTGTAGCCAGGGCCAGGCCAACAACGATAGCAACGGCGAGCGCGGCCGCGCGCGACATCCATCCGCCTCTCCAGCTACCAGAAGGTTTCATAGGTTGTGCGCACACTCCGATCAGCGATTACGGGACCGTTGGAAGATACGGGCGGGATTGCAGTCACAAGGATACGCACATCGTGTGTCCAGCGTGGACTGGAGCGCCGTTTGTCTGTGTCACTCGAGATCAGAGGCTCCTATGGATGCGCGAGGGCGGCTGCAAGCCGTCCAGAAGTCGTGCACGGCACTCCGGCGGCCTCGACGAGGCTGCGCGTGATGCGACCCCGCTCGGACGGTGGAACGATGTGCGCGCGCAGCTCTCAGCGAGGTTGCCGGGTCGGTTCTTATCTCTGCCGGACGACGTTTCCCCGTATCGTGATGCCCTGTGTCGTGCCTACGAGATAGGCTTCCTCTCCGTGCTTGAAGACAACGAACGAGAAGGACTCGGCGGGCGAGCCGACGACTGGGCAGTCTGCCGCGCCCCATCCGTCAGACCGAACCACGTACGTGCAGGTGAAGCTCTGGTCAAGCTTCCCACCACCCACCACCAGGATGCGCGAGCCATTCAACAGATTGCCTTTCCCGTCGGCAAAGAAGCGCCCGACCGCCGCAACGGGAGCGCCTCCGGCACTGCCGTCGAAGGTGAAGACGTAGTCTCCGCGTATGTCACCCTCGTCGAAACGCTCGGCGCTCGCTTGTGAAGCCGTGGCGATGATCACCAGAAGGATGGTGGCCTTGATGAGACGATGCAGTGTAGCTCTCATGGTACCTCCCCTAAAGCACGGATAGACGCGACACTCGCTCCGCCCCGGCGATGCCGCCGAGCCGAGGCGGTTGGACATTATCGCTCCGCTTGGATCTGCATCCTAATCTCCGAGAAGAGTGCGGGCGCGGCGAACCGCCGGATGTCGGCGAAATTCTTCTCGTCCAATGGCCGTTGCGGGGCGACAGAGCACACTTCGGCGTTGTGCGGACGGCCGAGTAGGGCGGTGCGCATATGCGGGCGCGTTCCCTCGGGGTTCCGCATACGCCGATGCCCTCGGCACAAGGCCAAGGGTATCCGATCACTGCTTTACGGCAGCTCCCACTCGCCTTTGAAGTTCGAGTCGCCGATGGCGCCGAGCGGTCCTTCGGCGATCTGGCCACCGTCGAACCGAGAGTGTCCCCGTATGCCCGCGTACTTGCCGGTGCGGCCCACCCAGTCGAATCCTCCGACGCACCGATCCCCGCCTCGCGCGCAGGCCCATTTCAAGACGGCCTTGTCACCTTCCTGATCCGTCGCGATGCAATAGCCGCGGACGGAAAACTGGTCGTGTTGCACCACTCCCTGGCTGCCGCACGTGAATACCGCAGAGTGCCGGAATCCGCCTCCCGCTGCGTTCAGGAAGAGACCTTGCTGCGGAGCTTCTTTGAAGAAGTAGTCCTTCTCGACTGGCATGATCGTGCCTTTCTCGAACCACACCAGCTTCCCTGCGTAGCTGCCACGCTTAGCCCGCTGCTCGGAGGCAGGCATCGTGGACCCCCAGGTGATGATCAACATCCTCACGAACGCGGGCCTGCCCGCCCGCGCCCGGCACGCTCCTTCCCGCCATTCCGAGCCGCGCGA
>Ga0335077_10007218_pt1 | contig 13747 bp, 10 predicted proteins | sample Lox_Sample_31_FD_207151 | JGI IMG/M metagenome (GOLD analysis project Ga0335077, IMG submission 207151) | Soil microbial communities from Loxahatchee National Wildlife Refuge, Florida, United States - Lox_Sample_3.1 | ecosystem: Environmental > Terrestrial > Soil > Wetlands | place: USA...
CTGAACCTGCCGCCTTCAGGCCACTCGCCGGTCAGCGAGAGCACGGACTTCCCAATCGCGATCTGCGCATGCGGAATCTGCCCTCCGACTTCAAAACGGAAGACTTCCTTCGCCGCGAAAGCTTTCTCGTAAAACTCGATCGCCTTGGCCGGGTCCTTGTACGCCAGTCGTGGGACTGCAGTAGTTTGCTGACTTGCCGCACGCTTCTCCTGGGCGACCTCCGGTGAGGCTTCCGCGGTCTCTGCACTGGCGTGAATCTCGAACCGGCGGCGCATTTCTTCTGAAGAAACGTCTTCCTGATGGGTTGAAACAATCCACACGTGCCCGAACGGATCAGCCAACTGGCCGGAGCGATCGCCGTAGAACTGGTCTTCGATGGGCCTCACGATCTTCGCTCCGGCCCCAACCGCCTGTTTTGCCAAGGCGTCCACATCTTCGACGTAGAGGTGCAGCTTCACCGGCGAACCGCCCAGCGACTGCGGGCTGAGCGCGCCATGCTCCGGAAATTCGTCAGAAATCATGATGTGCGAATTGCCGATCATGATTTCGGCATGACCAACCTTGCCGCCCGGCCCATCGAGCCGCAATACTTCGCGCGCTCCAAAGGCGCGTTTGTAGAATTCGATGGCCTCGGCCGCGCCGCGCACTGTGAGGTACGGCGCCGCAGTCTGATAGCCCTCGGGCACAGGTGCCGGCATGCTCGGTTTCGCCATCGTCGCCATGGTATTTCTCCCTTCCTGCAAATCGGATTTCAGTCCAGCTTTGAACTCCCCGCGCGGAAGATCAAGCAGTTCCGCGGCAATTTTCACCAGTGGAGCGATCTCGCTCATGATGGCGCGCGCGTCCTCGCGCGTACCCGCCTTGCCTGTGAGCATCGCCGTAATCGCCTGGTCCAGTTGTTCCACTTTCTGTTGTTCGGGCAGAGAGCGCTTAGGCATTGGCACCCTCCATGCGCGCCCGCAGGTTCTCCAGCGCGCGAAACTGCAGCTGCTTCACCGCGCCTTCGCTCTTGCGAATCTCCTGCGCTATCTCACGAATGGTTTTCTGCTCCACAAATCGCAACAGCACCACACGCCGCTGTTCGGCGGGAAGGCTCCCCACCAACTGGTAAAGCGCGGCGCGCTGTTCCACGTCCTTCATCGATTTCTCATCCACCTGCTCCGGCGGCGGATCGGCGCTTTCCCGCCGGCTGCGCTTCCAGCGGTCGGCCAGGGCGTTGCCGGCGATGCGAAACAACCAGGCGGCAAAGGGCGCGCCTCGCCACTCAAAGCCTTGGATATTGGCCAGCGCCTGGTGAAACACGTCCGCCGTGACATCTTCCGCTTCCTCCCGCGTCTGCACGCGACGCGAGACATAGGCGTACACGCGATGGAAGTGCAACTCATACAGCTCCGCGAAGCGGCGCGGATCGCGCTGCGCAGCCTTCACCAGCAGCCGCTCGTCTGGTTCTTGCCTGAGAGCCTTCAACACAATCTCCGCGCGGGGTCTGAATCTCTCAATAAGATAAACGCCGCAGAGGGGAAAAAGGTTACGGCCCGGCTTTGCTTTCTGTGGATGGACTGAAAAACTATGGCCTCCGCCAGTTTATGCGCTGTCACCTGGCCTGCCGCAGAATTCGCGGAGTGGGGCGTATTATCTTTACTGGCCGCCCGTTCGTTCGCCGCGGCGGAGGTAGGCAATTATGTTCTTCGAGCAATTCTATCTGGGTTGTCTGGCGCATGCTTCTTACATGCTGGGATCGCGGGGCGAGGCCGTGGTGGTCGATCCGCAGCGCGATGTGGAGATTTATCTCAACGCCGCCCAGGAGCACGGGTTGACGATCCGGCATATCTTTGAAACTCACCTGCATGCCGACTTTGTCTCCGGGCACAATGAGCTGGCTGCCCGCACAGGAGCGAAGATTTACATGGGCGCACAGGCCGGCGCTGCTTTTCCCCACGTGGATGTCCACGATGGCTTCGAGTTGCGCGCAGGCAAGGTGCGCATCACCGCCCTGGAGACGCCAGGGCACACGCCGGAGAGCATCTGCCTGGTGATTACCGACGAGGAAAGGTCTTCCCAGCCCTGGGCTGTGCTGACCGGAGACACGCTATTCATTGGCGACGTGGGCAGGCCGGATTTGTCTCGAACTCATACGCCGCAAGAGCTGGCTGGACTGCTCTACGACAACCTGCATGGGAAGCTGCTCAAACTCGACGATAGTGTCCTGGTCTACCCGGCGCACGGAGCCGGCTCTCTGTGCGGGCGCAATATGCGGGCAGAACGTTCGTCCACCATCGGCAATGAGCGGCTTACGAATTATGCACTGCAGATTAAGGGCCGGGAAGAGTTCATCCGGCAGTTGACCAGCAATCTGCCCGCGCGGCCCGAATACTTCCAGCACGACGCCGAAATCAACCGGGAAGGCGCCCCGGCGCTGGCCGCGTTGCCTGAGCTGCGGGCGATTCCGCCGCAGGATTTGCAGTCGTTGCTGGAGCAGGGAGGAATCGCACTCGACGTTCGATCGGCAGACCAGTTTGCCGCCGGCCATGTACCCGGCTCGGTGAATATCGCGCTCGGCGGCCAGTTTGCTTCGTGGGCAGGCACCGTGCTTGGCCTGGCGGCGCGCCCCGTGCTGATTGCCGATTCATCCGAGCAACTCGCCGAGGCGCGGATCCGCCTGGCACGCGTGGGCATGGAACTGGACGGCCGATACCTCGAAGGCGGCGTTACAGCGTGGCGGAACGCGGGGCTCACGGTGGCAGACCTGCCGCAAATGACGGTGCAGAGCCTGAGGGAACGCCTGGATGCAGGCAGCGTGCACGTGCTCGATGTGCGCCGCGAGCCGGAATGGCGGGCGGGTCACATCGCGGGCGCGGCCTGGTGGCCGTTGGACAACTTTCGCGTTTCACCACCGGAGATCGACCGGGCGGTTCCGGTTGCCGTTCATTGCAAGAGCGGGTACCGCAGCATGATTGCCTGCAGCCTGCTGCAGCGCGCCGGTTTCGAAAACGTGGTCAACGTGAGCGGCGGCTTCGATGCGTGGAACGAGGCGCACCTGCCGGTGGAAGTCGATGCACCGGTTACGGCGTAGCCTGAGCCTGGCCACATGGTGGGACTAATTCGTGGTCAGTTTTCGCCCACGACTCCTCGATTGCACGTGGTCGTCCTCCTGCTTCTTGAACCAATACAGCAGGACTCCATAACCCACCCCTGCTGGATCGCCTGTGCGGCCGACTTGAAATGCCATAAACCGGCCATCGGTTGAGACCACCGGATTCGATGCTTTGCCGCCTTCGTAGTCATTGAAATGCGTGAGGCGTGTGAAATCCTTGCCGGCACCGTCGAGGCGCAGCTTCCAGATGTCGATATTGCCGTGGCCACGCTCGCCGCCCAGCTGCTCACACTGCCGGTCGGCTTCGACCGTGGTGTAGAGGCCGTCGGGGAAAATGCCTTCCGGCTCGTTATAGCTCTCCGGGGATTTGGAGAAGTTCGTAATCTCGCCCGTCCTGAGGTCAATGCCCATGACTTCGGCGCGGTCGTGCGGTTCATAGCAGGTGAAGACCATCTTGCTGTCGCCGTCGTAGAAATCCTGGGCTTCGAGCGTGCAGCCGTGGTCTTTGCTCTCGTAGACGGTGTGCTGGCTGGCGAGTTTGGGGGTGCCGCCACTCACGTCTAAATCGGCCACAATCAGGCGCGATGTTCCCGGGGCGAGGTCCGGTGCCTGGGCCGAGGTCTGCGAATAGGAAATTTTCAGCGACTTCTTGGAAATGGCCGCGCCCTCACTCATCTTCTGGCCGAGTTTTACCGGCCTGGCGCCTCGCTCTTTGCTCAGGAACCAGAGTTCATTGTCGCGGGTTCGGCTGGTGTGGATGTCTTCGAAGTGGTCGGGGCCGATGAGAATGTAATCGCCCGTCGTCAGATGCATCACGCGCAGAAACACCGCGCCGGGGACATTGCAGGTAAGGCATTGGATGGTACGGGTCTTGAGATCGATCACCATGGCGTCGCCGAAACTCTTGGCCATGAAGGCGATGTGCTGGTTGTCGGGAGAGATGTCGGGGCGCTCGCCGAAGTGGGTGAGGATTTCGATGTTGGGAGGAAGGTGGTCGAGCGGGTTGGCGGGGTTTCTTGTCGAGGCGGCGACGAAGAAAGCGAGGGCGAGCAGGAAGGACATGGCGATCATGCTATCAAAGTGGCGATTCCTGCTGGTCCCCGTTGTCTTCGCTTCCTTCGCGATTCGAACTCTGTTCACCGCGAAGATCGCAATGGACGCGAAGCATCACAAATACCCCTCGAAGCGCTCGCTCGGCCACACGAGGCCGATGCCGCTAGGTGCTTCGTGCCGGCTTGCGGCCTTCGTTGAGGGCTTCGATCGCCTCCTGCACTCTGGCGGAGAGGGATTCCATATCTCTTATGGTCAGGCCGGCGGTCGGAATCGGGTCGCCTACGCGCATTTCTATCGGGCGGCACTTGATGTGGTAGGTGTCCATGGGGAGGAGGTCGAAAGTTCCCACCAGGGCGATGGGCACGATGTCCACCTGCGCTCTGATGGCGAAGAAGAAGGCGCCGTGCATGAAAGGCTTGATTTCGCCGTCGGGGGTGCGCGCGCCCTCGGGAAAAATTACCAGGGGTATCCCTTCTCTCAGGCTTTTTAAGGCAGCACGCACGCTGCGAACTGAAGTGGCGGGATCGGACTGGTCAACGCAGATTTGCCCGGAGCGTTTGAGGTGCCATCCCACGATGGGGTAAGACAGCAATTCCCGCTTGTGAATGATGCGGAACTGAAACGGCAAGTGGGCGTAGAGAATGGGAATATCGATGGCTGAACCATGATTGGCGGCGTACACCGCGGGCTTGGAAACATCGATCTTCTCCATACCTGTGACCGTGATGGGAGAAAAAATCGAGCCCAGAATGCATCTCGACCAGGCCCGCGCAAACCTGTGCAGGAGGTGGCCGCTGCCTTCGAAGAAACCAAAGGGCAGCGAGGCAAGCCCGAACGCGAATGTGTAGATGAAAACCAGAGGGTCAATGAACAGATACGAACGCAGGCGGCTGAGCAGGCCGTACTTTTTTGCGCCGTTTGCGCCCGCTGGAACGGCAGGCGCCTTCGGTTCTTTAGTAGGTGCCTGCGTATCTTGACTCACAGATGGATTCACTTTAACTCTTCAATCATCTCAGCCGCGTTTCCAGCCCCTGTGATATCCCCGCGTTGAATCGGGCGGAGGCCGAAGATCAGGCCAAGGCCTGCATGGCCTCTCCCACAATGTAAATCGAACCTGTCACCACCACCAATCCCGCCGGACCTTCTGCAGCTGCAGCTTTGCGCAGTGCTTCCCGCACGCCGGCGGCGGGTTCGATCTCCACTGATATTCGGGCGGCCTGTTGAATCTCCTCAGGAGTAGCGGATCGCGGGTTCTCGGCTCGAGCGGCGATCACGCGCTCCGCCAGGGGAAACAGGATTTCGGCAATCTCCGCGATGGCCTTGTCGCGCATGGCGCCGAAAACCAGAGTGAACGGCCGCTCGCCGTAGACCGCCGAAAGGGTCGAACGTAATGCCCATGCCCCAGCGGGATTGTGCGCCACGTCAAAAACGTACTCGGGCGTGGTCGGCGTCGGTGCGACCACTTGAAAGCGCCCCGGCCAGCGGGTTTCGCGGATGCCGCGTTCGATGTCGCCGGGGCGGATGGTAAATCCCTGCCCGTTCAACTCTTCCGCCGCCGCAATTGCCAGCGCCACATTTCTCAGCTGATGCCGCCCCAACAGCGGAGTCTCGACGAGAATCCGCTGGCCCTGGATCTGCAATGGATAGCGAGCGATCGGGCGCGAAGACAGACCGCCGCCGGCAGAATAGTCCGGGCTGGCGGGCGATACCGGTGGAACATACTCCACGGCGCTCGCCGCGCGCGCCCCCAGTTGCAGGACGGTTTTGCCGATTACGTCATTTGCCTCGGGATGCTGCGGCAATGTCACAACAACTCCCCCTGGCCGTATGATGCCGGCTTTCTCGCGAGCGATCTCAGTGATGGTATCGCCCAGGAACTTCTGATGATCGAGAGATATATCCGTGATGACGCTGAGACGCGGCTCGATTACGTTGGTGGCATCCAGGCGCCCGCCCATACCGACCTCCAGGACGGCGATATCAACTCTGCGGCGCGCAAAATACTCGAACGCCATGCCGGTGAGCATCTCGAAGAAACTGGGGTGCCAGGGCAGTTCGCCTTCGCCGACGAGCCGCTCGGCGGTGCGGTCCACCACGTCGTGGAGAAGGGCGAACTCGTCATCGCTTATTTCTTCCCCGTTGATGCGAATGCGCTCGTTAATCCTTGCCAGGTGCGGCGAGGTATAAAGCCCGGTGCGCAAACCGGAGGCGCGCAGGATCGAAGCCAACGTCGCGGCGGTGGAGCCTTTGCCGTTGGTGCCGGCGATGAGCACGCCGGGAAAGGGACGCTCGGGATGGTCCAGGGCTTCGAGCAGCACCCGCATGTGCGCCAGGTCGAACTTGTGCGAAGGCGTATGGGCCAGCTCATGGCCGAGGGCGTACATTCTGGAAACCGCGGTTTCGTAGGAAGGCATTTCCAGTCGTCAGGATGGCCGTTGGTCTTTCGTCGATGATCGTTGGCCAGCATCTAGGTTACCAGCTTCACTTCGGTGGGTTCGAGCCTGAGGCAGCGGAATGCCGCAGAACCGGCCCGAAGTGAATCTCGGCGCCCCTCGGCGGATGTTCTTCGCAGCCTCCGGCGTTTTGAGCTTCTTGCCAGGGGCGGCAGCGCGGCTGGCGTCAGGCTTTGTGGCGAACGGCGGGTGGGAAAGTCAAAACCTTAAGACGCCGAGGACGCGAAGAACATCCGCTGCGGGCGCAGAGAAAACCTCGGTGAAGAGGGTTTACGCCGCCGGCGGTTGGCTCATGAATTCCAGCGCCCTGGCGATGTACGCCTTCATCTGCTTGCGCGGGACGACCGCATCCAGCATTCCGTGTTCCAGGAGGAATTCGCTGCGCTGGAATCCTGGAGGAAGCTTCTGACGGATGGTCTGCTCGATCACTCGCGGGCCCGCGAACCCGATCAAGGCACCAGGTTCGGCGATATTCAGGTCGCCGAGCATGGCGAAGGACGCGGTTACGCCGCCTGTCGTGGGATCGGTCAATACAGAAATGTACGGCACCCGGGCTTCGTCGAGACGCGCCAGGGCGGCGGAAATCTTGGCCAGCTGCATGAGGCTGACCGCGCCTTCCATCATGCGCGCGCCCCCCGAGGCCGAGATGATGACCAGGGGGACTCTCCTCTCCGCAGCCTGCTCAATCGCCTGGGTAATCGCCTCTCCCACGACCGCGCCCATGCTTCCGCCGATGAAGGAATACTCCATGGCGCTGACGATCACCGGCCTGCCGTTCAACTTGCCGCTGGCGTTGATCACGGCGTCAGCCAGCCCGGTCTCCGCCTGGGCGTTGCGCAGGCGCGACGAGTAAGTTTTCAAGTCGACGAACTTCAGGGGATCGGTGGAGACCAGGTCACCGCTGAACACTTCGTACAGGTCGCCATCGAGCAGTTGTGCAAGGCGGGCACGGGCGTCAATGCGGAAGTGCTTGTCGCACTTCGGGCAGACATTGAGGTTCTCTTCCAGGTCCTTCTTCCAGATGATCTGGCGGCAATTCTCACACTTCACCCACAGGCCTTCGGTACGAACTTTCTTTTCACCCGAAGTATCCAGCTCGCCGGATTGCCGCTTAAACCAGGCCATTTCTGGTCGTCAGTTGTTGGTCGTCAGTCGTTGGTTTTGCCGTGGTGCCGAGGTCGCCCTTGCCCTCGCGTTCGCCCTTGCTTGCTTCCGTTAAGGTTTTGGCCGACGACTGACGGCCGGCGATTAATACTCGATTCCCCTCTGCGCCATCACGCCTTTTTCGTAGGCATGTTTCACCTGGCGCATTTCTGTGACCGTATCAGCCAATCCAACAATTGTCGGATGCGCATTGCGCCCCGTCAAGATCACGTGCACCATTTCCGGTTTGTCCTTCAGGCTCTCGGCGACCTTAGCGGGATCTAACATTCCGTAGCTGATGGCGTAGTTGATTTCGTCCAATATGACCAGGTCCCACTCACCCGAGCGGATTGCACGCTCGCCCTCGGCCCAGGCCTCTTCCACCATTTTGACATCTTCCGGATCGGGCTTCTCTGTTCCGACCTTCACAAAGCCCCGGCCCATCTGCTTCATCACGAACTTGTCTCCAAACGCTTTCACGGCGTCGAGCTCGCCATAGTGCCATGAGCCTTTGAGAAACTGCAGCATGAGCACGCGCATGCCCTGGCCGACAGCACGCAGCGCCGTGCCCATCGCAGCTGTGGTCTTGCCCTTGCCTGGACCGGTGTTCACGATGATCAAGCCGCGGCGGATATCAGCCATGGTGAAGAACTCGCGGATGGGTACTATAACATCGGTGAATGTTTGAGATGTGGGCGGTGTCTTCGAGAATCACCTGGGGGCCGAGTTCGCGCTGGCTTCGATCAGCTTCTGCACCGGGGCCACGACCATCAGCGTCACCTGCGCTCGCGGCTTGCTTGCCTGTTCCAACACTTCCAGCTGCTGTGCCTTCCAGGCCTCGGGCGCAGGCTGGCCGTGATCCAGATAGTCTAGCGCCTGCAGCCCTGCCGCGCCCAGAGTGGAGAGGTCTTGCGAAAGGGGCAGCACTTCCGGCAGCAGGAATGACTGCGATGCCATCTGTTGTATGTCCAATTGCTGGTCGCGCCAGCTCCTGAGGATGCCGCGAATTTCCTCCTCGGTGCCGGGCTTTACCTTGCCTCCGACGAAATCGTCGACCAGAGCAGAAAACCTGCGCGCCGCTTCACTTTCCGGATGTACCGCATCGATCAACCGGTTCAGCGGAGTCAGGCTGGTGGCTTCGCCGGGAGGCAGTTCGCCTCGTTGATAGTCTTTCACCGGCTCGACCACATCCGCAATAGTACGCAGGGCAGCGATGTGCTCTGTGCCGGCGATGCGGCGCAGCATCGGTCGATAGTTGCTGTTGTGGGTAAGATCGAGCCAGTCCAGTTGCCGGCTGAGTTCGGCCATGCGCTCGTACATCGAAGATACGTCCGTGACGTCCGATGGCGACCACAGCCGTTCCGCCACCACGGCGGCCCTCGGCCAAATCCGCGAATCGATATTTTCCGGAGTGATGTACTCCGCCCACATGCAGGCTTCGCCTCCGAGGATGCGTTTCTTTTCTTCGTCGCTCAGGGTGGCCGCCACGCCGCTCATGGGGTCCACCGCATAATGCCGCCATGCCGGCCAGTGGAGGTCAAGGTAGTACCCGGCCGAAAGCAGACCACTGTAGCCCTGTTTGGCTGCCTGGGCCAACGACTCCTGCCCGCGCCAGGATTGGATGACGATGCTCTTCGGCAGCTCGGGACGGAGAATTTCATCCCACCCCAGCATGATTTTTCCATGCTTACTCACAATTTTCTGCACATGCTGGTTGAAATAGGCCTGCAGTTCCTCGTTGTCCTGGAGGTTGTGCGCGCGCTTGAACTCCTGGATCTTCGGATTCGAGTCCCACTGCTTGCCGTTCACTTCATCGCCACCGATATGAAAGTAGTGGTCGGGAAACAACTTTGCCATTTCGCCGATAAAGGTGTCGAGAAACTTGTAGGTCGAATCCTTCGTGGGATCCATCGCGGGGTCGAGCACCCCCCATTTGCGTTCAACCTCGTACGGCCCGGGACCGCTGGCCAGGTCGGGATATCCGACAAACCAGGAGGTGCTATGCCCCGGCATATCGAACTCCGGCACGATGCGGATTCCGCGGTCGGCGGCGTAGGTAATCAGTTCGCGCAACTGTTCCTGGGTGTAGTAGAACCCGTCGGAACCCATCTCCTGGAGCTTCGGCAGCTTCCTGCTCTCGACCCGAAAGCCCTGATTGTCGGAGAGATGCCAGTGGAAGACATTCAGCTTCACCGCCGCCATGCCGTCGAGTTCGCGCCTGATGACCTCCACCGGAAAAAAGTGCCGGCTGGAGTCAATCAGTAGGCCACGCCAGGGAAAGCGCGGCGCATCCTGAATGGAAATCGCGGGCACGGCGAAGCCGGCGGGCGTGTTGCTCACGAGCTGAAGGAAGGTTTGCAGGCCGTTGAGCGTTCCGAGAGTGGTTGGCGCGTTTAGTTTGGCGCCGCCAGCGCCGACTTCGAGCGTATAAGATTCATCCTCTCCAAGCTCAGGGATTTCCTTGCTGGCATGATCGGTATGGATGATCAGGCTGGCCTGCTCGCCTTTCGCGATGTTCATGTCGAGAGAGAGCATTCCGGTGCGGCGGCGCAAGTTGTTCAGGAAACGCTGTGCAGCATGCTCGATCCGGGGGTCAGTTGAACCAGTGATGGCGACGGAAAAGGAAGGATCGATCACCAGCCGGGTGGCGGGGGAACCGATTGCGACGTGCGCCGGCATGGGCATCAGGGGCAAGGGTTTGTTTTCCTCTGAGGGCGCAACTCCGGCAAGCGCGCAGCAAACCGCAATGACTGCCAGTCCAATTCGCATGAGTTCCTTCGCTGAAAAATCGCCGTGGGAAACGGCGAACCCGGCAGGATAGTGGATTCAGCACCGAACCTGCAAACCTTGCCGGTCACAGGATTTCTTGGAACTGCGATCCGCGATCCTGAGAAACGGTTCTTACAGAGGAGTTGACCTTGGGAGACCCCCAAGTCTCAACGCGCGGAGGGCGCGGAGAACTGCCGCCGGGAACGCGGAGAAATGTCCCCAGGTGAATTGCGATGAGTGGCGCTACGATGATTCGCTGCCCGCCGTGCTTCCTTCCGGATGCGGCGACGCCGGACCTAACCTCGGCCGGCTACCTGGCAGCATAGATCCAGGTCGACGTTCCAAATGTGCGCTTGCGAGGGCAAGTGCTGCACGCCCACCAGGCCCTCGCTGGACGAACCGTTCTTGCCCATCCAGATCACGCGCACCTCGATCTTCTCCTGGCCGTACTGCATCTCGAGCACCTCGCCGGCGCGCAACCTGCGGGAGACGCCTTGCAGCACGGCTCCGCTGCTGCTGATGTTCTTTACCTGCGCCAGTTCGGTGAACGGCAGGTACTGTGCGTCAAGGCCCCAGATGCGGACAGGCAGGGCGGTTTCGACCCGTAGTTTCTGACGGCGATCCATATTGGTTGTCGGGGGATGGCCAATCATAGGATTCCCGCCAGCGGAAGAAAACTTACGCCCGTCACACCACCGCGGTGTCCGAAGTTACACCTGGCGCCTGCGAAGCGTAATGACCCGTTCGTGCCATTGTGGGGGCCCTTGGCAGAAATTTGGCGCAAGAACCAGGCCGGCCCGCGTTCCACCCTTGAGAGCACTTGACACCGCAGGGAACAAACTCGCTCACCGATGCGTTCATAGGAAAGGGCAAACCGATGCAGCCAACGTGGCAGGAGTTCCGCAGCAGAATACCGGGCTGGCTGAAGGCTGGAGGTTTGTTACTGGCAGGGCTGACCGCGCTTTTCTTTGCCGGCGTTCAGCCACTCAAGCGCGCATCCGTCATGGACGATGCCAGAGTGACTGGCCTTAGTGACCGTTACCGGGCGAGCGAGTCTTTTGGGCGACCGGGCCACATCCTGGCCGGCAAAGCGGAAGGAGTGGTCGGGGGCGTTCCTGGCGGTGCCGCTGAGGGTGGGTCATGGCAAGCGGCGGAGTTGGATGCCCAGGCGACGGGCGCTTCAGCGTCAGGATTGTCGAACTCGGGGCAAACTGGAGAGGACCGCAAGCTGGTGCGGACGGGGGCGATCGACCTGGTGGTGGAGCATCCAGCTGAGGCAGCCGAGCGAATTCGCCAGCTGGCTGAACGCAGCGGAGGATTTCTGGTGAGCTCTCGGGTCGGTGGCGGGCAGGACGCGACCGGCGGCGAGGTTGTGGTTCGCGTGCCGGTGGCGCGCTTTGAAGAAATCCGGGCTGAAATCCGTAAGCTCGGGCTGCGGGTTGGGAGCGACCGCCTGGAAACGCAGGACGTCACCCGGGACTATGTGGACCGCGAAGCGCGGCTGCGCAATTTGCGGGCGCAGGAGCAGCAGTATCTCACGATTCTGAAGCATGCCACGACGGTGAAGGACACGCTGGAAGTCAGCGACAAGTTGAACCAGGTCCGCGGCGAGATTGACCAGCAGCAGGCGGAATTCGATGCACTCTCAAAGCAGGTGGAGACGGTGGCGCTCACGGTTACGCTCGCTTCCGAAGCCGAGGCGCAGGTGTTCGGCTTGCACTGGCGCCCAATGTATCGCCTGAAGATGGCAGCCCGCGACGGGCTGGACGGCCTGGCCGATTATCTTGGAACGGTGATCGCTATCGCCTTTTACTTACCGACGATTATGCTCTGGGTAGCAACGATCCTCATCGCCGCAGCCATCGCCTGGCGGATTTTGAAGTGGGCGGGAAGGAGGCTCTTCGGGTTTTTCAAGCCGACTCCGCTGGCGAACGAGGCTAAGCCGTAGTGGTTGCCTGGGAACTGGCGTTCGGGCCTTACAATAGTGCGCGCGGTTTGAGTCCTTGCCAGGAGAAACACCATGTGGGTCGCACGTCCCGACCTTGCGTGCAGGAAGTTTGCCCCGGTCGTGTTCTTTGCGTTGCTTTGGTTGTTGCCAATTCCCTCCAGGGCGCAAGATTCTGCACTCGCGCCCACACCGCCCATGGGGTGGAACAGCTGGGACGCTTACGGCACTACCGTGCGTGAACATCAGGTGAAGGCGAATGCCGATGTAATGGCTCGCGATCTGGCGAAGTACGGATGGCAATACGTCGTTGTGGACATCCAGTGGTATCAGCCCACCGCCCAGGGCCATGATTACCAGCCGGGCGCGGCGCTCACCATCGACGAGTACGGCCGGCTGACGCCCGCGCTGAATAAGTTCCCCTCCGCCGCCAACGGCGCGGGTTTCAAACCCTTGGCTGACTACATCCACAGCAAAGGACTGAAATTCGGCATCCACATCATGCGAGGGATTCCTCGTCAGGCGGTGGAGAAGAACTTGCCGATCAAGGGCACGCAGTATCACGCCGCCGAAGTTGCCGATAAAGACAATGCTTGCCGATGGAACCCGGACATGTGGGGCGTGGACACGACCAAGCCGGGGGCGCAGGCCTATTACGATTCCATTGCCGAGCTATATGCATCTTGGGGGGTAGATTTCGTGAAAGCCGACGACATGGGCAGCCATCTCTACCAGCCCGCTGAAATCAAGGCGCTGCGTCTGGCGCTCAGCAGAACCGGCAGGCCGATTGTGCTCAGCATCTCGCCTGGTCCGGCGCCACTTTCCGAAGCGGAGTTCTTCGAGAAGTACGCCCAGATGTGGCGGATTTCCGACGATTTCTGGGACGACTGGAAATTGCTTCGCCAGCAGTTTGACTACACCCGCGACTGGGCGGAATTCGCCGGCAAGAACAATACCTGGCCCGATGCCGATATGCTGGCGCTGGGCCGGCTGCGCGTGGCGGAGAAAGAAGGCGGCATTCCCAGCAAATTCACGGCGGATGAACAGCAGACGGTGATGACGCTCTGGTCGATTTTTCGTTCGCCGCTAATCTTCGGCGGCGACCTGCCCCGCAATGATGCCGCGACCACCTCGCTGATTACGAACGAGGAAGTGCTGGCAGTGAACCAGCACAGCCGGGGCGGACATCAGACGCTGGAGCGTGGCAATATCCGCGCATGGATCGCGAACGCGCCGGAGAACGGCGAGGATTATGTTGCCCTGTTCAACCTCGGCGAGTCAGACGAGAAA
>Ga0335077_10007219_pt1 | contig 13747 bp, 11 predicted proteins | sample Lox_Sample_31_FD_207151 | JGI IMG/M metagenome (GOLD analysis project Ga0335077, IMG submission 207151) | Soil microbial communities from Loxahatchee National Wildlife Refuge, Florida, United States - Lox_Sample_3.1 | ecosystem: Environmental > Terrestrial > Soil > Wetlands | place: USA...
GTCGGCGTGGGGGTCGGTGACCACAATCTCCAGGCCTGGGTACTCGCGGGCCAACTGCAAAACGTCGAGCCAGCTTGCGTCGGGTAGAGCGGCTTCGGTCAACAGGACGTCGTAGTCGTACTGCTGAAGCAAGGTGCGCGCCTGCTGGTAGGTTTCGGCGTGCTCCAGGGCAACGGGAACAGATCCCAGCATCCGCGAAAGTTGGCGGGCATCGTCATGACGCCCGGAAATGAACAATATCCGAGACCTCATTGGTGCTCACTTACCTTTCTTGTGTCTTTACCTATTTTATCCCTCGCTCAACTAAAACCGAATGACAAAATGCCGCCAGCGTCGCCGGAAAGCGCTTCCGGCTGCGCGATTTAACAACCTTTCATGAGATTCACTAACTAATGGTGGGCGAAGGAACGGCAATTCTCAACTGTTATCGACGCCGCGGAGCGAAAACGGCGGGGATCGGGGCGGCTGCCGGCGCTCAAGCGGACTTCTCGGGCTTCAGAACCGCCACATAGCCGAGGTTACGGTAAAGCTGTTGGGAATCGAGGCCGAACCCCACCACGAAGCGGTCGGGGATCTCGAAACAGCGGTAGTCGACCGGCACCTGCACGATACGGCGGCTGGTCCTGTCGAGAAACGTACAGACGGCGAGCGAGTTCGGGGCGCGGCCGGCGAGGTTCTGTAAGAGGTAGCGCAGGGTGAAGCCGGTATCGACGATGTCCTCGACCAGCAGGACATCTTCGCCTTCGATGCTGTCGTCCAGGTCCTTGGCGATGCGCACCACGCCGGGAGCGCCGCTGCGGTTGGAGAAGCTCGAGATGCCGAGGAAATCCACTTTCACCGGAACCTCCAGCGCGCGGGCCAGGGCCGTGAGGAAGAACACCGATCCTTTGAGGACGCCGATCAGCTTCACGGTCTTCCCGGCGTAATCCTGCGAAATGCGGTCGCCCAATTCGGCGATGCGGCGGGCGATCTCCTCCTCGGTGAACAGGACGCGTTCGATGCCGGCGGGCAACGGGGCGCTCATGCGGTCACCGGGCGCTGGGCGAGGCCGTACTTGAAGATGAGATTCTCGAAGTCTTTCTGGTAAAACACCTGGATGTTCAAGTGGGGATATAGCTCACGCAACAGGCGCACCTTGCGGTTCTTCCGAGTTACCAGAGATTGCTTCATGGTTGTTAATTCGACATATAAGTCGAACTCGGGAAGATAGAAATCCGGAGTAAATGACTCGGTCGGGTTAGCGTCGCGGTCGTACTGAATGGGGAAACTGCGCGGCTCATATTCCCAGGCGATGCGGTAAAAATCGAGTAAATTGGCGAACATTTCCTCGCTGGGATTGGCGAATATCTTTTTGCGAATGGTGATCTTGTCGGGCGGCACGATGCCGTATCGGGCGAGGCGGAGGCGCATCTGGAACTGGAGCTGAGCTTCGGCGGCGGCGGAAAGGTACCCGCGCTCGGCCAGCGAGAGCATGGCGGCGGCGCGCTCGACGAGCTCGGCCATCTGTTCGCCGCTGATGGTTTCGGCATTGAGCACCAGGTCGAACAGGTCGGCCGTGGCGCGGGTTTTGCCGAAGCGGGCCTTGCGGGAAGCGCGGTCGGCGGCCTCGAGCTCGAACAGGCGCTGGCGGGCGGCGGCGCGCTCCAGGCGGCAATCGAGCATGATGTTGCCGATGCGCACGTTTTCGGGGGCCACCACGTGGACGCGCAGCATGCCGGGGAAATGCTGCCACTGGAGCTCGCCGCCGGCCGCGCAATAGACGATGTGGTGCGTGGTGGCGAGCCGCGCCAGGACGGAAGTGGCCAGGCTGGCCCAGGCCTTATCCGGGATGCGGGTCTCGGCGCCGAACTCTTCCGCGGTCAGGGTTTCCAGGCGCGCCTGGGTGAGCAGCTCGAAGCCCAGCCGCTGCGCGGCGATGCGCGCCACCTCCTCGAATCTGCACCCAGGATGCCCAGAAACAGCGATCAGCGCCATGTCCCATGCTCATGATAACGCCAATGGGAGGGTGGCGCTTCGGGAAGGGGTACTGCGCTGGAAATCAAGCGCAGTACCCGGGGAGGGCGCGAAGAAAAGCCGCGATGAATCCAATCCCGGCTCGGCAGCGTCGACACGCGGCGGTACGGGGCATGCCCGGTCCTACGCGGTTTCGGCGGCGCGGCGGCGCAACAGGGCGTAGGCGCCGTACAGGGCGGCCGAGTAGAAGAGGTCCGCCAGCAGAGTGCGGCCATAGAACGGAATCGCCGCGATATAGCAGGCCACTAGGCCGGCCGCGGTGTGGGGATAGGTGCCCAGGGGGCCGAGCCAGGCTCCGAGGTTGGTGATCAGGAAGAACTGGATGCTGCCGGCTACGGCCGCGGCGCCGATGGCGAGCGGCTTTTCGGTGGCGCGCAGGCGGGAGCCGATCCACACGTAAATCAGGAAGCTCAGGTACACGAACGGAGTCGCAAACGAATAGCCGCCGACCAGGGGGTCGGTGACGAGCATCAGTACCAGCGGCAACAGATAAGCCTTCCAGCCGCTCAGGCGGCCACCGGCAAAAAGGCTGACGCCGCCCACCGGCGTAAAATTCGGCGCGTGCGGCACCAGGCGGGCCAGCATACCGACGATCGTGAGGCCGATGGCCAGCGGCCTCGACGTATTGTTCTGCATTTGTATTCTCCTTAGGATTCGTTTACGCAACTGCTGTTGACAGGCGGAATCCGCTACGGACCCAAGAATCGGGGCGCCTGTCCCAGGTTACTCACTTTGTTGACAGGCGGAAGCGCCTGTCCCACAAACAACCGCTCCCTGCGGTCGCGGCTCCGATACTTAATTATCTACCAGGATGAGCCGAAGCGGCATGGTTTGGGTCCCACAAAGTTTCCGGGTCTCCGGTAATGTGCGTTGCCCAGCGGCTCCAGACGAAGAACGCGTCGCTGAGGCGGTTCAGATAGCGAACTGTGACCGGCGGCACACTCTCGATGCGCGCCAGGGCGACGAGGGTGCGCTCGGCGCGGCGGCAGACGGTGCGGCAAAGGTGTAGATCGGCGTTGAGCCGGCCGCTCCCAGGCAGCACGAAGGAGCGCAGGGGCGCCATGTCGTGGTTGATGCGATCCATCTCGGCTTCGAGGCGCGCGACGTCCTGGTCGGTCACGCACGGCTGGCGCGCGCCGACATCCTCGGGCAAGGTGGCGAGGATGGAGCCGAGGTTGAACAACTCCTGCTGGATGCGGACCAGGACGGGCACCAGCGTCCAGACGCGGCCATCGTGGTCGACCAGCGCCTCGGCGGTGGCGCGGGCGGCGCCGACGAAAGAGTTCAACTCGTCCACCGAGCCGTAGGCTTCAATGCGCGGGCCGTCCTTGGCAACACGCTGGCCGCCGACGAGCCCGGTTTCCCCTTCGTCGCCGCCGCGCGTGTAGACGCGGCCGATGGTCAGATTGGGCGGATCGAACTGCGGCTTGCTCATAAACTTTATTTTGCTCCGGATTTGGCGCCGGTGAACGACCATTTCAGGCCGGTGACGAAATTCAGGCGCGGCGAAGGATAGCCGAACACCTCTTCATAATGCCGGTCGAGCGCATTGCGCAGGTTGCCGTACGCGGTGACGCCGCGGCCCAGCGCGTAATTCACATTGACGCCGAGGTTGGCGTAGCCGGGATTCTGGAACAGGCAGGTTGCGAAACCGCAGGAGGCGCCGTAGCTCGGGTCGACATCGAGCACCGAGCCGCGGAAGTAGCCGTCGAGGCCCCCGAAAACGCGGCCGCGGGTGAAAGTGGCGGCGAAAGCGCCGGAGTTGGCGGGGCGGCGCAACAACTGCTGGCCCGCGGTGAACGGCGCCGGCACGAGGTTGGCGGCGCCATTGAGCGAAAGAATCTCCGAATCGAGCCACGTGTATGAGCCCGTGATGTAGAGCCAGCGCGCGGGGCGCAGCCGCGCCGAATACTCGGTGCCCAGGGCGCGCGCGTTCGCGACGTTGTCGGACTGGTAGTGGCTGAGCACGGCGAGGTTGCCGCCGAGGATGACGATTAAATCGTAGTAGCGGTTGTAGAAGAACGTGGCGTCGAGCGAAAGCGCGTCGTGGAAGAGGCGGCGCTCGATGCCGGCATCGAAGCCGCGCGTGCGCTCGGGCTTGAGCGACGGGTTGTCGGTGTAGGCGAGGTCGAAACCGTCGGGCGGGCGAATGCCGGTGCCGAAAGACGCGTGCAGGCGCGTGCCGCCGCGAGTATAGGCGGCCGCGATTTTGGGATTGACGGCGACAAGGTCCTGCGCGGGAAATGCCGGGCGCGAGGCTCCGTCGGTGGGGATGGCGTCGGTGTGCAGGTACTCGAAGCGGACGCCGGCATTGATGGACCAGCCGCCGGGTAGCAGGAAGCGGTTCTCGAGGTAGCCGGCAAGATCGTTGCGGCGGATGGGGAACGTGTCGAAGCTCGCGTCGGTGATGTAGGTGTTGCGCACTTCCTCGACGGTTTCGACGGCGCCGAACGCCACCGTGTACCAGGGCTTGACGCTGGCCGTGGTGCGCCATTCGCCCCGGCCGCGCAGATCCTTGTTGAAGCTGAAGCCGTAGGGACTGGTGTAGCCGTTGTTATTGAGGAAGAACGAAGCGAAGACGTCTTCCTGGAGGCGCCCCGAGAGCAGGTCCGCCTGGTAGTGGGCCAGGTAATCGGAGAAATCGTTCTTGCTGCGGCTGACGGTGTCGATGCCGGCGTAGTCGCCATTGGGGTCGGAGCCCCAGGGGCCGGGCTCGCCGACCCTGTTGGAATCGAAATCGGCATGGAAATTGAGCGACTGGGTGCCGAAGCGGCGCAGCAGGTTGACCATCGCGTTTTCGTTGCGATAGCCGCTGTTGGCGACCGGGCCGTTGTCATCGAGCCGCGAGGCCGCGGCGGCGATGCCGAAGCCGGCCAGCGTGGCGCCGCCGGCGATGCCGACGCGGTGCTCCTGGTAAGTGCCGCCTTCGGCGAGGAGATCGAGATTGGGCTCGGCGCCGGCTTCGCGGGTGACGAAGTTGATCACGCCCGAGTTGGCGTACTCGCCCGCGACGGCGGATTGCGGACCGCGAATCACCTCGACGCGATCCAGTTCCTCGGTGGGGATGTGGGCGAAATCGAAGGTGCCGCCGAAACCGTTGACGGGGATGCCGTCGATTTCAACCAGGTTGAAATCGTCGTAGCCGCCGCGCAGGTAGAGCGAAGTGAGGCCGCCGGTGAACCCGGTCTGGCTGACGGCCATGCCGGGCAGATAGCGGAGCAGATCGACGGCCTGCGGGAGATTGCTCTGGCGGATCTCCTCGCTGGTGACGATGCTGGTGCTGCCGCCTTGCCGGCTGGCGGGGACATCGATGGCGGAGCCGACCACGTCCACGGAATCCTCGACCGGCGCCAGCTGCAATTTGACCGCGAGCGGCCGCGGCGCGGCGGCCAAGGGAATTTCCGTGGTGCGGAATCCCGGCGCGGCGACGATCAGCGTGGCATCCGGCGCGGCGGCCGGTCGGACGTCCAGCTCGAACGAGCCGTTGACGCCGGTAATCGTTTGGGCGGCGATTCCCGCGGGAAAGGACACTGCCACCTGGGCGCCCACGACGGGAGCACCGGACGGATCGACAACCGTGCCTTTCAGAGAAGCAGCCGGAAGACCGGCGGCGGAGAGCAGCAGCAAGGCCGCAAGGCCCTGGAGACGTTTATGCATTCAAGGCTCCTCCCTCGAGAGCCGAAAGTAAACCATCTCGCTGGCCGGTCTCCTGGCTTGCGCATCGTCGAATCGCCCGGCCTTCCCATTCCACGCGTGGAACAGTGACGCACGAGGGGCGATTCTCCGCGCTTACAGTGGCGGGGCCACGCCGGATTCGCACCGGCTTCCCGTTCACCAGCGGACAATCAGATACCTTTTCGAGTGTACACTAATCATGTAGCGATGCGAAACCGGAAGCTTCGTCTGGCGTACGTTGTGTTGGCGCTCACAGTTCTCGGCGCGGCGGCGCCGGCGCTCGGCGCGGCGGCGAAACCCGACAGGAAGAAGTCGCAAGCGGCGTACCAGCGCGGTCAGAAAGCGGACCAGGCGGGGCACCGCGAGGAAGCGATCGGCGAGTATTGCGAAGCGCTGGCGGAGGACCCGGACAACGAGGCCGCGCTGCGCGCGCGCGGGCTGGACTACCTGGCCGGCGGCGACCAGGAGAAAGCCAAGGCGGACCTGGAAAAGGCGGTGAGCCTGCAGCCGGCCGACGCGCTGGCCTACTGGGCGCGCGGCGACTACTTCGCCAAGACGGGAGACGGCGCGCGCGCCATCCAGGACTACACCACCGCGATCGGCATGAAGCTGGAGCGCACGGAAGTGTACACGGGGCGCGGCTTCCAGGAGCTGGCGCAGGGCGACCGCGAGAAGGCCGCGGCAGATTTCACGCGCGCGCTCCAGTTGCGGCTGGACAATGCCGATGCGGCCAAGGGCCTGGGCCTGGCGCGATCGGCGGAGGGACGCTACCAGGACGCAGTGGAAGCGTTCGATTCCTGCCTGCGGCGCCGCCCCGATTACGAGGACGTGTACGTGGAGCAGGCGCTGGCCTACTCCGGACTGAACGACTACAAGCGGGCGCTGACCGACCTGGACGAGGCGGTTCGGCTGCGGCCGGAGGACGTGCGGGCGCTGCGCACGCGGGGCGCGGTGAAGGAAGTGCTGGGCGACAAGGACGGCGCGGCGGCGGATTACACGGAAGCCATCCGGCTGGACCCGAACGACGTGCGGCTCTACCTGGCGCGGGGCACGGTGTTCGCGCAGGAGGACAAGCTCGAGGAATCGCTGCGCGACCGCAACCACGCGGTGGAGATGGACCCGAAGAATCCCGAGGCGTACATCGAGCGCGCCGCGTCGTACCACGCCCTGGGCGAGCACGAGAAGGGACTGGCCGACCGGACGACGGCGATCAACCTGAATCCGTCGTCGGCGATCGCGTGGCGGGCGCGCGGCGGAGACTACATCCTGCTGGGGCGCTACGACGAGGCGCTGGCGGACTTGCAGCGCGCGGCGGAGCTTTCGCCGGACGATGCGGAAGCGCAGCAGTTGCTGGCGCTGGCGCAGAGCAAGGTCCGGGCGGCGATCGAGGCCGCGCACGCCAAGGAAACGGAGCCGGACACGGTAGCGCTGAGCCTGCCGGGCGCGCCGCCTGCGGCGACTCCGGCACCGGCGGCGCCCGCCGTGGCAGCGGCGGCCGCGAATGCTCCGGCCGTGAAACCGGGCGAACAGGCGGCCGCGAAACCGCAGGCGCCGGCCGAGAAACCCGCGGCGAACGCGCCGGCGGCCGCGCTGAAGCCCGAACCCGCGAAGCCGGCAGCCGCAGCCGCACCTGTTGCGATGGCGCCGCCCCCGGCTACCGTGCCAACTTCGAAACCAGCCGCGGCGCCGGCAAATAGCAAGCCGGCTGCCGCGACTCCGCCGGCGCCCGCTGCACCGGCCGCGAAACCGGCGGCGGCGCCGCCCATGGCGCCGGTCACGCCAACGCCGAAGCCGGCTGCGCCGATACCGCTGCCGGGACCGGCCGCGAAACCAGGGAGCGGGACGGCGGTGAAACCGGTCGCACCCGCCGCGCCGGAGATGCCGAAAACAGCGCCGGCTCCCCCTCCCTCGCCCGAGGCGCGGAAGGATGCCGCGGCACACCAGGCGGCGGGGCGCAAGCTGATTCAGGACGCAAAATTCAGCGAGGCGATCGGGGAGCTCAGCGAATCCATCCGCCTGGACCCCACATCGTCGAGGGCCTACAACGCGCGCGGTTACGCGAAACTGCGGCTTAAGCACTTCGCCGACGCGGCTGCCGATTTCGACAACGCCATCCGGCTGGATCCGAATTACGTGAACGCCTACGAGAACCGTTCCGCCGCGCGCGGCGCCCTCGGCGACAAGGCGGGCGCCGACGCGGACCTGGAGAAATCGCGGGAGCTGAGCAAAGGCCGCCGATAGCGCCGCGGTCCGCCTCAAGAGGAAAGCGCATGGACTACACGTACGAAGACATCGCCAAGATGATCGACCACTCGCTGCTGAACCCGACACTCACGGCGGCGGAACTGGAGCGCGGCTGCCGGCTGGCTCTAGACTACGACGTGGCCAGCGTCTGCATTCTGCCCTATTACCTGCGCCGCGCGGCGGAGTTGTTGGCGGGGAGCCGGGTGAAGGCGAGCACCACGATCGGCTTTCCCCACGGCTGCCACGCAACGGCGGTGAAAGTGGCGGAAGCGGAGCGGGCGCTCGCCGATGGCGGGCAGGAACTGGACATGGTGGTGAACATCAGCGCGGTCCTCAGCGGCGCCTGGAAGTACGTGCACGACGACGTGGCAGCGGTGATCGCGGTGACGCACCGGGCGGGGCAAAAGGTGAAAGTGATCTTCGAGAACTGCTACCTGAACGAGGCGCACAAAATCCGGCTGTGTGAAATCTCGAGCGAACTGGACGCGGACTGGGTGAAGACGTCGACCGGATACGGCACCGGCGGCGCCACCATCGAAGACCTGGTGCTGATGCGCAAGCACGCCGCGCCGCACGTGCAGGTGAAATCCGCGGGCGGGATTCGCGATCTGGACGCGCTGCTCGCCGTGCGCGCGGCCGGCGTGACGCGATCGGGCGCGACGCGAACGGCATCGATGCTCGATGAATGCCGGCGCCGGCTGGGATTGGCGCCGGTGGTGAGCGCCGAGGCAGTGGCGCGGGGGTAGGCGCGGCGGTTGGTCCGCTCCCTCCGGTCGCGGCTCCGTATTGGTCGCGGCTCCGTTGGCCGCGGCTCGGGGTGACCGATTCCGAACAACGGGTTCCCGGTTGTGTTACAAATCACATCCAGTTGTCTCCCTGAATCCAACGACATAACGGTGGGCCGGGAATTGCGGGTGTAACAGCGGCATGCGCGCTTTCTGGCAAGACGTTCGATTCGGCCTGCGGATGTTGCGCAACAGCCCGGGCTTCACGGTGGTGGCCGTGCTCACGCTGGCGCTGGGCATCGCGGTCAATGCGACGGTGTTCGGCTAAATCAATGCGGTGCTTTTGCATCCGCTCCCCGGAGTGGGAGAACCCGAGCGGCTGGCGCTGGTCGAGACCGTGACGCCGGCGGGCGAGTACCTGGTCAACACTTCGTACACCGACTATCGGGATTACCGCGACAACCTGCGGCTGGTGTCCGGGGTCGCGATGGGGCGATTCACTCCGTTGAGCATCGGGGCGGACGGCAGGACAGGGCGCGCGTGGGCGGAACTGGTTTCCGCTAATTACTTCGACGTACTCCAGGTGAAGCCGGTGCTGGGACGGACCTTCCTTGCGGAAGAAGGGGGCGACCGGCCAGGCGCGTATCCGGTGGCCGTGATCAGCTACAACATGTGGCGCAACCGGTATCACCTGGATCCGAAGGTTCTGGGCAGGACGATTCGCCTCAACCGGCACGATCTGACGATTGTCGGCGTGGCGCCGCCGAAGTTTCACGGCAGCATGGTAGGCGTGCTCTTCGACGTGTGGATGCCGATCACGATGGCGACCGAGATGGGAACCGGCAGCGGCACGCTGGGATACCGCGCCACGCGTGACATCACTTCCACGATCGTCCGCCTGAAGCCGGGCGTGACGATCGAGCAGGAGCGGGGGGAAGTGGCGGCGCTGGCCCGGCGGCTGGCCGCGGCTTATCCGAAGACCAACCAGGGAGTGAACGCCACCGTGGTGCCGATCTGGGCGGGGCACCTGGGCCTGCAAGGCATGCTGCTGAAGCCGCTGCGCATCCTGATGGCGGTGTGCGGGCTGCTGCTGCTGATCGTGTGCGCGAACGTGGCCAACCTGCTGCTGGCGCGGGCGGTCGCGCGGCAAAAGGAATTCGGCATCCGGCTGGCGCTGGGCGCGCGCCGGAGCCGTCTGGCGCGGCAGTTGATGACGGAGACGCTGCTGCTGGCGGCGGCGGGGGCGCTGGTGGCGGCGATCCTGATGATGTGGATGGGGCCGGCGCTGATGTACCTGGCGCCGCCGATCGACGTTCCGATCGGGGCGGGCGACGGCACGGACCTTTCCACGGCGATTTTTACCGCGCTGATCGCCGGCCTGGCGACGGTGATCGCGGGCACGGCGCCGGTGCTGTTCTCGGTGCGAGGGGATCTCAACCAGACGCTGAAGGAAGGCGGGCGCAGCGGCGCTGCCGGGACGCATTCGCACAAGCTGCGGGGGCTGCTGGTGGTGGCGCAGGTGGCGCTGGCGATGGTGGCGCTGGTGGGCGCCGGGCTGTTCTATCGCAGCTTCCGCAACACGATCGGCATCCAGCCGGGTTTCAACATCGACAACGTTTCGGTTTCGCAGTTCTACCTCTCGTACGCGGGGTACACGGCCGAGGAACAGTGGGACTTCTGCCGCAAGCTGCGCGCGCGGCTGGAGACCGAACCCGGAGTGCTGGGCGTGACGTATTCGGACGTGGTGCCGCTGGGGATGCCGGTTGGCTCGGCGCCGTGGCACAGCCTGGATATCGAGGGCTACGTGCCGGCTCCGGACGAGCAGATGATGATCCATCGCGCGACGGTTCCCCCCGGCTACTTCCAGTTCATGGAGATTCCACTGCTCGAGGGCCGCGAGTTCACCGACCGCGACGACGAGCATACGCCGCAGCTGTCGATGATCGTGAACCAGACGTTCGCCAAGCGGTTCTTCCACGGGCGAGACCCGATCGGGCGCAAGATCCGGATCGGTAATAGTGTCGCTTCGGTGGTGGGCCTGGTGAAGGACAGCAAATGCCAGAGCCTGGCGGAGAAGCCGACGCCGTTCTTCTACCTGCCTTTCCGGCAATGGTTCCGGCCGGGGCTGAACTTCGCGGTGTTCGTGCGGACGGCCGGCGACCCGCTGCGGCTGACGGCGGAACTGCGCCGGGAAGCGCTGGCGCTGAACCAGGACGCGGTGTTCAGCACGAAGCTGCTGGCGGAAGCCGTGCAGGCGTCGCTATTCTCGCAGAAGACAGCGGCCACACTGATGAGCGTGGTGGGCTTGGTCTGCGTGCTGCTGGCGGCGATCGGCCTGTACTCGGTGATGAGCTACGCGGTGAGCCAGCGGACGCAGGAAGTGGGCATCCGGGTGGCGCTGGGCGCGCGGCCGGGCGACGTCCGCCGGCTGGTGATCCGCGAAGGCCTGAAGCTGCTGCTGCCTGGCGTCGCGGCAGGGGCGGCGGTGGCCGTGGCGGCGGCGCAGCCGGTAAGCGGGATGTTGATCCAGGTCAGCCCCGGCGATCCGGGCACCCTGGCCGCGGCGGCGGTGCTGCTCGGCCTGGTGGGAGTGGCGGCGAGTTACATCCCCGCCCTGCGCGCGACGCGGATCGAGCCAATGCAGGCGCTGCGCTGCGGGTAGCTGGGGGAGCAGGCTCAGGCGGGAGTGGGGCGCTGGAACCCGCGGCCGCCCTTCTGAGATCATCAGCCCGGCGCCCTTACAGCACCGGCGAATCGTCGCCCAGCAACGCCTTGCGCACGATCTTGATCGGCGGCGTTCCCTGCTTGAGGAACGAATCGTGGAATTCCTGGAGCGAGAACTGCGCGCCCTTCCGCTTTTTGTAATCCTCGCGCAGCTTCAGGATCTGGAGCTTTCCCAGCGTGTAGACCAGGTAAGTCGGGTCCGACGTGCCGCGCTTGGCTTCCTTCTCCGCTACCGGCCGCACCTGGTAGCCTTCGCGCACGAAAAAGTCGGTTGCCTCCTCGACCGTCATGTTGCCGGTGTGCATCCTGATGCCGACGATGAAGCGCGCGTTGCGCAGCAGCGCGTCCTGCAACTGCCCGAGGCGCAGCTTGGGATCGCCGTTGCCGTAACCTTCGTCGAGCATCATCTGCTCGCTGTAGTGCGCCCACCCCTCGGCGTTCGAGCCGCAGCCGGCCAGCTTGCGCACCTTGGTCGGCACCTGCTTCAGCCAGAGGAACTGCATGTAGTGGCCGGGATACACTTCGTGCACCGCGGTGCTGATGATGGTGCCGCGGTTGAATCCCTCCATGTATTCCTCGACTTCCTTGGCCGGCCATCCCGGTTCCGGCAGCGTCACGTTGAAGAAGCCTTCCGTGGCCACGTTCTCGTACGGGCCGGGCGTGTCCATCGACGCCGTGGTGAGGGCGCGCATGAACGGCGGCGTCTCTTCGACGATCGGCGGCACGGGCGACGGGATAGTGATGATGTGGTGCTGTTCGATGAACGCGCGCAGGCCGCCCAGCACGCCGCGGAATGTGTCCATCAGCTTGCCCGGCTCCGGGTGATCTTTTTCCAGCTCCTCGAGAACCTGCTCCGGCGTGCGATTGGGGTCGATCTGTGCGGCCACCCTGCGGAACCACTCCTGGTTGTGGCGCAGATTTTCGTAGCCGATGGCGAGCAGCCGGTCGAGCGGGGTGTCCACCATCTCGTCGTAGAGCAGCTTCTTGCGATAGTTCTCGGCCCCGATGCGGAAATCGCCGTTCGAGCGCGCCAGCAGGTCGCTCTTCATCCATGCCTGATACGCCTTGAGGGCGTCGATCACCGCCTGGTTCGACTGGTGGAACTCGGCCACCAGCGCCTGGTCGGTGACGCGCTTGAACGCGGCCGGCACGTCGTTTTCGAAGAAGCCGATGATGCCGGGCACCTGCTCCAGCGCCACCTCGGTGAACACCCGCGGCGGGCTGTTCAGGTTCTCGCGCGCGGATTGGAACAGCCGCGGAATCAGCTTTTCGCGCGCGATAGTCGACTTCAGGCGCTCGGCCGGCGGCGCGTAGTTGCGGCTCATGATGACGAAAATCGCGCCCGCGGCGCCGGAAGAATACAGGTCCGGGTTCTTCTCCCACGGGCGAATGGTTTCCAGCTCCAGCAACTGGCCGCGGATCTGCGAGAGCAGCAGATCGCGGTCCGCCGCCACGAACGGCGACAGCCCGCGCGCGTCGAACGCGCTGACCTCCGCTTCGAAGCTGTGCAGCGCGGCGATCTCGGCTTGAATCTCGGCGCGCGCGCCGGACGGGAGCAAGGCATCGTACTGGTGGAAACCAGCCGCCGTGCCCGACACCGGGTCGTAATGGTAGACAAGGTCGTTGTAATAGCGGTCGGCCAGGTGGTCAAACATGGCATCGCGGCTTTGCGCCAGGCAGGCCACAGCCGACCCCACCAACACGGCGAAACACGAAATCTTCATCATGAGAGGTTACCATCGCGGATGGTTTTCCTCTCATTGTGTCACAGGCGAGCGGCGAACCGCTCCCCGTGGTTCGCGGCGCCGAATCAGCGCACGCGCCGCACCGCTCCCTGTGGTCGCGGCTCCGCATGGCACAGACCCGCGACCACCAACAGAGCCGCGACCAAAGGGAGCGGTAACACCAACAGAGCCGCGACTATAACGAGCGGATGTTAATCAGCCGATAGCTCTCAACATGACTTACCTGATTACCTTCTCCTGCTATGGCAATCATCTGCACGGCGACGCCGCCGGCTCCGTTGACCGAACACATAACGTTCCGAGGACACCTCTTCTCGAAGTGAACGGCCGGCGGCAGGCCGCGGAATTGCGGCTCATGGGCCAGCCGCTTTACATCATGGATGACAGCCGCCGCGACGTTGTCCTCGGCGCGTTGCGAGAGCGCTGCGAGCAGAACAGCTGAACGCTGTTGGCAGCCCACGTTCGCACGAGCCACGTTCACATGGTCGTGGAGTCGGAGGCGGAGCCGGAGCGGGTCATGAACGACGTCAAGGCATACGCGAGCCGGTGCCTGAACCAGGCGCGGCTTGATGAACCCGGCCGCAAGCGCTGGGCGCGTCACGGCGGCACACGATGGCTTTG
>Ga0335077_10007220_pt1 | contig 13747 bp, 12 predicted proteins | sample Lox_Sample_31_FD_207151 | JGI IMG/M metagenome (GOLD analysis project Ga0335077, IMG submission 207151) | Soil microbial communities from Loxahatchee National Wildlife Refuge, Florida, United States - Lox_Sample_3.1 | ecosystem: Environmental > Terrestrial > Soil > Wetlands | place: USA...
ACAGTGTCGGAAGAAACCCTCGCCTCATGCATCCGGCAATGCGATATCAAAACCGTCGTCACTTCGAAGATGTTTCTCGACAAGCTCAAGCTGAAGCTGCCTTGCGAAACTGTATTGCTGGAGGAAGCGGCGGCCAAACCCGGCTTCGGTGAGAAGCTCGCTGCCGTGCTGATTGCATGGTTGGTGCCGGACCGCTTCTTACAACGACTTCTGGGCACGGAAAGAAAAAGCCGCCTCGACGATCTGGCCACGGTGATTTTCTCCAGCGGCAGCACCGGCGACCCGAAGGGCGTGATGTTGAGTCACTACAACATCGGGTCGAATGTCGAGCAGATCGAACAGGTATTTGGATTGAATCGCCGGGATCGCATCGTGGGCATCCTGCCGTTCTTCCATTCCTTCGGATTCACCGGAACGCTGTGCCTGCCGGCAGCGTTGGGCGTGGGCGTAGTATTCCATCCGAATCCGCTCGACGCCAAGACGATTGGCCCGCTGGTTCGTGACTACAAGCTCACCTTCCTGCTGGCCACGCCAACATTTCTGCAACTCTACCTGCGCGGGTGTTCGGCGGAGGATTTCGGCAGCCTGCGCCTGGTGATGACCGGCGCGGAAAAACTGCCCGACCGGCTGGCGGCCGCGTTCGAGGAACATTTTGGCATCCGCCCGCTCGAGGGCTACGGTTGCACCGAATGTGCGCCAGTGGTAGCGGTAAACACGTACGATTTCCGATCAGCGGGTTTCCGGCAAATTGGCGCCAAACGCGGAAAAATTGGTCATCCCCTGCCCGGCGTGAGCGCGAAAATCGTTGACCCGGAAACACGCGCGCCGCTCGGTATCGGCCAACCTGGCTTGATGCTCGTGAGCGGCCCAAACGTCATGCAGGGCTACCTCGGCAAACCGGAGAAGACCGCCGAGGTTTTGCACGATGGCTGGTACAACACTGGCGACATTGCGGCGATTGACGAGGACGGTTTCCTGCAAATCACCGACCGCCTGAGCCGCTTCAGCAAAATCGGCGGTGAAATGGTGCCGCACATCAAGATTGAGGAAAAATTACATGAACTGGCCGGCGCGACCGAACAGACGTTTGTCGTTGCCAGTGTGCCGGACGAGAAGAAAGGTGAACGGCTGGTTGTGCTGCACAAGTTGACCGGCGAAAAATTGGCGCCCTGCCTGGAAAAACTGGCGCAATGCGACCTGCCGAATCTCTGGAAACCGCGCGCCGACCAGTTTTTCCACGTGGACAATTTCCCTCTGCTCGGCACCGGCAAGCTGGATTTACGAAAGGTGAAAGAACACGCCCAAAAATTTTCAATCATGGATGGTGCTGGTTAAACAGTTGAAGCGTTTTCAATCTTGCCCGCTTCAGCGCTTTAACGCTCTAACTTTGTGCGCCCAGTTCAGCCACCAAATCTTCCACCACCCAATTTGGCCGCACAGCTTGCAAGGCATCCGCTGCGGCACCGTGCTGCCAGACAGCGAACCGGAGGGTTTTGCCGACATCGGCCTGCAACAGCGGTTGCGCCAGCAATCCCGCGATGAAACCCGCCAACACGTCGCCGCTGCCGCCTTGCGCGAGATGCGGATTGCCGGACGAATTCACGAAAATCTCACCTGTGCTCCGGCCTACAAGCGTCTGATGCCCCTTCAGCACGACCCAGCAATCGCCGAACCGGCGCGAAATTTCGCGCACCGCTTGTGGACGGTTCGCTTGCACTTGGTGCGCCGTCTTGCCCACCATTCGCGCCGCTTCGCCAGGATGTGGCGTGACGATGCGAATTTCGCCCTTCGACAAAGCGTGCGGCACCAGCCAGTCCAACGCGCTCGCGTCCACCACCATCGGCAACGACGAGTCGCGCGCCAACCGCCGCCACAATCGTCGTGCCACTGTCTTTAATTCTTCAGCGGATTCCAAACCGGCCAATCCCGGGCCCATTAAAATGGCGCTGGCCGTTTCCGGCAATTTTGTCCCCCGTTTCCAAACATTCACCATGACCGCCTGCAATTGCGACGCGACCACGTGATAAACGGATTCCGGCGGAAACAAGGTGATGAGTCCGGGCTGGGCGCGTTGTGCGCCGCGCGCGGCCAAAACCGCCGCGCCGTGAAAGCCAAAACTGCCTGCGATAATCGCCAGGTGCCCGAACGAACCTTTGTGACCTGCCACGCCCCGGCGGGGCGGAAAACCGGCGAAATCGCCCGGCAGCGTCCAATTCAATTCGCTCTGATGCGGACAAGCGACCAAGCCGACGTCTTCGGCAACTTCCAGTCGCCCGACATGCGGCCAGGCGCTTGGCTGGAGCATTCCGATTTTGGGCGCGCCAACGGTCAACGTAATCGCCGCTTCCATGGCGGCGCCTTCCGGATGGCCGGTCTCCGCATTCAAGCCGGACGGCGCGTCCACGGCCAAAACAGGAATTTTCGATTCGTTGACCGTCGTGAGAAATTTTTTCCATTCATCATCGAGCGGACGGTTCAAGCCAATGCCAAATAGACCGTCAATGATGAGAGCAGGCTGGGAGCGCAATGCAGCTTCAAGTTTCGATAAATCATTTTCTGGTGCAGTAATGTCGAGCGTTTCAAGGCACCGGTCACGCAAATGTTCGCGCGCGGCGCGGGCGTCATCGCCATTGTGGCCTTTGCCGGCGAGAATCAAAATGGCGTCGCCGGGATGAGTCAATCGCAACGCAAGTCCGGCGACTTTTCCGCCGACACGGCGGATGACTTCGGCTTCGGTCTGGCCGGCGGCCCAGGTGGCTTTTTCCCATTCGCGCATCTGATCAACACTAATGACGGGAACTGGCATGACGGAAACATTGCACAAGGGCGGCTCGGAAAAAAGAGAATTGATTGGGCTTCAATTCCTTATCGTCATCGCAAGCCCAGCCTGCCATTTCGGCAATTTTAGGTTATGATTGAAGTTGTGAAAATAACGTGGATTTATGTCACCCAATCGTCACATGGTTGTCACAGGTTTGAAATTGTGTGACGATGCCGACTTAAGGCAAAATGCAATGGCAAAAGTGAAGCCCAAGATATTAGTGGTGGATGATGAGCCGGAAGCCGTCGAGCTTGTGGAATTTAACCTCAGGCAGGCCGGTTATGCGGTGAGTTCGGCCGCCGATGGCGCGGAGGCATTGAAAAAGGCGCGCGCGCAGCCGCCGGACTTGATCGTGCTCGACGTGATGCTGCCGGAAATGGACGGTTTCGAGATTTGCAAAACGCTGCGACTGGAACCCGTCACTGCGCGCGTGCCCGTCATCATGCTCACCGCCAAGGCGGCGGAAATTGACCGGGTGCTCGGTTTGGAACTCGGCGCCGACGATTATCTGACCAAACCGTTCAGCCCGCGCGAACTTTTGCTGCGCATCAAAAAAATTCTGTCGCGCGGCCAAAACGGGGAAAAACCGCGCGACCAGATGCGCTTCGGCGACTTGCTGATTGACCTGCCGCGGCACGTGGCGAGTTGGAAGGGCAAAACGATCGAATTGACGGCCACCGAGTTCAAACTGCTCGTCGTGCTTGCGCAACGCGCCGGGCGCGTGCAATCGCGCGACCATCTATTGCGCGACGTCTGGGAATACGACAGCTTGATTGACACGCGCACGGTGGACACCCACATGCGCCGTCTCCGCGAAAAGCTTGGCCCGGCCGCGAAGCATCTGGACACGGTGCGCGGGGTGGGCTATCGGTTTGTGGAGTGAGCCGGAAACATTCAACATTCAACATTCAATCCCGCAAAGCGGGACTCAATTATCAGCACGCGACCGTCATTGGATGTTGGATGTTGGATGTTGAATGTTGGGTGTTTTTCAAATTTCACCTTTTCTTTTGAGCATGTGGCTGTTCCCGACCATCCTTGTCCTTGCCATCGCCTTCGGAATCCATTTCTGGTGGCGGCAAAAATTCCGGCGACAGCAGCGGCACTTGCAGGCCGACATGGAGGATTTTCAGCGGCGGGAACAACAAACGACGATTGACGCCAAGGCCCAGCAACAGGTCCTCTTCAACAGCATGTTGGAAGGTCTGCTACTGCTCGACCGCAACCGGCGGATTTACCTCGCCAATCGCGCCTTCAAAAATCTGTTCGGCGTGAAAACCGAGTTGCGCGGCAAAACTGTCATGGAGGCTCTGCGGGTGCATGAACTGGCTGCACTCGTCGAACGGGTTGAAAGTGATGGGCAGGTTTTCGACTACGAATTCAAACTGCCGGAGTTGAGCGAACGCTGGTTGCAGGTCAACGCCGCCGCCATTTTCAACTCCGCCGGCGAACGCGAGGGTACTATCCTCGTTTTTCACGACCTGACCCGGCTCAAGCAACTCGAACGCACGCGCGAGGAGTTTGTAGCCAACGTCAGCCATGAATTGCGGACGCCGCTCTCACTTATCAAAGGTTACGTCGAAACGCTGCTGGACGGCGCACGGAACAATCCCGAAGTCGCCGAGCGTTTTCTCAGAATCATCGAGCGCAACACCCAACGGCTGGATTTGCTTATCCAGGATTTGCTCACGATTTCCGCGCTGGAATCGGGCCGGGTCAAATTGAATTTGCAGCCGACGGCGCTGCGCCCACTGGCCGAAAAAGTTCTGGCCGATTTGAAAAAACCCGCAGGGGCCAAAGACGTGAATCTCGTGAACGAACTGCCTGATCTCACCGTGACCGGGGACGCCAGCCGGCTCGAACAGGTTTTCGCCAATCTCGTGGACAACGCCATCAAATATGGCTACCCCCAGAGTACGGTAAACGTCGGCGGACGAAAAACCGACGCGAACAAAATTGAAGTCTTTGTACGAGACGACGGGCCGGGCATTCCGCCCGAATCGCTGGACCGCATCTTCGAACGGTTTTATCGCGTGGACAAGGCGCGCTCGCGCGAGCAGGGCGGCACCGGTTTGGGCCTCTCGATTGTGAAACACATCGTCCAAAATCACGGCGGCGAGGTTTGGGCGAAAAGCGAGGTAGGCAAGGGCACGACGTTTTTTTTCACACTGCCGGCAGCGGAAAAGAGTTCCTGAAATTGCTTGGTCAGTTGGCGGCTTGCCGATAAATTTTTCGCAATGGTTCACGTTGGCATCGGCTATGACGTTCACGCGCTGGTCACGGGACGCAAACTTGTCCTCGGTGGCGTCGAAATCCCCCACACCAAGGGCTTGGACGGCCATTCGGACGCCGACGCGCTCATGCACGCCATTTGCGACGCGCTCCTCGGCGCGCTTGGCGAACCGGACATCGGCCATTTTTTTCCGAATTCCGACCCGCGCTGGAAAAATGTCCCGAGTAAAATTTTCCTCGAGGAAGCCGCCAAACAAGTCGCCAAACGCAAAGGCAAAATCGTGAACGTGGACGCGACTCTCATCGCGCAACAGCCGAAACTATACCCCCACGTCGCAGAAATGAAAAAACGCATCGCTGCCGCGCTTGGGGTTGCTGAAAAGCAAATTGGCATCAAAGCCACAACCAACGAAAAAATGGGGTTCATCGGACGTGAAGAAGGCATCGCGGCCATGGCGGTGGCGAGCATTGATTTGGATTAATGGATGAATGGATTTGGGGATGAATGAATTCTAAGCAGCCGCCTTCCGCCAGTAATCCACAAATCCAATAATCCATCCATCCATTAAAATCCCATGCCCAAGGCTGAAATCAGTTGGAAACGGATCACCGCTGACGGCGTAAAGCTGCAAATTTACGCTCGGCATGTCGGACGCGAGTGGATTTTTTTCCAGCGTGAAAAGCGTTACGATCAGTGGCAACCGGTGGCAGAACCGCCGTTGGAAGATTGGCTGGAATTGCTGGATGCGGTGCGGCGTTTTATCCCGCGCCGCCGTTACCACCCGGATGATGAGGAACACCTGCGCCGCCGGATTCGCGAACGGTTTCCCGAGGCGGGAATCTGATTGTGTCTGTGTCCAACAATCAGTGTCTCAAAATCAATGCGTGCAATCCAAAATACAACGAACCAAGGCCACCACCACCATAACCAAACCAATGATAATCACTATGCCCAAAGCGTCGGATTCGGCTTTCTGTCGGTGATTGATGGGAATGATGGTGTTCAACAAATGATAAATGTTGCTTCGCTGAATCTTACGTACGTCAAACTTCACATGGCTTGTTAAGCACGAATCAGGCCAGCGCCGGAAAGGGCAAACTGGAACGTTACCGAAGAATTGCGGCAGTTGAGAGTTGATTTTGCCGCTGACAATCCGCCGGAGCGTCTTTACATTGCGCGAGATGGCCGGAATGCCGCTGATTCTCGTCTCGCCCAGCATTGAAAAATGCGGGGTCGAGTTCCATGACCTTTCTGTCAGCCTTTCAGTCAAATACGAATATGCCGTGCTTCAGGCCGGTGGCATTCCGGTCACAACACCAACGACAACGGACCACCGGGCGCTGGCGGAAATCGTGCGGCGCGTGAACGGCGTGTTGTTGACCGGAGGCGACGACATCAATCCTGACATTTACACCGAAAAACTGCCGCGCGCGGTTCGCAAAACAGTCGGCAAGACACCGGACGGCGGCGGACGCGACTTGCGCGAGTTGCTGTTGATTGACGAGACGTTCCGCCAGCGCAGGCCGTTGCTGGCGATCTGCCGCGGACATCAATTGTTGAATATCGCGCTCGGCGGCGAATTGATCGCCGACATCCGCCGCCAGATGCCCGGCGCGCTCAACCATCAGCGTCTCGACAAGGCCAATGAATTAGTGCATGAAGTAACGTTGACAACTGGTTCGCTGCTTGCGAAAATCGTGAACAAGCGGATTTTGGGCGTTAACAGTTCGCACCATCAGGCTGTTTTGCAGCCGGCCGAATCGCTGGTGGCCGCGGCGCGAACGCGTGATGGAATTGTAGAAGCAATGGAATTAAAGTCAGATGCGCCGCAGCGAATGCCGTTTCTGTTAAGCGTGCAATTCCACCCTGAACGTCTGACAGAACGGCACGCCGAACACCGGGCGATTTTTTCGCGGTTTGTCGGGGCGTGCGCGCAAAAATCCAAAACATGAAATCGAAAGTTCTTATCGTAGATGATCAGGCCGACGTGCGGGACCTGCTCCGCTCGGTGCTGGAGGAAAATTACGACGTGGCCCAGGCTGCCAGCGGGGCCGCCCTGCAAAAATGTTTTCCGCAGGACCCGCCGGACGTGGTGTTGCTCGACGTGAAATTGCCGGACGCGGACGGTTTGGACCTTTTGCCGCAAGTCAAAAAGCGCTGGCCCGAAACAGAAGTCATTGTGCTCACCGGTCACGGGACCATTACCATGGCCGTCGAGGCTGGACGCCGCGGCGCGTATAATTTTTTGTCGAAGCCGTTCGAAAACGAAAAACTGCTCGCCGACGTGAAATGCGCCATTGAGCGCAAGGAGCAAAACGAGGAAAATAGCACGCTCCGCCGCGCCCTCGAAACCATGAGCGGGGTGGCCTCGCCCATTTATCGCAGTTCGCTCATGCGCGAAGTCGTACGCACCGCCGAACGCATCGCCCCGAGCGACGTAACTGTGCTCATCACCGGCGAAAGCGGCGCGGGCAAGGAGGTGATCGCCGACCTCATCCACGCGCGCAGCACGCGCAACAAAAGCCGGATCATCAAGATCAATTGCGCCGCGCTGCCGCGCGAGTTGATTGAAAGCGAATTGTTCGGCTCGGTCAAAGGCGCCTTTACCGGAGCCCATTCCGACCGTGAAGGCCTTTTCCGCCAGGCCGAGGGCGGCACGCTGTTGCTCGACGAAATTTCCGAGATGCCGGTGGACACGCAAAGCAAGCTGCTGCGTGTGTTGCAGGACCAGGAAGTCCGGCCCGTCGGCGGCAAGACGAGCTACAAAACCAATTGCCGGATCGTTGCCGCCACGAACCGCATCCCCGAGGAAGCCATCAAGGAAGGGAAACTGCGCGAAGACCTTTATTACCGCATCAGCGCCATCTCCATTCATTTGCCGCCGCTGCGCGAACGGCGTGACGACATCATGCCGCTGGCCAACGCCTTTTTGAAACGGTTCGCCGCGCAAGCCAACCGCGACCTTCGCGGCTTCAGCGCGGAAGCCACGGAACGGTTTACCGCCTTCGACTGGCCGGGCAATGTCCGCCAGTTGCAAAACGAGGTTCAGCGCGCCGTGCTGTTAAGTGAGGGCAACCAAGTGGAAGCCGCCGACCTCTCAATCTCAAACGTCAGAGTTGGCCCCGCCGACGGGGCGGACACGAATTTCACCCTCCTGGAAGGCGTCGAGCGCAATGCCATCATCCAAATGCTCAAGGAAACCGATGGCAACAAACTCGAAGCCGCCAAACGCCTCGGCATCGGCCGCCAGACGCTCTACAACAAAATCAAGGCCTACGGCATAGAAGTTTGACGCGATTCAAAGTTTCTTCAGTTCCATTCGTGTCAACTCAATTAATGGCTTCATCGTTTCGCCATTGAACTCAAACCGGCAGCCCCCCGCTTGAAACAATTCGGGCAACGGACGCGAACCGCCCAGCGCCAGGGCTTTTTTGTAATCGTTTAACGCCTTCACTTTGTCGCGCTTGGAATTGGCCCAGACTTGCAACGCGCCCAACTGCGCGATGCCGTATTCGATGTAATAAAACGGATGGAGAAAAATATGAAGCTGCCGGTGCCAGAGATTGGCGCGCGCGGCTTCGTATCCGCTCCAATCCACGTCGCCGCCAAAACGGTCCATCAAATTCATCCACGCCTGTCTTCGTTCGTCACGCGTATGATTTGGATGCGTGTAAATCCAATGCTGGAACGCGTCCACTGTGGCAACCCATGGAAAAATACCGGCGATCCCTTCGAGATGCACGCGTCGTGCACGATTCGCATCGGGAGCGGAATAAAATTCCTCGATGAACTCGTTACCAAGCAATTCCATGCTCATCGAGGCAACCTCGCAAAATTCAATCGGCGCGTGGCGATACGCGCGCAAATCCTCGCCGCGGGTCGCGAGCACATGAAAGGCGTGGCCGGCCTCGTGGAGGATCGTCTCCACATCACGCTGCAAACCGACGGCATTCATGAAAATGAATGGCAGCCGCGCTTCGTTGAGCGTGTCCTGATATCCGCCCGGCGCCTTGCCCTTGCGATTGTCGAGGTCCAGCAAACGCAAATCCTGCATCTGCCGGAAACCGCCACTGAGTTCACCGTCCAGCCGGTTGAAAATTTTCTGCGTCCGCGAAACCAGCTCATCCACCCGGACGAACGGTTTGAGCGGCGGGCGATTCAGCGGGTCAACGGCTAAATCCCACGGACGCAGTTTTTCCAGTCTTAATTGCGCGCGCCGTTCCACCTGCAATTCGCGCACGACCGGCATGACGTGTTGTTCAACCGCGTCATGAAATTTTTCGCAATCCTCCGGCGTGTAATTGAAACGGCCCAGTCGGCGAAACGCGTAATCGCGATAGTTTTTAAAACCGGCGTTTTGCGCGATTTGGTGGCGCAACTTGATTTGTTGATCGAGAATGTCGTCAAACTTATCGGCTTCCTGCAAACGCCGTTTGGCAACAACTTCCCAGGCTTCCTGCCGCAAAGCGCGATCGGGTTCTTCAAGGTAACGGCCCATCTGGACGAGCGTTTTTTCCTCGCCGCGGAAATTCACCGTGAGCGAGCCGCTCAATTTCTGGTACTGCTGGCAGAGTTTGGCCTCCTCGGTTTCCAGCGCGACGTTTTTCGGACGAAACAGTTCGACGTGATTTTTTACGTCACGGTCAAAAACTTCATAGTGGGGCGGTTGGAGTTCAAGCTTTGGCTTGTCTCCCGGGGCGCAGGCTGAAGCCCGAACTCCAACCTTGAGCAATTCCGCGCGCAATGGGTGAGCGACATAAATTCTTTCGAGCGCAAACTGGCGCGGCTTGAGTTGCGGCTCGACGCTTTCGACAAAATGCAGATACGCCTTTTCCGCATCCGCGTTATCCGTGTGGCACGTCATCGCGATGTAGCGGCGCGAGGATTCCTCATCGAGTGCGGCGTTTAATTCGCTCCAATCGAGCAGCCACTGTTCGAGGTCGGCGACGGTTTGACACTGCGTGGCCCGATTTTCCAATTGCGCGAACAGCGGCGCGATTTGTGGCCAATCGCCAAGGTCAATGTTTTGCGGAACAAATTTTCGCGGCCGGCACGGAGGCAATTTCCCAAAGGGCAACAAATTCATGAAAACAAATTGACGGAAAAGCGGCGACGGAAAAAGCCAAAAGGTTTTGGATGGCTAGCGCGGGGCTTTTCCGGGCAGCCTGCCAATCCAGATGTCGCCTACGGCATGGTGCCATTGCAATTGCGGCAGGTCAGGCCGGCTGGGACTGTAAATCACCAACCGGTCAATGGGCCGCATCTTTTGGACCCACGGTTCGTAGGTTTCGAGCGATCCGTGACTCAATTGAATCGAACGGAGAATTTCCAGGTCGGCCTTCGGCATGATGGCGGGTTCGTAACCCAGAATGTAACGCCAGTCGGCAGTTGGATTTTCATAGAAGGTGTCATAGTAAAAGTCCATTTGGGCACAGTAAAAAATGCCGCCCTTGCCCGGCAGCCAGCCTTGCAAAGCCGGGTCATGGGCATCCACAAATTGTTCACCGGCGGAAGAAGAGTAGCGGCGGTCCAAGTCGTTCGTGCTTTGCAGGAAAAGCGGCAAGGCAATGAGCGCACATAACAGCAGCCGTTTTGGCGAAGTGGCGCCACAAAGACCAGTGAACGCATCAGAAAATTGCAGAGTCAGCCACACGAGCACGGCGGGCATGCCCCAGTCGGCCCAGCAACGATCCGCCCTCAACCCAAGTATCCAACAAATGACAATAAGCCAGAACACGGGTGTGTCCAAGAGCGCGGACGTCGTCCGACCCTGCTGTCTGCGCCAAAGAAAAGCGACGGCCAGCAACACCAGCGTTTCAAATTCGCCATGGCTGGAAGTCATTTCTCCAACCAGCATCCATTGTGAAACGTGCTCAGAAGCGACCGTCGCCGCCAGGCGGATGGTTTGTGAGAGAAATTGAATCGGGTTGCCGGTCAGGCTTGCGGCGACGGTTGTTCCCACCACCCAGCAGCCCAGCAACCAAAGGAGTTTGCGCCATTCCCGCGCCAGAAAAAATGCCGCGAACAAAAAGCCCCACAAAAACCAGGCTCCATCAATCCAGGTGGCAAGACAAAAACCAGCGGTGGTGAGAAGGATTTTTTGCCAGGATGGATTTCCCGAGTCTTTCCTTGACCAGACGAACAACAGGGCGATCAGAATGCCTTCGGGAATTAACAGTGGCCGACATTGCACGAGCCGGTCCATCAAATAAGGCAACGCAACCAATTCAGCGAGCAGCGCGGCCAGCCAGGCTTCGGGCCGGCGCAACCACGGTAGAGCGGAATAAAATATACTCAGCAGCAGGGTGATGACGGCGAACACCGTGATTTGCCCGGTATTCCAACCGGTGGCCTTTTCCACGCGGCGTAGCACCCAACCCCAGCCTGGGTTGTGATCCATGGTAAATCCCGGCCGCAGCACGACGATCTGGCTGTCTAATTTATCTGTAAAGGCCTTGGCGATGTGCCGTCGGGCATCGCCGCCCGGCACGAAGCCATAGCTTAAAATTTTCAGTGGAATCAGAAAGAGGGTTGAGAGCACAATGATCCAGACGATCAAAGGCACGTAGCGTTGGAAGAAGGAATCCCCTGTAGCAACCGGATTTTCCACGATTAGAGTTTGGTTTTGAGACCGCAGGCGCGCAAAAAACACCAGCCGCGAATGGATTCAAAAATAGCGAACAAGCCCGCCACCACCAAAATCAAACCCCACAAGGTGTAGTCGCCCGCAACAATGATGCCCGCGATCAGGCACAACGCGCCAATGACCCCGCGCGCCATGCGCCCGCGATGACTGAGGTTGGGCTGGAAAAAGCGATTCACGCGGAAAAACTAGCACATTGCGTGCCTGAAAAACAAGTTGATTGCAAGTGATATTGGCCAAGTGCGACCAGTTGCGCCATAATGCAATTATGGCGAATTGGTTTAACGGAAATTTTCTGCTGGCCTCGATGATCTGGGGTTCGGTTGGCGCCGGTTATCTGATTTACGGCTGGAAGCAAAAGGCGGTCCTGCCGCTGGCTGGCGGCGCGGCGATGACCGTAGCGTCATTTTTCATCAGCAGCGCGTTGGTGATGTCGTTGGTTTGCATTGCCGTGATGGCGATCGTTTACTGGCTGGCAAAACAGGGATACTGATTTTTCTTTGCAAGCAAAAATCGCAAAGGCATTTGCATTTCATGAAGCCGCCTCAATGGGATTAAATCCTACGGTTGCCAGACGGCCCGATAAAACTGCGACCCTGGCGAGATAGCATTGGTGAAGTAGAGCGTACCGTCCAGCGGTGTATTGGTGGAAATGGCAATCCAATTTGCCGAAGCCAAATTTGAGGAGCTTTGAATCACGTAAGGCACGTTGGGTTGCCCCCGAAGCTGGAAGATAAACTGTCCAGATGGCTGTTGTGGCGATGCCAGCGGGGCAAGGGATGGTGCCGCCGGCGCAAGCACAAGCACCGTTGCCGAATAAGGTGGAAACGTGTAGCTGAAGTTTGTGCTGGCGCCGGAGAAGCTGCCTTGGGCGATATCGCAAGAGCCAATCCCGGTTTCGGCCGCATTGTCCTGCGGGATGCCGTAGGACCAGGTGGTGGCGCTGGGTGAGGGCACGTAGCCGGCCAAGTTGAAAGCGGCGGTCAAATTTGTGTAGCTGCTCTTGTTGATGACCAGCAGGTTCAAGGCGCCATCCGTCTGGCGCACGGCATAGGTGGCGAGCAACGGGTAATCGCTCGTGGCCGCTACCACCTGATCGCCGCCGCTGATAAAGTGCGCCGCGAGTTCGGCACAATAATACGTGGGGTACCGGCTGCTGGGGTCGTCTCCCAGGCCGTCCACGATGCCTCCGTCGGCAAGGTATTGGCCGCTGGAGTTGGTCCGCCACCCATAGTAAGACGGGTCCGAAGTGCTGAGGGCGCTTTGTCCGTTCCGGAAGTCCCACCATATATGCGACTGGAACTCGGTCTGCAGGAATTCGCCGAGGCTGTCCAGATCGGTCAGGCCGCCCACGAGGCTGCAGGTCTGCCGGTCGCCGCCCAAACCGCATTCGGTGCATTCGAGCGTGACATTGCTCCCCGCGCTGCCCAAGTAATCGGACAGCATTTGGCGCAAGCTGGCGGCGTCCGATTGAATCTTGCTGTACCAAAGCAGGTCTTGCGTGTCGCCGTCAGCCGGCCCGTAGATGTGTTCGATCAGGAAGTCCGGAATGCAATCGTTGCTGCGCATATAGGTCAGCATCACGGGCGTCCAGCCATAGTGGACTTCGAGCGTGCGCGGGTTGATCACGGGATGGTCGTTGTAGTTCGAGGTTCCATCCTCGGTAATGTCGGCGACCGCGCCGATCTTGATGGTCGGATCCGCCGCTTTCATCTGCGCGTAATAATTCGTGAACCGCATCGCGTAGGTCCACGGGTCATGCGGCTTCCACGGCGGATTGGTATTGTTGTCCACTTCCCAACTGCCGCCAACTTCGTTGCCAATCTCCCAGTATTTGAAGTTGCAATGGTTGGTGATGTTGAACATGCGCACTCCAAAGGCCGCTTCGCTGGCATCGCTGCTGCCATAGTTCGCGATGATAAAAGCTTGCGCGCCGGTGTTGGTGGCAGCGTACATGAAGTTGGTGGAGAATGATCCCCAGTTGCGTGCGTTGGTGGCCCCGTACATCCACGCTTCATTGGTCCAGTGATAACCATCACCCCAGCTTCCG
>Ga0335077_10007221_pt1 | contig 13747 bp, 7 predicted proteins | sample Lox_Sample_31_FD_207151 | JGI IMG/M metagenome (GOLD analysis project Ga0335077, IMG submission 207151) | Soil microbial communities from Loxahatchee National Wildlife Refuge, Florida, United States - Lox_Sample_3.1 | ecosystem: Environmental > Terrestrial > Soil > Wetlands | place: USA: Florida...
CAGCCATCGTGGTCCGGGTCCTCATAAATTACGATCTGGTCGCTATCCCAGAGCCAGTCGTTACAGAATCCGTAATCGAATGGGGCAACACTGAAGTAGAAGCCGTTGAACCAGAAACGCTCCCTGTTCCCTCCCCCAAGCCGGAAGACATGGCTGGGCCCAAAGCCCCCAGAAAAGTGTCCGTGCTCCCATGGATGATCGAGATGGTAATGGGGATCGTTACGGCCCGTGTCATGTCCGACCCACTCATCGTTGGAGTGAACGTGGGGAGCGTTTGGATGTCCGGGCTTGTCGTTGAATGCATGATTCTGCACTGCTGCATGCGGTTGACCTCGAAGAGGAGCGGGACCGTGGGCAGGAATGTGTCCACCGACACCATGGGGCGGCCCTCCGCGTTCGCCCCTGTTTTGCGCAAAACTAGCGAGGGAAAACATAAGCAAGACGGCCAGAAGTCCGATGAGTTTTTTCCTGTCAGCCTCCAAACGAATGTCTCGCACTGCACTCTCCTGTCGCGAAGTAGGCCTCATGCCGAATGTTCCAGCCAGAGACCGCCGAACTCCCGCACGATTAGGACAGCAATCCAGTTTCCAGCACGGCGGATTTCCTCAGTTTCATCCAAGGGCTGATTTGGCAAATCAACTGCTTCGGTTCACTTCCAGACATCTCCCGCGGGATGTCTCCCGACCCGGAGGTTCTCGAGCCACTTTATGAAATCGAATTGCGCCTCGGCTGCACCGTCGCCCCGATGGGCCGTTCACAGGCCGTCTCTGTCAGAAGAATCGGAGGAGTTGTTGATTGACCGGATCTTGCGGGGACGGATTGACGCATTTGCGGATCTGGTACAACCGCACCTGACATCCTTAAATCGCTTCGCCCGGCAAAAACTGCGCAGCGAGTCAGAAGCAGAGGATGTCGTCCAGCAGTCCATGCTCCTGGCATTCAGCCATTTAAGGCACTTTCGCCGCGAAGCGAGCTTCAAGACCTGGTTGCACGCCATTGCCTTGAATGAAGTATTCCGGCTGTTGCAGAGGCGTGCCGTTGCGCATGTTCCTCTGCGCGAGTCTCGCGCCGCGAATCTGGCTGATCCGGCGAATTCGCCCCAGATGCAATGTGAACAAAGAGAAAGGGCGGAGCGGCTGCATAAAGCCTTAACCAGGCTTCCCGAAAAGTATCGGTTGATGATCCAATTGCGTGACCTTCATGAGCTTAGTATCGAGGAAACGGCGCGATCGCTCTCGCTGTCTAGCTCTGCGGTGAGGACGCGCCACCATCGTGCTCGAAAATTATTGGTACGCTCCCTCGCTGCCCTCCGGCGGGAAACTTCCTCGCGAACGCCGGCAAACTGCCTTCAGGCGGTCACTGCTGATAATTCCTGGGCGAATATATGAACGATCCGGCAACTCGACATGCACACCAGCGAGGCGAGTCGCAGACTTTTGTTTTGGGAGGCCTCTCATGAGGGAATCGGGTTCAACAGTACGAATGCTGGCTGCACTCCGGGTCTTAGGGACGCACTGCAAACTGGGGAAGACGGCCACCTCTGAGGATGTAGAGAACGTGCGCTGGTGGGCGGGCGACGAGACCCTGTCACCGCCCGAGGCGGCAACCGTCGTCATTCAGAGAGAACTCCAACGAAACGGGACAGTTACGGATCGCGCCACGCGGCCGGCCATGCCTCCCTCGCCATCCGGGCACGTAAATTTTACAACGAGCGCAACAAAAGCTGCATCGACACCGGTGCCGGAATCCGTCGGCCGGTGAATAAATGCCGTGATTCAGATCGGCGTCCTCTGCCGTGGTTAGAGTCGAATAGAATATTACGATGGGCTCTGCACCTACGCCGGCTCGGGTTCTGGTTGTCGATGACGACCAGGAAGAACGGCTTGCCCTTTCGCATATGGTCGCCGCCATGGGTTACGTGGCGGAAATGGCGGCGGATGGTGAAGAGGCTCTCGAAAAACTCGGCTCCGGGCACATCGATGTCATGGTCACCGACTTGATGATGCCGCGAATGGACGGCTTTGATCTGTTGCGAAATCTGCTCGAGCGGGCAGATCTTACGCCAACGGTGGTTCTCACCGGTTTCGGCAATATCGATCACGCCGTTTCAATCGTCCACGAACTCCGTGCATTCTGGTTTCTCGAGAAGCCCGCGAGCCCGGCGGTCCTGGCGCCCTTGCTGGTGCGGGCCATTCGTCATAAAAACCTCATGACGGAGGCCGAGCGGCTGCGGCGCCAACTAAGCCATCAGGGGTTCCTGGGGGACCTGGTCGGGACGTCCGGGCCCATGCGGCAAATTTTCTCGCTCATTGAGCAGGTGGCTCCCACCTCGGCTTCAGTGCTGATAACGGGCGAGAGCGGCACTGGAAAGGAGAGGGTCGCGGCTGCGATCCACCAACTGAGTCCGAGGGCGGGCGGGCCGTTTGTTGCAATCAATTGTGCAGCCATCCCGGAAAGTCTCATGGAAAGTGAGCTGTTCGGAAACGAGAAAGGGGCTTTCACAGGTGCTCTGGGACGTCGTGCCGGGTGTTTTGAGCATGCTCATCAGGGCACTCTATTACTCGACGAAATCGCCGAGATGCCGATGACAATGCAGGCAAAGCTGCTGCGAGTTTTAGAGGGTTCGAAGTTTCGGCGATTGGGCGGCCAAAGCGAGATTTGCGTGGATGTGCGGGTGCTCGCAGCGACAAATCGGTCGGTGGAAGATGCGATTGAGAAGAAACGCATGCGGGAAGATCTCTACTACCGGCTCAACGTCTTTCATATCGAGCTGCCACCACTGCGTCATCGCAAGGAGGACATTCCCAGGCTCGTAGAGGCGTTCATCCGCAATCTCAACCAGAAGCACGAATGCCGTGTCTCCGATCTTCATCCCGATGCGCTGAGGCAGCTCATGAGCCATTCGTGGCCTGGCAACGTTCGGGAATTGCGAAATGTTCTCGAACGGGCCGTGATTGTGGCCGGCGAGGGTACGGTGTTGCCCAGCCACCTTCCACCAGCCTTTCGTGTCCCGTTGGAGGCGCCCACTGTCCCGCTAGGATCTGCTGGAAATTGTTCCATCACGCTTGACGCGGGAAGGCGGCTTCGCGAAGTGGAGGACGCCTACATCCGGTTGACTCTGAAACACACGGAGAACAATAGGAAGCGGGCGGCCGAGATGCTCGGAATTGGTCTGCGGACGTTGGCCGGCCGAATCGCCGATTTCGCGGCGGATGATGCGGCAGAGCCGGACTCTGCGGCCCGCAAGGCTTCGGCGGGGCGGGCCGACTGATGAGGGAGCCTTGATTCCGAGCGGAATGTCGAGCTTGAACGACCTGCTTACTCCGAAAACGTGGCGCGGAGGTGCGCGAGGGAGCACAGTCCGCTTCGCCGGATGGAATCCAAGTTGCATCCTTTCTCCTGCGAGAGAGACCTTCAAATGAGCGGGTCGCCATTTCAGATTGTGCTGGTTGAAGATGCCGAGTCGGATGTTTTCGTGATTCGCGAGGCCTTGGAGCAGGCCGGCCTGGCATTCGAGCTTCATGTCCTGGACGACGGCGAAAAAGCAGTGGAGTTCATTGCGAAAATCGACAGCGACAACACTTTGCCGCTTCCCTGCCTGATCATTCTCGACCTTAACCTGCCGAAAGTGAGCGGCGGCCAAGTTCTCGACCGCGTCAGGAAAAGCTCACGGTGTAGTCCCATTCCAGTCTTTATTCTCACCTCGTCGGACTCGCCAAAGGATAAAGCCGAAATCGCTCAGTTCGGTGCGACTCAGTACTGTCGAAAATCTTCCCGACTCGACGAGTTCATGAGTTTCGGCCTGGCTGTCCGGGAATTCCTCGAGGGAGCAGATCGTTGCGCAGGGGCGTCTGCACAATAACCTTCGATCAAGAGTGCGATTCAATGCAAAGCCGGTAAGCTAAACGAAAAGGTAGAACCTTGGCCGGGTGTGGACTCCACCCAAATGCGCCCGCCATGTTGATCGAGAATTCTCTTCGTCAGCGCCAGCCCGAGCCCGCTTCCAGGATATTCCTTACCGTGAAGCCGCTTGAACGGCTGGAAGACGACATCTGCGTATTCAGACTTGAATCCCATACCATTGTCCCGAACTGAAAGAATCCATTCCGATCCATTCCGGGTGGACCCGACATGAATGCACGGGGCCTCTGTGCGACGGAACTTGCAGGCATTTTCGATCAGGTGACGGAAGACGACCGCCATCGCCACAAAGTCGCCCTTGACCGTCGGCAAAGGATCTTGAGTGAGAACAGCCGCATTTTTCTGTAATTCGTCCGAGACCTGCCGCTGTACTTGCGCCAGGACAGCGTTCAGGCTCATTTCCGCCAGGTGAAGCTGACGTCCTTCTCCCTCGCAGTACGCCGCGATATCCTGTAGCAGCGATGCCATCCGATTCGTGCCCTCTCGAATGTAGCGCAGGCACCGGATTGCGCGCTCGTCTGTTGAATCCCCATAGATGCCGCCAAGGATTTCTGAGCTGGTACTCACGGCTCGGAGAGGTGCACGGAGATCATGGACCGCATGGAACACGAACTCCCGAAACTCCTCCCTGATCCGGTCCAGCTCCTGTTCGACGGCTACCGCTTGCTGGCTATTCATATAGTTCCGAGAACCCGGTCAACATAATAGACCAAAAAACAGACGCACACAGCCAGCGATCTCCATGCAACCGAGTTGCCATGCCGACGTGTGATAATATTCTGGATCGCCGAGGAGAAAGGGAAATGGGCAGGCCCAGTTCACCCGTTCGCTGCAAGCTCTCTGCGCCCGTGACGGCGGTCCAGCTTCAGGAGCATCCGGGCAGCAGCCTCAAGAGTCCGACCGACACTTTGGTAAGGATTCCGGCGAACGCCATCGTGGAACTGGACGGCGCCGTCTCACCATCAGGGCTCATTAACGTCGTCTGGGACGGGAACGCATTTTCAGTCTTCTACGAGGACCTGAAAACAAGCAGTCAGACCGTGGAAACGGCAACCTGAAGGGGATCGATGGGTTCTATTCAATACCGGAGGTCTCTGGCGGTCGCATGACAATTGCGATCGGTAACGTGAAACAGAATAGCGAGCCCTTTCCGGGCACCGATTCCACCCAAATACGCCCGCCATATCGCTCGACAATACGCTGACATACCGCGAGGCCTATTCCCGTTCCCGGGTAGGTGCTCCCGTGAAGGCGCTTAAAAACGCCGAAGACTTGCTGAGCATATTCAGGTTTGATCCCGATGCCATTGTCTTGGACGGAGAATAACCAATCGGCGTCTCGGCGTTTGGCAGCGACATAAATCTTCGGCGGATCTGGACGGCGATACTTGATTGCGTTTCCGACGAGGTTCTGAAAGAGCTGTACGAGCCGGAATTCGTGTGCCTGAACCACCGGCAAGCCATCGAAAGTGACCGAGGCGCCGTTCTGCTCGATGGACGCGTGAAGGTTGAGCAGCACCTTTTTCATCACCGCAGCGCAGTCCACCAAACCGGGCCGCTCCTCGCTCAAGGCTCCGAGTTGTGAGTAGGCAAGGAGATCCCTCAAGAGCAGTTCCATGCGCTGCGCGCCATTCACGATGAACGAGAGGTACTGATACGCTTTCTGGTCGAGTCGCTCGGCGTACTGCTTCTCAAGGAACTGGCAGTAAAGTGCGACCTCTCTTAGAGGCTCTTGAAGATCATGACTGGCCGCATATGCGAACTGATTCAGGTCGTCGTTCGACTGGCGGAGGGCTTCATTGGATTCGAGGAGTTCTTGCGTGCGCTCGGCCACGCGTTGCTCGAGTCCGGCATTCAGCTCGCGGATCTCTCTCTCCGCCCTCTTCCGTTGGGTGATGTCCCGTATCGCGGATGTAACCAGCAACCCTTCCTCTGTCTGCAACGGGCTAAGACTGATCTCAGCCGGGAACTCCGTTCCATCCTTACGCCTGGCTCTCAGCTCTTTGTGAGAACCCGGCGAAGCAGACAGGCCGTTCCACTCCGGAACAAGAGCTCGAATGCTCCGGTTGATCAGTTCCTGCCGATGAAATCCAAAAATGACTTCCACCTGTGAATTCACAAGACTGATCTCGCCATCTTCGGAGCTGATGATCATAGCGTCTGGCGCCGCCTCGAGCAGGGACCGGAACTTTTGTTCGGCTTTGCCGAGTACCTCCGTTTGACGCTGGAGCAGAGCTGTGTTGCGGCTGAGTTCCACGAACACGGCGACCTTAGAGCGAAGGATCTCTGGCACGATGGGCTTGAACAGAAAATCCACGGCCCCGAGATCGTATCCACGGAACAGATGCTCCTCGCTCTTGTAAGCAGTGAGGAACAGGATGGGAGTGTGGCGCGAACGCTTTCGCGAGCGGATGAACTCCGCAGTCTGAAAGCCGTCCATCTCCGGCATTTTCACGTCCAGGAGAATGGCGGCAAAGTCATCTTCCAGTAAATGGCGCAGCGCTTCCGTGCCGGAACGGGCAATGACCAGTTCCTGCCCGAGACCGTCCAGCGATGCCTCCAGAGAGACCAAGTTCTCCGGAGAATCATCTACCAGCAGGATTTTAGCCCGATGGTCTCCCACGGTCTCGCGTGCAACCAACATGCTGCCTGAAGCCATGTCCTGAACTCCACAGGCGTTCTATTCGGGGTGCGATATTCGTGTGCGATTCCACACACCCGAACACCGTGCGGAATAGCGACATTCTAGCAGGGATGTGAGGAAAAGCATACCTTTCCTGCGATTGGCAACTATCGGGACACCAGGCTTCCACGGCCGAGCCCGGGGCCCCGCTGCGAGCCGTGTTGTCCTGACTCGCTGCAACTATGCGCCCGGGACAGCTACTTGCGCTATTTCCCTCCCATAGCCGATCCAGACGCGAAGAACAGAAAAGAGCTGATCCAGATCGACTGGTTTGGTGATGTAATCAGAGGCGCCGGCGTCGATACATTTGGCACGATCTCCCTTCATGGCTTTAGCAGTCAACGCGATGATTGGAACAGAACGGAGATTGGGCAGCTGCCGGATCGCTTTTATTGTTTCGTAGCCATCCATTCCGGGCATCATGATATCCATGAGCACGAGATCGATGTTTGGCGTCTTCTTCAGCACCTCGATTCCAGCGCGGCCATTTTCTGCGTGCACGACCTCCAGATGGTGATCCTCAAGGAGGCTGGTGAGGGCGAAGATATTGCGCACATCGTCGTCCACAACCAGGACCTTCTTGCCGTCCAGCGTACTTTCCGTCTCCCGTAACTGCTCGAGAATCCTACACTGGTCTGGTGTAAGATCGGCTTCAGTCCGGTGGAGCAGGAGCACCGACTCATCAAGCAACCGTTCAAGGGTATGGATACGCTTCACGATGCCAGTCCGCGTCAGGCGCGAAAGTTCAAATTTCTCTTCTGAGCTCATTTCTCCTGTGGCCATTAGGATAATGGGAGGTACATACGAACAATCGTGCGTCTGGATCTCATCCAGCAACGGGCTAATGTCTTCGACCTGTTGGTGAATAACGATGCCATCGAGACGTTGCTCCTTCATAATCGCCAGTGCTTCGCCACCACTTCCAACACCGACAATCTCCAGGTCCCGGGCCCCTACGGATTGGGCGATGGCGTCCCGCCTGGCCTCATCAGCGCACGCCACCAGTAGTTTCTTCACACGCTTGTGGGCGGACTGCTCAATCGTGGCGAAGGCCTCGGCGAGCGATTCATTGCTGACGGACTTCTCGAGGTAGGTCATGGCGCCCAGCGCCAGTCCACGCCGGCGGTTTTCGTCACCGGAAATGACATGAACCGGAATGTGGCGGGTGGCCGGGTCGTGCTTGAGCCGGTCGAGTATCGTCCAGCCCGCCATATCCGGAAGAGCGATATCCAGTGTGATCGCGCCTGGCTTAAATTCACGGGCCAGGGATATTGCGCTGCTGCCTCGCAGGGCTACGAGCGCCTTAAGACCGCGGTCATGGGCCAAGTCGACAAGAATGCGCGCAAAAGTAATATCGTCCTCCACAATCAGGAGGGCCGAATCGCCCGGCCCGATTAAGCTGCGGTCGTCATCGATGACGAGGTCCTCGACCAGCTCCTGGTCATCGAGTCCTGGTGGCGTGAGGATCATGGCGACGGGATTTTCGGGAGCGGCTGCGGCCTGCTCCAGCAGAACCGGAGTTGACATGAGCGCTTCGCTCTTGGGCGTTTGCGCCGGGGTGACGTACGCTTGGGGCAGATAGAGAGTAAATGTGCTGCCGATGCCGGGCGCGCTTTGCAGACGGATTTCGCCCCCCAGCAGACGAGCGAGTTCGCGGCTGATGGAAAGTCCTAGCCCGGTTCCGCCGTACTTGCGGCTCGTGGTACCGTCGGCCTGCTGGAAGGCTTCGAAAATGATTCGCTGCTTGTCTGTCTGAATGCCGATTCCTGTGTCGGCCACGGAAAACGCAATCACGGATTTGGCGCGAGACAGAATCGTGTGACTCGGGCTCCAGCCTGCAGCGGCCCGGTCGACCGTAAGGCTTACAGACCCGTGCTCGGTGAATTTGAGCGCGTTGGAGAGCAGGTTCTTCAGCACTTGCTGGAGACGCTTGGCGTCCGTATGGATGACCTCCGCCGAAAGTGACCCGCCGATTTCAATCGTGAAGTCCAGGCCCTTGCCCTCCGCCACGTGCCGGAATGTCTTCGAGCAGTAATCCTGGAGTTCAGTGAAGCGCATGCACCCCACTTCCACATCCATCTTCCCCGATTCGATCTTGCTGAGATCGAGAATGTCGCTGATGAGAGCCAGGAGGTCCGTCCCCGAGGTGTGAATCGTCTCAGCGAACTTTACCTGCTTAGGAGTCAGGTTCTTGTCGGAGTTCTCAGACAACATTCGCGCGAGGATGAGGAGGTTATTGAGTGGTGTCCGAAGTTCATGACTCATGTTGGCCAGGAATTCACTCTTGTACTTGGACGTCAGCGCCAATTGCTCTGCCTTTTCCTCTAAGGCCTTCTTAGCCTGTTCGACTTCGCGGTTCTTCGTTTCTACTTCCGTCTTTTGCTCCGCGAGCAGTTGCGCTTTCTCCTGGAGCTCTGCGTTAGTTTTTTGTAGTTGAAGTTGCTGACTCTGGAGCTCTTCGGCGAGGGCCTGGCTTTGCTGTAATAGCTGCTCCGTCCGCATAGTAGCGGCGATCGTGTTTAACACGATACCAATGGATTGCGTGAGCTGATCGAGAAAATTGAGGTGAATGTCGCTGAACTGGGCAAATGACGCCAGTTCGATGGCGGCCTTGACATCGCCTTCAAAGAGCACGGGCAACACTACGATGCTCAGGGGAGCAGCGCCGCCGAGACTGGAGTTGATGCGGATATAACTGCTCGGCACGTTCGTAACCAGGATGCGCTGCTTCTCCCTGGCACACTGACCAACCAGACCCTGCCCGATCTTGAACTGCTTGGGGACATCGTCCTGCTCCTCGATCGCATATCCCGCCAGCATTTTCAGCACGGCAGTCTCTTCCACCGTGTCTGCAATGTAGAAGGTCCCCTGTTGAGCGCTTACAAGCGGTGTCAGCTCGGACAGAAGGAGTTGTGAGACCGTAAGAAGGTCCCGCTGCCCCTGCATCATTCCGGTAAACTTAGCGATGTTGGTTTTCAGCCAATCCTGCTCATTGTTCTTGCGGGTGGTGGCCGCAAGATTGACAATCATCTCGTTGATGTTGTCTTTCAGTGCGGCAACCTCGCCCTGCGCCTCTACGGCGATGGAACGGGTCAGGTCGCCCTTGGTAACCGCGGTGGCTACTTCGGCGATGGCGCGGACCTGCGTCGTTAGGTTCGCAGCCAGTTGGTTGACGTTGTCGGTCAAGTCGCGCCAGATGCCGGCAGCACCTGGAACGCGTGCCTGGCCGCCCAATTTGCCCTCAATGCCGACTTCGCGGGCTACCGTAGTCACCTGATCGGCGAATGTCGCCAGGGTATCGATCATTCCGTTGATCGTGTCGGCTAACTCAGCGATCTCACCTTTTGTCTCGAGCACCAGCTTGCGTTTCAGATCGCCATTGGCCACCGCAGTCACCACCTTGGCGATGCCGCGCACCTGCGTGGTCAGGTTGGCAGCCATGAAGTTCACGTTGTCGGTCAAGTCTTTCCACGTTCCGGCAACACCTTTGACTTCCGCCTGTCCACCCAGCTTGCCATCTGTGCCCACTTCGCGCGCCACGCGTGTGACCTCGCTGGCGAAGGAATTGAGCTGGTCCACCATGGTATTGATGGTGTTCTTTAATTCGAGGATCTCGCCGCGGACATCCACGGTGATCTTGCGCGAGAGATCGCCGTTGGCCACCGCGGTCGTGACATGCGCGATGTTCCGGACCTGTGCCGTGAGATTACCCGCCATCGAATTCACGCTGTCGGTCAGGTCTTTCCACGTTCCAGCGACACCGCGCACGTCAGCCTGGCCGCCCAGTTTGCCCTCGGTGCCCACTTCGCGCGCGACGCGGGTTACTTCCGAGGCAAACGAGCTGAGCTGATCCACCATGGTGTTGATGGTATTCTTCAGCTCCAGGATCTCGCCGCGCACATCGACGGTGATCTTGCGGGACAAATCGCCGCGCGCCACGGCGGTGGTAACTTCGGCGATGTTTCGCACCTGGTTAGTCAGGTTGCCCGCCATGGAGTTCACGCTTTCCGTCAAGTCCTTCCAGGTTCCGGCGACACCCTTGACCTCAGCCTGACCGCCCAGCTTGCCCTCCGTTCCCACCTCACGCGCCACGCGCGTTACCTCGGAGGCGAAGGAGCTGAGCTGATCCACCATGGTATTGATGGTGTTCTTCAGTGCCAGGATTTCGCCGCGGGCGTCCACTGTAATCTTCGTGGTGAGGTCGCCGCGGGCCACAGCCGTGGTGACGCCCGCAATGTTTCGAACCTGGTTGGTCAGGTTGCTCGCCATGTAATTGACGCTGTCGGTGAGATCCTTCCACGTGCCCGCTACTCCGCGAACGTCTGCCTGGCCGCCCAATTTGCCCTCGGTACCTACCTCGCGCGCAACTCGCGTTACTTCGGAAGCAAAGCCGTTAAGCTGGTCCACCATCGTGTTGATCGTGTTCTTCAGCTCGAGAATCTCGCCGCGTGCATCGACCGTGATCTTCGTCGACAGGTCGCCCTTGGCGACACCGGTAGTCACCTGAGCAATATTGCGGACTTGCGAAGTGAGATTGCCGGCCATGAAATTTACGCTGTCCGTAAGATCCTTCCAAACGCCGCCCACGCCTTTCACCTCGGCTTGGCCGCCGAGCTTGCCTTCGGTGCCTACCTCACGCGCCACGCGGGTCACCTCGCCCGCGAACGCGTTAAGTTGATCCACCATGGTGTTAATCGTGTTCTTCAGCTCCAGGATCTCGCCACGCACCTCGACGGTGATCTTTCGCGACAGATCACCGGTCGCGACGGCTGTGGTTACCTCGGCAATATTGCGGACCTGGTTGGTGAGATTGCTCGCCATGGAGTTCACCGAATCCGTCAGGTCCTTCCACGTGCCTGCGACGCCGTGCACGTCTGCCTGCCCGCCCAGCTTGCCTTCTGTGCCCACTTCGCGCGCCACACGAGTGACCTCGGACGCGAAGGAGCTGAGCTGGTCCACCATGGTGTTGATGGTGTTCTTCAGCTCCAGGATTTCGCCTCGCACCTCGACGGTGATCTTTCGCGACAGATCGCCGGTCGCGACGGCTGTGGTTACCTCGGCAATATTGCGGACCTGATTGGTGAGATTGCTGGCCATCGAGTTGACGCTGTCGGTCAGGTCTTTCCAGGTTCCTGCAACGCCCTTTACGACGGCTTGACCGCCGAGCTTGCCTTCGGTCCCCACCTCGCGCGCCACGCGCGTCACTTCGCTGGCGAACCCGTTGAGCTGATCGACCATGATGTTGATCGTATTTTTGAGCTCCAGGATTTCGCCGCGGACGTCCACAGTGATCTTACGGGACAGGTCGCCGTTGGCGACAGCCGTGGTTACTTCGGCAATGTTGCGAACCTGGGCAGTCAGATTGCCGGCCATGAAATTCACCGAGTCCGTGAGATCCTTCCAGACACCGCCGACGCCCTTCACTTGAGCTTGTCCGCCGAGCTTGCCGTCCGTGCCAACCTCCCGGGCGACGCGGGTCACTTCGCTGGCGAACGAGTTGAGCTGGTCCACCATGGTGTTGATGGTATTCTTCAGCTCCAGAATCTCGCCGCGGACGTCGACCGTGATCTTCCGCGAAAGGTCGCCTTTCGCCACCGCCGTGGTTACCTCGGCGATGTTGCGGACCTGGCCGGTCAAGTTACCCGCCATGGAGTTGACGGAGTCCGTGAGATCCTTCCAGACGCCGCCGACGCCTTTGACTTGGGCTTGGCCGCCGAGTTTGCCTTCGGTTCCAACCTCTCGCGCAACGCGTGTGACCTCGCTGGCAAATGAATTGAGCTGATCGACCATGGTGTTGATCGTGTTCTTCAGCTCCAGAATTTCGCCGCGAGCATCCACCGTGATCTTCGTCGAGAGATCCCCTTTCGCCACGGCTGTGGTGACGCCGGCGATATTGCGGACCTGGTTCGTTAAATTGCCGGCCATGGAATTCACGCCCTCGGTGAGGTCGCGCCACGTTCCTGCGACACCTTCTACTTCCGCTTGTCCGCCGAGTTTGCCCTCGGTCCCCACTTCTCGAGCCACGCGAGTCACTTCCGAGGCGAACGAGCTGAGCTGGTCCACCATCGTGTTGATCGTGTTCTTCAGTTCGAGAATCTCGCCGCGAACGGTGACCGTGATCTTCCGCGATAGGTCGCCCCTCGCGACGGCTGTGGTGACCTCCGCGATGTTTCGAACCTGGGCGGTAAGGTTCCCAGCCATCGAATTGACCGAATCCGTAAGGTCCTTCCAGGTTCCGGCCACTCCGGGCACATCCGCCTCACCGCCCAGCAGTCCCTCGGTCCCGACTTCACGCGCCACACGAGTCACCTCGGCTGCAAAGGAGCTGAGCTGGTCTACCATCGTGTTGATCGTGTTCTTTAATTGCAGGATCTCGCCACGAGCGTCGACGCTGATCCGCGTGGACAGGTCGCCTTTAGCCACGGCTGTGGTCACCTCGGCGATGTTTCGAACCTGGTTGGTGAGATTGCCCGCCATGGAGTTGACCGAATCCGTCAGATCTTTCCACACACCGGCCACTTCGGGCACGTCCGCCTCACCGCCTAGCAGGCCTTCGGTACCGACCTCACGGGCCACACGGGTCACTTCGGCTGCAAACGAGCTGAGCTGGTCCACCATCGTGTTGATCGTGTTTTTCAGTTCGAGGATTTCTCCCTGCGCGTCAACCGTGATCCGGGTGGTCAGATCGCCCTTAGCCACCGCTGTGGTCACGCCGGCGATGTTGCGCACCTGATTTGTCAGGTTGCTGGCCATTGAGTTCACACTTTCGGTGAGGTCCTTCCAAGTACCGGCGACCCCGGTAACCACCGCCTGGCCGCCTAACTTGCCCTCCGTCCCTACTTCTCTGGCCACGCGGGTCGCTTCGGAGGCGAAGGATTTTAGCTGATCCACCATGGTGTTGACGACGCGTGCCGTGTGCAGAAATTCTCCGCGCAGAGGCCGTCCGTCGACTTCAAGGGACATGGTTTGGGAAAGGTCTCCCTTCGCTACCGCGCCGATCACGCGGGCAACTTCTGTCGAGGGCTGGACGAGGTCTCCGATCAGGCTATTAACCGACTCGACGCATTCGGCCCAGGCTCCACTCGCGGAGCCAATGGATACCCGCTGACTGATCTTTCCGTCTTTACCAACTACCCGGCTGATT
>Ga0335077_10007222_pt1 | contig 13745 bp, 13 predicted proteins | sample Lox_Sample_31_FD_207151 | JGI IMG/M metagenome (GOLD analysis project Ga0335077, IMG submission 207151) | Soil microbial communities from Loxahatchee National Wildlife Refuge, Florida, United States - Lox_Sample_3.1 | ecosystem: Environmental > Terrestrial > Soil > Wetlands | place: USA...
TACCGTGAGCTGGCCGATGATGCCGCGCAAGTGTCCTTCCATCACCAGGCGGATCAACCCTTCTCGTTCCTGGTCGGTCTTGGTCAGGAATTGCTCCGCCGCCGTGCGGATCGACTCATCATCGGACTTCACCTTGATTTGCGCGACGGCCTCGACCGTGACGGCCACGCCCTGTTTGGTGTAAAGGTCCTGTTGTGGCGCAACGTCGAACGACATCAGCTCCAGTGAGAGCCCTCGGCAGACTTGTACCATCGGCAGCACCATGGTGCCGTGGCCCTTCACGACTCGCGTGCCGCCTAAGCCATACACGATCAGAGCCTCATGCGGTCCTGCTTTGCGGTAGATCCTTGCCATGCCGCTGATTAAGAAAAGAATGACCAGAACGGCAAGGCCGACAACGATCCAAATGACCATCCAACTTGAAAGTCCCTCGAACATAAAAGCCTCCTGTTGCGTGTGCGGTGCAATCACCGCGTAAAACGAACCCAAGACAGCGACGTCAACTGACTTCGCAAAGGTGAGAGAGGTCTATTCGTCTCCCGACATCTCGCTCCACGGGCGCACGTAGGCGATCCCTCTCTCGTAGCGGGTGACAACGACCTCCGTTCCCTTGGCAATGGCGCTGCTGTTTTCGCTGCGAGCGCCACAGACTCGACGCGTACCCATTTGCGAATACAAGATCTCTCCCGTCCCTCCTTCGCGGATTGACACACAAAGCTTTCCGAGCACCCCGACCATTTCATAGTCCGCGGGATCCATCACTTCATCGTTCGAGATCAGGACCTTGCTCAAGAAAAAGAAGATGATCGCTCCGCCCACGAGCCCGCTGACTACGGATATCAGCAATGCGATGCCGACCCAGAGCGTTGAGAACCGCGTCAGCAGGTAGCCTGTCCCGCCGAACCAGGCTAAGAATGCTGCGATCGACGGCGGGTTCAACGGAGATACATGCACGTTGCCGCGTGCGGCGTGAGGCGCATCTGCGGTCGCTGAGGCCGATCCTGCTGCAGCGTGGCCGCTCGCGGAGGGAGCGTGAGCGACGCCATGCCCTCCCACATGAGGAACTCCGTGACCGTGGAAATGCGGCAGATGCAGTCTTCCGAGGCGCGAACTGCCGAAGATGAACGAAAAGAAGCTGAAGAAAAATCCGACGGCGAAACAGATCAGATAAAAATCAGACCATGTCATAGGTTTCGCCTCCTTGATAGTTCTCAGTTCTCAGCTATCGGTTCTCAGTGAACCCTTTTGAGCGATGAGCTTGAGCCAGAACTTCCGTTGTACGTTGACTCCGAACCGCGAATCACTAACTACTAACCACTAAGCACTAACCACTGAAAGAATCACGTTCGCCTTTGCCGGACTGGGGTCGTTTCTGGCCGCAGTGCCTCAAACAGCCGATCAGCCAGCCCAGGCGTGTTCAAAATCTCGCCCAATAGCAGAATCGCGCGACGCGTATCTTTTTCGCGCGCGGCTTTGACCAGCGCCTCGCTCAACGGCGGATCACCGGCAAATCGTTCCGATCCCTGCAGCAGCCAGACATCGAGCTGGCCCTCGGTGGTCCGCAAGTCTGAAGTCAGCTCGGTGTGATAGCCCTGGGGGTCATCCACCAAAAAACCGGGATGCACCTTAAAAAACCTTGCCAGCAGCGTGCGCGTTGATTGGGTCATATGCGGACGCTTGCCGCCTTCGATCTGCGAAAGATAGGACTGGCTGATCGTCTTGCCGGTCTCTTTGCGAATCGATTTCATGAGTTCTTGTTGCGTCATGGGACGATCCAGGCCGCGCAGCGAGCCTTCGACCTCGCGCAGGTAGCGGATTTTTTCGCCCAGTGTCATATGCCAAATCGCGATAACAGTATCGCAATATGTAATATCTGTCAAGGACGGGATGTGGCGGGTTTTGAGGGGGTTGGGGGAAGCGTGTGGCTATCGCGGGGCAAAAGCAGATTCCTCGTTTTCCTCGCCGCCGAGCGCGGCTCCGGAAAACTCGGAATGACAACACAATGGCGGCTCGGCCGAAGCCAAGCCCCTTCAAATCAGTATTGAACGCGAATCGCTTGACCGGCTATGTTATCCAAGCGCTATGTCACGTTTAAGGTGCAGATGGCTTGGTGCGCCGCGGCCGTGCCGGCTCCGCCGGTTACGGTTACTACGTACGTGCCCGAGGCCGTACCCTGGTTTGGAGTGACGGTGCTGCTGTTCGAGCTGCATGCGGGCAACAGGAGTAAGAGCACGATCATCCCGAGCAGCGCGCCGATGAACCAGTAGCGGTTCCTGCTGCGCCCGCCGATGCCGAGCCCTAATCCCAGCAAACTCAGCCCGCCGATGGGCAGCCACGTCGCATAAAAGGGTGCACGCCCGAAGAGGCTTCCAGTAGTGACAGGTTGCGGCACAGTTTGAATTTCCAATTGGGTGGTCTGTGCGGTGTTCCCGTTGAGCACAATCGATGGAATGGTAAAGACCGGTGTAGAAGCGGTCACGATGGCAGGTGAGGTGGTCTGACCCATCGTGATCGTGCCATTGTAGTTGGGTAGCGGCGTCAAAGTAATAGTGAAGACGGCCAGGCCGCCGGGTGCGACCGTCAGCTGCCCGCTGCAGCTGATGTTGTAATCGACAACGCTGGCATTGGGTTGCGATACATACGCACCGATCGGGCCGCCATTGGCGCTGGCCGCCCCAGACACACTGACCAGCAGTGGCGGATTCACCACCGGAACCGCCGGCGTGAGATCGATTTCAACTGTCTGAATGCCGCCCGGAGCCATGCTCGGAATTGTGCATGTGACCTGGGAACCAACCACCGTATTGCAGCTTCCCGTGCTCGCGATCGCCTTTGCCGTTGTAGCCAGCGGCGTATTTGGGATCACTCCAAAAAACGTCACATTCGTTGCCGGGTCGGGGCCATTATTGGTGAGGTCGAAAGTGAAAGCGACCGGTGTCCCGGCGCCAACCGGATTCGGGGATGGGCTGCCCGATCCGGCCGTCACTGTGATCGTGCTCTTAACGCTGCTCAGCGCTCCCACTTCGCTGACGAATGCGTCCTGCGGGCCATTCAGAGTTAGCTGAAACGCATTTGCAGTTACCGGGAAATTGCCTGACGCCGTTGTCCCCGCGACGTACGCGTTACCGTTGATGTCGAGAGCGATCCCGCTTCCCACGTCCGCCCCCGATCCGCCTAGATAAGAAATGTAATCTCCGGGAGGAAATTGAGTTGTGCTGCTAGGGATGGTTGTCGATAGCAAGGCGACGAAGGCATCGCCTCCGCCGCTATAAGTGCCGCCGATCGAAGTGCCGGCCGCGTTTTGAATGGGATTATTGGTAGTCAGCCCACCGGAAGTTGAACCCGTCACGTACGCATTCTGGTTAGCGTCGATCACAATCGCTTTGCCGGCATCGGGACCGGTCCCGCCAATATAAGAAAAGAAGGCAATCGGGAAAATTGTGTTGGTCAGGGTTTCGTTATCGATCTTTGCGACGAAGGCGCTCTGGCTTCCAGGCAATGTGTTCTGCGGGCCGAAGAAACATGGTGCGACGCAAGCCGCCGACCAATCAGTCGAGTTGGTAGAGCCGGTAACGTAGGCGTTCCCCGAACTGTCGAGGGCGACACCAACTCCGGCATCGGTGGCGCTGCCGCCAACATAGGTGACAAAGTAGGGATTGGAATTGGGAAGGTTCGGATTGATTTTGGCGAGAATACCGTCAGTGACGCCGGATGCAACCGCCGCACAACTCGTTACGCTCGGTTGGTTCAAGCAGGGCTGATAGGCATTGAGGACCGGGAACGCCGTTGCGCCGTTGGTCCCAGTAATGCTCTGCATATCGGTCGTGCCTGTGATGTACATATTGTCGCTGGTATCGACCGCGATGCCGCCGCCGGTCGAAGTTGTGCCGTTCGATCCGCCCAGATAGGTGGAGTAACCAATGCTTGGCACGCCAGAGAAGTTGATGGTATGAATCTCGGTCGCGAAAAATTGCGGCGGCCCGGTTGTGATGGGGCATGTTCCTCCCGACTGCACAGCCTGATAGGGACACACTTGATATCCGGTAGGAGTCGAGGGGAATCCAGTGGCGACGTCTGTTGACGTCGTGTGGCCAGTTACGAACGCATTCTGATTTTTCGGATCGACCGCCAAGCCAGTAACCACATCAGTGCCGTTACCCGAAAGATAGGTCGAGTATGCCAGCGAATATGCGGCGCCGGAAAAACTCAGCATGCTGACGAAGCCGTGGGCCTGACTATTGGTCGGTGTCAGCTGGAACGCATTCGGGCTAGTCGGAAAATTTGATGAAGTGGTCGTACCGGCCACATAGATGTTGAAGATGTTATCCACGCCTACGCCCGCGAGATTGTCAGTACCGTTGCCTCCGAGGTAGGTGGAGTAGAGCAGTTGCCCCGCCGTGTTCATCTTGGCGATAAAGACGTTGACCGGGCCGCCAATCGCGGGTTGAAGTCCTCCCGAGACGCCAGGGAAATCGGTCGAGTTGGTCGAGCCAGCGACGTACATGTTGAAATCCTGGCCGACGGCAAGCGATACCAGCGACTCGGTGCCCGAGCCGCCAAGGAACGTTGAGTAAGTCAAAACGGGATCGATGATGAGTTCGCGCGAACGATCATAAGGTCCGATGGTAAATCCGACCTTGTTATCGGCCGCAAGACGAAAGCCGCCTGCGATGGCGGTCTGGTGCCCGCCGCTTACCTGATAAATGTGCGGCGCCTGAAAGCGCACGTCACCGTTCGCGGTGCTCAGTATCAGGTCGCCGGCTTCAAGGCGCGCATCGGCTCCATCGAAACACAAGGCGATTTTGTTGGGTTCTGCTCCGGGCGCGACGCGAAAATCGTATTCCAGTTGCCGCTGCTTGCCGTAATAGACCAGATTGATTCCGGGATAAACATTCTGGTATTCCACCCGCGCAAATTGCGGAATATCGCGGTGCCATTTCGAGGGATCATTGCCGATGAAATAGCTACTTTTGCCGGGGAGCCGGTCAGTGCCGTGAATGGCATCCGCAGTGTTGGCTCCTTCGAGGTGCATGCGAATGACGCTGCCGGCAGGGGGATTGCCTTTGGTGGCGGGACGTTCGAGATCGAGTACGGCCTCGCTAGCGGTCAGGAAGAGCCCATACCCGGATCCATGCGCCAGAAACTTGACCTGGGGATCGGTCTGGCCCTGATTCGGTTCGAAATAAAGAGGAATGGAAACCGTCTTGGAGGAAGGGGAGGCCGGAACGGAATGGGCTTGTGCTGTTTTTCCATTGCGGTCGAAATGGTGCGCCAGATAGAGGGCGCTTGCCGCAACCGCCAGCAGAACTGCTGAGAGCAAAACTATCTTCATCCACCATCCCTGCGAATGCCTCACCGTTCCTCCTGCCGACGCGTGGTTATTCCGAATCACCGAACTCCTCCGATTGGCCAAACTCGTGGGGTGAGAAGAAGAAATGCAGTCGCCATGCGGGCATGCTGACGCCAGCAAGCGGACGCGCGCCTGTCACCACAACTGGGCTCAAAGTAAACAAATACTTTTACATCCTGAGGATAGGCTGTCAAGCCGGGCGGACACCCGAGCCCTTAGTGAGAAGCACGAAAAGGGAAGAAGGGTTGCTAGGAAAACGGTTGTGGCTTCAGGCTACAGGCGTCAGGCTTCCAAGTCAGGCATCACATGCTGGCGCTGTGGTGAAAGCGTGGCACTTGAATGTGATTTTCGCGCTTGCGAGTTTGGGCAATGTCGTAGGAGGCCTGCATGCGCAAGAGTGTATCCATTCTCACCCCAAAAGCTTTTTCGATGCGCAAGGCCATGTCGCCCGACAGATCCGCCTTGCCGTTCAGCAAGCTAGATAGAGCTGGACGGGATACTCTGAGAGCAGCCGCCGCGGCGGTCACAGATAGACCGGCGGGTTCGAGGATCTCCGTCCGGATGAAGTCGCCGGGATGAGGCGGATTCTTGATGGGCATTGTTCTTTCCTTAGTGATAGTCTTCCAGGTCCACGTCGCAGATTTCAGCTTCGATCGCGTCGATTCGGAAGGTCAGCCGACGGTTCGCAGTGACACTCAAGCTCCACGTTCCTCTGCGATCACCGGTCAGCACATGGGCCCTCCAAGCAGGTAGCACGCGCAACTCCTCCGCAGCGTCCATATCGTCCAGAAAAGCTAGCATCTTGCGAAGCTTATCCGAGGAGTCAGGAGGGACTCCTTTCGCGTTATCGTCTTCGTAGAGCTTCTTTAGCCCTTTGTGGACGAAATTCCGGATCCGCACAGATGACTGTAGCCTGTAGCTTAACGCTTGTCAATGGACTGTAGCTTGGGAGGTATAGCCTATTTCTTCAATTCTTCGATCTCCCGCTTCACTCGCCGGTAGCGGGCGAAAATCGTCGAGAGGTAGACGATGTGAATGATCCAGGTAGCGGCGTAGGCGGCGAAGAGATAAGGATTGCTGGTCATCGGAGGCCCCCTGATTTTCCTGCTGAGGCTGTGGCCGAATGCGCGGGCTCATCCATCAATGAGCGCATGGCATGGGCTTCATCCACTTCCCGCTGGATTTTTTCCAGGCGATAACGCGACCAGCAAACCAGAAATGCGAAGCACAAAAACGCCAGCCAATTGATCAGCAGCACATGCATCATGCGTGGATCGATCGATCCCCCGCCTCCCATAACCGGTTGCGGATGCTGGGTGCGGAAAAACCAGATGGAGAGATAGACAAACGGCACGCAGAGTGCGCCGAGAACGGCCAATGCCGCCGCCAAAACCGGGGTCTGTCCGCTCGCCGAGAATCGGCGAAGGATCAGGTAGCTGACGTAGATCAGCCACAAGACGAGCGTCGAGGTCAGGCGAATGTCACCTGGCGCCCACCAGATTCCCCACACAGGACGGGCCCAAATCGGGCCCGTCACCAGCACGATTAGGCAGAAGACCACACCCACCTCGGCTGTGACGACGGCCAGCACATCTGTCTGCGCGTGGGTGAAAAGCTTGTGAACCAGAAGATAAAGCCCGGTAATCATCAGGCCAGTAGTGCCAATCGCTGAGGGCCGCATGCCCTCGGGCAAGGGAATAAAAAACGCCGCTGCGAAAACTACCACACCAATCGCAATCGCCAGATAGGAAGCGAGACGGTCCGTCTTCGGGTTGCCGCGGGCAAGGTACTGGATCGAGGCAATAAAATTGATGAAGAAAAGCAAAAAAGCGGTCCACGCCGAGGGCACGTGGTAATAAAAGATGCGCTGGACGTTGCCCATCGTCTGCTCGGTCGGCGCCCACACCAGTGCCATGTACATCGCATACCACAGCAGAGCGCCGGTCAGTATCGCGAGGATGGGAAAGAGATATTTCATAAGGTTTCAATGTTTCAGAGTTTCAAGGTTTCAGGGGGCGTCCTCGGCCGGACTCTTGAAACGTTGAAACTTTGCTTCACTCCGCGTTCAGCACCGTCTCGAACAGCAGAAGGCAACTGGTAGTAAACACCAGATCGTAGGTGACAAGCAACACGATCCAGAAACGAGCGCCCTCGCCGTTCAGAATCGCCGTGGTTGCCTGGACCATGGCGAGAATCGCAGGAATTGAGATCGGGAACAGCAGCAGCGGCAGCATGATCTCGCGGCTGCGCGTGCGAATTGACATCGCGGCGAAGAATGTTCCATTCACCACTAATGCCCAGGTTCCGAGCGCCGCGACCAGCAGCAACTGCCATGCCGGGCCTATCGAACGCAGCCGATAAAACGCGATGAAGAGCGGCGTCATCAGCATCTCAAGCACGGAGACAAAGACAAAATTCCCGAGTGCCTTGGCAATGAACAAAGAGTTGGGAGGTGCCGGAGAAACCCGATAGGCGTCTAGCACCTGATTGCGCAGCTCACGCGCCCAGGTCTGGTTGAGCGCGACAACGCTGGCAAACAGGAACGCGACCCAGACCAGCCCTCCCGCAATTTGCCGTGACTCTTCGGCCGTAGGGTCAAACGAGAAGCTGAAGACGACCACGACCAGCAGCGAGAAGAACAGCATGGAATTGATGGCGTCTTTCGATCGCCACTCGAGGCGGAAGTCTTTGAGAAGCGTGGCGAGGGTGATGCCGCTGACGGTTTTGCCTTCTGCTGATGGGGTCGAGGTCGTTGCGGTCGAGTTCATGCGCCAGGCTCCGGTGGCGTTAACGCTCGTGTGCGTCCGATGATCTTGCCCGACTGCATCCAGACAAACTCGTCGGCGGCGCCTTCGAGCAATGAGGCCTGGTGCGTCACAACGAAGATGGTCTTGCCCTGGTCTCGCAATCCGGCGAGCAAACGCACCATGTCGGCGGCGGAACGAAGATCGACGTTTGAAAACGGCTCGTCGAGCAGCAGAATCTTCGGCTCGTTCAGCAACGCCCGCGCCAGCGACATGCGCTGCCGCATGCCTTGCGAATACTGTCCAACGGGGCGCTGTAGCGTCGGATCGAGCCCCACGGCCTGGATCACCTCTGAGCATCGGTGACCAGCCTGAGAAATTCCGTACAACCGCGCGAAGTAGGCAAGGTTCTCCATGCCACTCATCTCGTCGTAAAGCAGCGACGGATGCGCCATGTACCCCACCTGGTGGCACACGTCGCGAAATGTGTTCGCGCCGAGTATAGAGAAATTGCCGCTGGAAGGATGGTTCAATCCAGCGAGCGTGCGCAACAAAGTCGTTTTGCCAGCGCCGTTGTCGCCAAGAATGGCGTAGAGTTTGCCGCCGTCGAATTCCGCCGTTACTCCGCGAAGGGCGGCGAAGCGGCCAAACTGCTTGATCAGATTGGTGACAGTGATGACGGGCGCGTGGTCAGGCAAGCGCTACGATTCTAATTCGCTTGCGGCTCGATTTGATAGGCCTTGATTGGGGGAGATTTTGGTGTCTAGTTCGCCATGCCGCCCGGCGCCGTGGTTTGATTTTGCGACATGCTCTTCGCTGGCTCGGTAGGAGGAGTCGCTCCGGGCTGGCCCTGCTGCGGCGCATATTTCGATGCGCACTTGGCTTGTAGTTGCTTTGCATGAAAGACGCCATCGCGGCCAAAGCTGCCGTCGGCCAAGGCCTGCGAGTCGTCTTTAAAAGTGTCCGGTGGTGCCTCGGTTCCGGTGTAAGAAACCGGGAGGGTCAGGTCCTGCTCTTTCAGCAAGAAATCGACGCGCGTGCCGGTGCGGTGAATTGAGCCGGGCACGACGTTTCCCGCCACGCGCAGACGTTTGGAGTAGGCCTCGCTCCCCATCTTGTTCAGCTCTTTGATGGTGACGTAATAGCTTTTGCTATCTTGCACGCCGGTGTAGGCGAGATAGGCGAGAGAGATCAGAATCAGAACCGTGACCGAGCCGAACTTCAGATATTTCGCACTTTCGCTGGACATGCCTCACTCCCTTGCAGCAACTTTATCCGCGAGCGAAACCCTGGTCAAGTGACGTGGATCACAGCACTTTTCGGTCGCACCGCTTGATTCTCGCTTTCCCTGTGTCTCCTTGTACACTGAATTCCACCTAGTACACTGACTCAGAACTGAGAACTGACAACTGAGAACTAAGTCATGATCCATCCCTGGCACGACGTCACCCCCGGCGGTAAGCTTCCCCGCGAATTCAATACCGTGATCGAAATCCCGTTCGGCTCCAGCGTGAAATACGAACTGGACAAGACCAGTGGCCTCATCAAACTCGATCGCGTGCTCTACTCCGCGGTCTATTACCCTGCTAATTACGGCTTCATTCCTCAGACTCTCGCTGAAGATGACGACCCGCTCGACGTGCTCGTACTCTGCCAGGAAACCGTGGTCCCGTTAACCATCATTCACGCGAGGGCCATCGGCCTGATGACCATGATCGATTCCGGTAAGAAGGACCACAAGATCATCGCGGTCGCCACCGAGGATCCCGAGTTCAACACGTATCGCGAGGCATCAGAAATGCCCCAACACCGGCTGCTGATGCTGCGCCGGTTCTTTCAGGACTACAAGCAGCTTGAGGGCAAATCGGTCGAGGTCGATGAGATTCGCGCCGCGAGCGAGGCCTACCCGGTTTTGGAAGACTCCCTCCACCGTTACAGCGAGGAACGCCGGAAAGGGTTTAAGGGTTTAGCACACTGAGTCGCACCCGCTGAACTTCACTCGAGGTCTAGCGCACCTTTCAAAGCCTCATTCAACGCCTGGAGTTTCGCAGGCGAAACGGTTCCCACAAACTGGGTCAGGTCCGCCTTTCGCAGCGAGACCAAGTTATCGCACATGATCCAGCTCGTGTGTTTCAGTCCTTCTTCCGGGCCGACTGGCACTTGCGTTGAAAGGCCTTGTCCGCTGGAAAAGATAGGAGCACAAACTACCGTGGAGAATCGAGAATTAATGAGCACTTGCCGGCTAACTACGATGAAAACTCGAGCCAACTTTGTATCCCCAGCCGGTTTGCGCACCCGATAAAGTTCTCCTCGTTGCATTTTGAAGCCTATTCGTCCAGTGCCTGGTATCCGAGCACGTCCGCGACTTCCTCATTGAGCGCGTCCGCGGCTCGATTCAGCTGTTCGAGGTCATGAGCCTGGACACGGGTGCGCGCCTGCTCTTTCAGGTACCTGCGGAGCACGTGTTCGATAACTGCGGAGCGTGAGTGTTTTGAGCCGGCCATGCGGTCGATCCCGCTCAGCACATCGGTGGAGAGTGTGATGGAGGTCTTCTCTTTCATACTACAAATATAACATTCATTATACTACCATAGTATTCGTCTCCCCCAAAATGCCGAGGAAATTCACGTGACGCGCCGAGCCCGGAAGCGGGGGGAGCGATTCTTTCGCGAGAGTTCTTCCGGTATTGCCGGGGCTAAAGCCCAATGTCGTGCGCGCGCGGACGCCGGCCTGAAGGCCGGCTCTTCCACGTTCGGCCTGCTTTCGCCCTTGGTCTTATTCGCCGCTGGGCGTATCCGTGCGCTCGAACGGCTTCTGCATGTAGCGGCGGGCCTCATCGAGTGCGCCCTGCGTGTTGTCGTTGGTTTGCAGGGCCTGGCGGTATTCGTTAATAGCGCGCTCGCGCTGGCCCGTGACGTCGAAAATCTTGCCCAGTTGCAGATGGCTCCAGACCTCGGTCCAGCGAGGCTCGCCATCTCCATTCAAAGATTCGCGGTAAGCATTCGCCGATGACTGATAGTTCTTCTGCAGGAAAAAGACCTCGGCAATCCGGTAGTGTGCCAGCGAGCTATTCTTGTTCACTTCGAGCGCCTTGTTGAACTCAGTCAGCGCGCCCGCCAGATCGCCTTGTTGCGTCAGTCCCTGCCCACGCACGATCGAGGCTCTTAGCTTAATGTCCTTCGAGTTGGTGAGCACGTGGTTATCGGGGTCCACCGAAATCCGCCGCGGGCGGCCAAACGTCTCCACCGAAAATGGAGAATCCGTGCCCACGACCTCAATGCGCTTCTCCTCGGTTTTTCCATCGGTATCGATGCGCAAGATCACCGGCATTCTGAACAGATCCAAATCCTGATCAATCGCGCCCACGACGCGGAAACCCTTGTTGTTACCCAACCGATAGACCGTGTATTTGCTCTTGAACTCCGGAGCCCCAGTTGAATCCATCCACTGCGAGAAGAACCAGGTCAGCTTCTCGCCATAGATTTTCTCTACCAGCTTTTGGAAATCGGCCGTGGTCGCCGGTTTTCCTGCATATTGCGCAGCGAAATCGCGCATTACCTTCAGATACTTACTCTCGCCAATTACGTAGCGCAGCATGTGCAAAATCATTGCGCCCTTGTCGGTAGTCAGCGACTGAAATTCGGGTGAGAAATAGTCCAGCTTGTCGGAGCTCGAAAGCGGCACACTGTCATAAGCCAGCGCGCCCACCGACATGTCTTTCACTGTGTCTTCCAGCGCCGCCGAACCGGCCGCGCTTTCAACGTAGCGAGCCTCCGAGTAGCGCGCGAACCCATCGCTCAGCCACCAATCGTCTTTCGTGGCAGGACTGACCGAAACTCCCCACCACTGGTGCGAGATCGTGTTGGCCAGCAACTTGTAATTGACTCGCTCGCTAATGGCACGGCTCGCGATGGCGGCGATCTCAGGAGCGTACGCCGAAGGCACCGTATCATCGGGTATTTCTACGACCTGCAGCCGCGTCGATGGCGCATTGCCATATTGCGTCACGAAAAAGGTAAATTCCTTGATGGCTGTTTCCGCGTATTTTTCGGCCAGCGCCTGGTGAACAGGCTTGAAGAATACGTGCAGATCGACACCCGCTTCATCGCTCTTATATTCGTTGAACGTGCCGGCGATGATCGTTCCCGGAAAACTCGGTTTGTCCCAGGAAAACGTGAAGGTTTTTGTGTTCGCAGCGCTCGTAACAGGTTCAGGCTCGGCTGGCTCCTGTTTTACGGCCTTTTTCGACGCAGCGCCGGCTTTCGAAGCGGCGCCGGGCCTGGATGTCGTCTTGATCGTGCCCGTCTTGAAGGATGTTTCGCCAGAAATCCCAGGAGGTCTTCCGCTGCCGATCGCAATCATGTGCGCCGGAACTGTCACGCTGATGGTTGAAGTAAAGCGATTGGCCTCGTATCCGGAGACAGGAAACCACAACCCGGAATAGAGCAGGTAGCTGGTGTCGGGGCCGACATAAGCAAGCTTCAGACCCTGAACCGGGCTGTCGTCCGCATTTTCGAGCGTTCCTTCATAGTTAAAGGTGATCGTCGTGGTGGCGCCTTTTGAGAGGCCGCTATTCAGCGCGAAGCGTACGCTCGAATCCTGCGTATTGCGTTCGGGAGCCAGCGGCTTATCGTCGGCATCGACCAACTTGGTAATTCGTAGCGCATTATTCAGCTGAAAGCTGACCGTGCTCAAATCTTCAAGTGCCGTGAACTTGACGACGGCATGAGCGGTAAGGCGGTGAGTCTCGGGCAACAGTTCGACCGAAATCTGATAGTCGTCAACGTGCAGCCGAGCCTTCTCGGCAGCGCGAGCTATCCCGGCCGCGACAAGTGAAATTAGAATGATGAAGCAGAGACTGCGCACCCGGTGCCCGGGGCCAGAATCGGAAAGCATCGACGACGTCTCCTGGGGCTCACCGCATTTCGTATGATGTTAATTTTCCCGCAAAAGATGCTGACCCGACAAGGGTCGTTGCCGCGTGTTTACTTTTATTTGACAGCGATTGCTGGAATCGCCTGCCCCGGCCTCTGCTGGTCGGGTCATCGGGTGGTCGGGTCATTTGAAAATCTTGCCGGATGCTGCAGTGGAGGGAATAGGGATCCTTCGACTCCGCCCAACCTTCGCCGCGCGAAGGTCAGGCTGCGCTCAGGATGACATTGAGTTTGTGAAATGACCCGATCATCCGTTGACCCGATTCAAGATGATTTCCGCCGCCCGATCGGCCGGATGACCTTCGCCCCCCGGCTTCTTGAGCTTCTCCCGCAGTCGCTTCAATCCGAGAATCATCGTCTCGCGGTCGGGGCCATCGGAGATGATTTTCTTCAGCTCGCGCACGACATTTTCGGCGGTGAACTCATGCTGCACGAGTTCCGGCACGAGGCGCTGGCCGGAAATCAAATTCACCATCGCATAGTAGGGAACCTTCACTCTCGGCTTGCCGAGCGCATAAGTGATCGGCGAAACGCGATACACCATCACGAATGGCGTCTCCGTCAGCGCAGCTTCGACCGTCGCGGTTCCGCTGGCGACGATCGCCGCCCGCGAGTGGCGCAAGGCAGGCAGGGCCTCGGAAACAAGATGAACCCTTCCTAGAGACGGAGCCCGCCCCGTCTCTTTCCCCGATCGAAAAATCAGGCTCTTTAAAAACC
>Ga0335077_10007223_pt1 | contig 13745 bp, 16 predicted proteins | sample Lox_Sample_31_FD_207151 | JGI IMG/M metagenome (GOLD analysis project Ga0335077, IMG submission 207151) | Soil microbial communities from Loxahatchee National Wildlife Refuge, Florida, United States - Lox_Sample_3.1 | ecosystem: Environmental > Terrestrial > Soil > Wetlands | place: USA...
GGTCTGCATGCCCTGCGTCACACGTTTCTGACCGAGGCCGGCGAACACACCGACCCGTTTACATTGCAGTATGTGGCTGGACACGATAACATTAAGACGACGATGCGCTACGTGCATCCACGCGAGGACGCGGTCGAAAAGCTATTTGTGCGGTTGGGCAACCTGTCGCGCCCCGAGACTCGTGTAGAATGCAAAAGGTCGGTGCAAAATCCGGTGCAGTCGGAAACGCCCTCAGATGCTGATCTTGGTAAGATGTTAAGCACATTTGGGTTACAGCGTGCGGAAGTGGTGGAACTGGCAGACACACCATCTTGAGGGGGTGGCGCCGAAAGGCGTGGGGGTTCAAATCCCCCCTTCCGCACCATAGATTCCATTTCAAGGCGCGAGGGACAACCGGCCGATTGGCTGGCATTCACTATGATCTACGGTCTGATTGTTGCGGTTCACATTCTGGTTTGTTTCTTCATCATTGTGGTCGTGCTACTGCAAAGCGGCAACGCGGGCGACATTTCTGCCGCATTTGGCGGACAGGGGAGCCAGACGGCTTTCGGCCCGCGGGGTGCGACCAGTGCGCTCTCCAAGGCGACAACCTGGTCGGCGGTGGCCTTCATGATCACCTCCATCACACTTTCGGTTTACAGCGGCAGACACACCGCAGGGTCATCTTCCGTGTTGCAAGGCATCAAATCCCAGCCCACGAAATCGCAGCCGGTACAGCCAACGCAGCCGAAATAGCACCAACTGGCCGCCGCCCCGTCGATGCGGCGCGGCCTCCTGCGCATCGTGAGCATTCGCACTTCCTACAGGCTCCTCTGTAATTGTCTTTTGCCCTCCGGAGGATGTACCATCGCTAGTTGAATGCAATGATTTGGGAGGGTTTTTATGGCAGATCGTGACGGCAGCAGTTTTGTGTGGTTCCTCGCGGGTTTAGGACTGGGCGCGCTGGCGGGCGTCCTATATGCGCCGCGCTCGGGCAGCGAGACGCGGGAAGCGCTGCGCGCGAGGGCCGAAGAAGGCCGCGAGTATGTCCGCACGCGCGCGCGCGAAGCGCGGGAACAGGCTTCGCAGTGGGCAGACCGTGGGCGTGAAGTCGTTAACCAGCAAAAGGAACAGTTCCGCGCCGCTTACGAGGCTGGACGCCAGGCGTATCAGGAAGCAACCGCCGAGACCGGCACCGGCAAGAACCTGTAATATCGGCGGCCTTTTCCCGCGAACTGGAATGCGTGGGTAGCGCCGGAGGAATGTCTATGGACACGCTGAAGGTGTTTGTTGCCCTCACGGGGATTGCTGTTTTTTTGCAAGCCGGCGTGCTGCTGGCCATGTATATCGCGATGCGCAAGAGCAGCGAGCGCATGGAAGCGCTGGCGGGTGAGGTGAAGGCAAAAGTTTTGCCGACGGTCGAGCAGGCGCAGGAGATGCTCACGGAAATGCGCCCCAAGCTGGGCGTGATCGTCGATAACCTGGAGAGCGCCACTACGGTTCTGCGCAGCGAACTTGAGCGCGTCGACGCAACCGTAAACGATGTTGTGGATCGCGCCCGCCTGCAGGTGATTCGCGCCGACGAACTCCTCAGCCGCACGCTCGACCGCGTCGAGCAGACCTCGGATATGGTGCAGCGCACCGTGGTCTCGCCCGTGAAGCAACTCTCCGGATTGATGCAGGGAGTAACCGTTGCCTTGGAATTCCTGTTTGGCGGCCGGCAGCGCCGCAATGGCGGTAGCCGCGAGGAGCGCCGCCCCGTACCCCAGGATGAGATGTTCATCTGACGAAGTTCCAGGGGTTTCAAGCTTTCAAAGACTGTGACCAATGTGGGTTCCAAACGTCTGTTGAGATATTGAAACCTCTATGACTTTTCCTCGATTCTTTTCCCGTATTCCATTCCTTTCCATTATTGTTTCCATATTTCTGGCCCTCGTCTCTTCCCTCTTTGCCCAGGAGAAAGTCGTCTGGAGCGATCAGGAAAAGCCGATTGTGGAGCAGCTTCACGGGCTGCGGAAACTGGACGACGCGGTGCGTGCTCGAGTCACGAAGGAATTGGCTCTGCAGATTCGACAACTGCCGGCCGTTCCCAACAAACTACGTCTGGCCGACGGCTTGGCCAGTCTTTCGACCGAAGGAGACTTCGGGCGCGATACTTTGCAGGAAGTTACGACTACGCTAGCGCAGGCGCTCCGCGAGCAATCTCCAGCCGGCAAATCCGACCGTCCGAATGAACTCTACGTCGAGTTGGCCTCCCTTGTACGGTACGAGCATATGCAGGCGGAGTCGGACAATCCGCAATTCAAAGAAGCCATGGCCAGACTGGAGAGTGACGACGCCAAGCGGGAAAACGCTGACTTCACCTTGACCGATATGCAAGGCCAGCCGTGGCACCTGGCAGATCTGAAGGGCAAAGTCGTGCTGGTTAATTTTTGGGCGACATGGTGTCCGCCATGCCGCAAGGAGATGCCCGATCTGCAAGCGTTGTACGACAAGTACAAGGATCAGGGATTCGTGGTGTTGGCGATCTCGGATGAGGAAGCCGCAAAGGTCACCCCTTTTCTCGCCGAGCGCAAGATCAGCTATCCGGTATTGCTTGATCCCGGCAGGAAAGTGAATGGGTCGTTCGTCGTGGAAGGAATCCCGAAAAGCTTCGTTTATAACCGCGAAGGCAAGCTGGTAGCGCAGTCGATCGATATGCGAACGCGCAACCAGTTTCAGCAGATGCTCGCCCAAGCCGGTCTGCAGTAGGAGTACAAATGCGTTATCTGGTGCGAGCTCGCGTCAAACCCGGACGTGAAGCCGATTTGCTCGAGGCGATTGAGCGGGAAACTCTCGGTCACGGTTCCGTTGCCGAGGGCGAGTACTTGCGCAATATGCAGGATGCACGGTTCTATCCCGACAGCACGGCGCGCTGGGTTGAGATCTGTTACTGTCCGACGCCGCTCGAGGAAGAGCGGCCTTACTGGGAGGAATTCTTTGATCTCACCCGCATACAGGACGCACACGATGGCCGCAAATGCCGCGACGAGAACGGCAGCGAGCCCTGGGCCTGCGGCAACTGCGACTGCACAGCGAAGTTAGAAGCGAAGTTGAAAACTTCTGGAACGAGTTTTCTGGAATCCCTACGTTTCCCGCGCAAGCCTCAGCAGCAGATTAAGCGCTCTTAAGTTCGGGTTCCCCGCTGTGTTCGGGATTCTCACCGGGCTCGGGAAAGTCGGTGTCCGCGTCTTTCAACATTGGGTCCTGATCGCGGTGTCCAAGCTGCTTTTCCAGCCCAATATTACCTGGGACATTGTGATCTTCGGTTTCGGTGGCGCCTTTTGCGGTGTCCTGATCGGGTATGTTATGCGGCATGATTTCCACCTCGTGCTATGAATTGGACGGGAAAGGAGAAGCCGCCCAATGGCTGCTACTTTAGCACTGGAACCAAGCAGAAAAAATGAATATAAATACGGATGCACCTTCTCGCGGCTGCAATCAAGTAATGTGGAGTCCTTATGAAGAAGTACGTATTGCTCTTGTTGGCTTTCCTCGTGTGCTGCGCCTTCGCACTTGCTGATACTTCCCGTGCGTCCGTGATTCAGGTTAGGAAATCCCATCATCACGCGCAGCATCATCATGCCCACAAGGCCGGGAAGCACAAGGCCCCGAAGCATCACTATCGCAGCGTTTAAGGCGTCGAACTACTCGTTGCCCGCGTCCTGTAATCCGGCTGCAGCGTTCTGTCCGCGCGTGGCAACTCCCAGCTTGCGTAGCCGTTCCCGCGCCTGCAGCGCTTCTGGTGAATGCGGATAGCGCTGAATCAGATGACGTAACTCGGTCACTCCGTCATCCTGCTTGCCAAGCTCGACCAGCGCGAATCCTTTCTTTAATTGGGCCGACGCCGCCTTGTTCCCGCTGGGATAGTTCTGCAGCACCTGATCGTAGCTGTCGACGGCCTGCTGGTAGTTGCCGGCGCGAAACTGAATCTCGCCCTGATAGAAATAGCAGTTCCCTGCCAGATCGGTGTTGGGATAGAACTTCAAATAGTCCGAAAGCTCCTGCGACGCCAAGTCATACTTGCCGCCGTTATAGTCGCGCAGAGCATTGTTGTAGAGCACGTCGGGCGGCGGAGCCTGCGCCTGGGCCTGCTGCTGGGCTTGCTGTTGCGCCTGCTGCGCCTGAATGCTCTGCTGGGCGGCCTGCATATCCTCGAGTTGCTTCGTCACTTTGGCCAGCCGCACTTTGATTTCATCCATGGTGTCGTTCAGCGCCTGAATCTGCCCGGAAAGCTGATCGACTTTCCCGCCGCTGTCGTTCTGCTGTTTCTGAAGCTGGTTCTGCAGTGCGGTAAGGGCGTTGGCGACCTTGTTGACGGCGTCCGTATCGGACTCAACCAGGTTCTTCATCACGCCCATGCGCTCGTCGAAGCTGCGCTGCATGGCGGTCATCTGTTCCTGCAGTTGCTGCACCTGGGTCTGCAACTGAACCATCTCTTTGCTGACGCCCCAGGCCGGAGCAACGCCGATCCAGAGTACGGAAAACAATGCGACCAAGACCGAGATTCGATGTGGTTTCATAGGAATTCCCTGATGATTTTAGATGCCAATGATTGTCCCACAGGCCGGGACGCTTCCCAAGACAAACCAGCGCAGGAACCAGACAAAGCAGCGGGTCCGCCATGGTGAGCGCTCATGCCGCGAGACTTTAAAGTTTTGGAAACGCGGAGGGCGTCCCACCCTACGCGGTTTTCGTAGGGTGGGTGACCTTCAGACACCGCACGCGGCATCTCCGCTCGGGCTATTACTTCGAATAAACGATGTGACCGCGACGATTCTGCTGCCAGCAAGCTTCGTTGCTTTCTGTGCAGAATGGCTTTTCCTTGCCGTAGCTAATGGTCTTAATCCGGCTGGCGTTTACGCCTGCCGAAGTCAGCGCATTCTTCACCGAACTCGCGCGCTGATCTCCCAGAGCCAGGTTGTATTCGGTCGATCCGCGCTCGTCGCAGTGTCCCTCGATCGTGAAGTTGATGTTGGGATGCTGATTGAAGAACTGCGCGTCGGCCTGCAACGAGGCCTGCTGATCGGCTCGGATATCGGACTTGTCGTAGTCAAAATAAATATCCTTCACATTCTGGCTGAACAAGTCCTCATCGGTCACTGTCGGCTGCGCCGGAGGCGGCGGAGGCGGCGGTTGCGTCACCGTCAAACGCGCTGTGGCTTCCTGCGTCCCACCCGCGCCCTTGGCAACGAGATGATAAGTGGTCGAATCTGTCGGTGACACGCTCTGCGAGCCGTTGGGCTGCACCGCTCCAATGCCATCGATCGAGACGTCCGTGGCATTGCTGGTCTGCCAGGTCAGGGACGCCGACTGTCCTGCCTGAATTGTGTTCGGACTCACCGAAATCGAAGCTGTCGGTGCCGGCGGTGGTGGCGGTGGCGGCGGCGGCGGTGGAGCGACTTTCTTTTTGCATGCTCCGAGCGTCATGACGGCAGAAATTGCGAGGATGCAGAAAAACCACTTTAGATTAGGTTGCTTCACTGTATATCCCTCCCGCGATCTCAGAGGTGCGGCCCCTGAGATCAGACGAAGTTTATTTACGATTTCACAACGCCTATGAATTCGACCTACTGCGACACACTCAACAGCTACTTCCAACTCCAGTTGGGCTGCGTGTTTCGGCCGGTAAAAGTCAACTGCTGAACTTTACTCCCGTCGGCCAGCATCGTCCAGATCTCAGGATTGCCGGAACGGTTCGATTGAAACACAATATGCCGTCCATCGGGCGACCAGCACGGAAAATCGTTCCGGCCACCGTCGTGCGTGAGCTGTACCCACTGCTTGCTGGCGATGTCCATCAAATAGATGTCCGAAGCCCCCGGCTCTCCCGGGCCGTAACGCCGCACCCACGCGAAAGCCAGAAACTGCCCATTGGGCGCCCAATTGGGCGACACGGCATAGCCTTGATCCGTCATTCGCGTCTGATTCGTGCCATCGCCCTCCATCGTATAGATTTGCGGCAGCCCGGTACGTCCGCTGACAAATGCGATCTGCCCATTCGTCTTGCGATTCCAGACGGGCGAAACGTCCGGCCCTTTGTCCGTCGTCATCCGCCGCAAGTCTCCCCCCGAAGCGTCCGAGACCCAAATTTCGGGTTCACCACTCCTAGATGATGAAAAGGCCAGCTTGGTTCCATCTCCCGACCACGCCGGCGATAAATTTGTGCCCCCGAAATGAGGAAACGAGACCGTCCGATTCAGATCCAGGGAGTACATCGTAATCTCCCAGCCGGTTCTCGTCAGTGCGCTGAAAGCGAGCCGTGATCCGTCGGGCGAAATCCGGGGCGACAACGAGGTCGACCGGAGGTTCGTAATCTGGTGCTGGTTCGAGCCATCATAGTCCATCGCCCAGATTTCTTTGTGGCCGCTGCGATCGCTCACAAAATAAATCTGCGTCTCGGCAATGCCTTGAATCCCGCCTCCCAGACGAAAGATGATCTCGTCGGCGAATTTGTGCGCCATGACACGAGCCGCCGCATCGCTGGCAGCGTCGGAATACTGCTTACCCAACACCTGGGGCGATTGCAGATTCTTCACGTCGTAGAGCCAGCCCTGGACGGTCAGCCTGCCATTCGTCACGCCCAAATTTCCGAATGCGAGCATGGCTGCGTTTGGCGGCGGCGCGCTCCAGGCGATGAAATTCACTTCCGGAGGCTGCCCCGGAACCTGCAGCGGATAGAAACTCTTGGTGACTAGTTCGAGGACGCCTGAGACGTCGAGATCGTTCCAGAGCGTGTCGTTGAAGGTTTTCAGGAGCTGAGTATTTTGCGGATCTGCGGTGGAAGGCTTGAAGTCTGGAACGGCGAGGCGGACTTTCTCCACGCCCAGGCTGGTTCCAGTCTTGACCCAGTCCTGCGCAAAGGCAGTAGACGCAAAGCTAAGCGCAAAGAACAGAAGAAACAGCGAAACCATCCGATGGGTCGAATCTCGCCGAAGAGTGGATCTGGCAGGGTCGTCCATTCGCTTGGACAGAGAAAACTTCCGGAACAACAATATCGTATGCCGATAGAAATGCATTCGCAAGCGTTTAACCTCGCCCTTTGAATCGATCAATCAACAAAAATGCCATTCTCCGCTTTCTTGTGCTCTCCGTACACGCCCAGCATCCGGTTGATTACCACGGAAGCACCTTGCATCACTTCTTGTAATCGAACCAGAACTCAACCGACACCTTGCTGCCGGAATAATCGTTGGGCAAGGGCCCGAAGGTATCGATCCGCTGAATGGCGCGCGCAGCAGAGATGTCGAGCGAGGGTACACCGCTCGACTGCTCCACCTGTACGTTCGAGGGATGCCCGTCGCGCGCAATGTCGAAGGTGATATAAACGCGTTGCGCGCTCGTGATGCGTGGGTCGACCTCATACTTCAACCAGTTCTGCGAAACCGTTCGCTGCACGGTCTGGACATACCAGGCAAATCGAGTGCCAAAATCGCCGCCGCCGCCCGTGAACCCGAATCCGCCCTTGGCGCCAGCAGCACTGAATGTTCCGTAAGGACCGCTGACCGGCCCGCCTTCCCCAAATGCCACTTGATTGTCTTCCGGTTCTGGCGCGGGCTGAGGCTTCACCTTCGACTCCGTTTCCCGCTTCTTCGGGGGCTTGATCTTGGCGTTCTTGCCCTGAATCTCAATGGCCTCCGGCTCTTTCTCCTCGACTTTGGGCTGCGATTGCGTCAATCCCTTCGATTGGTTCGCGAGCACGTTTTGGCCCTGGGTCGCCGCGAGCGGGACCGAACTCACCAGTGTCGCTCCGATGGCTTCGCCGCCGCCGCCCGAACCCCAAGCCTCTCCGCCTGGCCGAGGCGCAAGACGGACGTAGACCCAAAGAGAAATTACGATTCCGATGTGCAGCCCGACCGACCACGCTAACGCGCGTCCCCACTGGTCGTGTTCGAAGTAGATTTCAGTGCTTGCTGCCATTGCTATCGATGGGCTGCGTCACGATGCTGACATTCGCGAATCCCGCCTGCTTCACCGCGTCCATGACGGTCGCAAAGGCGCCGAAGGGAACATTTTCGTCCGCGCGCACAAAAACGGATTGATTGCGAGGGTCGCGAATCTTCTGGCGCAGCTTGCTTCCAATCTCATTGATGTTGACCGGATCGTTGCCTAAGAAAACCCGCTGATCCTTGTTGATCGTAATCACCGTGCGCTCTTGCGTGATCTCCTTCACCGTGCGCGTTTTCGGTACGCTCACATCGATTCCGGACTGAATGACGGGCGCGGTCACCATGAAGATAATGAGTAGAACAAGAATCACGTCGACCAGCGGCGTGATGTTGATATCGGCCAGCGCGCTCTGGGTGCGTCCGTTGGAAGTGGTGAAGGCCATTTAGCGCCTCATCTCAGCCGGCACCTGCACCTGGCTGTGCTCAACCGCGTTGAGCACTTCGAGGGCGAAGTCGTCGCTCCGGGCTGCGAATTCGCGGATCGACGCGCCAATCAGGTTGTACGCGATCACAGCCGGAATTGCAGCGGCAAGGCCAGCGGCGGTTGTGATCAGAGCTTCCGAAATGCCGGGAGCCACCGCGCGCAAGGTTGCCGCGCCCGCGGTTCCCAGCCCATGGAAGGCATCAATGATGCCCCAGACGGTTCCGAACAAGCCTACAAATGGCGTCACCGCGGCGGTGATGGCGAGCCATGGCATATTCCGCTCGAGGCGAGTGATCTCTTCCGATGCACCGATCTGCATCCCGCGCTGCACAGCCACTAAGTTCCGCAGCGTGCCCGTGGTGGAGGCCTGACGGCGATACTCCTCGTAGCCGCCTTCAAATACCCCGACGAGAGGGCTGGGCTTGAACTGGTCCGCGACTGCAGCAATATCCTGCAGGCGCTGCGCTTTGCGAAACGCGCGCACGAAACGGCCGCTTTGGGACCGGGCTCGCCGCAGCAGGCTCCATTTGGTCAGGATGATCGCCCAAGAGATCAGGCTGAAAGCCAGCAGCATGAGCAGGATCAGCTTTGCCACTGGGCCGGTGTTGGAGATCAAGTCGACGATGTCGCTGCCGACGAATACTGCCAGCAAGGGAAACAAGTGCATCGGGTTAGGGAGAACGCCTGTTTTGATTATAGATGATGGCGACGGCGCAATTTACCCACATGTACCCAATCTGCCAACCGTGCGGTTATCATTTCTGAATGAAACCGAAAAACATAATCTGCCTTTGGTTCGACAAGGACGCACTTGAGGCCGCGCGCTTCTACGCCGCCACCTTTCCGAACAGCGAAGTGACCGCCGTCCACAAAGCACCAGCCGATTACCCGAGCGGCAAGGCGGGCGACGTCTTGACGGTGGAGTTCACCATTGTGGGCATTCCCTGCCTTGGTCTCAACGGAGGCCCTGCGTTCAAGCACAGCGAGGCGTTCTCTTTCCAGATCGCAACGGACGACCAGGCCGAAACCGACCGCTACTGGAATGCCATCATCGGCAATGGCGGCCAGGAAAGCATGTGCGGTTGGTGCAAGGACCGCTGGGGCCTCTCCTGGCAGATCACTCCACGTGCGCTGGTGGATGCGCTTGCCGCTGGCGGCGCCGAGGCGAAACGTGCCTTTCAGGCGATGATGTCGATGAAGAAGATCGACGTTGCGAAGATCGAGGCGGCGCGACGCGGCTGATGACGGGAGGAGGTGCTGCGGGGCTGCTCACTGGTCGCTAATGACGAGCGGAAATTGGTCTCCCTAGGCCTGCCTGCCGGAACCGGTCACAATCTTCCGCAGTTCCTCACACAAGGCCTGGGTCGCGCAGCGGCTGTTTCGCGCGAGTCGCATGACTTTGGGCCAGAGCCACGGGCGCAGTGCCGTAAACATGGCAAAGCGAATTTCTGAGAATCGGCCCTCCGAATCCACAAATCGACCGGTCGCCGGGAAATCGAAATCGTATTCGTCGGAAATGATCTTCAGCACAGCGAATTCGATGCCGCGGGCCTGAGCGGCACGCGCCACGGATGCAGCTTCCATGTCGACCGCCTGCGCGCCGTAGGATTTCTGCAGTTTGCGCTTCTGCTCAGGACTGGCGACGGACGCATAGCTGACCAGCACGCCCTGCCCTCCGGCAATCTCGGCCCTGCTGCCGTCGCGAACGTCGATCAGTCGGGACGGACGGATCAGTCCGCCGACCTTCAGTCCCTGCTCCAGCGCTCCCGCATATCCAACCGAGTAGAGCATGGTGGGCCGGTAGAGAACAATGATTGCCTCGGCCGCACGCCGCGCTGCCTCCGCTCCGATTCCGCCGCAGATAAGAACCACATCATCCTCGGCGAAAAATCGGAATCGGCGTCCCTCATGTTCCTTTTCGCTGACATGCCAAACCCTAATCAGAGGACGCACTTCCCTTTCGAGCGCCGCTACGATCGCGATCCTAGACATAGCTGTTAGCCCGGAACCAGTCAACTGCCCGCCGCAACGCGTCATCCACCGGAATAACCTTCCATCCCAGTTCGCGTTCCGCTTTTGCCGAACTGGCGAACATTTTCTTTTTGCCCATCCGGACCGTGTCGACTGTGGCGCGCGGCTCGCGCTTCAAAAGTCTTCCGGTGATCGCCTCGTCGACTACGCCCGTGGCAAATGCGAAAAAATATGGCAGCTTAATCGTGGGAGATGGCAGCCCCGTGATCTGGCCGAGCTTGTCCAGAATCTGCTTCAGCGTCAGATTTTCCCCACCGAGAATGTAGCGCTCGCCCGTTCTGCCTCTCTCGAACGCCGCCAGATGGCCGCGAGCACATTCGCGCACATCGACCAGATTCAGACCGGTCTCAACATACGCGGGAAATTTGCGCTTGAGAAAATCGAGGACAATGCGCCCCGTTGGAGTTGGCTTCACATCCTGCTCGCCGACTGGAGTCGTGGGATTCACAGTGACAACCTGCATGCCGCTGCGGCCCACCTCGAGCGCAAGCTGTTCAGCCATAAATTTCGATCGCTTGTAGTGGCCGATCATGTCGGCAAGCGAAACCGGAGAGTCTTCGTCAGCAGATCGGCCGTCACTCGAAAATCCGATTGTCGCCACGCTCGAGGTGTACACTACCCGCCGGACATCACTCTTCCGCGCGGCATCCAGAATCGCGCGCGTCCCTTCGACGTTCGAGCGATACATCTCCTCCGGATCGCGCACCCAGAGCCGATAGTCGGCCGCGACATGGAACACGGCATCGCATCCGGCAATCGCTTTCTCAAAAGATGCCGGATCGCGCAGATCGCCGGTCGCTGTTTCCGCGTTGAGTCCTTCCAGATTTTTCAGATTGCTGCTGGGACGCACGAGGAGTCGCAGCTTCGCACCCTGTTCGGAGAGAACACGCGCGACGTGGGATCCAAGGAATCCGGTGGCGCCGGTAACGAAGGCGAGCATTCAGCACTCAGCATTCAGCAGTCAGCCGGGATTGTCAATGTGCGGTTGGCAGGTGTAGCCCCGGAGCCATTGCTCCGGGGTTGCGCGGGCTGCGCGCAACGAGTAAAGGCCCGGAAGGCGATGCTCGCTTCGCTCAGGGCGGACGAATGCGTCCGGCTAATACAAGACTAACTGCTACTTTTCTCCATCACCTTGGCATAGGTGGTCAGCGCCAGCAGCGGGAAATACTGCCGGTAGAGGTGGTACATCAGGTAGAAGACGCGCGGGAAGCCGGTTCCGGTGAAGAATTCTTCGTCCCACGATCCGTCTTTCTTCTGGGTGCGCATCAGGTGCGCAACTCCGCGGGCCACCGAATCGCTGCGCGTATCACCCGCGGCGAGCAGACCCATGATGGCCCACGCAGTTTGAGAAGGCGTGCTATCGCCCTGGCCGCGCAGCGTCGGATCATCGTACGAGCCGACTGTCTCGCCCCAGCCGCCGTCTGGATTCTGCACCATGCGTAGCCACTCGGCACCTTGCTGAATGCAGGGCTCGTGCAGATTAAGGCCCATCGCTTCGAGACCGCGCAGCACCAGAGCCGTGCCGTAGATGTAGTTCACGCCCCAGCGACCGAACCAACTGCCGTCGGGTTCCTGCTCTTTCAAGATGAACTGAATCGCGCGTTTCACGGCCGGATGATTCTTGTCGTATCCGTAGGTCGCGAGCATTTCGAGAATACGGCCCGTGATGTCGACGGTCGGCGGATCGAGCATGGCGTTGTGGTCGGCGAACGGAATGTGCTCGAAGATCATTCGATCGTTGTCTTTGTCGAATGATGCCCAACCCCCGTTCTTGCACTGCATGGAGAAGATCCAGTCAATGGCGCGCTGCACCGATTCGCGCTGATAACGACCGTTGGGATGCTCGACGCGGCTTAACGCCAGACAAACCATCGCGCTGTCATCGACATCCGGATAAAACTCATTGTTGAACTCGAAGTACCAGCCGCCCGGCTGGCCCTTCTTGTTCTTGACCTTCCAGTCGCCGACGGTGCGCACTTGCTTCTGCAAAATCCAGTCGGCGCTTTTCACCATGCGCGGATCGTTTGCCGGAACGCCAGCCTCTCCCAGCGTAAATAGTGCGTAGGCGGTGTCCCACACCGGAGACATGCAGGGCTGCATGCGGAAGGTATCTTCTTCCTCGATGCCGAGCTTCTCGAACTCGTCCATCGCGCGAATCACCTGCGGATCGTCGAGCGAGTAACCAAGGCAACGGAGCGCGATGATCGCGTTCATCATCGAAGGATAGATGGCGCCCAGACCATCGCTCATTTCGAAGCGCTCGAGCATCCATTTTTCGGCCGACTTCAGCGCGATCGAGCGCAGCGGCCGCACGTGCACCCGCTCCAACCAGTGCGTGATGCGATCGAGCACCAGAAAGAAATTCCGCCACGAGACGATTTTCTTCGCCCAGTGCAGGTGCATGCGTGACTTCTGCATCCCGCCGACGAAAAGTTCCTCCACACCCATTTCCCGTGGAATTTTCTTGAACGGCTTCTTGGCGTAGCAGATCGAGAGCGGCACCAGAATGGCGCGCGACCACGAAGAAATCTCGTAGATGTTGAACCAGAACCAGGTGGGAAACAGCACAATCTCCGGCGGAATAGCCGGGACCGCGTCGTAGTCGTACTGTCCGAAGAAGCAGAGATAGATCTTGGTGAAGGTATTGACTTCGGTGACGCCGCCCAGCTCCAGAATCTTCTTTCGCGCCTTTTCGAGAGCCGGATGATCGGATGTATAACCGGCCAGCTTCAGGCCGAAATAGGCCTTTACGGATGCGCTGATGTTGGATGGACCGGAGGCGTAGATGCTCCATCCGCCGTCCTCGTTCTGATGGCGGAGAATCCAGTTGGCAGCCTTTTGAAACCTCTCCTGATTGCCCGTCCCGAGCAATGTGTGCAGCAAGATGTAATCCGATTCGAGAGTGGTGTCGGCCTCGAGCTCGCCGCACCAGAAGCCTTCTTCCTTCTGCTCAGAGAAGAGATATTTGCGCGCGGCAGCAATCGCGGCACTGACGCGGTTGCCCAGTTCTTCAATTTTGCCAAAGCGAAGCTGCGGATTCGAGCTCAGGGGCTCGGCGGCTATCTCAGACTCGGGGGAGTTGTTATCCATTCCCTTCTTCCCTTCAATTCGCCGGGGCTGCGGCGATCGCTTCCACAATCTCCGGAGGCAGGCCAAAGCGCACATTTTCCGGCATCACTTCCAGTTCCTGCACGTTGTTGAAGCCCTTATTGCGCAGGAACTCGACGGTCTCTTCAACCAGATGCTCCGGTGCAGACGCGCCCGCGGTCAGCGCAATCGTGCTGACGTCTTTCAGCCATTCCGGCTCGATGTCGTTGCAGCTA
>Ga0335077_10007225_pt1 | contig 13744 bp, 7 predicted proteins | sample Lox_Sample_31_FD_207151 | JGI IMG/M metagenome (GOLD analysis project Ga0335077, IMG submission 207151) | Soil microbial communities from Loxahatchee National Wildlife Refuge, Florida, United States - Lox_Sample_3.1 | ecosystem: Environmental > Terrestrial > Soil > Wetlands | place: USA: Florida...
GCCGGAGCGGAGACCTGGGGCAGCATCGTGGCCGACCCGCACGCCTCGATCGATGCCTACCTTTCCGGCAGGCTGTCCGTGCGGCGTAATCTGCACGTCGGCGTCGGGTTCCTCGCGGCAACCAGCGGCGCAGACGGGCCCACGCGGATGCGTTTTCGGTTCGTCTCCACCCGGCGAGCGCGCCTATCCCTGGTTGAGGCCGGAGACGGGCCCCCGATCCTGGCCGTACATGGTCTCGGGGGGACCAAGGGTTCCTTTCTGCCAACGGTCGTCGGACTGTCCAGCCGGTTTCGGACGATCGCGCTCGACCTCCCGGGGTTTGGCGACTCCAGCAAGCCGATCGCGGCCGCGTATGACGCAGGCTTCTTCGCCGCCGCCTGCATCGAGTTGCTCGACGCGCTCGGGCTCGAGCGGGTCCACCTGATCGGCAACAGTCTCGGCGGACGAGTTGCGCTGGAGATTGCGCTGCGCCATCCAGATCGAGTCGGCCGACTCGCACTGCTCGCGCCGGCGTTGGCCTGGCGGCGCCCCCGCCCATTGGTACCGCTGCTGCGGCTGACTCGACCCGAGCTTGGCCTCGTCCAACTCGCGCCGCGCGGCCTCGTCGAGGCGATTGTCCGCCCGCTCATTCCCGGCGCGGACGACGGTTGGAGAGCAGCCGGCGTCGATGAGTTCCTGCGCGCCTATCTCACCCCCGCCGGACGGGCGGCGTTCTACGCCGCAGCGCGCCACATCTATCTGGACGAGCCCCACGGCAAGGACGGCTTTTGGCCGAGGCTGGCCACACTGCGGGCAGACGCCCTCTTCGTCTGGGGCCGGCAAGACCGCCTCGTGCCGATCGCGTTCGCGCGGCACGTGGCGAACGCCGTTCCGCACGCGCGCCAACTCGAGCTCGATTGCGGTCACGTGCCGCAGATCGAACGTCCCGCCGAGACGAACGCCGCGATCTCCGCATTCTTCGCAGACGCAGCCGCCAGCGCTCCGCACCCAATTCCCGCGCGGTCCCCGAGGGCCGTGCGTTCGGAGGGCGAGGCGGCCTGAGTACCCCCCGCACCAACCCGCGGATCCACTGACCTGCATCACACGCGCGTGATGCAGGTCCGTCCGTTCGCGGGACGGAGGCATGCATAGCTCGTCATTCGAGCACTGTGCAGGTCCGGGCGCCGGCCCGCCGCGGCGTCGGCTCGGTGCGCTGAGCGACCCGGGAACGAGGGTGCGGATCCGCCCTCCAGGCGCCAGCCTTTATCGCCCCGCGACCGCACGATCCCGGGTTCGTGCCAGCGCCGGCCATCGCCGCGCGTCGACCACGTCGACCGTGCCATCGTCGTGGATGAGAACGCCACCGTGGCGGGCGCGCAACAGCCGGCGCCCCGCCACCGCCCCCGACAACAGCGCGGTCTTGGCCAGCGCCTCGGCGTCGAGTGCGGTCGGCGCCAACGCGGTGGCGGCGATCAGCCCCGTCCAGGCCGGCCTCCCGGTGGCGGGGTCGACCAGGTGGTGGGCGAAGCCACCGTCACGACGCTCCCACAGCCGGGCGTCGATGCCGGATGTCGCCACACCGCCGGAGCGGACGAGCAGCGTGTGGGCGGCCGCGCCGGTCAGCGGATGACGCACCCGCACCTCCCAGGGGTGCCCGCGGCCACCATCTACCCGCAGGTCTCCGCCAACATCGACGGCACAGCGTCCATGGCACCCGAGCCGGGCGGCAAGAAGGTCGGCGGCCCATCCCTTGACGGTGCCCCCGAGGTCGAGCTCGAGGTCCGGCGGCCGGCGAATGAGGCCGGCGCGGTCGTCGACCTCGACGGATCGCCACTCGGCCGCGGCGGCGGGGCGCGCGGGGCCGCGAGGCGGCGCGGAGGCCAGCGCTGGCATCAGCGGCGCAGGCTGGGACTGCGCCCGGGAGTCGGAATAGCCGGCGCGACGTAGCCCTCCCAGAAGCGTTGGATCCACAAGCCCACCGGACAGCACCGCTGCCCGGAGCGCGGCGGCGACCGCGTCCCGCAGCATCGGCCCGGCCGGAACGTTCGTCCGCGGATCGGCGTTCAAGCGCGAGAGGTCGCTGCGAGCGTCGAACCGCGACAGCCGGCGATCGATCTCGGCGAACACGGACGCGACGTCGACCCCTCCGTCGCTCTCGCGCACGACCCGCGCGAGGGTGCCCATCGTGGGGAAGCGGTCATCGAGCACGCGGGTCGCCGGTCGGAGCCATGTCGGCGCCGTAGGCCTGTTGCAGGTCCGCGATCTGGCCGGGGCTCGACTGGGTTGTCAACGGCGGAGGCGTCTCCGCCTCGGCCGCCGGCGGCTCGTCGCGCGCGGATCGCCGGCGCCGGAGGAGTGCGCCGGCGCCACCCGCCGCCGCGGCTGCCGCCGCCAGGAGCGTCCCCGTCTTCATCGTCCCGCCACCGTAGGGGCCTGACGCGCCACCGGCGAGCGTGCGCGTCCGAACGATAGCTGCGGAAAAACACTTACCCCAACGCGGACGTATCCGCGATGGCCGATCGGTCGCCTCTCCGTAGGGTCAATCCCGACGCTGCGCGACCCCGGAGGAATTAGAGATGACTACGCAAGTAGCGACCGGCGGGCCCAAGAAGTCGGCGGCGCGAGGCCACAAGTGGGTTTACGACTTCGCCGAGGGCTCGCGCGAGATGCGTGACCTCCTGGGTGGTAAGGGCGCCGGGGTCGCCGAGATGACGCGCATCCTCGGACCCGACATGGTCCCCGCCGGATTCACGATCACCACCGAGGCGTGCGTGGCCTTCATGCGCGCGAACCGGACGTGGCCGAAAGGGCTGGACGAGCAGGTGGGTGCCGCGCTCGCAGGGCTCGAGAAGCGCGCCGGCAAGCGCCTCGGGGATGCCGACGATCCGCTGCTGGTGTCCGTCCGGTCCGGCGCGCGCGTGTCGATGCCCGGGATGATGGACACGGTCCTGAACCTCGGCCTGAACGACGAGTCGACCGCCGGACTCGCCGCGCGCACCGGCGATGAGCGCTTCGCCTGGGACTGCTACCGGCGCCTCGTGCAGATGTTCGGCAACGTCGTGCGCGGAATCCCGGGCGAGCGTTTCGAGGACGAGATCGCGCGCGTGAAGCGCGAGCGCGGAGTCACCCTCGACGTCGAGCTTGCCGCCGACGCGCTTCGCGAGCTGACCGAGCGTTTCAAGTCCTATTACGACTTCCCGGCCGACCCGCAGGAGCAACTGAAGCAGTCGATCCAAGCCGTGTTCGACTCCTGGATGGGCGAACGCGCGGTTCAGTACCGCCGGATCAACCGTCTCCCCGACGACTGGGGCACCGCCGTCAATGTGCAGCAGATGGTCTACGGCAACAAGGGCGAGTCGTCGTGCTCGGGGGTGGCCTTCAGCCGCGATGAGGTGACCGGTGCGCAGACGCCGTCGGGCGACTTCCTCCCGAACGCCCAGGGCGAGGATGTGGTCTCCGGCGTGCGGACTCCTCGCGACCTCTCCGAGCTGCACGACTGGATGCCCGAGGTGGCCGATCAGCTAACCGAGATCCTCCGCAAGCTCGAGGCCCACTACAAGGACATGCAGGACATCGAGTTCACGGTCGAACAGGGACGTATGTTCATGCTCCAGACGCGGAGCGCGAAGCGACCGGCGCAGGCCGCGGTGCGCTTCGCGGTTGACGCGTTCGAGGAGCGGCTGTTGACCAAGGCCGAGGCGGTCGCCACGATCGACGCCGGCGCGCTCGACGCGCTTCTGCACCCCTCGTTCGACACGACCGCGCGCTACGCCGTCCTGGCTCGGGGAGTCGCGGCCTCGCCGGGCGCGGCCAAGGGCACAATCGTGTTCACTGCGCCCGAAGCCGTCGAGCAGGCCGGCGAGGGGAAGGCGGTGATCCTCGTCCGCCCGTTCACCGAGGCCGACGACGTCGCCGGCTTCCATGCCGCCACGGGAATCCTCACCTCCGAGGGTGGCAAGGCTTCGCATGCGGCGCTCGTGGCCCGTGGCATGGGCCGACCCGCGGTCACCGGTGCCGCGGACCTCGACATCGATCTCAAGGCGGGCGAGGTTCGGATCGGCGACCTTGTCCTGCACGCGGGCGACTTCATCGCGATCGACGGCACCAACGGCGTGATCACCACCGATGACGTCCCGCTGGTCGAGACGCACATCGACGCACGTTTCGAGACGGTCCTGCGCTGGGCCGACGAGTTGCGCCAGGTAGGCGTGCGGGCGAACGCGGACACGCCCGAAGACGCGGCCCGCGCCCACCGCTTCGGCGCCGAGGGAATCGGGCTGTGCCGGACCGAGCACATGTTCATGGCCGCCGATCGCCAGCCGAAGATGCGGGCGATGATCATGGCCACGGACGAGGCCGGCCGGCGGGCTGCGTTGGATGAGCTGCTGCCGCTCCAGCAGAGCGACTTCGAAGGACTCTTCGAGGCGATGGCGGGCTGGCCGGTGACGATTCGCCTGCTCGACCCGCCGCTGCACGAGTTCCTGCCCGACCGCTTCGAGCTCAACGAGGAGATCGTGCGCGCACGGATCGACCGCAGCGCGAAACTCGACGCGCTGGAGCGGGAGTTCGATCGTGCGCGGTCGCTCGAAGAGACCAACCCGATGCTTGGAACCCGCGGCGTGCGGCTGGGCGTGATGGAGCCCGAGGTCTACGAGATGCAGGTACGGGCGATCGCCCGCGCCGCGCTGGCGGTGCGCGAACGATCCGGCCGCGGGCCTCACCTCGAGATCATGATCCCGCTCGTCGCCTACGAACGTGAGCTGGAGCTCGTGAGAGCGCGCGTTGTATCGGTCGCCGAAGAGGAAGGTCTGATCTACGGCGAGGATTTCGGCGTCGGCACGATGATCGAGCTGCCGCGGGCATGCTTCATCGCCGACCGGATCGCTCGACACGCCGACTTCTTCTCGTTCGGCACGAACGATCTCACTCAATGTGGGATCGGCTTTTCGCGGGACGACATCGAGGGCCGGATCATCCCCCGCTACGTCGAGGAGAAGATCGTCGACGGCTCGCCGTTCGCGACGATCGATGAGGAGGGGGTCGGCGAGCTCGTGCGAACCGCCGTTGAAAGGGGGCGCCGTGAGCGGCCGGGCCTCGAGCTCGGCGTCTGCGGCGAGCACGGCGGAGACCCGCAGTCGATCCGCTTCTTCCACGCCTCGGGACTCGACTACGTCAGCTGCTCCCCGTTCCGCCTCCCGATTGCTCGCGTGGCTGCCGCCCAGGCTGCAATCGCGTCTCCGCGATGACTCGCTCGGCCTCGGATATCACGCCGCTGCCGGACCTGGCCCATGGCCATTCGCGGACGGGACCCGTCCGCGACCAGAGACCGGTGTACGTAGATCTGCTCCCACCGTGCAATGCGGGGTGCCCGGCCGGCGAGAACATCCAGGGCTGGATGGCACACGTCAAGGCGGGCGAGCACGAGCAGGCATGGCGACTGCTCACCGCCGAGAACCCGTTCCCCGCGATCCACGGCCGGGTCTGTTATCACCCGTGCGAGAGCGTCTGCAACCGTGCCGATCTCGACAGCGCGCTGTCGATTCACGCCGTTGAGCGGTTCCTCGGCGATCTGGCGCTCGAGCGAGATTGGCGCTTCGATCCGCCCCAGGTGCGCAGCGGCAAGCGCGTGCTCGTGATCGGCGCAGGCCCGAGCGGCCTGTCGGCCGCCTGCCACCTTGCCCGCCTGGGCCACGAGGTCGAGATTCGCGACGCGGGTCCGGAGCCCGGCGGGATGATGCGCTACGGGATCCCCGCCTACCGGCTCCCCCGGGACGTGATGGGCGCCGAGATCGACCGCCTCGGCGCGCTCGGGGTGCGGATTGCGAGCAACCACAAGGTCGATGACCTCGAGGCGGAACGCCGCGAAGGGGGCTTTGATGCGGTATTCGTTGCGGTCGGCGCGCACCTGTCCAAGCGCGTGAACATTCCCGCCGCGGACGCCGGTCACATCATCGATGCGCTGTCCTTCCTGCACGGCGTGGCCGCGGGCGAGCGGCCGGTGATCGGCCGGCGCGTGGCGGTGTACGGCGGCGGCAACACGGCAATGGATGCTGCGCGAGTCGCCAAGCGTATGGGTGCGGAAGAGGCGCTGATCGTGTACCGACGCACGCGGGCGCAGATGCCCGCCCACGAGGAAGAGGCCGAGGAAGCGGAGCGGGAGGGCGTACGGATCAACTGGCTGCGGACGATCAAGGCGATGGAAGGCGACATCCTGCAAGTCGAGGAGATGGAGCTCGACGAGACCGGTTATCCGCAGCCAACCGGACGCTTCGACACCCTCGCGGCGGACACCGTGATCTTGGCTGTGGGCCAGGACACCGACACCGCCTTCTTGCGAGCCGTCCCCGGCGTGGAGTTCGACCGCGACGGAACGGTCCGCGTGTCGAGCTCGCTGATGACGGGGTGCCCGGGGGTGTTCGCCGGCGGCGACATGGTCCCCTCGGAGCGCACCGTGACCGTCGGCGTCGGGCACGGCAAGCGCGCGGCACGCGAGATCGACGCATGGCTGCGCGGTTCGCGCTTCCAGCGCCCGTCCAAGCATCCTCAGGCCGATTTCGAGCTCCTGAACCTGTGGTACTTCGGCGACTACCCGCGCCGCCAGCAGCCCGAGCTCGGGCTGACGGAGCGACTGGGCGGCTTCGAAGAGGTGGTTGCCGGCCTGACGCCCGATGAGGCGGTGTTCGAGGCCAGCAGGTGCCTTTCGTGCGGCAACTGCATCGAGTGCGACGGCTGCCTCGGCGCGTGCCCCGAGGACGCGGTGATCAAGCTCGGCCCGGGGCTGCGATACAGGTTCGACTACGACAAGTGCACGGGGTGCCGGGCGTGCTTCGAACAGTGCCCGGTGCACTCGATCGAGATGGTGCCCGAGCAGGCGCCGGATCCGGGCAACGCGTTCGTCGCGCCCCAGGACGGAGGGACACGCTGATGCGCGCCACCGTCGATGGCAACGAGGCGGCGGCATCGGTCGCGTTCCGGTGCAGCGAGGTGTGCTGCATCTTCCCGATCACGCCGTCCTCGCCGATGGCCGAGCTGGCCGACGAGTGGTCGAGCAAGGGGCGGACGAACCTGTGGGGCACGGTGCCGGCGGTCGTGGAGATGCAGAGCGAGGGCGGCGCCGCGGGTGCCCTCCACGGCGCGCTCCAGGGCGGCGCGCTCGGCACGACGTTCACGGCCTCACAGGGCCTGCTGCTGATGATCCCGAACATGTACAAGATCGCCGGCGAGCTGACCTCGGCGGTGATGCATGTGGCCGCGCGCTCGCTGGCGGCGCAGGCACTGTCGATCTTCGGCGACCACTCCGACGTGATGGCGGTCCGCCAGACGGGGTTCGCGCTGCTGAGCTCAGGCTCGGTCCAGGAGGCGCACGACCTCGCGCTCGTCGCCCATGCTGCCACGCTCGAGACGCGCATTCCGTTCGTGCACTTCTTCGACGGCTTCCGCACCTCGCACGAGCTCCAGACGATCGAGACGCTCGAGGACGAGGACGTCCGCGCGTTGATCTCGGACGAGTTGGTCCGCGCGCACCGCGCACGGGCGCTTTCGCCGGAACGGCCGTTCATCCGGGGCACGGCGCAGAACCCCGACACCTACTTCCAGGGGCGCGAGACGGTGAATCCGTTTTACGCGCGCGTGCCCGAGGCGGTCCAGAGAGCGATGGACCGCCTGGGCGAGCGAACCGGTCGGCATTACGGTCTCGTGGAGTACAGCGGGCATCCGGAGGCCGAACGGGTGCTCGTGATCATGGGCTCGGGCGGCGAGACGGCGCGCGAGACCGTCGCCTTCCTTCAGGCGCGGGGCGAGCGTGTCGGCGTCGCGCAGGTCAGGCTGTACCGGCCCTTCCCCGCGCGCGAGCTGGCGCGGCTGCTACCTCAGAGCGTCAAGCGCGTCGCCGTGCTCGACCGGACCAAGGAGCCCGGTTCGCTCGGCGAGCCGCTGTTCCTGGACACCCTCGCGGCGTTGAGCGATGCCCACGGCACCGGCGAGCGCGCCGTCATGCCGGTGGTGATCGGCGGACGCTACGGCCTCTCCTCCAAGGAGTTCACCCCGGGAATGGTCGCGGGCGTGTTCGGGGAGCTCGCGCAAGAGACGCCCAAGCGGCGGTTCACGATCGGGATCACCGACGACGTGTCGCACACGAGCCTCGAGTACGACGCGTCGCTCGACATCGAGCCGAAGGACACCCATCGCGTCGTGTTCTTCGGTCTGGGCTCCGACGGCACTGTTGGCGCGAACAAGAACACGATCAAGATCCTCGGCGACGCGGCAGACCTGCAGGCCCAGGGCTACTTCGTCTACGACTCCAAGAAATCCGGCGGCCAGACCGTGTCGCACCTGCGCTTCGGACCTCACTCGATCCGTGCTCCCTATCTCATCTCGGCGGCCACCTTCGTGGGCTGCCACAAGTTTTCGCTGATCGAGCGCGACGAGGTGCTGGATAGCGCGGCCCACGGCGCGACGCTGCTGCTCAACTGCGCCTACGAACCGGACCAGGTGTGGGACGCGCTCCCACGTCCGGTCCAGGAGAAGATCGTCGAGAAGCAGATCAAGCTGTACGCGATCGACGCCGGGAAGCTCGCCCGTGAGGCGGGACTTGCCGGGCGCACGAACACGATCCTGCAGACCTGCTTCTTCGCGATCTCGGGCGTCATGGAGCGCGACGAGGCGATCGAGGCGATCAAGGCGGCGATTCGCAAGACGTACGGCAAGCGCGGCGAAGAGATCGTCAAGCGCAACATCGAGGCGGTTGATCGCTCGGTCGCGGCGCTTCACCAGATTCCTGTCCCGGATCAGACGACATCTACGGTCGAGCCGCGCGAGCTGGTGCCCGCCAACGCTCCCGAGTTCGTGCGCACGGTGACCGCGACGATGATGGCCGGGAACGGCGATCGGCTGCCCGTCAGCGCGCTGCCGATCGACGGCACCTATCCGAGCGGGACGACGAAGTACGAGAAGCGCAACATCTCGGACCTCGTCGCGGCGTGGGACTCGGAGCTCTGCATCCAATGCGGCAACTGCAGCTTCGTGTGCCCGCACAGCGTGATCCGATCCCGCTACTACGAGCCTAGCGAGCTCGACGGCGCCCCCGGCGGCTTCCGGTCGGCACCGCTGAACGGCGTCGGACTTCCGGATGCCCGGTACACGCTGCAGGTGTACGTCGAGGACTGCACCGGCTGCGGGCTGTGCGTTGAGGCCTGCCCGGTGTCGGCCCCGCAGGAGCCGGGTCGCAAGGCGATCAATCTCGAGGACCGCGAGCCGCTGCTCGACTCAGAGCGGGAGAACATCTCTTTCTTCGAGCGGCTGCCGGCAAACGATCGCACGCACGTGGACTTCGGCACGGTGCGGGGGACCCAGTTCCTCGAGCCCCTGTTCGAATTTTCGCTCGCGTGCGCCGGGTGTGGCGAGACGCCATATCTGAAGCTCCTCTCGCAACTGTTCGGCGACCGGCTGACCGTCGCCAACGCGACCGGCTGCTCGTCGATCTACGGCGGCAACCAGCCGACGACACCGTGGACGGTGAACGCCGACGGGCGCGGCCCGGCATGGTCGAACTCGCTGTTCGAGGACAACGCGGAGTTCGGACTCGGGCTGCGGCTGGCGGCCGACCGGCACACCGAGCTCGCCCGCCGGCGCCTCTCCGAGCTGCGCGATGCCGTGGGCCCAGAGCTGGTCGACGAGATCCTGAACGCCCCTCAGGTCCGCGAGTCAGAACTGCACGCCCAGCGGGCCCGGATCGCCGAGCTCGTGCGGCGGCTCGAGGGCATCGACGGCCGCGGCGACGGCCCGGTGGCGGACCTGCGCAGCGTGCTCGATCACCTGATCCGCCGCAGCGTCTGGATCGTCGGCGGCGACGGGTGGGCGTACGACATCGGTGCGGGCGGGCTCGACCACGTGCTCGCGAGCGGCAAGAACGTGAACGTGCTGGTGATGGACACCGAGGTGTACTCGAACACCGGGGGCCAGATGTCCAAGGCGACGCCGCTCGGCGCGGTGGCGAAGTTCTCCGCCGCGGGCAAGACCGTCCCGACCAAGGACCTGGCGCTCCAGGCGATCGCGTACGCCGATGTGTACGTGGCGCGGGTGGCGTTCGGCGCCGATCCCCAGCAGACCCTTAGGGCGTTCCGCGAAGCCGAGGCCTACGACGGGCCGTCGTTGATCATCGCCTACAGCCACTGCATCGCTCACGGTTACGACATGCGGGACGGGCTGGCGCAGCAGTACGGCGCTGTGGCCAGCGGCCACTGGCCGCTGATCCGCTACGACCCCGCGGTGCGCGCGGAGGGCGGCAACCCATTCCTGCTCGACTCGCCCAGGCCGAGGATGACGCTCGCCGATTACCGCCGAGGCGAGCTCCGCTTCCGTGCGCTCGAGGCCGCGCATCCGACCGAGTCCGAGCGCCTGCTTGGTATCGCCCAGCAGGTCGCCGACCAGCGGTGGCGGCTGTACGAGGAGATGGCGACGCGCAGCGCGAGCGAATTCCTGTCCAACCCCCGGAGACGAAGCTGATGGAGCTATCGACCAACTACATGGGCCTCGCGCTGCGTAATCCGCTCGTCGCGTCGCCGTCGCCGCTGTCGTACACCCTGGACGGCGTCCGCCGGCTGGCGGATGGCGGCGCCGGCGCGATCGTGCTGTTCTCGCTGTTCGAGGAGCAACTGCGCGAGGAGGCGGCGCGAGCCATTCGGCTCGTCGAGACGCCGGCCGAGAGCTTTCCCGAGGCCCTGAGCTACTTCCCGTCCATCGCCGACGAGGACGGCGGGCCCCGTGCCTACTTGAACCTGATCGAGCGCGCCTGCGCCACCGTGGAGGTGCCGGTGATCGCCAGCCTCAACGGGGTCACGCTCGCGGGCTGGACCGATTACGCCTGCGCGATGCAGGACGCCGGCGCCGCGGCCATCGAGCTCAACATCTACAACGTCGCCGGCGATCCGGCGGTCTCGGGACGCGAGGTCGAGCAGCGCCACGTCGACATCCTCGAGCGCGTCAAGTCAGCCGTCACCGTGCCGGTGGCGGTCAAGCTGAGCCCGTACTTCAGCTCGCCCGGCGAGATGGCGCTGCGACTGGACGAGGCCGGCGCCGACGCGCTGGTGCTGTTCAACCGCTTCCTTCAGCCCGACATCGACCCGGAGCAGCTCGCGGTCCTGCCGAGGGTGAACCTCTCGAGCCCCGCCGATGCCCGTGTGGCGCAGACGTGGATCGCGCTTCTCCGGGGAAGCGTGCAGGCGTCGCTTGCCGCCACCTCGGGTGTGGAGGTCGCGGCCGACGTCGTCAGATACCTGCTGGCGGGAGCGGACGTCGTGATGAGCACGTCGGCTCTGCTGCGCCACGGGCCGAGTTACGCCGCCGAGCTCCTCGACGGCCTCACGGCGTGGATGGCGCGCAAGGGCTTCGCGGCGCTCGATGACGTCCGCGGCCTACTGGCCGTGCCCGCCGCGGCCGACCGGGCCGCCCACGAACGCGCCGGCTACGTCACGGCGATGCGAGCTGCCAATGCTGGTGCCTACAACCCCTGGTGAGTGAACTATGACCGAACACAGCAATCCTATTTCTGGGCGTGTTGTCATCGTGGGCGGCGGCGTCGCCGGCCTTGAGGCGCTCCTCGCGCTCCACACCCTGGCAGACGATCGCGTCGCTGTGACGCTCGTCTCGCAAGATGATTGGTTCGTAGACCGTCCGATGACGGTCGCGGAGCCGTTCGGACTCGGATCGGCGACACGGCTTTCGTTGCCGGAAATCGCCGCCGAGCTCGGCGCCGACTTCGTTCGCGGGAGCGTGACCGGGGTGGATGTCGCCGCCCGCCAAGTCACGTGTGCCGATGGCCGGAACCTCGCATTCGGCACGGTCATCATCGCTGTGGGCGCTCGGGCACAAGCGCCGTTTCCAGATGCGATCACGTTCGGGCTCGAAGGTTCGGGCGACGCAATTCGGGAAATGCTCGATCGTCTGCGCCGCGGAGGCCGCAGCGTGTCGTTCGTCGCTCCCACGATGAGGGGATGGGTCCTTCCGCTGTACGAGCTGGCACTGATGACCGCGCGCGAACTTGCCCGCAGCGGCGTTGACGACATCCAGGTCCGTCTCCTCACCCCCGAGGATCGACCGCTGTCGCTGTTCGGCGGTCGGTTGAGCCAGGACATCGGCCGCTTGCTGGGCAGGGCGGGCATCGAGTTCATTCACGCGTCGTTCGCCAAGACCGGCGACGGCCTGACGTACGCCGCGCTCGGACAACCGAGCTCCGATTACGTCGTCACGCTGCCGCTGTTGAGCGGCCCGGAACTGGCCGGCGTGCCGGCCAGCGAGCCGGACGGGTTCATCCCGGTCGACGAGTACGGGCGGGTCATCGGGCTATCGGACGTGTATGCGGCCGGCGACGGAGTCGACTTCCCGGTGAAGCAGGGAGGGCTTGCGGCGCAGCAGGCCGACGTTGTCGCCGAGCACGTCGCCGCCCGGTACGGCGTCGGCCTCGACCCGGCACCGTTTCAGCCGATGCTGCGAGGCATGCTGTTCACCGGCGACGAGCCGGTTTACATGCGCTCAGGCGTACCCGACGTCGACCCCGAAGTTCCCGGCGCGTGGTATCCGCTGTGGTGGCCGCCAACCAAGATCGCCGGCCGTTATCTCGGCCCGTACCTGTCCGAACACGCCGATGAAGAGGGACTCGGGGCGCCCCCCGTCGGATTCATCGACGTCGACGTGCCGCTCGCCGCGATCACGATGCCGGGGTGATCCGCACGGGAGGAGACATGTCCGCACTCCAACACGAGACGATCCCCGCGATCGCGCCCGAGCGATTTGCCTCGGTGCTGTCGCGGGGTGAGTATGAGGCTCTGCTCGACCTGATCGACCAAGCCGCGCGGCAGCTGCATGGTCAGGTGATCTGGAATGTGAACTCGACCGCGAAGGGCGGGGGTGTGGTCGAGATGCTGCGTCCCCTGCTGGGCTATTGCCGTGGCGCCGGTGTCGACGCACGCTGGGCCGTGATCTCAGGGCAGCCCGACTTCTTTGCGATCACCAAGCGAATCCACAATCGGCTGCACGGATTCGCCGGAGACGGCGGGCCGCTGGGCGACGCCGAGCGCGAGGTCTACGAGCGGACGCTGACAGCGAGTGCGGACGAGCTTGCAAAGCTCGTGCATCCAGAGGACATCGTGATCCTGCACGATCCGCAAACGGCTGGGCTGGCGGCCGCTGTGAGACTCACCGGGGCGACGGTCATGTGGCGCTGTCACGTCGGTCTCGACGTCGCCAACGATCATGCTCGCGATGCCTGGGAGTTCCTGCGCGGCTACGTATCCGATGCCCACCTGTTCATCTTCTCCCGCGCGGGATACGCGTGGGATGGATTGCCGCGCGACCGGACCTCGGTCATCCGCCCCTCGATCGATGCGTTCGCGCCTAAGAACGCTGAACAGTCTCGCGAGCAGTCGCTGGCGATCATGGCGACCGCCGGGATTCTGGCCCATGACGTCAACGCCTATCCGATGTTCACCCGCTCGGACGGGACCCCGGGACGCGTGGAGCGACAGGCGGAGATGCTCGAGGAGGAGCCGCTCGTTGCCGACGTGCCGGTCGTCGTGCAGGTGTCGCGGTGGGATCAGCTGAAAGACCCGGTCGGTGTGCTCGGCGCATTCGCGGGACATGTTGGCCGGCGCGGCGAAGCTCACCTGATGCTGGTCGGCCCGTCGACCGCCGCGGTCGCCGACGACCCGGAGGGAGCCCAGGTTCTCGACGAGGTCCGGAGTGCGTGGCATGACCTGCCGGGGGCCATGCG
>Ga0335077_10007228_pt1 | contig 13742 bp, 10 predicted proteins | sample Lox_Sample_31_FD_207151 | JGI IMG/M metagenome (GOLD analysis project Ga0335077, IMG submission 207151) | Soil microbial communities from Loxahatchee National Wildlife Refuge, Florida, United States - Lox_Sample_3.1 | ecosystem: Environmental > Terrestrial > Soil > Wetlands | place: USA...
CCCCGTCCATGCCGAGGCCACACTCGATTGAGCTGGGATCGACAACCCCGGAGGAACTCGCGAGCGGGGCCTGGCAAGAGCGTCCTCACCGGACGGTGAAGCCCCAGCCTGATGGCGAGTTTTCCTCTCCGGTTGAGCGGCACGTAGTATCGCGGGAAGCGGATTTCCTCGAAGCCGTTGCGACGCTTGAACTCGGTCAGCGAGGTCACCTTGCCGCTGCCGTACCTGTACCTTCCGTACACCAGGAACGAGAGCTTCCGCCGTTCACACGCTTTTACGGCGTGCGCCAGCAGCGCGTTCATCGGCCGCTTGTCACGCTGGGCATTCATCGCCAGGACCTGCATCAGCGTCGCGATGTGATCCACGTACACGAGCTTCACGAATCCGATCAGCTCGCTCCCCAGAAACGCTCCGATGAACTCGCTTCGCTCGAGATACGTCGCGTTGACCCGCTTGACCGCGTCGAGGTCCTTGCCGTAGTGCCAGAATCGTCTGCCCTGTCGCACCGCCGTCTCGTTGTACAGCCGCGCGATGCCGGACACGAGCTCGTTGCCGAACGGTACGGACCTCACGACCACGCCGCATCGTCCGGCGCGGCGAACGTTCTTCCTCGATTCTCGCGGCAACCGATGCTTCCACCACTCCTCGAACGTGGTGATCGGGGCCACGGCCCAGTTGTCCCATTCCACGTGATACTCGTACCGGGGAGTGATCCGCGGCGGCCGCTCCGCAAAGGTGAACACGTCCGCGCGGAGCTCGCTCCGCTTCAGCAGCTCGACGAGCGATCGCGGGTCGTCGATGACGTCGCCTTCGATCAGTTCCTCGTCCTTGACTTGCGCCAGCCTGACCCACGAACCGATCGCGACCATCGTGTGGCCGCCGATGCGGGCGGCAGGAACCAGCGTGTCCCTGCCTCGGATTCGAACCTCTTCGTACGCCGTCCTCATGGCGTTCCTTCGCGTCTCGTGTTCGAGGGCGGGGCGAGCACTTTCTCCGATTCCCGGAGTTGCGCGTCTAGTATAGTACTGCGCGGCGGATGGAGACGCTGACGTGACGAGCGCCGTCACCGGCGCTTCCTAGCCGATCATGCCGGGGATCGTCGGTCTCATCACGAAGATGCCGCGCGAGCACGCCGAGCCCGAGCTGCTCCGGATGCTCGCGCCCCTCCGTCACGAGTCGTTCTACGCGACTGGCACGTGGATCGACGAGCCGTCGGGCGTGTACGTCGGATGGAGCGTGCGCCGGAATTCCTTCTCCGACGGGATGCCTCTGCAAAACGAGCGCGGAGACATCGTGCTCGTATTTTCCGGGGAGGACTACCCCGAGCCCGGGCTTGCTCACCGCTTGAGGGAGCGGGGCCACACGTTCCACCCGGAGGGAGCCTCCTATCTCGTCCACCTCTCCGAGGAAGACCCCTGTTTCCCGGCGGGCTTGAATGGACGTTTTCACGGACTCCTGACGGACCGGGCCCGACGCACCGCGACGCTCTTCAACGACCGGTACGGGATGCATCGCCTCTACTACCACCGGACGAGCGACGCCGTGTATTTCGCCGCGGAAGCCAAGGCGATCCTCGAGGTCCGACCCGAGCTCCGATCGGCGGATCTTCGGGGCCTGGGAGAATTCGTCTCGTGCGGGTGTGTCATGGACAACCGCACCGTCTTCAAGGACATCCACGTCGTGCCGTCCGCTTCGGCGTGGGTCTTCCGGAACGGCGCGCTCGAGCGTCAAGCCACGTACTTTCACGCTCGTGAGTGGGAAGACCAGCCACGCCTGGATCCGCAATCGTCCTACCGGGACATCCTGCGGGCGTTCTCGCGCAATCTCCCGCGCTATTTCGCCGGGCATCAGCCGATCGCGATGTCGGTGACCGGCGGCCTGGACACGAGAATGATCCTGGCCTGGCACAAGTCGGCGCCGGGATCTCTGCCGTGTTACACGTTCGGGGGCATGTTCCGCGACTGCCGGGACGTCACGGTGGCGCGAGAGGTGATGGCGATGTGCCGGCAGCCGCACGAGGTGATCCGGGTCGGCGATGAGTTCCTCTCGCGCTTTTCACACTACGCCGAGCGCAGCGTGTACCTCACCGACGCGTGCGTCGATGTGAGCCGTTCCCCCGACCTGTACGTGCAAGAGCGGGCCAGGGAGATCGCCCCGGTGAGGATCGCGGGCACCTTTGGCAGTCAGGTCCTTCGCCCGATCCGCTCGCGGCCACGTGCCGGCCGGCGATGGGCCGTCGCGTTCAAGCCGACGCCACCCACTCCCGGACTGTTCCAGCGCGACGTTGCCGACGCGGCCGAGCTGGCCGGTGAGACGTACGCCGAATTACTTCACGGGCACCCCGTGTCCTTCTCTGTGTTTCATCAGGCGCCCTGGTATCAGTACGGCGTTCTCCAGTTGGAGGAAAGCCAGTTGACCGTACGATCTCCTTATCTCGACAATGACCTCGTCCGGGCGGCGTTTCGCGCACCGGAGTCCGTCCTGGCCGGCCACGACGTCTCCCTGCGCCTGATCGCCGAGGGTGACCCTGCCCTCCTGCGGATCCGAACCGACCGTGGCCTCGCCGGCCCCTCTGGACACCTGATCGCCGCCGCGGTTCAAGGCTTCCAGGAGTTCACGTTCAAGGCCGAATACGCCTGCGACTACGGCATGACGCAGTCCATCGCTCGCGTCGACCATCTGCTGTCGCGACTCCACCTCGAACGCCTCTTCCTCGGCCGGCACAAGTTCCACCACTTCCGGGTGTGGTACCGCGACACCCTCTCGGGCTACGTCCAGGACATGCTGCTCGATTCCCGAACGCTTTCGCGATCCTACCTCGAGCGCAAGGGGGTCGAGGCCATCGTACGGGGTCACCTCGAGGGAAACCGCAACTACACGACCGAGATCCACACGGTCCTGACCCTGGAGCTCATGCACCGTCTTTTCCTCGACCGGCGATGATCGATATCGGCCGACGGCAAAGCGATCGGCCGGCGCGGCCGGTGGAGATCGCCGCGGCGCTCCTGACGGGCGGCCGCGACCCCCACTACGCGCTCGGGCTGGCCACGGCGCTCATCTCTCGGCGCGTGTGCCTGGACGTCATTGGCAGCGATGAGATGGGCGGCCGCGAGATGCACGCCGACCCTCGGCTCCGGTTTCTCAATCTGAGGGGGGATGTGCGGCCAGACGCCAGTCTGGCGAGGAAGGTATGGCGAGTGCTGAGCTACTACGCCCGGCTGATTCGCTACGCGGTGAACGCCCGCCCGAGGATCTTTCACATTCTCTGGAACAACAGGCTCGAGCCCTTCGATCGGACGCTGCTGATGCTGTACTACAAGTTGCTGGGAAAGACGATCGTGTTCACCGCTCACAACGTCAACGCTGCCCAGCGGGACGCGCGCGACAGCCTGCTGAATCGCCTGACCCTGCGGATCCAGTTCCATCTGGTCGATCACATTTTCGTCCACACGAAGCGTATGAAGCGCGAGATCATCGACGAGTTCGGCGCGCAGGAACGCGCGGTGACGGTGATTCCCTATGGGATCAACACGGTGGTTCCGGATACCGCTCTCACTCCCCTCGAGGCCAAACAACGCCTGGGGATCACGCGCGATCAGCGGACGATCCTCTTCTTCGGCTACATTGCCCCGTACAAGGGCCTCGACGTCCTGGTCGCCGCCTTTCGACACATCGTCGCGACGAATGCCGCCTTTCGGCTGATCATCGCCGGGCGCGTGAAGGGCGGCTTCGAGACGTACTGGCGCGACATCCAGGAGACACTCGACGAGAGTGTGGCGCCGGCGACGGTGATCGCCAGGATCCGGTTCATTCCGGACGAGGAGATCGAGGTCTACTTCAAGGCGGCCGACGTGTTGGCGCTGCCCTATACGCGGATCTTCCAGAGCGGTGTGCTGTTCCTGGGATTCAGATTCGGACTGCCCGCGATTGCCGCCGACGTCGGGTCCCTCGCCGAGGACATCATCGAGGGCAGGACCGGGTTCCTCTGCAGGCCGGGCGATCCGGTCGCGATGGCGAAGGTCATCGAGGCCTATTTTGCCAGTGAGCTGTTTCGCGATTTGGACAGTCGGCGGCGCGACATACAGGAGAACATGGGCGCGCGACACTCGTGGGACGTGGTTGGCACCCTCACGCGAGACGTCTATGCCGAGCTGCTCGGGCATCCGCGCTGGGATTCGTGACCGGCTCCCCGGCCGGAGGCGCGGCATCGTAGGATCCCGATGACCCCCAGCGAGTTCATCGTCGGGCCGGACGATCCAGTGCTCGTCACCGGCGCCACGGGGTTCGTCGGCCCCGCCGTGGTCCGGAGCCTTCTGGCTCACGGCTTCAAGAACGTGCGCGCGTTCGCGCGCCCGTCCAGCGATGCGACCAGACTCGACGCCGTCGTCCGGTGCCGTCGGGACGAGGCGCGAGTCGAAGTGATCCGGGGGAATTTGCTGTCTCGCGAGGACTGCATGACGGCTGCCCGCGATGTGGCCGTCATCTTCCACCTGGCCATGGGCGGGCGGAAGTCCTTCCCCGACGCCGTCATGAACTCCGTGGTGACGACGCGCAATCTCCTGGACGCGAGCCTCCGCTACGCGCGCCTGCGCCGCTTCGTCAACGTCAGCTCCCTCACGGTCTATTCGAACACGCGAAAGCCCCGGAGGAGGGTGTTGGATGAGTCCTCGCCGGTCGAGGACCATCCCGGCTCGCGGGGCGATGCGTATGGCTTCGCGAAGATCAAGCAGGACGAGATCGTTCGCGAGTACGGGAACACCGTCGGCCTGCCCTACGTGATCGTCAGGCCTGGTTACGTCTACGGTCCCGGCAAGGACGACCTCCCCGCCCGAGTGGGCATCGGCACGTTCGGGGTCTTTCTCCACCTCGGCGGGTCGAACCGGATCCCCCTGACGTACCTGGACAACTGCGCCGACGCGATCGTTCTCGCCGGCGTGACCAGAGGCGTCGATGGGGAAGTCTTCAACGTCGTCGACGACGATCCTCCGTCCAGCCGGCAGCTGTTGCGCCTCTACAAGCGGCACGTCAGACGCTTCCCGTCCCTCTACATCCCTCACGCCGTGAGCTACGCGCTCTGCTGGGCCTGGGAACGGTACTCGCGATGGTCGGAGGGCCAGCTGCCCGCCGTCTTGAATCGAAAGCGCTGGCACACCGACTGGAAGCGCACGCGTTACAGCAACGAGAAAGCGAAAGCCCGGCTGGGCTGGGCCCCGCAAGTGCCCGTGTCGGAGGGATTGTCACGCTACCTCCAGAGCGGCCGGGACGGCTGCCGTGCTTAGAGTCGCCATCGCGGGGTGCGGAAAGATCGCCGATGCGCATGTCGCGCAGATCCAGCGGATCGATAGGTGCGAGATCGTCGGAGTCTGTGACCGTGAGCTCCTGATGGCCAAGCAGCTCTACGAGCGCTTTCCGGTCCAGCGCTACTACGCGGATGTGTCCGAGCTCCTCTCGGAGGCCCGGCCCGACGTCGTCCACGTAACGACGCCGCCGGAGAGCCACTTCGACCTGGCCCGGTTCTGCCTGGAGCGCGGCTGCCACGTGTACGTCGAGAAGCCCTTCACGCTCAACGCCGTGGACGCCCACGCCCTCATCACCCTGGCGAACGAGCGCGGGCTTCGGCTCACGGCGGGGCACGACGATCAATTCAGCCACGTCGCCCGGCGAATGCGAGCGCTCGTCCACGCCGGGTACCTGGGCGGCCCTCCGGTCCACGTCGAAGGCCACCTCTGCTATGACCTGGATGACATGTATGCGCGCGCCATGCTCGGCGACAAGACGCACTGGGTTCGCGCGCTGCCCGGGAAGCTCCTCCAGAACGTCATCAGCCACGGCATTGCCCGGATCGCGGAGTTTCTGACCGCCGAGGCCCCGCGGGTGATCGCCTACGGCTTCGTGAGCCCGCGCCTTCAGGCCATGGGCGAGACGGACATCGTGGATGAGCTGAGAGCGATCATCTCCGAGGAGCACGGCCCGACCGCGTACTTCACCTTCTCGTCCCAGATGCGACCCGTGCTGCATCAGCTCCGGGTCTATGGTCCGGCGAACGGTCTGATTCTCGATCAGGACCAGGAAACGCTGATCAAGCTTCGAGGGCGGCGATTCAAGAGCTACGTCGAGAACTTCGTCCCCCCCGTGATCTTCGCCGGGCAGCACCTCGGCGCCGTGGCCGCCAACCTGAAGACCTTCATGGCTCGAGACTTCCACACGAAGTCCGGTCTGAAATACCTGATCGAGTCCTTCTATCGCTCGATCCTCGACGGGACGCCGGTCCCCATACCCTATGGGGAGATCCTCCGCACGGCCAGGATCATGGACTCGATCTTCGACCAGCTCGGCGCCGCGCGCACCCCGGCCCGCATCGAGTCGCCGGCCTGAGACGATCAACGGTCACTGACCGCTGGCGGCTCGCCTCGGGCCTCACCGCCGCAATTTCAGTGAGGCGTAGGCCGCGAGCAGGTTCTTGCCGACCACGGACCATTGCAGCTCCCGCTCCACCCGCTCGCGTCCGAAGCGGCCCATTCGCTCGCACAACGCTCGGTCGTCCATCAGCCGCGCGACGGCGTGCGCGAAGGCCATCTCGTCGTTGCAGCGAACGAACACTGCCGCGTCCTGCGCGGAATAGCGCGTCTCCTTCAAGTCAAAGGCCACGATCGGCTTGGCGTACGCCATGTACTCCATGATCTTGATCCACGTCGACACGTCGTTGAGCGGGCTGGAGGGATCGGGATCCACGCAGATGTCCGCGGCGGCGAGCGTCTCTTCCAGCTCCGCATCGGGGACGTAGCCCGTCAACTCCACGAACCCCTCCAGCTTCAGCTCGTGCGTCAGGCGTCGCAAGGATTCGAGCGAGTCGCCGTCGCCGACGATGACACAGTGAACGTCGTCGCGCCCGATGTCGTACACCAGGTGCCGGAGAGCGCGGAGGAGATAGTCCACGCCGTCCTGCGGATTGAGGCTGCCGACATAGACCAGAATCGTCTTGCCCAGGTCGCGGAGTCGCGCGCTTGCCGCGCGTACGCGCATCCGATCCCGGTTCGGCCCGTTGCGGACCACGAAGACCGTCTCCGGACGCCGTCCGCCGCGCCCCATCTGGATCGCCTTGTACGATTCGTTGGTCGCGATCGTGACATCGGCCAGCGCGAGATTCACCCGTTCCACCCACAGGAGCACCGTCGCGACGACGTCTTGCCGCGCGCCGTACCGGGAGCGGTAGAGCTCCGGGCAGAGATCGTGATGGTCGTAGACGTATCTCTTGCCGAGTAGCCGCCAAGGCCAGGCCACGGCCCACAGCGTGTCCGGCGGGTTGTGGGCATGGATGACGTCGAAGCCGCGCGTGCACCCGACGTAGACGCTCATGAGGAAGCACGCTCCGGTGAAATAGACGTACTCGCTCAGGTAGCCCAGGACGGACGTGCCCTTCAGCCAGACGCGACGGAGCAGGCTTGGCCGCTTGCCGGGGATCTTCTGGAACAGCTGAAGACGCGGCAGCCGGTACGTGCGAACGCCGCGCACGATTTCCGAGCGGGGCTGGCCCGTCTCGCGCAGAGCCACGACCGTGACGCTATAGCCGGCTTCCGTCAGGGTCTCCGCCTCGTTCCGCACGCGCGTGTCGTTCGGATAGGCGTGTTCGACGAACATCAACACCCGGCCCGCGGAGGTAGTCATGGAGTGAACGACGCGATTATAGTCGTCGGTCCGCGCGGCTCGGTCTCCCTTTCCGCGCCCGACCAGGATCGCCGGCCCAGGGTGGGAGCCCTGGACGTCCTCTGGATCCGGCGTGTTAGATTGGCGGCGGAATGAGCCTCCCCAGATGCCACCTCGGCTGAGGCGCCCCGCCCGCCCCCGAACGAGCGATGACCACCCTGAACCTGTTCACCGTGCTCATCGCGCTCGTGGCGGTCGGACTGATCGTCGCGCGCCCGATCATCGGGTTGTACGTCCTCACGGCCTGCGTCGTCCTCATCGAAGCGCGTCCGCTCAAGATTCCCGTGCTCACCGATCTCCTCTACGTCTACCACTGGCCTCCCGAACTGGCCGGGCGGGGAGAGCGCCCGATCGGGCTGCTCATCCTCGTCACCCTGGCCAGCGTGATCGCTCACCGCCTGCGCCGGCGCGAGCGTGCTCTCGAGGGAGGGCCACTCCTCGGGCCTTTCGCGTTCCTGCTACTCTGCGTGGCGTGGGGAATCGTTCGAGGATGGGCCGCCGGCGGCATCTTCAAGATCATCGTGCTGGAGGTCAGACCGTTCTGGTATCTGTTCGTCGCCTACCTGCTCGCGTACAACCTGGTCTCGAGCACCCGGCACGTTCGGACCGTGCTGTGGGTGATCATCCTAGGCGCGGGAGTGAAGGCCCTGCAGGGCCTCTACATCTACGTGGTGGTGCTCCATGGGCACCTCGAACTTCACCACGAGATCATGGCGCACGAGGAGTCGTTCTTTCTCGCCGCCGCCATCCTGCTCTTCGTGCTGTTCTTCTTGCACCATCGCCCCTACGGGCAGTACGACGCGAGTCTCCAGTTCCTGCCCCTCATGGTCGTGGTGCTGATCGCCAATCAACGACGCGCGGCGTACGCGGCGCTCCTGGCTGGTTCCGTCGTGGTGTGGACGCTTGCTTTCATCGCGGCGGCCCCTCAGGGGCGGGCGCGGCTCCGCACCATCATGCGGCTGGCCGTGCCCCTCTTCGTCGGCTATGTCCTCGCCTTCTCCACCGACGCGGCGTTCATCGCGCGTCCGGCGCGCGCTCTGGTCTCGCTGATCTACCCCGACCCTCTGGACAAGGTCGCGACCGACTCGGGTCTGTATCGCTCGATCGAGAACCGAGCTCTCGTCTTTACCGCGATGCAACATCCCCTCCTTGGTTGGGGCTTCGGACGACAATTTCTCCAGCCCCTGACCGTCCCGGATATCAGCGCCACGGATCGCTACTACCTCTACATCCCCCACAACACGATCTATTGGGTCTGGATGCGACTGGGCATCGTCGGCTTCCTTGCGCTGTGGTATCTCTTCGGCGCCATTGCCGCGCGTGGCGCGCTGATCGCGAAGCACGTGCGTGACCCGTATCGGCAAGGGATCGCGATCTTCGTCGTCGCCGTGTCCATCATGGAGCTCGTCGTCGCGGCCGCCGACCTCCAGCTGTCCGCGCTCCGGAACGTGTTGTACGTCGGGCTCCTGGCCGGCCTGCTGATGCGACTTCCCACCTGCGAGGGCGACGTGGTATCGGCCGCCGCGCGCCACGAAGACCTCACGGCGCGGTCATGAGTCGACCTGGCGGTGTCGTTGCCCGTGACAGCGGCGGCCTGTCCTCGAGATGCCACGACGCCGTGATGAAGCTCGACGGATGGATCCAGCGGGCGAATTGGATGGCCTATGACCCTTTCGACGGCTTGTCCTCGCCCTACGCCTCGCTCTTCGTCGGGAACAATCCGCTGTTGAGGCGCATCTGGCAGCGGGCCGTGCGCGGGTTCCCCGTCAATCTACGGCCCCTGCTTCGTATCAAGCCGGCGGTGAGTTCGAAAGCCATGGGCTTTTTCGCCCAGGGCTATCTGCGCCTGTACCAGACGCACGGCGAGGCCGCATTCCTGAAGAAGATGACCTTCTGTCTGGAGTGGCTGATGGAGCATCGGAGCGCCGGCTCCGTGGGGTACGGCTGGGGCAATCATTTCGACTATCACTCACGGGCTGGCAGCATCCGCAAGGGCACGCCCACCATCGTGTGGACGGGTCTGATCACCCACGCTTTTCTCGATGCCTATGAGGCCCTGGGGGACCAGCGGTACCTCGCCGTCGCCCGGAGCGTCTGTGACTTCATTCTGGGCGAGCTCGGCTGGATCGAATTCGAGGAGGGCATCGTCTTCCGCTACTACCCGAAGGCGGATACCCGAGTCCACAATTCGAGCATGATCGGCGCGAGCGTGCTGGCCCGGGTGGGTGCGCTGTCCAGTGACCCGAGCTATCGCGACGTGGCCGAACGCGCGGTTCGGTTCACCGTCCATCACCAGACCAGCCGGGGAGCCTGGTACTACGGTGTAGGGCCCGAGTGGGCATGGATCGACTCGTTTCATACCGCCTACATCCTGGAAGCGCTCGACATGTTCCGCCGCTACACGGCGTCCAGCACCTACGATGCCTGTCTCGCCCGCGGATACGGCTTCTTCGTCGACACGTTCTTCCGGCCCGACGGCACGCCACGCTACTACGCCGACAAGACGTCGCCGATCGACATCCAGTGCGCGTCCCAGGCCATCCAGACCTTGATAAACTTGCGGGCCTTGCACCCCGACAGCGTCGCGACGGCGGAGGCCGTGACGGACTGGACGCTCTCTCGCATGCAGGATGAGACCGGCTATTTCTACTATCGCAAGTATCCGTTGATCACCAACAAGACCCCCACCCTGCACTGGGGCCAGGCCACCATGCTTTCCGCGCTGGCCGTGCTCGACCAGTTTCTGAATTCGCGAGAGGGCCATTCGCCGGCCACCGCTTCCAACGGAGCGCGAGCGCCGGCGTGAATCAGCACCCCCTGATCTTCGCGCTGATTACGGCAGCGCGCGACGAAGAACAGTTCATCGCGCTGACGATCAGGTCCGTGCTCCAGCAATCCGTTCGGCCGAAGAAATGGATCATCGTCAGCGACGGATCCACGGATCGCACCGACGAGATCGTCGCGAGGCACGTTGCCGACCACGATTGGATGGAATTGCTGCGGATGCCGTACCGACGGGAGCGCCACTTCGAGGGCAAGGCCCATAGCTTCAGGGCGGGGTGTGAGCGACTGCATGACCTCCAACCCGACATCGTCGGCAATCTCGATGCCGACATCTCGTTCGACAACGATCTCTTCGCTTTTCTGTTGAGCAAGTTCGCCGCCAACCCGAAGCTGGGCGTCGCCGGCCCGGCGTTCAGCGAGCTGGGCAGGACCTACGACTACCGGTTCAGCAGCCTCAGGAACGTGTCCGGGCAGTGTCAATGGTTCCGGCGAGAGTGTCTCGACGCCATCGGGGGATATCTCCCGATCAAGATCGGGGGCATCGACGTCGTGGCGGGCTTGATGGCGCGAATGAAGGGCTGGCACACCATGACATTCCCCGAAAAGACGGTGGTCCATCATCGCCCCGTGGGCACGGCCACCCACCCTGGTCTGACGAGGCAGTGGAGGCTCGGGACAGTGGACTACGTGCTGGGCCGCCACTGGCTCTGGGAGCTGTCCAGATCCCTCTACCAGATGACTCGGCCTCCCGTCATCGTCGGGGGGGCCGCGGTGCTGGCAGGATACGTCTGGGCCATGGTGAAGCGCGTCGAGCGGCCGCTCTCGAGGGATCTCGTCGAGTTCCAGCGGCGGGAGCACATGGAGAGACTGAAACGTCTCTTCCTCGACGTGGTGCCGTTCCGGTCCCGCGACGTCGCCTGACGCTTGACGCGCCGGCATCTGGCCTTACAGTAGGCACGCACGCCGGGGGAGGTGACGACATTGAACAAGAACATCGACGTGGTGATCGTGGGCGCCGGCATCATGGGTATCAGCACCGCCTATCATCTGGCGCGGCGACAGGCGGGACGGATCGTGGTCGTCGAGCGTGACGGCGTGTGCACGGGATCGACGGCGCTGGCCAGCGGCGGCATCCGGCACCAGTACACCAATCGCATCGGCATCGAGCTGACGCGTCACAGCATCGAGACGTTCGAGCGCTTCGAAGCGGAGTTCGGCGTCGACCCCCACTTTCGCCAGCACGGCTACCTGATCCTCGTCACCACCGAAGCCGAGCGGATCCAGGCCGAGAAGAACGTGGCGCTTCAGCGAAGCCTGGGCGTCCAGGTGGACCTCCTCTCGTCAGAGGAGACGCAGCGGCGGTTCCCCTATCTCCACACCGACGACCTCCGTGGCGCCACCTATTCACCGCGCGACGGCTATGCGGATCCCTACCTCGTCACGACCGCGATGGCCGGTCGAGCGCGAGAACTGGGTGTGGAGATCCGCACGGGCAGCGAAGTGCTGGACGTCCGCCGGAGCGGCGGGCGCGTCGAGGGTGTGACGACGAGCGCCGGCTCGCTCGACGCGCCGGTCGTCGTCCTGGCCGCCGGCGCCTGGACGGGCGAGGTCGCGCGGATCGCGGGAATCGACGTTCCCGTGAAGCCGCTCCGGCGCTCGAAGTTCATCACCGCGCCGTTTCCGTTCGAGCGGATCCCCGCGGCCACGCCCTTCATCATCGACCCGCATCAGGGTATCTCGCTGCGCCGCGAGGGTGCCGGCCTCCTCCTCGGTATCGGTCGTCCGGACGATACGCCATCGTTCGAAACCCACGTGGACTGGAGTCTGACCGAACCCCTGATCGAGCGGGCGGTGCGGCGCGCGCCGGCGCTGGCGGACGCCGGGCTGATGCGGGGCTGGGCGGGACTGTACGAGATGACGCCCGATCAGACGGGCATCGTGAGCGCCGTCCCCGATGTCGGCGGTCTCCACGTCATTGCAGGATGGAGCGGCCACGGCTTCATGCACGGCCCCATCGCCGGCCAGCTCATGGCCGAGCTGATCACCGACGGGCGAGCGAGCACCGTCGACATCGCCCCGCTCGCGCTCGACCGCTTCGCCCGGGGAGAGATCACCGTCGAGACCTTGACCTTCACGTGAGACGACGACGTCGTCGTCCCCCGCGATGACCTCCGCTGTGGACGATCCCGGCCGCGCCGCGCCGGAGGCGCCGGTCGGCGCCTTCCGCCGCTGGGCGATCACGGCGGCGGTGATGACGGTCACGGTCATGCAAGTGCTCGACGTCACCGTGACCAACGTCGCGCTCCCGCACATGCAGGGCTCGTTCTCGGCCGGTGTGGGAGTGAAGGGTGACATGCTCCCGGCCCGTGAAGCGAGCGCAGCCCGTTGACGTCAGTCCTCGGCAGACGTACGTTCGGCTCGTAGAGGGAACGTGCTGCGCACCTTTGGGTCCGCCTGCCGCACGCGCCCGCGCGGTCGCACCTGAACCCCGAATCGACACGAGGAGGCAGCCATGGGAAGACTCGACGGCAAGGTGGCGCTGATCAGCGGCGGAGCCCGAGGGCAGGGTGCCACGGAGGCGCGCCTGTTCGTTCGCGAAGGTGCGCGCGTGGTCTTCGGCGACATCCTGGACGACGAGGGGAAGAAGGTCGAGGCGGAGATCCGGACGGCGGGAGGCGACGCCATCTACGTGCATCTGGACGTCACGCGCGAGGCCGACTGGCGGGCGGCGGTGGCCACCGCAGTCGAGCGCCACGGCAAGCTCGACGTGCTCGTCAACAATGCCGGGATCCTGTTGCGCTCGAAGATCGAGGACACGAGCGAGGCCGACTGGGACCGGATCATGGCGATCAACGTCAAGGGAGTGTTCCTCGGCACCAAGTGCGCGCTGCCCGCCATGCGGCGCGCCGGCGGCGGCTCCATCATCAACATCTCCTCGACGGCGGGGCTCGTCGGCAGCCCGGGCGAGACGGCCGCCTACACCGCGACCAAGGGCGCGGTCCGTCTGTTCACGAAGGCGACCGCCATCCAGCACGCGCGCGACAAGATCCGCTGCAACTCGGTGCATCCCGGACCGATCGTGACGGACATGATCAAGGACATGCTGGAGAACAAGGCCTCCTGGGAACTGCGGCTGCGGCGCCTGCCGATGGGACGGGCGGGGACGGCGGAGGAGGTCGCGTATGGCGTCCTCTATCTCGCGTCGGACGAGGCATCCTACGTGACCGGGAGCGAGCTGGTGATCGACGGCGGCA
>Ga0335077_10007229_pt1 | contig 13741 bp, 13 predicted proteins | sample Lox_Sample_31_FD_207151 | JGI IMG/M metagenome (GOLD analysis project Ga0335077, IMG submission 207151) | Soil microbial communities from Loxahatchee National Wildlife Refuge, Florida, United States - Lox_Sample_3.1 | ecosystem: Environmental > Terrestrial > Soil > Wetlands | place: USA...
AGGTACAATTCAGAAACACATCCGCCGCTTGTGCGTGGCCGCAGCAATGCAGGCATGTGATTCTGCTAGACTGACTGCTGGCCACTTCCCACCTAGCACTTATTCCTTATAACAACTTGTAACTTATAGCTGTAATCACTTGCTGGCCCGCTCGGAGCGCGAGGGATGAGGCATGTGCGGGCCGGCGTCGGGAGTTTCGGTAGGGGTCTTTACGCGCGGCTTGGTGCAGGTGACGGCCCACCAGCGCGACGCATACTTCGGGAGATCGCACATCTTCCCGCAGCCAGCAGAAGTCTTCGACCGCGCGCAACCACAGTAACACGTGCCTGCGGACACGCTGCGGACATGGCTCGAGGAATCGGCGAAAGCCGAGAGGCCGACGATACCGGCTGCCAGGCCGAGATCGAGTGCCAACCAGAGAGCGATGCGGCGAATGCGGCGGAGAGTAGAGGCTCTCATGGGCAGGAGTTTCCTGCTGGAACAAAGAAAAACCGATAGCGCAAGTTTACTAATCGATTTTGTTACCCGAGTTCTGGTAGTAAGAGATCGAGGGTGGAGTTGGAAGAGGGGCGAGTTCCGTTTTGAATCGAGTGGTCCTAATTGGTCCTGGGCGTTGGGGAGTGAATGGATTTAACTATTTTATTGTTAATAAGTTATGGTCAAGGCGCGGGTAGGGGAGATGGCGTCTTTCGTGCATAGGTAGGGCCCCTGGGAGCGTTTCAACCAACGGGCCCCGAGGAATTGCAAGCGAGGGAGAAGGGGCTTGCTTGCGGTTTCTGGGGTTCGTGCCCACCTGCCTCTGAGAGGGAAACTAGGATGGATGACCCCACGCGCCGGTGTGAAAACGCCACTGGCATTGAGATGCGCCTTCGGAGGCTCCCGGTCCCAAGCGGGAGCCCCAATTGTTTTGGAGTTCGCCGGTCCCAGCGCTTGGCCGTGTTGCGGGCGGCCGTGATTATCTTCTCCCGATTGCCCTGCCCCAAATCCTTTTGAATTTCCTCCTCGCTCAGCCCGTCGATGCGGCCGAGAATCACGAGCGACGACCATGCGTGCCCCATCGATTTCCATCGAGCCATTTCCACGAGCGAAGGTAGCGCTTGCTCTCGAAGTATGGCCAGAAGCGAGGGGTCGCGTTGTTCAGTCAACTGCCCCAGCGATCCAGACGATTTGTTGCGATCGGTCCAGATGCAGGAATTGAGCATCGCCACAAAAGGTTCAGGAGGAATGTTGATTTTCTGGGCGGGTGGCTTTGGCGAGAATCTGGCAAACACGAGAAACGCGCGGGTGGCGTTGTTGCGTACCACAGGGGAGGGATCGCGCATGGCGGTGGTGAGGTCCGGAACAAGCGCTTGTTTGTCTTTGGCGTAGCCGAGAACTTCGGCGACCAATGCCCGCTGGCCCTCGTCTGAGGAATTGCGCAGGACCAACCTCCTTCAAGTTGGCGAGATGGGCTTCAGCGAGCTCCACGAAATGAAGTCGCGCGGCGCGAAGATCAGGGTCATGGCTCAACGCATGCCCCTGCGAATCATCTTCAGCAAAATCGCCTCTTTGGATGGCTTTCTTGAAAGCCGCATCGGAATCTTTGCCGGCCTGAACCACATCGTCGGTAAGACGCAAACTGCCCTGGGGAACCGGCTGGAAATGCAGACACAGTGTGCTGGCTCCTCAATACCCACATAAGGCATCGACTTGTGATCGTCAGGGCAACAGATCAGGCTGACAGATGCACTTCTGACTCCCGGGATGGCTGCAACCCACCGCTCCGATTCGCGCTTCTTGTCATTGAACTGGTACAGATCAACGGGATCACCTTCGTGAAAACCAAGAAGGCTTCGAACGCTGGCCTCCGGCACGGTTCGGAGGCCATAGAAATCGATGACGCCGATTGGCGGAAACGTCTGGGGCGACTGAGAGGCGTGAAAGAACAAGAAGAGGAACGCGAGAAGAAATCTCATGAGGAAAGCGTCTCCCCCCGACGTACAGTGCTGCTTGGGGTCAGTTCACTTTGCGGGTAACGGCGATGCCGGCTTGGCCAAGGGCGTGCGTGACCTGCGTCTCGCGCAGACGGGAAGCATCGTACTCGAAGGTGAGCTGGTTCTTTTGCTCGTCGATGCGAAACCGGCGAAGGCCGTATGTGTTGGCGAATTCGCCGAGGCGGCCGAGCTGGTCGAGGCTCAAGGGAGATTGCAGTTCGTAGGTGATTTCGAGGAGTGTCATGAGGCGAGTATAGCAGGACGGGCGGGAGTTGGGCGGGCTGAACGGGGATAAGCGTGGCAGACAGGCTGGACCGGGGCTACAGGGGGCCAAGAATTGACAATACATAGGGGTAGGGGGTATAAATAGAACCTAGGGGTATAGGTATGGCAACAGCAAGGCACGCCTCGCTCAAGACGGCGATGAGTTGCGCCTGCGGCGCGACGGACGGGCGCGAGGCCGTGGGGGTCGACCCCGAACTGAAGGAAGCGAACCGAAAGCGCTTGCGGCGGATCGAAGGGCAGGTGCGCGGATTGCAGCGCATGGTCGAAGAGAACCGCTACTGCGCTGACATCATCGTGCAGATTGCTTCGGTGCAGGAGGCGCTGCGCGGCGTGGCGCGCAACCTGATGAAGAATCACTTGCACCATTGCGCGGCGAAGGCGCTCAGCAGCGGGAAGGCGAAAGAGACGGCAGCAATGTACGACGAGCTGTTGGAACTAATCTATACGCACTTGAGGTGACGCGGAAGCTATGGAGCGAAGGTCGGAGTGTAAGGGTATAAGAGTGTAAGAGTGCAGAAGCGGAAGAGGGAGAGAAGGGAATTGTGGAACGCGACCCTGTTTGTGGGATGAACGTGAATCCGGAGACGGCGAAGGCCCGAGCGGAGCACCGCGGAAAGACATACTACTTTTGCTGCGGGGGTTGTGCGCAGAAGTTTCAACAGGATCCTGCCAAATATCTTTCTGCACCAGCAGGGAAAGCGAACGCGGCGATGATGATGTCGGTGACGGCGGGTGCGAAACCCGCAATGGGGGGGCTTGCGGTTCTGGGCGAGGGGCCAAAAGAGAAGGACCCCGTTTGCGGGATGATGGTGGACCCGAAGAAACCAGCGGGAAAAGTAGTGCACGGCGGGAAGACCTACTATTTTTGTTCGGCACGATGCGCGGAGCGGTTTCAGAAGGAGCCGGAGAGATTTTTGGCGGCGCCCGGCACGGCGGGGATGGAACACAAGCCTGCGCTCAAACCGGCGCAACCTTTGGCCGGAAATATCCGCTATACCTGCCCCATGGATCCCGAGGTGGTGCAAATTGGGCCGGGGACGTGCCCGAGGTGTGGAATGGCGCTCGAGCCCATGGATCTGGTTGCGGAAGAGCAGCCGGATCCGCAATATGAATCGATGCGGAAGCGCTTGTGGGTGAGTGCGGCGCTTTCTTTGCCGGTTGTGATTTTGTCGATGTTCGGGGAAAGACTGGGACTGCGCTGGCAGAGCGGAACGAGGAATGCGATTGAGTTTTTGCTGGCGACTCCGGTGGTGCTGTGGTGCGGCTGGCCGTTTTACCAGCGGTTCTGGAATTCGCTGGTAAACCGCAGCCCGAACATGTTCACGCTGATTGGGTTGGGCACGGGTGCGGCATACGTCTACAGCGTCGCGGCGACGCTGTTTCCACAAGTATTCCCGGGGTCGTTCCGGGACAAGCAAGGGGGAGTTGCGGTTTATTTCGAAGCCGCGGCCATGATCACAACGCTGGTACTGCTCGGGCAGGTTTTGGAGCTACGCGCGCGGCAGAGAACCAGTGGCGCGATCCGGGAGTTGTTGCACCTGGCGCCACAATCGGCACACCGCGTCGCGCAGGGCGGGGATACGGATGTGCCACTCGATCAGGTGCAGCATGGCGATATGCTTCGAGTGCGCCCAGGAGAACGCGTGCCGGTGGATGGGACCGTGCGCGAAGGTGCGAGCGCCGTGGATGAATCGATGGTCACGGGTGAACCGCTGCCGGTCGACAAAGCCGTGGGCGACAAAGTGACCGGCGGGACGCTCAATGCAAGCGGAAGCTTCGTGATGGTGGCGGAGCGCGTGGGTAGCGAAACGCTGCTAGCCCAAATCGTGAAGCTGGTCGCTGAAGCGCAGCGCAGCCGCGCGCCCATGCAGCGTCTGGCAGACAAAGCAGCGGGCTATTTTGTTCCGGGGGTAGTGCTTGCGTCGATTCTGGCGTTTACAGGCTGGGTGGTTTTGGGGCCGGAGCCGCGCTTCGCGCATGCGTTGCTGGCGGCCGTGTCCGTGCTGATTATCGCGTGCCCTTGCGCGCTTGGATTGGCGACACCCATGTCGATCATGGTGGCGGTGGGGCGTGGAGCAAAGGCGGGCGTATTGGTGCGCAATGCGGAGGCGCTCGAAACCCTGGCGCGCGTGGACACGCTCGTGGTGGACAAAACCGGCACGCTCACCGAGGGGAAGCCGCATGTAACCAGAATCAAAACCGTGGAAGGCGCAGGGCTTCCGGAAAACGCCATGCTCTCGCTCGCCGCAAGCGTGGAGCGTTCGAGTGAGCATCCGCTGGCGAGAGCCATCGTACGGGCAGCGGAAGAACGCAACCTGCCACTGGGTCCGGTGAGCGAATTCCAGGCCACCCCGGGCGGAGGCGTGCGGGGACGCGTTCTGGGAAAACTCGTTGTGGCGGGGACAGCACGTTTCTTAGCAGAACAGGGAATCAACCTGACGGCGATGTCTGACTCCGACGATGCAGACGAGATGGCAGGGTCCACAGCTACCTACGTGGCGGTTGATGGGCGTACCGCAGGCATTCTCTTGTTGTCCGACGCCCTCAAAGCCTTCGCACAGGAGGCCATTCGCGAACTGCGCGCCGAGGGATTGCGCGTCGTGATGCTTAGCGGTGACCGGAGGGAGGCAGCAAAGCAAGTGGCCAGCGCCCTGGGATTGGATGAGGTGCAGGCGGAAGTCCTGCCGAAAGATAAGGGCGAAGTCGTGAAGAAACTGCGAAGCGAAGGGCGCATCGTGGCGATGGCAGGAGACGGGATCAACGACGCGCCGGCGCTCGCCTCCGCGCATGTGGGCATTGCCATGGGCACGGGAACGGACGTGGCCATCGAAAATGCGGGAATCACGCTCGTGAAAGGGGACCTGCGGGGAATCGTGCGCGCCAGGCGGCTGTCCCGAGCGACGGTGGGCAACATCAAGCAGAATCTGGCGTTCGCCTTTCTTTACAACATGCTGGGAATCCCGATCGCGGCGGGTGTCTTCTACCGCCTCCTGGGGTGGCTGCTCAGCCCGATGATCGCCAGCGCGGCAATGAGCTTCAGTTCAGTGTCCGTCATCACAAATGCGCTGCGTCTGCGACGCACTTCCCTGTAACTATTGTCCTTGACCAGCATGACCATCGGCCGGTCCTATCGTCTATAGAGATGGAAGCGGGAACATTTCCGCTTTCCTTGCGTATTCATAGGTGAGTGTCTGAAGTGGGAATCCAGCCCGGGGGTCGCTTATGTCCAGCAATGGCAACGGTTTAACGAATGGGAAGGCGGCCAAGCGGCGCCGCCGGAGAATGATTATTGCTGCCATCGCGGCGCTGGTCGTGATTGGCGGCGGATACGGGGTGTATGCGGCACTGCGCCCGAACCACGAGATTGATCCGTCGAAGCTTGCCAACGTCGAGCGTGGCGACCTGGCGCGTGTGGTTGTGGCAACGGGCAAGATTCAGCCGCTGTCGAAGGTGGAAGTGAAGTCGAAGGCCAGCGGAATTGTGAAAAAGCTTTATGTGGACTATGGCGACCGCGTGAAGCAGGGTGAGGTGCTGGCGGATCTGGACAAGGTGCAACTCGAAGCCAGCGTACGCGCGTCGCAAGCGAATTATCAGGCGGCACAGGCCGCACGTGACTCCGCGAATGCGCAGCTCGAGCGGAACAAGGTGGATGCGGAGGGACCGGACGTGCCTTTCCTGAAGTTGAACATGGAACGCGCCCAGCAGATGTACAAAGACGGCGTGATGTCCAAGAGCCTGGTGGAAGACGCGGAGAAGAATTACCAGCTCGCGTTGAATAAGCAGGTGAGCGCGCAACGGAACCTGGCGGTATCGCGTGCAGAGATTGCCAAGGCGGAAGCGCAGGTAGCGCAGGCCAAGGCGGCGCTTGAGAACGCGGAAGAGGATCTGCGGAATTCGACGATCGTCAGTCCGATCGACGGGTTGGTGCTATCCCGCGACGTGAACGTGGGCGATGCGGTGAGCTCGATCCTGGTATTGGGTTCGCAGGCGACGCTGATCATGACGCTGGGCGACATCAGCGAAGTGTACGTGCAGGGCAAAGTGGACGAAGCGGACATCGGCAAGGTGTATTTGAATCAGGCCGCGCGCATCGTGGTGGAATCGTTCAAAGACAAGAAGTTCACTGGCAAGGTGACCAAGATTTCCCCGATGGGCAAAGAAAAGGATAACGTCACGACGTTTGAAGTACGCGTCTCCATCTCCAATCCTACGATGGAACTCAAGGCCAACATGACCGCAAACGCCGAGGTCATCCTCGAGGAAAAGAAAAACGTGCTCATGGTACCGGAAGCTTCGCTGATCTACGACAAAGACCGCAACGCGTCCGTGGAACTGCCGGAACCCCACGCGGAGAACGGGCGGAAGAAAGTGCCCGTGAAGCTGGGCATCTCGAACGGCGTGAAGACGGAAATCGTCTCCGGGCTTACAGAGAAACAACAGGTTGTGCTTCAGTAGTGGGGGCCCCGTATGACCTTTCGCGACCTACTGCAGGATACTCTTGCGACGCTTTGGGCACACAAGCGGCGGACGCTGCTGACGATGTTCGGAATTGCCTGGGGAATCATCGCCATCACGCTGATGGTGGCGGCTGGCGAAGGACTGGGGCGCGGCATCGAGAAACAACAGGAAAATTTCGGCAAAGACGTGATGATCGTGTTTGCGGGGCGCACCAGCATGCAGGCCGGAGGCACGCGGTCCGGACGCGTGGTGCATTGGATGGAAGACGATTACATGAAAGTCGCCGAAGAAGCGCCATCCTGCAAGTATGTGCTGCCGGAATTGGGCAACAACGTGAAGGTGCACAGCGCATTCAATAGCGGTGACATCGATACGGTCGGGTCGCTGCCAGCGTTTACCGAAATTCGCAGCATTACCGTTTCACAGGGCCGTTTTTATAACAACGAGGACAATGAAGAAGGACGCCGCGTGGCGTTTCTTGGCAGCGATACGAAGAAGCAGCTCTTTGCCGATCGCGAAGCGCTGGGTCAGACGATCCAGCTGAACGGAATTCCATACACCGTTATCGGCGTGATGAAGACGAAAGACCAGAACTCCAGTTACGACGGGGTGGATATCCGCAAGATTTTCATTCCTTTCAATTCGATGAAGCGGGACTTCCCGAACAAGCCCCCGGCCGTGGAGCACACGATAGACCGGCTGTTGGCGGCGCCGTGGTCTCTCGAAACACATCCCGAGTGCGTGCGGCAGATTCGGCGGTCGCTAGGACGGCTGCACAACTTCGATCCGCGGGACGAAGAAGCCGCGAGCATCTGGGACACAGTCAAAGCTGCGCAAGCCCGGCGAATGATCTTCGTGGGCATGGAAGTGTTTATGGGCGCTGTGGGCGTCGCAACCATTCTTCTGGGCGGGCTCGGCGTAATGAACGTCATGCTGGTCAGCGTGCGCGAACGGACCCGCGAAATCGGGGTCCGCAAGGCGCTTGGGGCCACTCGCGAATCGATCCTGAGGCAGTTTTTCCTGGAGACGGTGATTGTTGTGGTCATCAGTGGAGGAGTGGGGCTGATTATTTCCTATGGTTTCTGCGCGCTGGTGAATTTGCTGCCGAAATTGCCCTATTTTGACGGGCTGGACGCAAGCTGGAAGCTGGCCGCGCTGACGATCAGCCTGCTTGGGATGATCGCGGTGCTGTCGGCTCTGTATCCTGCCAATCGAGCGGCGTCGGTGGACCCGATTGAAGCGCTGCGCTTCGAGGCAGGTGGATGATGCTAACAGAGGTATTCAAAGAAGCCTGGGTCGCACTGGGACGGAACCGCGTGCGCAGTTTGTTGACCATGACGGGAATCTCCTGGGGAATCGTGGCGGTGACCCTGCTGCTGAGTTATGGCTCGGGATTCCGCAGCGTGCTGATTTACACTTTTGAAGTTTTCGGCAAAGGCGCCGTGATTTGCTGGCCGGGAACGACGAGCGAACAGGCAGGCGGAGAACGGGCCGGAAAGGAAGTGCACTTCGAGCAGGAAGATGCGGATTGGGTGAAGGCGCAGTCGTCGCTGATCAAGCGCGTCACGCTCGAGACCGTGCGCTGGAAGGGAATCTCGCACGAGGAGAGACTCTCGGACTCCGCCACCCGAGGCGTATATCCCGAGTACGGCGAGATGCGCAACGAAGTGCCTTCCGAAGGACGCTGGATTTCGGCGGAGGACGTCCAGGAACGGCGCCGCGTGGTGTTCCTGGGGGCGCGACTGAAGAAGAAACTGTTCAGCGGAACGCCCGCCGTGGGCGAAATAGTACGCATCAACGGCGTGCGATTCACGGTCATCGGCACGATGGACATGAAGTTTTCGGACAGTTGTTATTTCAACTGCGACGATGAGTCCGCTTTCATTCCGTACACGGCTGCGGCGGACATCTGGGATGCACGCTATGCCAGCGTGATGATTTTTGAGCCGGTCGCCCCGCAATTCGAAGCAAAGGCGATGCAGCAATTCCGCACCGCGGTGGCCAATCGGCAGCGGTTTTCACCGAACGACAAGCGGGCCATCACTATGTTTGGCCGTCAGGAATTCAAGCCCGTTTACGACGGGATAACACTGGGAATTGAAGGGCTGCTGTTTTTGATCGGAGCGATGACGCTGGGGATTGGCGGAGTTGGCGTGATGAACATCATGCTGGTCTCCGTGGAGGAGCGAGTGCGGGAAATCGGATTGCGGCGTGCGCTTGGGGCGCGAAAATGGCACATCCGTTGGCAATTCTTGGCGGAAGCGCTTGCTTTGACGCTGGCGGCGGGTGCGGTGGGCATGATGATCTCCTGGGCCCTGACATCGGCGATTGGGACTCTGCCCTTCCTCGGCCCGGCCTATGAAGACGACAGCGGCAAGGTCGACATTCACCTGACACTGTCTACGACCACGTTGATTCTCTCCACACTGATCCTCATTGTTGTGGGTGTCATCAGCGGCTGGCTGCCGGCCATGCAAGCGGCGAAACTCGATCCCGTAGAAGCGCTGCGTTACGAATAACCTTGCAAGCTGAACCATGGCTTGTGTCAGCTGTCATTGTGCACGTTTGTTTTGTACCTCAAACTTCCACGTATTCACGGAGGGAGAGGGGTCGTGCACAGGATTTTGCGGATCGTGCTGGCGATGGCCAGCATGACGGTTGGCTATTTCGGAATCTACCGGCCGGTGCAATTGCGCTGGGGAGCAACCGACGAAGAAGTGCGCCGGGCAATGCCGGGCGATGAATTCCAGGCGCACCCTGTCTTTCCCGCGACAAGAGCGATCACGGTCTATGCACCGGCGGAGCGAATCTGGCCCTGGCTGGTGCAGATGGGTTACAGGCGAGCCGGTTGGTATGGATACGATTGGGTGGATAACGACGGCATTGCCAGCAGCGACAAAATCCTGCCGAAGTGGCAATCGCTGAAGCCGGGCGACACCCTGCCCATCTGGCGGGGAATCGATTTTCGAGTTGTGCAGGTTGAGCCGAGCCGGAGCCTGGTGATCACCAGCTTTGAAGGCCATGATTCGATGGCGCTGGGCCTTTACCCGAAGGGTCCGGGTGAGACACGCCTGATCTGGCGCATTCGCCTTGCGCCGTACCGGTGGGCATCCCCGATGATCGTTCCACAGTTGTTCGCAGATCTGGCGGACTTCATTTCCATCCGGCAATCGCTCGAAGGAATCAGACGACGCGCGGAAGGGGTGCCCACACGCACGCGTTATCTGTACGTGGAGCTGTTGCTGTGGATTGGGATGTTTCTCGGTTTTCTGGCGGCGCTTGTCGTTCTCATTGGGGGCCGCGCCCTAATCAAGCCACTGCTTGTGGCGATTTTGTTCGGTTTGGTCACGGTCGCTTGTGTCCTACTGAGACCGCCGCTCTTCGTGGACTTTGGTGGATTTGTTGCGATCCTACCAGCCCTTTCACCGCCCTTCCGCACTCGGGAAAAGGAGATGCCGCAATCCCCGCCGGCGGCTGTGTGATTTCAGGCTTACTGCAGACGAAACCTCGTGGAAAAGGGGCGCCGAAGTGCCTCTCCACATTACGGTGCGCGGGGAAGCGTTGGGTTCAAGTGAGCCGGCTGGTATAGTGGAACGACAGGAATCGCCGCCCTCGAACGATACGACTGAAGGAGGGTTTGGGAGAATGCAAAGGTTGAAAAGGCACCAGGTCGCATTGATGGGCCTGATGGCGATGGCGTTGTTGGTTGGCACGGTATTCGTGCAAGCGCATGCGATTCTGAAAGAGACACGGCCGGCCGCAAACAGCAAGGTGCCGGGGCCGGACGTGCCGATCATGCTGAAGTACAACGTACGGATCGACGCGAAGCTGTCCAAGCTGCAGCTGCTCCATCCCGATAATTCCACAACAGATCTGAAGATCGAAGAACAGACTTCTGCTGACACGCTGAACTCGAAAGCCACCGGGCTGAAGCCGGGTGCCTACCGCATCCGCTGGCAGGTGCTGGCACCGGACGGCCACATCACGCGGGGCGAGGTACCGTTCACGGTGATAGGTTCCTGAGCACGCAACATGGTTCAATTGCTGGGCATCTTTGGATTTCTGGTGGTGTTGCTGCGGGCAGCGATCCTGTGCTGGCAGACCGTAGCGATTGGCGGGGTTTTCTTTCTGGCCGTGGTGGCACGAAGGGCAGAGTTGCGCAGCGAAGAGTTGCTGCGCGCTTGTTGGAAGCTGATCCGCGGGAGCGCGCTGGCGCTGGTCCTGGCGCAGTTCCTTTTCGTACTCACCAACTCGCTGGTGCTGACTTACTCGACCGGCATTCCTCTGAAGGAAGTGTGGGGCGCGAACTTCGTATGGGCGGGAATCCTGGCCATCGCAGCGGGATTGGCGATGGCGTTGTGGCCGGCGGCACTGCGCAAGAGCGCAAACGCGGTGATTTTCTTGCCGGCGGGAGCGATGTTGGCCGCTTCGGTGATGACGAGCCATTCCGCATCGCGGATGGAGGATCGCGCGATGCTGGTGACGCTCACTGCCCTGCACTATCTGGCAACGGGGACATGGATTGGCGGGTTGCCATACTTGCTGCTGGCGGCGAAGCGATCTGCTCTCGAAGCCAGGATCCGCATTTCACGAAATTTCTCCCGGCTGGCGCTGACCAGCGTGGCGGTGTTGTTCTTCGCCGGTGTGGGAATGAGCTTCAAGTATGTCGGCTCCTGGGGCGCAATGTATGGCACGGCGTACGGTGTCATGCTTGGCGCGAAAATCTCCTTGTTTGTTGTGCTGTTGTTTTTGGGTGCCGCCAATTTCTTCATCGTGAAAAAACTGGAACCAGATTCCTCCACAAGCGCTGTCAGCCTGTTCCGATTTGGGGAAGTAGAGATCGGCATCGGATTGACGGTGATTCTGGCTGCGGCATCGATGACGTCGCAGCCCCCGGGCGTCGACCTGACGCAGGACCGCGTCTCTCTGCAGGAAATCGCCGAGCGGTATGGGCCGCGCATGCCGAGATTTTCGAGTCCGGACCTGAAAGAGATCTCCGAATCGACAAAGGAGACTATGAAAAAAGCGGCGGCGAAGGGAAAAACTCTTCCCGCCGCGTTCGTTCCGGGCCAATCCGGCTCCGGCACGAACTCTCCAGCGGACATCGCGTGGTCCGAGTACAACCACAATTGCGCCGGGTTCGTCGTGTTCCTGATGGGCGTGCTGGCGCTGCTGTCGCGTAGCCGGTACTTTTCCTGGGCGAAAATCTGGCCGCTGGCCTTTTTGTTGCTGGCGGTCTTCTTGTTCTTCCGCGCCGACCCGGAAAACTGGCCGATGGGACCGAATGGATTCTGGGAGAGTTTCGCAGAGGCGGACGTGTTGCAGCATCGCGCGGCCGTTGTGCTGATCATCCTCTTTGCGATCTTTCAGTATCGCGTCGAGACGCGGCGGGTGAAGTCGATGGCAGCGGCGCTGGTATTCCCGGCGGTGTGCGCGCTCGGCGGAGTGGTTTTGCTGACACACACGCACGCGCTCTCCAATGTGAAAGAGGAGTTGCTGGCCGAGTTGAGCCACACGCCGTTAGCGGTACTGGGGGTTGTTGCAGGATGGTCCCGCTGGCTGGAATTGCGCCTACCCGAAGAGAATCGGGTGCGGAAATACCTGGCGTGGGTATGGCCGGTTTGTTTCATTTTGGTGGGGTTGTTGTTGATGGATTATCACGAGAGCTGAGTAGGGCGGATATCGGAAATCAGTCAAGAGGGGAAATGGGGAGAGCGGCGTTGATCGTGGTGGATGTGCAGAGAGATTTCTGCGAAGGGGGAGCGCTGGCCGCTGCGGACACGGTCTCGCTGCTGGAGCCTCTGCGGAAATCGATCGAGACGGCGCGGCGGGTTGGGGCAATGATCGTGTTCACGCGCGATTGGCATCCGGCAAACCATAGCTCCTTCCAGACGGTGGCCGGGCCGTGGCCGGTGCACTGCGTGGCAAACAGCGCCAGTGCAGAATTGATGCCGCCGCTTCGCGCGGGCGCTGACGACCTCATGATCCACAAGGGTGTGCGCGTGGACGGTGCGGGCTACTCGGGGTTTGAGGACACGGGATTGGCTGAACAGTTGAAAGCGTTTGGCGTAACACGCCTGGCGGTGAGCGGCATTGCCACGGAGTATTGCGTGCGGGCCACGGCAATGGATGGGCTGAAAGCAGGATTCGCGACTGTGGTGCTGACGGACCTGATTCGAGCCGTGCAGCCGGGCGAATCAGCAAAAGTGCTCGCGGAACTGGAAAAAGCGGGAGTCCATGCGTCGACAGCTGCGGAGTGGCTGCGCAGTTTGTAGAGTGAGTACCCGCCTCAGAAGGTGGCCGCCACACGGCCTTGCTGAATTCGAATCAGGTCTGCCCCAGGATGGCGTCAAAATATGCGGTCATTTCGGGAGAGTTCCAATCCTGCGGCCCGATGATCTTGCGCAGGATTTTTCCCTTTCGGTCGATGATGTAGGTTTCCGGCCACATGGATGTGCCGTAATCCGTCGCGATTTGCTTCGAGGGGTCACGGTACGTCAGGAAACTGACGTGCTGATCGCGGATGAATTTGTCGTAAGCGCTTTCGTCTTCGTCTATGCTGACGCCGAGAACCACGCCGTTGCGGGAAGAGATGCGCTGTTGCAGGGAATTCAGGCCGGGAGTCTCTTCCACGCAGGGACCGCACCAACTGGCCCAGAAATTCAATACCACGACCTTGCCGTGGAGGTCAGAGAGCTTCGTCTGCTTGCCATTCAATGTAAGGCTGAAATCCTGTGCCGTTTTTCCGGCGAGGGACGATTCACCTTGGCGATAATGGGGGAACGTGAAGAAGTAGATGATCGCGAAGGCGCCCAGCATGCTGCCCCATGCCATGATTTTCCGGAAGACCGTGTTCATATATCGCTATAATAACGCAGAGCCGCCACACCGAGAAATCAGACCGAACCCGCGCGAATTATGACGGATTTCGACAACAAGCAAGCCCGTGTCTCCGCGATCGTTCCGGCAAGGAATGAAGAGACTGTGATTTCCGCGTGCGTGGAATCGCTGGCGAGCCAAGCGGA
>Ga0335077_10007230_pt1 | contig 13741 bp, 10 predicted proteins | sample Lox_Sample_31_FD_207151 | JGI IMG/M metagenome (GOLD analysis project Ga0335077, IMG submission 207151) | Soil microbial communities from Loxahatchee National Wildlife Refuge, Florida, United States - Lox_Sample_3.1 | ecosystem: Environmental > Terrestrial > Soil > Wetlands | place: USA...
AGCTCGCGACCGGTGAGTCCACCGGCATCCTTACTGGCCACCTGCGGCGAATCCGCAGTCTCGCGTTCACCGCGGGCGGTCAGCTGGTGTCCGGCGCCGAAGACGGCCAGGTCTGCCTCTGGGACACCAGGCGTGGCAGCCTTATCCGCGCGATGCGCACGCCGGGCTGCCCGGTTTGGGCGGTTGCCATTGGAGCAGGAGACACGCTCGTCGCGGCTGCTGGCGAGGATGAGTTCGTCCGGTTGTATGAGCTGGCCAACGGTGAGGTGCTCGCCGAGAAGGCGGCGCACCGGGACTGGATCCGCGCCCTAGCGTTCGCCGATGACATGCTCATCACCGGGTCGGGTGACCAGTCTGTGCGGGTGTGGCGGGTCTGCGGGCCTGAGCTCATTCTGGCCGAGGCGATTGACACCGGGGCACGGGTCCGCGCGGTCGCCGTGTCGCCCGACGCCAGGCTGATCATTGCTGCTGGCGAAGACGCGACGCTGCGCGCCTATACCGGCGACGGCATGGCGGGGGAGCAGCCGCTTCCGGCTGGCATTGACTGGATCCGGGCCGTCACCCTGCTGCAGGACCGCTCGGTTATCGCCGGCTGCGAGGATGGCAGCGTCCGCATATGGGACGGCCGTGGCCTCACCGTACTCGGGCACGGGTCGCACACCACCTGGTCGACCGCCTCCGCCGGGGCGCATGCCCTGCTTGGCAGCGCCGATGGAACCGTCGAGTTGCGCGACATGGCTAGTTCCGAGCCAACCCGGAGTCTCCAGGCCGGGGAAGGCCGGGTGTGGTCGCTGGCCGCCGCGGGCTCCGGCCTCGTGGCTGCGGCCTGCGGTGACGGAAGCGTCCGCGTCTGGTCGCTGACGCGCCCCTGCACGCTTCGCCTGAACGAGGAAGAACGGCGAACCTGGTCGGTCGCGCTGAATCAGGCCGGTACCCGGCTGGCCGCCTCCAGCACGGGCGGCATCATCCGGGTGTGGGACCTCCCCTCCGGCGAGAAGCAGTGGGAATGCCAGGCTCATGAGGGCAGGGTCCGGTCCATGGCCTTCGATGCCAGCGGCAGCCTGCTGCTGACAGGCGGCGGGGACGGCAGGGCTCGGCTCTGGCGGTTCCCGGGCGGGGAGCTGGTCGCCGAGTTCGCTCACGTCCCGAGCTGGATCCGCGCCGTCGCCCTCGACGCCTCCGCCACCAGGGTCGCGCTCGGCTGCGGACCCGGTGACATATACGTGCATGACATCCACGGCGGCCAAGGCCTTGCCGAGCTGCACGGCCATAACGGGCGGGTGCTCCTGGTCGGCTTCACCGCAGATCCCGACGTAATCGTCTCGGCCGCGGCCGACGGCACCATCCGGTCATGGTCGCTGGCAGGGCAAAAGCAGCTCGCGCAGATCCGCATTGACGCCTCGCTCCAGGCCGCGGCACTGGATGCCGAGGGCGGGATCGTCCTCGCGGCGAGCGCCGGCGGAACGATGGCCATCCAGATCCCCACCGTTATCGGCACGGAGTAGCCGCATGCACACACGCCAGGAAGACAGCCGGCCTGCATTGCCGCAGGAACTGCTCAACAACGATCCCGGGGGATTCGCCTGGGGAGTGTGGCACGACCGGACGCCCAAGCTGGTCACCCAGATCCGCGACGCTCACCCCTACGGGCCGACGCAGCGCCGGGCGCTGGAAGGGTTGCTCGAGGAGATTGCGTCCGGCGTGATGGAACCGCTTGGCTCGCATGCTCACGACCACAAGACCTGGGCCGCATGGGGTGCGGGTTACTTCGGCAGACGTTGGCTCGATGCGCCGTTCCTGTGGTCGGAGTCGTATTTCTACCGGCGGCTATTGGATGCGGTCAGCTTCTTCGAACCCGGCCCGTGGCGCTGTTTCGACCCGTTCGAGTACCTGAAGACCGCGGAGCTTCGCGACCCCGCGCTGGAGCCCGACCTGGCGGCGCTCGATGACCTCCAGCACCTCGACGCCCGCAGCCTGCAACGGGCCATAATGCTGGCGTCGCTGTGGGGAAACCGCGCCGACCTGGGCTTCCGGATGGGCACGTCGGCTCCGGGCGATCCCGCGTCGGCTGCAGTGATCATCGACCAGAGCGCCGAGATCTGGGCAGCTCTCGGCCTCGGTACCACCGCCGTCGTGGTCGCCGATAACGCGGGTAGGGAACTGCTCGCTGACCTCGTTCTCATCGACTACCTGCTCGCCCACAGGCACGCAGCCTCGGTCAGCCTGCACGTCAAGCCCTATCCCTACTACGTATCCGACGCGACGACGGCCGACGTGGTTGCCTGCATGCGGCGGCTTGCCGCCACCCCGGGCAGCGCGGCGGAGATCGCCCACCGGGTGCATGCCGCCATGACCGAGGGCAGAGTCAGCCTCTATACCCATGAGTTCTACTGCGCGCCCTGGCCGTTCGATCGCATGCCCGCCGACCTCGCCGCCCAGTTCGATCGTGCGTCGCTGACCATCCTCAAGGGCGATCTGAACTACCGCCGGCTGATCGGCGACCGCGACTGGCCGCCCACCACCCCGTTCGCGGCACTGACGTCATACTTCCCTGGCACGGTGGCCGCGCTTCGCACTCTCAAGTCCGACGTCATCGCCGGCCTGGACCCGGCAACGGTTGCCGAATTCGACGCCTCCGGGCAGTCCTGGCGCACAGACGGTACCCACGGGCTCATCCAGGTAAGCCACTCGTAAACCGTCCCTGGCCACAGGATGGCCGCGCGTGGCATCGTTGCCCCCATGCTCGAGCACCACAGGGATTCCCGGGAGCGGAGCGGCGACAGGACGCGGCGGCGCTCGCGGCGCGTCTCCCTGGCTCCGAGCGCTCCGGCATATACTGTTAACGTCGATCCGAACATTCGTTCGAGTAGGAGCGACAATGGGGCAGGTTGAGCTCCTCGCGATGTGCCGAGTACGGGGGGTGTCGTGGCACTTCCTGGCACGAGAGGCCCAGCGAACCGACGGCATGGAGCGCCTGGGTGCCGGTTCCTCGATCGAGCAGAGCGACGAATCGGCGCGGACCCTTGAGCTGCTGACGAGCGCGCGCGACGAGCTCACCGACCACCGGCGGGCCGTGGAGGAGATGCTCGAAGCGGCCGAGACCGAGGGCGTCCGACTCACGACCGTCCTAGACGATGACTACCCGGTGAACCTCCGTACGATTTACAACCTGCCACCGTTCCTCTTCTACCGAGGGAGCCTTCGGCCCGAGGACGCGTTCTCCGTCGCCGTCGTCGGGACACGGCAGGCGAGCCCGGAGGGCGTCAGCCGTGCCGAGCGCATGGCGCGACTCCTCGTCGAGGCCGATGTCACCGTGCTGTCGGGCCTCGCGCGTGGCATCGACACTGTGGCGCACCGAGCCTGCCTCGAGGCAGGCGGTCGAACCATCGCGGTGCTCGGCTCCGGCATCCGCCGGGTGTATCCAGCGGAGAACGCGGAACTCGCCGAGCGGATCGCGGCAAGCGGAGCAGTGGTCTCGCAGTTCTGGCCAGATGCTGCCCCAACGTCGTACACCTTCCCGCGGCGGAACGTCGTGACCTCGGGCATGAGTCAGGGAACCGTGGTCATCGAGGCTTCGGCGACCTCCGGGGCCAAGATGCAGGCGCGCCTCGCCATCGAGCATGGCAAGCAGGTGTTCCTGCTGCGCAGCCTCGTCACGGAGCGGGAGTGGGCGCGCCGTTACCTGGAGCGACCCCGTGTCCACGAGGTATCCGACGTCGCCGACATCCTTCGGCTCCTCCGATCCCCCGAGGAGCAGCGCGAGCGCGCGACGCAGCGCGTGGAGCTCCCCCTCGCCCTGTTCTGACGTGGACGAGCGTCTCAAGCAGGTGCCGGGATTTGGCCGGTGCGCGAGATGTCTGTACAACACGTCGGGGCCGGCGGAGCTGTGCTACGCGTGCGCTCGGCGCACGATGGAACCGCTCGCGGACGAGCGCTGCGTGGTTTGCGACCTCCCCCATGCCTCCGGCGAGACCCGATGTGGCAACCCGCTGTGCAACCGGACCCGCCGCTCCTTCAGCTGGAACTATGCCATCGCCATGCGCTCGGGAGAGCTGCAGGAAGCCATCAATCGCTACAAGTACCAGGAGCGCCACGGCTGGGCGCTCGTCTTCGGACGTGTCCTGATCGGCTTCCTGGAGGAGCATGCCGCCGTCTTTCGCCGCTTCGACGCCATCACAGCGAGTCCCACGTACGTCGGCCCGGATGGACGCCGGTTCGATCACACGCGCACGGTGCTGGAGAAGGCTGCGGCCGAGGAGTGGCCGGGGGAGGCGTGGCCCTTCGACATCACCGGTGAGCCGCTGATCGTCAAGACCGCCGCGACGCCGCCGATGGTGGGGCATACCTATAGGGGGCGGCGAGAGATCGCCGAGGGGCCGCTGCGTGATGCACTCCGCGTGACGCGGCCCCGGCAGATCCGGGGGCGCCACATCCTCGTCTACGACGACGTCTTCACCGATGGCCTGACCCTGAACGAGGTGGCGAGGGCCCTGCGGCGGGCCGGTGCGGCAGAGGTGTGCGGCGTGTCGCTCTCCCGGCAGCCCTACCGAGGCGAGCGGGCGATGCCAGGTGGTTCGTCGGTGTAGATGGGCCGGATCGCCGCCCCGCCTGCGGGCATGGATACTGAGCCCCACGCCTAGCGCGAAGGGGGCCAGCTCCTCCGACTTGTCAAGAACGTGAGAATGCGACTATTGGGAAGTAAGCGCCGCTACTACGCTCTGGCCAGGCCCCGCAGCCACTGGCCACAGCGGAGGTGCGATGAACAAGTCTGAAGGCCCGGTCAGACATGCCCTCGGGCCCTCCTGCCAAGGCGGATGGGCCGCTCCAGTCGAAGCACTGCTGCTGGTCCTTGTCGGCGCGACCATCTCTAGTCGCCTCGTCCGAAGCCATCTCGCGCCGCCAGCGACGGCCGAGCCCAAGGCAGAGCCCGATCCGCAAAGACCGGCTCGGTACGCTGAGGAGGGCCCATTCCGGCTCTTGCAGGAACGGGTGATAAGCCAGCTCGGCTTCGTCAACAACCTGCTCATTACGCTGGCCGTCGCCGTGCTGGCGTTCGCCGCCAACGCTCTGGCCGACCACGCGGAGCTCCGCGCGCTCGTTTGGCGGCGCTGGCTTCTTACGAGCGGGCTCGTCGTCTTGGCGGTCTCCGTGCTGATCGGGATCATGGTCGCCCACAACCGCCTGTCGGCCCTGCGGATCAGCGCCCGCACCGCCCGGCTGCGCCAGCTTCGTGATCGCTGGCGCGACGAGGGTCGCGGGCTTGAGTTCGACCGGCTCCGACGGCAGGCAGAGTTTTTCGGCCGCTGGGGCAGCCTCCCCGACGACGCCGTGAGCGAGCAAGTCAGGAAAGTCAGGACGGCGGCAAGCGCGCTAGCTCAGGCTCTCCCCGACTCCCTGCGCAAGGCATCACGAGAAACGAGGCGTGGACCGGTTGGCAAGGCGGCGTGGCAAACGGCCACCGATTTGGTCGAGGCCCTGCGCGGCTGGTCCGATAGGGCCGATGAGCGGACTTGGCGGTGGCTCCGATGGCAGACCGGAGTCTTCTCGCTCGGTGCCTTCCTGCTGCTCATCGTCGCCATGACAACCCCTTCATGACGGCGTGCGGCAGGCCTGGTGCGGTCGGCACGGTCGAGGGCACGGCCTGCCACTGGTCGGCGACGGCAAGGTGATCGATCCGCCGCAGTACGGAAGGGCGTCGGCCCATGTAGGGATGGTCCTTCGTCCTATTGGCCGCGTTGGCGGTCGCCGCCTGGATGTGGGCTGGCTGGAGGCACAGCCGGGCGGACCGCAGCGGCTAAACGCGCCGCGGCGGCCGAGCTGCGCCGCATCCTGAAGATCCCAGACCCAGCGGTTACCGAGGGCCGCAGCATCCTCGTCTTCGATGACGTCTGCACCACCGGGAGCCAGCTCGACGGGGTCGCAGGCTGCCTGCTCGAAGAGGGCCACGCGAACAAGGTGCGCGGGCTCGTACTTGCGCGAGCGCCCTGGCGACCCAGACAGTGACAACCGTGGATCGAGCCCTTGGACCGCCGGAACCCGCATCGGGCACCGGCTCCGGATCATCCGGGCGCCTGGCCGCCCCCCTGGTTGCGGCCGGCTGGACCAGCCGCTGACCGCGGCCAGGTTCGACACCGTCACCGCGGCGCCCTGGCCACGCGAGCGCGGCCGGGCTGGCTGCGGCCTGCGGAGATGGACACGCTGGAGATCCTTACCCGGCTACGGGCCTCAGCTGGCGGCCAGGCCGCGCTCGACGCTATGCGGATCACCACCGGGCAATCACCGGGTTACCTATAGGTACTGGACCGCGGGCACACCCTAGGTTAGCGTCCCGGGGTATGACCGTATTCGGCCCGGAAGTCGGGATGAGTACGACCGCAGGTGCTCCCGCCGATGGCGCCAAGGTGGTGGTTGGGTACGGCCGCGAGCCGAGCCTGGCCCTCCGCGACCTGCGCAAGATCGCGTCGATCGAGGCCGGCAGCGCTCACGCCGACGGTAACCGTTGGGACGTCACAGGCATCACGCTCGTGCCAGGTCCCGTGCCCGACCACACCGGTGAGCGAGGAGCGACGACCGGCGGCTGGGTGGCCTACGGGACGCTGACCCGTCGTGCAGCTGGCGAGCAGGAGCAGGACGCCCCAGTGGGCGATCTCGGCGACCAGGCACGACCGGGTGGTCTCGATGCAGGGAACCGACGCCGGGCCAGCTAGCCCGGGCGTCGGCCAGCAACCCGCGCATTCTCCGCCGTCTCGCCCGCGAACTCGACCGGCACACCCCTATCCGTGCTCCTGATCGCATTCATGTCCACGCGCCGAAGGGTAGCCAGCACGGCGGGTGCAGGCTAAGCGATTAATGGCGCACGAGGCTACGCGCCGGCCATGCCGACAATCATGACCAGCCTCGCCCTCCTGGCCTACGGAAACCGGGCAGCCGCCTCGGCCTTCAACAGCACGTTCTACGCCACCGCGACCACACTCATCCGGGTCCGCACCCGATGCCAACAGTCACCTGCGATTAGGTGCAGCAGTCCCGTGGTCGGCAAGGGTCTTTCGGACCAGACTCCACGTCTAGCTGAAAAATGGCATGGGCAGAGGGGGAGCCATCGGCTGCCGATTTATCTCGACTTAGGTAAGATAAGCGTCATGGCAGGTCCGGTCCGCGTCACGGGTCCCCTTCTCGACGTCCTTGAGGTGTTCCTGCGGGCGTCCGGGGCCGATGACGGCGAACTTCACGGCTGGGCGATCATGAAGGCCACGAAGCGAACCGGGCCGACCGTCTACGGCGTCCTTGACCGGCTCGAGGACATGGGCTGGATCACCGGCCGGTGGGAACGCGAGCACCCCGAGCCCGGAAAGCCCCGCCGGCGCCTCTACCACCTCACGCCGACCGGAGTCATCGATGCGCGGCAGATACTGGCGGAGCGCCGTCCGCAAGGACACCAGCGTCCGGTACACCAGGTCCCCGGCCCCGCGCGGCCCAGTTGGCTGCACCGCCAGCGCGTTGGCGGTGCCACGTGATCGCGATATTGATCACCCTCGTCACCGGCCTGCTCGTCAACGAACTCTGCGATGTGGCCCCGTGGTGCGCGTGCAAGCTGGCGCGCTGGTCAGCGTTCCGCCGGTACGCCGATGATCCGATTCGCGCTGCAACCCGGGCCGAGGAACTGGCCCGCGTTATCGGCGACCGGCCTGGCAACCTGTTCAAGCTGATCACGGCTCTCGGTTTTGCCGCAAGCGCGGCTATGACAGCCACCCGCCGCGGCCTCTCCCCAAAGGCCGACGATGACAGGACGGCAGCGAACCACAGAACGGTGCCGAGCGAAGTCCTCATTCCGCAAGTCGTCATTCCGGCCCCGGGCCCCAGATTCCTCGCCGTGCTAGACGACATAGACGAATTCGGGATGGACGACCCCTGCGGCGACTTTTTTAAGGGCCTGGTGGCAGTTCGCTGGATGGAGATGAGGGCCGCGACGATGCCAGATGAGGGATCGTGCACCGGCCAGGCGGCATCGTCGGCACCGGTGCAGACTGCACGGGATCAAACGGACGCTTAGCTAAGCCGGGAACGGCACATACAGGAAGGGCTGCGATAGGCCTGCTGTCACTGCCCGGAGCGCCCGAATTGCCGTTATGGGGCGGTCTACCCAGATGCCTTCGCTGGACTAAGGCGAGCGGCGCAGAGTTCGTGCCGTGGGGCCGAAATGCCTACCTCTTCCGCTGAGGATGACGCTGTGCCCGCTCCCGGAGCCGGCGTCCTCGGCCGCGCTTGACGCCCAGGCGTATCGGGAGCTCCGCGAAGACGGACATCCGGTGTTAGTCCTTGCTGGCCGTGACCTTACAGACATCCTCAAGGCCAGCGGGCTGGACGACGTAGGGTAGGTCCGGCGCCATCTGCACGAGAGTTATCCCCCAAAGTGATCGAGGTGCACTCGGGCGCGACGCGTCGTCCCGTAACGACCGAGCCTTACGACAAACGGTTTTGATGGTCTTCCTCTTGGCTGGGCCGATAGACAACACTAAGGCAGGTCAGCGAAGTTTCACGTATCCCAGTGTGCGCCTTACGAACAAATCTGTCGCATCTGCGACATCCGTGGGTGGGCTCCTCACTACGATTGGTGCATGACCGGTGGGAAGAGCGACGTCAGCAATAGCGTCGTGCCTCGACCGGCGGGGTCCCTGGCGCCAGTTCACTGCGATGCGGGAATTCGGCGTGGGGCCTTGGCCCGGGACGGGCGCATGTCCGCCGATCCTGTGCTGCCGCAGTCTTGTTGCGAGGTGTGCGAGACCGATGCCGCTTTCCTGCGGACGACCCGCCCCGCCTACGAAGCGATCAAGCCGGCGATCCGCGTTGTCGATCTCTTCTGCGGATGCGGTGGACTTACCCTGGGCATCGCCGAGGCGGCGCGCCGGTGCCGTCTTGGAACGACGGTCGTCCTGGCAGTGGATGCGGACGAGGATGCAGTCGCCGTGTTCCGCCGGAACTTCCGCGGAGCCGACGTCCGGCAGCAGGCTGTCGAGGAGCTTTTCGATGGGCAGCTGGGTACACGCCGGACCACCGCGGAAGGCACGACGGCACGGACCGTCGGTGCGGTCGACGTGCTGGTCGGCGGGCCGCCGTGCCAAGGCCACTCTGATCTCAACAACCACACGCGACGTGACGACATCCGTAACGACCTGTATCTCCGGATGGCAAGAGCGGCCCAGGTCCTCCGTCCGTCCGTCGTGCTCATCGAGAATGTTCCCGCGGTCCAACACGATGTCGAGGACGTCGTCGGCGTGGCCGCTGAGGCTCTGGAGCGCGCCGGGTACCGGGTCGCTGACGCCATCCTCGACACCCAAGCCCTCGGAGCTCCTCAGCGTCGGCGCCGTCACGTGCTGCTGGCTGCCAGCAAAGAAATAGCCGCCGATCCAGAGCGTGTCTTCGACGGACTTCAGACGTGTTGCCCTGAGGGATGCAGTCGCTCTGTCCGCTGGGCCATCGACGACCTCCTCGATGTGGAACCGGCCGCCCTTCTCGATACGCCCAGCAAGGTGACCGGCGAAAACGTGCGCAGGATCGCGTACCTCTTCGACGAGGACGAGTACGATCTCCCGAATCGCCTTCGGCCAGCCTGTCATCAGTCCGATCACAGCTATCGCTCGATGTACGGGCGTCTCCGCTGGGACGAGCCAGCGCAGACGGTGACCACCGGTTTCGGCTCCATGGGCCAGGGGCGGTACGTCCATCCGGCACGCAGACGGACGCTGACGCCGCACGAGGCTGCACGCCTGCAAATGCTGCCCGACTTCTGCGACTTCGGCGGGGTACGGAGTAGGACGGCTCTCGCCACGATGATCGGCAACGCCGTACCGCCGGTCTTGTCGATGGCCATCGGCGAGGCGCTCATACCCGCGCTGCGCACGGCGTCGGCAGCAGCCCCCGGCCTGATCACGCGAGCTCAGCTGTCCTCTCCCACTCCCGCAGCCTCCTCCGCTGAAGTACGTCGGAGAATGCAGGCCACTCGCCAGCGAGGGACGAAGCCAGAGCGTGCCTTCAAGCTGGCGTTCGACAGCCGGGGCTGGTCGTACCTCGAGGACACGGCCCCTATCGCCAGCCTGCGCAGCAGGCCCGATTTCCTCTTCCCCCATCCCAGGGTCGCCGTGTATGTCGACGGCTGCTTCTGGCATAGCTGTCCCCAACACGGGACCATGCCCAAGACCAACCAGGCGTGGTGGACGGACAAGCTGGAGGCCAACCGTAGGCGAGACGAGGAGGCAAATCGCCGACTCCATGAAGCAGGCTGGACCGTGATCCGCTTCTGGGCTCACGACGATCCCGAGCGGGCTGCCCGCCAGTTGGCGCGCGTCCTGGCCGCCGAGGACCCTCCACTGACCGGCGCAGCCACGTGATCGACGAACCGGCCTCGCCGTGGGAGGAGCTCCGGCGTCAGGAAAGCGCCGAGAGTCTCGTAGCGATCGCACGAGCCGGCCGGCTGGTGCTCCAGCAGGCATCGGGGCCGCTGCGCGTGGCGATCTCGGACGTCGACGAGTGCGTCCTCAGCTTCGTCGAACTGGCCTTCAGGAAGCGACGCGACATCGCATTCCTCTACCCCGCGCCGGCGGGCAGCGTGGCCGTCCTTCTCGCGGCGGAGCTACTGCTCCAGCGCTTCGTCAGCGGAGCGTGGTCACAGGAGGGTCCGTCGGTCGGCTTGCTCACGGCAGATACCGTCGGCGCGGCGCGGATGTGGGACGAGCTGCGCATCGCCACGGTGGGCGAACGCACCCGACTCAGCGAAGTCTTTCCAGCGTTAAGGTGCGGTCCGGAAGGAGACAGCCCAGTGGGCCGTCGGCGTGTCCGCGGCGTGCTGATCGGCAGGCGCTTCGACGACTGGAACGTCGACATGGTCGTCGCCGATCACCTGGCCGGACCCATCGACGGTAACCCATCCGTGCCGACCGTGCGTATCTTCGCAGATCCTCTCGACCCAGCCCTGGACCAGCTGGCTGAGCGAGGGGGACTGGTCTGGGGCAGCTGGCCAGAGTTGCGCGCACCACGTCCTGCGGGGGCCGGGTCTTCGGGCCGTGCGGCCTTTTCCCTCACTGCAGAGCGGCTTGAGGCGCTCGTGGCAGGCGTGCACACCACACTGCATGTCGCGAGCGCCCCTGCCGTGGAGAATGGCCTCCTGCGGCTTCGCGACGATCTTCGGACGCTGAGCGCGTGCGCGGGCGCTGATGCGCCCCGCCTGGTCGTGCACGGTCTGCGGGTCGCCTGGCACCACGTCACCACGTTGTCGACGCTTCCCTGCCGTCCGTCGTCGTTTGACAAGTTCGCCGGGCTGCCTCCCGTGGCGGCACGCCGCACCGGTTCGTTCGAGCCTGAGATCACGGCATGGGCTCGAACCCTTCCCGAGGACCTCGCGGATATCGCTGGCGTCATCGCCAGCGATATCGGCGATCTGCGGGCGGCGCTGGAGGACCACCCTCCCTTCGCTGATGAGCTGCGAACTGCCGTCGGCGCGGACATCGACACGGTCATCGTCGTCCGCACGCACACGGCCGCACGGGGATTCCTCGCCGAGGTCGGGGCAGACCCGAACTCGGGCCGCGTCGGCCGGTGCACCGTTCGTGCGGTCCGCCGGCTCTACCTGGAAGGCACCTGCAACCGGGCGATCGTGGTGGGGATGCCGCCGCGGTGGGACTGGCATCGTCTCGATTCAGGCCTCTCACGTGACCTCCACATCCTCGTCGCAAGCCCGCTAGATGCGCAGATCGGAAAGGCGGTGATCCTCGCCTTGGCTCGCGCGCGTCGCCGGTGGGCAGGCGAAGCGGCTGCCAGCCAGGTCTGGCAGGAGTTGACCGGCCATGAGTTCCACCTCCCCGCTCAGCCGAAGGGCGACCCGGAGGTCACCATCATCGGGACGCGAGACCTGCCGTTGAAGGAGGACCCGTTCGCGGAACTCGATGGCATCGGCGTCGGCAGTCCCCTCGTCGTCGGCGACGAGGGTGTCGAAGACGCGGTGGCCGAGGAGGCCCCGGATGGCACCTGGGTCACGGAGGTCGAGAGCGTCGAAGTCTCGACCGACTCCGGCGTCATCATGCTCGCCGTCGACAAGCTCGTCGACATCCGGTTGGACGATGAGATCCTCGAACGCCGCGCATGCGACCTCGAGCCCGGGATGTATCTGCTGATCGGCCGCCGCGAAGGCCGCGTAGGGCTGCTGGATGCTGTCGGAGAGCGCCTGGCGGGCCGGAGGCCCGACCTGGTTGTCGCGAACTTGCTGATCAATGATCTCCAGGCGTCCGTGCGCCTGGCGTTCATCGAGGCCGGCATCACCCGCGCCGAGCTGTACCGCAAGCTGGTCCGGCTCGGTTTCGACAAGACGTACTACGCGGCACGGGGCTACGTCGATGACTCCGGACCGTTGGCACCCCGAGATCTGCCCGACCTCCGCCGCCTCAGCGACGCCCTCGAACTGGGATACACAGACCGCCAGATTGGTGAGATCTTCGCGGGCGTACGGCGTCGGCGGACGTTCCGGCGCGCCGCCGGCAGAGCGCTCGCTGCCGCCGCAAGGGGAGCGGCCTCCGCGGACATCACCCGGGTAGACCCTGCCACCGGCCTGTCGGTAGCTGACCTCCGGGATGCCGTCACCGAGACCCGGGTCCTCAGGGTGAAGCCCTGCGGCCACCCCGTCCCGGTGAGCAATCTCGGTCGGCTGGAGCCCCGCGGTGAAGCGAGGAAGGGAGCGGCATGAGGGCGCAAGAAATCCGCGATGCCGACGCTGCGGCGTTCGTCCGATGGCTACAGGAGGAGGTCGTCGCCGAGGCCCGCGGCGATCGGTGCCAGGCGCTGCCGGTCGCGCCGCGAGGACGTTGGTGGCTGGGACGCATCGCCCCCGAGGTGAAGATCCGCAACAGCCGGCTGGGCGAGCGGGCCGAGCGCCTGGAGCCATGTGAGGTCGGTCTGCGCATCAGGCCGACGGCGCTCGACGGGCGCGCGATCCACTGCATTGCACGGATGGCGGCGTGGCGAGAACTCCCTCCCTCAGACGACCCCGACGCGGTCAAATGGGAGAAGACACAGCGCGCCGAGATCGAGGTCGACGTCACCGCGCCACGGCTGACAGGGGACGTCAACGTCGGCGGCAAGGACGCGATCGCCAGAGCACTGTCCGTCGTCGGCGCCAACGGCCTGTCCGCGGAGATCCACGTCGAAGCCGAGCTCGGCAAGAGCGGTCACCAGCTTGCCATCACAGTGGTAAACCAGTCGCCTGAAGAAGTGCCCGGCCTCGACACGAACCTGTACGAGGTCGAACTCGAGGCCCACGTCGGCGCGACGCTCCCCTTCCTCCTCGACGAGCTCAAGGACTCCTTCAGGTACGGCCGCACCGTCGCCGCCTACGGCCTTAACGGCGGTGTCCGGCAACTGGATCACGAGGTGTTCGTCACGTCGGACGTGGGTGAGCGCGACCGAAACCGGCCCGACTACTGGGACACGGCGCTGGCGGGCGGCGAGCCGGACCTGACGTTCACGGCACTCGCCGACGACCCGATCCCCTACCTGCGCGAGTTCGTCGAGCGCCTCTATACCTGGACCGCCTCAGCGTGGTCGGCTGCGGCACTCGCCCGGCAGGCCGAACAGGACGGAGGCTGGAGCGAGGCCCTCCAGGAGGTCGCAGCCTTGGAGTCGCGGAAGGCGAGCGCCGAGGCCGAGCGGGTCCGTAGCGGACTTGCCCTGCTGGAAGCCGACGCCAGGTTGCTCCGCG
>Ga0335077_10007231_pt1 | contig 13740 bp, 13 predicted proteins | sample Lox_Sample_31_FD_207151 | JGI IMG/M metagenome (GOLD analysis project Ga0335077, IMG submission 207151) | Soil microbial communities from Loxahatchee National Wildlife Refuge, Florida, United States - Lox_Sample_3.1 | ecosystem: Environmental > Terrestrial > Soil > Wetlands | place: USA...
TGGCGGACACGTTATTTCGCTCGCTCGGGCGCTGTCGTTCAACGGTCTCGCTAATGCGTTCCACATCGCCGCGATCAATGGCGGCCGCCACGTCGCTCCACTGTTTGCCGGCGCCACCGTGTTCGCCTGGTCGGAGGTACTCGCCAAAGCCGATCTGCCGAATCGCAGCGATGTCGGCGCGCTGAGGCTGCGCACCGTAGCGACCAGCGACAAACCGTGCAGCGATTTCCCGCTCAAGATCGGCGACGACTACGATCCGGCCGTGTTGCTCGACCTCGATTACTGGGTGCTGATGCCGCGCTGAACTTACACCGCCGGAACGGGATGATCGCCTCCGGTCTTCTCGTTCATCAGCGTGCGTTCCTCGGCGATGCGATCAACATGGGCTTTCGCGGCCGGATAGGCGATGAGGAAACGCCGAAAATCCGCGGCGCCAAGAACGAGCAGCTGGCAATAGCAGAGCGCAATCACGTCGGCGGCTCGAGGCCGGCCACTCAACAGCGCCAATTCGCCGAAGAAATCACCGCTGCCGAGCCGCACTTTCTCGTTCGACAATATAACTTCCACAGCGCCCGAGGAGATGAAGAAGACCTGCGTGCCGCGGTCGCCGCGGCCGATGATCTTCTCGTCGGGCAAGGCGAGCCGCGGCCGAAATAGTCGCGTCAGCGCCAGAATTTCCGCATCGCCAAGACCGCGAAACATGGGAAAGCGCTCGATCAGCTCGTCGGTTCGCAGCCCAAGATCGAGCGGGCGAAGGTCGCTGGCGTGGCGGCGCTCCGCTGCATGCTCCCGTTCCAGCGCGGCATAGAGCTCGCCGCCGAGCAGCCCTTCGTCGCGCAGCTGACGAAACAGCGACACTTCGATGTTGAGGCTGGTCTGCCGCAGCAAATGTCGCTCGAGCCCAGCGGCGTGTTCCGGATATTGCAGGCGCAGCGCATCGAGCGCACGAATGGTGGCGGCGATCCGCGCCGCGAGCACCTCATCGAGAAGCTGTGCGATCCTGTCGCCCAACAGCGGTTGAAGGCGACGCGCGTTGACCCGCACCAGCCCTTTCAGGGCGAAGCCGCAGACCAGCAGCGTTTCAAAGCGCATGGAGATTTCCTGCTGCAGCAGTCGTTCGATACCGAAGCGCCGGTGCAGAAGATGCGCGAAGCGGAATGTCGGCGAATAGGCGAGCAGCCGCGCCGCGCCCTGATTGTAGCCGGCAAGGCCATCCGCCTTCGTCGCGTCGAGGACGTGATCGGTGTGGCGCAGCAAGCGCTCGATCGCCGCGGTCGAGACGCTGTGCTGGGCGTGGTGGCCGAGAACAATCCGGCGTTCGCGATTGGTGAGCGCGACGAGGCCGACAACGGTGCGATCGTGATCAGAAATCTCGTGCTCGAATTCGGAGCCTTCCGCCTTGCGGCGCTGATCGAGTTCGGCTGCGAATGTCTCGGTCACGGCCGGCGCCAGCGCGAACTCCTTTGCGGTTTCCTTGATGGCGTCGCTCACTTCGGCAAGCGCCAGTGCAGCGACCTTGCTACGCAGCACGCGATTGAGCGGCGATAGCCGATCCAGTTCAAGAAAGCGCATCACCGGTCGCAGCGTCAGCCCATTCACCAGCAGGGTGAACAGCACGAAGCCGGTGGCGAGCACGGCGACGAGACTCTGCGTCGCCTGGTCGATGTACGGATTTTCGGTGACCGCAAGCGCGAGCGCGAGCGTCACGGCGCCGCGCAACCCGCCCCAGGTGATCGCAAGCTTGTAGGCCGCATCGACATGGCGGCTCAGCCGCAGCGCGCTCAAGACCGGCAGGAGCCCGAACAGTACGGCGGCTCGCGCCGTCATCGCGCCGGCGATCACCAGACCGAGCAGCCAGAGGTCCTCGAAATGAACGGTCGAGAGCAACCGCGGCACCAGCAGCGACGCAAGGATGAAGATGAGCGATCCCGCCCAGAAGCCGATTTGTTCCCAGACTTCTTCGAGATAGCGCCAGTTTTCCGGGATCAAACGGGAGCGTCCAAACGCGCCGGCGGTCAAACCGGCGCTGACGACGGCAACAACACCCGAGACATGCAAGACGTTCTCGCCAGAAAGATACACGACGTACGGCAGCGCCAGCGTCAGCGTCACTTCCGCGGTCTTGGCGTCACCGAGATAGGGCACGACGGCACCAAACACGCGGCCGCCCACGAATCCCAGAATGATGCCGCCGCCGAAGCTCACGACGACGCGCAACGCGCTTTCCGCCATGTTCGGTTGCACGCCGTCGGCGATGATCTGGAGAAGCACGCCGAAAAGCACGATGGCCGCCGCGTCGTTGAGCAGGCTTTCGCCTTCGACGAGGCGTACCAGCCGCAGCGGCACGCCGAGATCGCGAAAGATGCCGACCACCGCTGCCGGGTCGGTCGTGGCGACGATCGAGCCGAGCAACAGCGCCACCACCAGAGGAACCCCACCGGCGATCGACAGCGTAAAACCAATGCCGGCTGCGGCGATGAAGACTGCGACAATCGCCAGCATCAGGATCGGCGCGGCGTCCTCCACGAGTTCGCGCACGTCGATCGTCAGAGCGGCGTGAAACAGCAGAATCGGCAGGAACACATTCAGAAAGACCGACGCATTGATCGGCAGCTTGACGAGCGGCGCAACGATGTCGTCGAAGGCGTCGGTCAAGGGCGTGTAGAGCAGGAATGCGGCAAGGCCAGCCACCGCAACGCCGATCACCGCGAGCAGGACGGTGTAGGGCAATTGCAGACGCTCCGCCGCCGGCTTGGCGAAGCTGATAAGGACCAGCAATACGGCGATGATCGCCGTAAGCACTGGGATGTTCAGCACGTCTCCGGATCCTTTTTTGGCGGTATTGAGTATTGCCGGCGCGCAAAATGCAACGCACCGTGACTTTGCGTCGCGCTATTGCGGTGGCCGGTCGCTCTGACCTTGTACGCGCAGATGCTCGACGAGTTGCCTAGCGTAAAGCGGCAGTTCTTTCATGTTGCGAACGCAGATCGTCAGATCGCGTACCGCCCAAGGATCGGTCAGCGGTACAAGGGCAATTGCCATGGTCTGCTTCACGCGTCGCGCCGTCGTCTCCGGAACGATGCCGATGCCGACCTTGCATTCGACAAGGCGACACACCGCATCGAAGCTGCGCAACTGCACCCGCAACCGCAACGGCCGTCCGATGCGCACCGCCTTCGAGGCGAGGAAGCGCTGCAATGCGCTCGAGCGATCGAGCCCGACGAAATCGTATTCGAGCACCTCGTCGAATGCGACCTTGCCGCGCTTGGCCAAGTCATGATCGCGCGCCACCACCAGCACGAAGCGATCGCGGCGGAACGGATAGGTCTCGAGCGCGCCGGCATCGACAGTCCCGGCGACGATGCCGAGATCGGCGACACCTTCGGCGATCAGGCCGACGATCTCATCGCTCAAGCGCTCCTCGAGATCGACGCTGACGTTCGGATGCGTGGCGAGGAACGAGCTCAGCGCCTCCGGCAGGAATTCGGTCAGTGCATTGGTATTGGACAGGACGCGGATCTGCCCGGCCAAGCCGCCGCCATAGGCGCCGAGTTCCTCGTGCAGCCGCTCGGCCTGCCGCAGAATCGTGCGGGCGTGCTGCAATAGCGTCCGTCCTGCTTGCGTGGGCGTGATGCCCTGGCGACTGCGCGTCAACAGCGGCACGCCAAGCGCCTCCTCCATGTTGCGGATGCGTGTCGATGCCGCCGCGAGCGCAAGATGCGCCCGCTCCGCACCGTGGGTGATGCTGCCCGCCTCGACGACGTGGCGAAACAAGCTGAGGTCGACGATGTCGAATCGCATGGTGCAATGCACCCTTCGTAATTTGCGAAGCCAGGCTTTGCGTAATTCCCATTGCGGCGTACTTTGATCATATTATCCTTTCGCTAAAGGCGAAGAAAGGGATCCGCACCTGTGCGCATCGTGCCGCCGCTCCGTTGCAGGTCCGGGCCAGATTGGATAGGAACGGATCGAAGCCTTACGCCCGCTCTGGGCGCATCCGGATAATCGCAATGGCCGAAATCAGGGCTCCCGTCGCGCGGCCGCTGTCGCCGCATCTGCAAATTTACCGGCCGATGCTGACGATGATGATGTCCATCGTGCATCGGATCACCGGCTTCGGCCTCTATTTCGGCATGCTGCTCCTGGCGTGGTGGTTCATCGCCGCCGGCGGTCCAAATGGCTATGCAAGATTCGAATCGTTCATCGGCTCCTGGTTCGGCCGGCTCATCCTGTTCGGTTATACCTGGGCGCTGATCCACCACATGCTGGGCGGCGTACGCCACCTGATCTGGGATACCGGCCACGGGCTCGGACCGAGCGAGCGCGAATGGCTGGTCGCTGCCAATCTGATCGGCTCGATCGTGATCACAGTGATCCTGTGGGGTATCGGCCTTCTCGCCATGGGAGGGACATCGTGAGCGGCAGCAGTCATATCCGCACGCCGCTTGCGCGCGTGCGCGGCCACGGCACCGCCAAATCCGGCACCGGTCACTTCTGGCATCAGCGGCTGACGGCGGTCGCCAATATTCCGCTGACGATCGCCGCCGTCGTCATCCTGATCATGCTGCTCGGCCGCAACCAGGCCGCGGCAGCGCAGATTCTCGGCTCGCCCGCAGTCGCCATCATCATGCTGCTGTTCGTCGCCTCGGTGACCACCCATATGCGGCTGGGCATGGCGGTGATCATCGAAGACTACGTACACGAGGAGACGGCAAAGCTCGCGCTGCTGATGGCCAACACGTTTTTCTGTCTCGGCGTCGGCCTGGTTTCGGCCTTCGGCATCCTCAAGCTCTCGTTCGGATTGTAAGCATGGCAGAGAACGGATCGAGCGGCACGACAGCGGCACCGGCCATCAACGGCCGCACCTATCCGATCGAAGATCACGTCTATGACGTCGTCGTGATCGGCGCCGGCGGCTCGGGGCTCCGCGCCGTGGTCGGCTGCAGCGAGGCCGGGCTGCGCACCGCCTGCATCACCAAAGTATTTCCGACGCGCTCACACACCGTCGCGGCGCAAGGCGGCATTGCCGCTGCACTCGGCAATATGGGCGAGGACGACTGGCGCTGGCACATGTACGACACCGTGAAAGGGTCGGACTGGCTGGGCGATCAGGACGCCATCGAATATCTGTGCCGCAACGCGCCGGAAGCGGTCTACGAGCTCGAACACTGGGGCCTGCCGTTCTCGCGCCGCGAGGAGGACGGCAAGATCTATCAGCGCCCGTTCGGCGGCATGACAACGCATTACGGCAAGGGCACGGCGCAGCGCACCTGCGCCGCGGCCGACCGCACCGGCCACGCCATGCTGCACACGATGTACGGCCAGGCGCTGCGCCATTCCGCCGAGTTTTTCATCGAGTACTTTGCCATCGACCTGATCATGGACGACGAAGGCCGCTGCCGCGGCGTAGTGGCGATTAATCTCGATGATGGGTCGATCCATCGCTTCAGCGCGCAGATGACGATCGTCGCGACCGGTGGCTACGGCCGCATCTACGCATCATGCACCGGGGCGCATACCCAGACCGGCGACGGCAACGCCATGCTGCTGCGTGCCGGCCTGCCGCTGCAGGACATGGAATTCGTGCAATTCCATCCGACCGGAATCTACGGTGCCGGCTGTCTCATCACCGAGGGTGCTCGCGGCGAAGGCGCCTACCTCGTCAATGCGGCCGGCGAGCGCTTCATGGAGCGCTATGCACCTTCCGCCAAGGACCTCGCCTCGCGCGACGTCGTTTCCCGCGCCATGACCATCGAAATTCGCGAAGGCCGCGGCGTCGGGCCGAAGAAAGACCACATCTTCCTGCACCTCGACCATCTCGACCCGAAAATTCTCGCCGAGCGGTTGCCGGGCATCACCGAATCGGCTCGCATTTTTGCCGGCGTCGATCTGACCCGCGAGCCGGTACCGATCGTACCGACGGTGCACTACAACATGGGCGGCATCGCCACGAATTATCACGGCGAGGCGCTGACCAAGAAGGACGGCAATCCAGACCACATCGTGCCGGGCGTGATGGCGCTCGGCGAGGCGGCCTGTGTCTCCGTGCACGGCGCCAACCGGCTCGGCTCGAACTCGCTGATCGACCTCGTCGTGTTCGGCCGCGCGGCGGCACTGCGCTGCGCCGAACTGCTCACGCCAAACGACAAGCAGCCGGCGCTACCGAAGGATTCGGCGGACCGCCCGCTGTCGCGGCTCGACAAATTCCGCCACGCTTCGGGCGGCACGCCGACCGCACAGCTCCGCGCCAGGATGCAGCAGGTGATGCAAAGCAATTGCGCGGTGTTCCGTACCGGCGAAGTGCTGCAGGAGGGCTCCAAGCTCATTCACCAGGTCCACGATGGCATTGCCGATATCCGCGTCAGCGACCGCTCGCTGATCTGGAATTCCGACCTGATCGAGACGCTGGAATTCGCCAACCTCATCGAGCAAGCCGTCGTCACCATGGATTCCGCGGTCAATCGCACCGAGAGCCGCGGCGCCCACGCGCGCGAGGACTTCCCCGACCGCGATGACAAGAACTGGATGAAGCACACGCTGTCGTGGCTCGATCCCGCCAGCGGCAAGGTCACGATCGATAATCGGCCGGTGCACACCTACACGCTGACCAACGACGTGTCCTATATCGAGCCCAAGGCGCGGGTCTACTAGAACGACAAGGCAAATTGCATGGTCCAGTTTACGCTGCCGAAGAACTCCAAGATCAGCGAGGGCAAAATCTGGCCGCACTCGCCGAAGGCGCGCGCCGAACGCGAATACCGCATCTATCGCTGGAGCCCGGATGACGCCAACAATCCGCGTGTCGATACCTACTACGTCGATACCGCGGATTGTGGACCGATGGTGCTCGACGGTCTGATCTGGATCAAAAACAATCTTGATCCGTCGTTGACCTTCCGCCGCTCCTGCCGCGAGGGCATCTGCGGTTCCTGCGCGATGAATATCGACGGCACCAATACGCTCGCCTGCACCAAATCAATGAGCGAGATCAAAGGCGGGGTCCGCATCTATCCGCTGCCCCATATGCCGGTGGTGAAGGACCTGGTGCCCGACCTTACCAATTTCTACGCGCAGCACGCTTCGATTGAACCGTGGCTGCAGACTGTGTCGCCGACGCCGCAGAAGGAATGGAAGCAGAGCCACGACGACAGGCTGAAGCTCGACGGTCTCTACGAGTGCATCCTTTGCGCCTGCTGCTCGACGTCCTGCCCGAGCTATTGGTGGAATTCCGATCGCTATCTCGGCCCCGCCGCACTGTTGCAGGCGCACCGCTGGATCGTGGATTCGCGGGACGAGGCGACCGGCGCAAGGCTCGACAATCTGGAAGATCCATTCCGCCTCTACCGCTGCCATACCATCATGAATTGCGCCAAGGCCTGCCCCAAACACCTCAATCCGGCGAAGGCCATCGCCGAGATCAAGCGCATGATGGTGGAGCGACAGGTCTGACCTCACCCGCCACGGCTTCGACCGGCGCCGTGATGAGACCGGGGTGTTGTCGTTACCCTACAATTTCAGATTTCGCTTGCGCTGCCCGAGCGTGCGCAGACGGAGCGCATTGAGGCGGATGAAGCCTGCGGCGTCGCGCTGGTCATAGGCGACGGCGCCCTCCTCGAACGTCACCAGGTCCTGGTTGTAGAGCGAGTATCTGCTGTCGCGGCCGACGACGCCGGCACTGCCTTTGTAGAGCCGCAGCCGGACACTGCCGCTCACGAAGGCCTGGCTCTTGTCGATCGCCGCCTGCAGCATTTCGCGCTCCGGCGAGAACCAGAAGCCGTAATAGATCAGCTCGGCATATTTCGGCATCAGCTCGTCCTTGAGATGGGCCGCGCCGCGATCGAGCGTGATCGATTCGATGCCGCGATGCGCGGCAAGCAGGATGGTGCCGCCGGGCGTTTCATACATGCCGCGTGACTTCATACCGACGAAGCGGTTCTCGACCATGTCCAACCGACCGATTCCGTGGCGACGACCGAGCCCGTTGAGATGGGCCAGAAGGGTCGCCGGCGACATTTTTTTGCCGTCGACGGCAACCGGATCGCCGCGCTCGAAATCGATCGTCACATACTCGGTCTGCTCCGGTGCCTTTTCCGGGTCTTCGGTGCGCGAATAGACGTAATCCGGCACCTCGCCCGCCGGATTCTCCAGCACCTTGCCCTCCGAAGACGTGTGCAGCAGGTTGGCATCGACGGAAAACGGTGCCTCGCCACGCTTGTCCTTGGCGATCGGAATCTGGTTGCGTTCGGCAAAGGCGAGCAGCGCTTCGCGCGAGCGGAATTCCCATTCGCGCCACGGCGCGATCACTCTCACGTCCGGCTTGAGGGCGTAGTAGGACAGCTCGAAGCGCACCTGGTCGTTGCCCTTGCCGGTGGCTCCATGGGCGACCGCATCGGCGCCGACCTGCTCGGCGATCTCGATCTGCCGCTTGGCGATCAGCGGCCGCGCGATCGAAGTACCGAGCAGATATTGGCCCTCATAAACGGCATTGGCGCGGAACATCGGGAACACGTAATCGCGCACGAATTCCTCGCGCAGGTCCTCGATGAAAATGTTCTGCGGCTTGATGCCGAGGGTCAGCGCCTTGGCGCGCGCCGGTTCGAGCTCTTCACCCTGGCCGAGGTCGGCCGTGAAGGTGACGACCTCGCAGCCGTAGGTGGTCTGCAGCCATTTGAGAATGATCGACGTATCGAGCCCGCCCGAATAGGCCAGCACCACTTTCTTCACATCGCCTTTTGGCATCGTAAGTAATCCCGCACGCGGCAAAACGCAGCCGCAAGTCGGCGCGGACTATAGGCGGGCGCCGGGCGAGCGCAAGCAGCGCGGCCTAGCCCGGTTTGCGGCGACCAAGGCCGATCCAGGAGCCGCTTCGGCGCAATGCTTCACTGATCTGGCCCAAAGCCCGATCGACCGCTTCGTCGCCGATCCTGGTCGCACGCCAGCGGTAAATCAGTCCATGCACGATCCAGATCAGCAAGAACTCGACGACCCCGGCAAACACGACGTCGGTGAAGAAATGCGCGCCCCCGGCGATGCGCAGGATGCCTACCGCGACGCCGAACGTCACGGCACCGCCATAGGCGATGAGGCGGTACTGCGGCGGCGCGAGCGCAGCCGGCGCCATGGTCCAGAATGCGCCTGACGGCTCGCCGGCAACGAAGGAGCAGTTGTCGACGCAGGCCCCCCGGGCATCCCACCACGGCAGAAACGGGTCCGGACCGCCGAACGGAACGACGTCGCTCGGCCGGTAGCGGCCCCAATGATCCTTGAGCACGGCGTTGCTGATGATGCCGGGACCGAGCGCAAGCGTCATCCCGAGCAGCAAGGCAGCGCGGCCAGTGATCAGCGCCCGTCGGTTCGGCATGATGATCTTGCCGACGACGGCGATGACGGCTGGCGCGAAAATCAGTGCAACCAGCGTTCGCGCCGCGGCGCGCGCATAGTCGACCCAATCCTGTGTTGCGAGGACGAAGCGGTGAGTCGCGGTATCGAAGAACAGCCCGGAAACGGCGAGATCGAGCCGCGGGTAATAGCCGAACGTCGCGCCAACCACGCCGGCAACGGCGAGCGCGATCATGAGGCCGGTGCGGTTCACGACCGCCATCCTCGCGATATGGCGGATCGCGCCGTCACTTCCAGGCCCCCGCAGTGCGGCCCGCGAATAGCCAATAGACGAAGCCGCCGACGATGCCCGCCGCCACCACGACTTCGTGCTCGCGCGTGAATCCTGAGTCCGGATCGCCGACGTAGCCCGCCAAATCGAGACCGTAGCTTAGCGACAGCGCGACTGCACCGCCGAGTGCCGCGTAAAGCAGGCTGGAGCGCCAGGCAAACCCTTCGGCCAACGCAATCACCAGGAGCGCCGGGAGCATCGCAACGGTGGCGATAACGCCGGCGCCGACGCCGACCACCGGCGCCACCACTGCGGCCTGAAAACCGAGCTGTTTTAGGTCGTCCCATTCGGGCGTCAGCGTGCCGATGGTGAGCACGATCGAGGCAGCAATGCAGCCGAGGAAATAGGCGACGATCACCACGCCGATACGGACAAAGACCGACATGGCGGGATCAATCTGTCAGCGCCATCGCGCGCAACGCCAGACGCTCGCGGGCGGAGAGCTTTTCGCTCGCGCTCTTGAGCTGGCCGCAGGCGGCGAGAATGTCGCGGCCGCGCGGCGTGCGCACCGGCGACGCATAGCCGGCATTGAACACAACCTCGGAGAACTTCTCGATCTGCTCCCAGTCTGAACATTCGTATCGGCTGCCCGGCCAGGGATTGAACGGAATCAGATTGATCTTCGCCGGAATTCCTTTGACGAGACGCACCAGGGCCCTGGCATCGGCGAGCGAATCGTTGATGCCCTTGAGCATGACGTATTCGAACGTGATGCGGCGCGCATTGGAAAGCCCCGGATAGCTGCGGCAGGCGGCGAGAAGTTCGCGCAGCGGGTATTTCCGGTTCAGCGGCACGAGCTGATCGCGCAATTCATCGGTCACCGCGTGCAGCGAGACCGCGAGCATAACGCCGATCTCGACGCCGGCGCGCGCGATATTGGGCACCACGCCCGACGTCGACAGCGTAATCCGCCGCTTGGACAGGCTCAGCCCGTCGCCGTCGGCAACCACCGCGAGCCCATCGCGCACCGCCTCGAAATTGTAAAGTGGCTCGCCCATCCCCATCATGACGACGTTGGAGATGCGGCGGACGCGCGTGTCAGCCGCGTCCACGCCCGACGCCGCACACGGTAACGCACCGCTCGGCAGCCAGTCCGCCAAACGGTCGCGCGCAAGCATCACTTGGCCGACGATCTCTCCCGCAGTCAGATTGCGTACCAGGCGCTGGGTACCGGTGTGGCAGAACGTGCAATTCAGCGTACAGCCGACCTGGCTCGAAATGCATAGCGTGCCGCGATCGACCTCCGGGATATAGACGCATTCGACCTCGTGCGGCCGGTCGGCAACCTCGCCCGGCAGCGTGATCAGCCATTTGCGGGTGCCGTCGACGGAAACCTGCTCGGCCGCGATGTCGGGACGAGCCAAGGTAAAATGCTGCGCCAAGGCGCTGCGCAGCTCCTTGGACAGCGTCGTCATCTCGTCGAATTCGCGGGCGCCCCGCACGTAGAGCCAGTGCCAGATTTGCTGGACGCGCATCCGGAGCTGACGTTCCGGCACACCGACTGTAGCGAGAGCATCCGCGAGGGCGATACGCGAGAGGCCGACGAGAGACGGCCGCGCCGGCGCCACATATCGCTCGCTCGGCCGCTTTTCGATGGGCGCAGCGGAGGCTGCGTCTTCCGAAAGGTTCGCAACGATCGGAACCGTCATTTCCACAGCCTTTTCCGGTACGGTACGCGGCAACGCCAGCGCGCTCCGATAACATCGGCCGTGCGGCGCCAGCGGGGCGCTATTTTACTTGCATTCCTGTCCGGTACGCTCGAGCGCCTGCGAAAGCCCCTTGAGGGAATAGGTATCGGTTGACTTCGTGCCTTTCGCGGAAGTTCCCTTTACCACGGCGCTCTGGCCTTCGCGCATGGCGTCGACCAAGTGCGCTTCTTCGGTGGCGTTCTTTATCCAGCCACCGTCCTGCTGGGTATAGAGCGCAAACGACGTCGAGCCGACCTCGACCGAGGCCTCGCTCCCCGGCCGAAACGGATAGCCGATGATGACCGACACTTCATTCGTCACCTTTTCCGTCGGGCGCGTCGAAATGAACATATAGGCGGGATTGCGCGGCCGATTGGCCGGATCGGTCTGCATATTGCTCGGCTTGGCGATTGCAAAGCAAATCCTCTTGCCGTTCGGCGTCGCCGTATAGGCGCCCCATTCCCCGTATTGCCCGAGCAATGTCGGCTTGGCGCCGCCGACCGGCGGCACTGCGGCGGTCGTTGCCGGCTTCTCGGCCGGCGCCGCCGCCGGCTTAGGCTTGGGTTTTGCCGGCTTGGCCGGTGTCGCCGGCGCAGCCGGTGCCGGCGGCTGCTGCGCGGCTGCCGCGCCGGCAAATCCACCCGCAACAATCAAGGCGATGACAAACCGCCATTGTCGATCAATACGCATCTGGCCTCGCGTATCTCGTTCGGAAATTGATAGCAAACTCACAAACACTAATCCAATTCGTTCGATTACGGAACTTCGGCAGGCCGGCCTATCCATCGGCAATGGCGGGGCCTTCCCGAAGACTAACATTTCGTGGTTATGGATGGCCGGTAAATATTGATTGCGCTCGGCGCTCGCAACGCGTCCGGAAATGGTAACGCATGAAAGCAATTCTCTGCACGCACTTCGGGACGCCCGATGACCTCGACCTGGTCGACCTCCCGGTACCGCAGGCTGGCCCCGGCCAGGCGGTGGTGCGGGTCAAAGCCGCGGCGCTGAATTTTTTCGACACGCTGATCATCGCCGGCAAATACCAGTACAAGCCGCCGTTTCCATTTTCGCCGGCCGCCGAGTTTGCCGGCGTCGTCGATAGCATCGGCCCCGATGTGACCGAACTCGCGCCGGGCGACCGGGTCTTGGGCCATATGGGCTGGGGTGCGGCGCGCGAATGCGTCGTCATGCCGGCGCGTGCGCTTGTCAAGCTCCCCGATGGCCTCGCTTTCGAGCGCGCCGCCGGCCTCACCGTGATCTACGCCACGACGCTTTATGCGCTGCGCGAACGCGCTCAACTCAAACCGGGTGAGACGCTCGCCGTGCTCGGCGCCTCCGGCGGCACCGGCCTTGCCACCATCGAGCTCGGCAAGATGATGGGCGCGCGGGTGATCGCCTGCGCCTCCTCCGACGAGAAGCTCGCATTCGCACGCGATCACGGCGCCGATGAAACGGTAAATTATGCCACCGAGAATTTGCGCGATGCGCTCAAACGCCTCGGCGGCGAGCACGGCATCGACGTGGTCTACGATCCGGTCGGTGGGCCCTATGCCGAACTCGCAGTGCGCTCGCTGGCCTGGCTCGGCCGCTATTTGGTCGTCGGCTTTGCCGCCGGTGAGATTCCGAAATTGCCGCTCAACCTCGTGCTGCTGCGCAGCTGCGATATCCGTGGCGTGTTTTGGGGCTCCTGGCTCCAGCGCGAGCCGCAGGCGCATCGCGCGATGATGCAGGACATCGTTCGCTGGTGCGGCGAGGGCAAGCTCAGCGCGCACGTGCATGCGGTCTACCCGCTCGCCGACACCGCCGCAGCGCTGAAGGCGATCGCCGACCGCAAGGTCATGGGCAAGATCGTGCTACGACCGTGATTGCGGCTCGCCGCGCAATCGCGCCAGCATGCTCTGGGCCGCGGCGCGATGTTCGGGCCTCATGTGCGAGGAGACGAGCTTGACGGCAGTGGCGAGGACTGCCGCATCGTCGGTGTAACCGAGCATCGGAATGTAGTCGGGGATCAAGTCGTCCGGCAGCACGAAATAGGCGATGGCGCCGACCAGGACAGCCTTGACGTGGAGCGGGGTCTGGCGATCGAAGGCGCAGTAATGCGCGGTCAGAAGCTCCTCCGCGAACGGGAGCTTTGTCGCAAAATCCAGTACCTTGCGCCAGAAACTGCGGCGCAGTTCGGCTTCGTCACCGGCCATCCGGCGCGTCAGCGCCTGGACGCCCTGCCAGGTCGCGGTCTGCTCGAACCACATATCTTTTTGCCCCTCCCGCTGATGACGGGGTCTGGCGGAGAAATGGGCCCGGAAAGCGGCATCCGCAAGGCGCCAATTCGCCGCTTTGCCGCGCGCCGTGGCTTCAGTCAGCGAGCCTGTCCATCGCTTCGGC
>Ga0335077_10007232_pt1 | contig 13740 bp, 11 predicted proteins | sample Lox_Sample_31_FD_207151 | JGI IMG/M metagenome (GOLD analysis project Ga0335077, IMG submission 207151) | Soil microbial communities from Loxahatchee National Wildlife Refuge, Florida, United States - Lox_Sample_3.1 | ecosystem: Environmental > Terrestrial > Soil > Wetlands | place: USA...
TACGTAGCCGCCATGCGCCCGCAGCCGGCGCGACTGCTGCAAAACCTGGCGGTTCACCGCAGCATCCAGACCCGTTCCGGCGATGCCGGCAAAGAGAATTTCGGCTCGGATATTGCGCTGCGCCTCGGCAGCTCTTCTCAGCTGTGACTGCATGATGCGTGGGCCCATTCGCGGCAGGTCGTCGCGGGGTCCGTCGGGAACGAAATGTAATCTCTCCAGCGACTCGCCCGACCAGCCCTCGGTTGTCTCGCGGTTCGCGGCAAGCGTCGGATCGATTGGCTGAATCGTCCCAAGATCGATCGAGCGCACGTTGTCGCCGGCAAAGCAGAACCGGCGCCACGCGGCCAGAGATTGCTCGACGGTTCGTATTCCGACGGACTGCGCGAAGTCATTGGCGCTACCCACGGGGACAATGAGCGTGGGAACATGTTTCTGCGACAACCCTGCAAGATGCCGATGCAGTGTCCCGTCGCCGCCAAAAATCAGGGCCGCGGCAGGCTCGTCTGTCGGATCGAGATCGTTCCCCGCAAAAATGCTCACGCCGGCGACGTGAAAACGCCGCACGTACCGTTCATCGACGAATGGTGCCAGCAGGGCAACGGCGCGCACGGCGGCTAGATTCGCACACTTGGGGTCGAAAGCAAAGGCCATCGGTGGCGCACAGAAGCCTTACCGCACCGCCCAGCACGGAGTAGCGCCTTCATCTATTCGCAGAAGATCCGCACATGCTTGCCGTTGCCCTTGTCGATTTCAACGTCAAGCGCATTCAGTGCCTCATCCAATTTGTCGCCACCCAAACGTGAAAGGTCATCGAGGTCGATACCCCTCGCGCCCAGCTCTTGCGCGACGTCCACGGGCAACGCGCCGATCAGTCCGGCACCGGTGCGTACAAAGCTGAGCGGTACGCGCAGGTTGACATCCTTGCCGGCACCGGTGACCATAACTCGCAAGTACCTCCGCGGAGCTTTTGGGCCCGTGCCGGCGTGATTCTCTGGCGCGTTGTTAGAGGGCGGTTCTGTCACCGCGTTGAGTTTGTCCAGCAGTCGTTCCGCGTCGTCCGCGGTGATCTTGCCGGCGGCCAACATTTCAAGCACTCTCTTGGTTTCTACTGACATTGTCGTTCCTCCTGGGCCTTAGCCCAATCTCTCCAACGCCTCTTCCACGCTGATTTCTCCGCGGGAAAGCTGCTCCAGCACATACTCGCGGTGCGACGGAGCTTGCAGGCTCTTGTCAAGCCGAGCTGCGATCGCGTTTAAACGGTTCTTCACGGTGGGATAGCTGATACCGAAAAGCTCTTCCATCTTCTTGATCGAGCCGTGATGGCGAACAAATGCCATCACAAAGGCCTGGTCGGCAGGCTCAAGCTGGTCCAATGGCGACAACTCGATCTGGCCTTCCATCACGAGATTGCACGTCGGACAGGCCAATCGCGTGATCTTGAAGGGGTGATTGCATTCCGGGCAGGTTGTTCTGGAGATGGCCATAAATTAACTTTCACCACAATATTCCCATTGAATGATTAATTTTATCAATAGTAAACATGAATAAAATAATATAAATATTGATTTCCCGGAGAGCGACTAAGACCGTGGACGAACAGGCGTCTGGCACCGGGCGGGGAGACAAGTCTGCTAAACCTCGAATAACCCAAGCAGGTTGGGTTAGAATTAGACGTGGCATCGCGGCGGCTTGGAGGGGTCCTCTTTGTTGCTTATCCGCAGGATCACACGCCTCGCCATGTCCACGGGTTTCGCGGCGAGGCGGAAGTCATTATCCAACTGGCTGACGATGGGACCGTCGCCATTGCAAATCGTCGCGATGCCATTCGCCCGGCCGATGCCAAGCGCTCAGATATCCGACAGATCCTCGCGGCAGCGGCTGAACACTTTGACCTGCTGATCGAGTTATGGGAAAAAATGCATGACTAACGCGCATCGAATCCGTACCACTGACGCCGAACTCGACACCATGCTGGCTCGCACTCGGAGGTTTGCAAACTTCGATCAACGCGCGACCAAGGCCGAGTACAACAGGAAGGACGATCTCATCACGCTCCACCTCGCGGATGGCATTCGCCTCTCCATCCCCCGCAAGAAGCTCCAGGGATTGAGGAATGCCAAACCGTCCGAGCTGGCGAACATCGAATTACTGGGGCAGGGCACCGGTCTTCATTGGCCCGAACTCGATGTCGATCACTATGTGCCCGGATTGCTCAATCATGTTTTCGGCACGGCAAAGTGGATGGCGGAAATCGGCCGGAGGGGAGGCTCGACAAAGAGCCGCGCGAAAGCACGCGCCGCGCGGGCCAATGGCAAACGTGGCGGTCGGCCTAAGAATGCGGAAAAGCGACCTCTTCACGAGAGCGCCACGGCGGGCGAGTGACGGCCGCGCTTGACATCCACGCGCGGTTACCTGTACCTTGACACAACCATGTTTCACGCTGCCCACAGCGCGACCTCTTTCATCACAACGGCTATGGCCATGTGTATGTGTCGTCGTATGCCTGTGGGTTGTGTGAAGGAGCGGCCATAGAAATCTAAAGCCGCAAAGTTTTCCAAACAGCCCACGGTCCAGCGATCGTGGGCTTTTGTGTTTTCTGTCAAGAGTTCATCGGTCGCGAATCCGGGGCCATTGAAAATTCATCAGGAGCAAGCACCATGAGCCAGTCCGAATCGAAACCGAATTTTCACTTCGACACACTCGCCATCCACGGCGGACAGACGGCTGATCCCACAACCAAGTCGCGAGCGGTCCCGATCTATCAGACAACGTCGTACGTGTTCGACGACGCCGATCACGCCGCCCGGCTCTTCGCGTTGCAGGAGTTCGGCAACATCTACACCCGGATCATGAATCCGACCACCGACGTTTTCGAAAAGCGCATTGCTGCGCTTGAGGGCGGTGCGGCCGGCTTAGGGACTTCATCAGGTCAGGCAGCGGAGACCCTCACCATTACGACACTGGCATCGGCTGGTGACGACATTGTTTCGACGACCTCGCTGTATGGTGGAACCTACAACCTGTTCCACTACACGCTGCCGAAGCTCGGCATCAAGGTAAAGTTCGTCGATGCTGACGATTTTACCGGTCTGCGCGCGGCGATTGGGCCCCGAACAAAAGCTCTGTACACCGAGACGCTGGGCAATCCCAAGCTCGACATTGTCGACATCGAGGAGCTGGCCAAGATCGCGCACGAGAACGGCGTGCCGCTCATCATCGACAACACCACGCCGAGCCCGGCGCTGTGCCGACCAATCGAGTGGGGCGCTGACATCGTCATCAACTCAGCCACGAAGTTTATCGGCGGCCACGGCAACTCCATAGGCGGGGTCATCGTTGACGCCGGCAAGTTCGTTTGGGCCGCTTCTGGTCGCTTTAAGGATTTCGTCGAGCCCGATCCGTCGTACCACGGTGTGTCCTATACCAGCGCGTTCGGGCCGCTGGCGTTCATCCTCAAGGCGCGCGTGCAGGGACTGCGTGACACCGGAGCATCGCTGTCGCCGTTCAATGCCTTTCTGCTGCTGCAGGGCGCCGAGACGCTGCACCTGCGCATGGAGCGTCACTCCGAAAACGCGTTGAAGATCGCCGAGTATCTCGCCGGGCATTCGGAGATCGAGTGGGTGAACTATCCCGGCCTGCCGACCAGCAAGTATTACCAGCGCGCGAAGAAGTATCTGCCCAAGGGCTGTAGCTCGCTGGTGACGTTCGGCATCAAGGGTGGCTACGACGCCGGCAAGAAGTTCATTAACTCAGTGCAGTTGTTCAGCCTGTTGGCGAACCTCGGCGATGCCAAGTCGCTGGTGATCCATCCGGCGTCAACGACGCATCAGCAGCTTGCCGAATCGGAGCAGCGCGAAACCGGCGTGACCCCTGACCTGGTGCGGCTCTCGGTGGGAATTGAGGACGTGCGCGACATCATTGCCGATATCGAGCAGGCGCTACAGGCCGCGACCGGCAAGACGCCGGCGTGCGACCAGGCTACTGCCGGGGCGAGGTGATAGCGCGAGATGGGTGCAGGCTTGCAACCAACGCGGGAAGGTGACGTGACCTTCGCTTGCGACGCGCCGTTCCAGCTAGAAGCGGGAGGCGCGTTGCAGCCGGTCGCCATCCGCTATGCAGTCTATGGCGAGCTGAACACGGCCCGCGATAACGCTGTGCAGGTGTGTCATGCCTTGTCGGGGTCGGCACGTGTGGCGGACTGGTGGCCCGAGATGTTTGCAGCTCCGTCTACGGCGAACGGCGGCCCGCATAACGCGGTATTCGATCTCTCGCGCGACTGCGTCATCTGCGCCAACATCCTCGGATCCTGTTACGGCTCGACCGGTCCGGCTTCAACTAATCCCGCTACTGGCAGACCCTACGGTCCTGATTTTCCTGTCGTGCACGTTCGCGACATTGTGAGAACGCAAGCTCGTGTGCTGGATGAGCTCGGCGTGAAGCACCTGCGCACCGTCATCGGCGCGTCGATCGGCGGAATGCAGGCGTTACAGTGGGCGATCGATTACCCAGACAGAGTAGGACATTGCATCGCCATTGGAACGGCGCCACTTTCGGCGATGGGGCTGGCTCTGAATCATCTGCAGCGAAAGGCCATCCTGCTGGATCCCAAATTTCAAGGTGGGCACTATCCCGCCGGTCAACAGCCCGCCGATGGGCTGGCGCTGGCGCGAGCCATCGCCATGTGCTCGTACAAGTCAGCCGAGTTGTTCGGCGAGCGCTATGCGCGCAAGGCCAATCGCAACGGCGAGGACCCGCTGCGCTCCTTGCATGAGCGTTTCGATGTTGCGGGATATCTTGACTATCAAGGCGAGAAGTTCGAGAAGCGCTTTGACGCGAACTCGTATCTGGTGATCACGAAGCTCATGGACACCTTTGATCTCGCGCGAGGGTATGCCTCGGAGGAGGAAGCATTGCGGCGCATCCGCGCGCAGGTTTCGCTGATCGGCATATCGTCGGACTGGCTGTTTCCGCCGGAAGATGTCCTCTCGCTGGCGAAACGACTCCAGGCCGCAGGTGTAGCGTGCAATTACACCGAGTTCGAATCAGCGCATGGACACGATGGCTTCCTCGCAGAGATGGAAGCCATCGCCGCCGTGGTGAATGGAAGCGTGGAGGCGCGCAGAACGTGTGCGCGCGGGTAGTGCCGGCCTTCAGGCCGGCGTTTAGAGCCTACTGTGAGGTTCTGGATGCGAGTCCATTGCGATCGCAATGGACTCGCATCATCAATATCGGGGTGCTGGTGGACGCGGGCCTGAAGGCCCGCACTACCCGTCCAGAAAACATGGAGCCATAATGACTGTCTTGACCGAAACTAAAATTACCGCTTTCCCCAACCACCTGCTGCGCGACCGCGTGGCCATTGTCACCGGAGGCTCGCGCGGCATCGGACGCGCCACCGTGCAGCGACTGGCGGAAGCCGGCGCGCACGTCGTCATTAACTATCTCACCCACACCGCGGACGCGAACGATGCGGTGCGCGAGGTAACAGCGCACGGCGGTCGCTCGCTCGCCGTTCAGGCCGATGTCAGCAACAGTCGTGAAGCTGCCGCGCTCATCGAGAAGACGCTCGACGAGTTTGGACGCCTCGATCTGCTGGTGGCGAATGCCGGTATCTGGGAAGGCGCGCCGGTGGACGAGATCGACGACGATCTCTGGGATCGCGTGCTCGACTGTAATCTGCGTGGCACCTGGACCGTCACGCGCGCCGCGGTTCCTGCGTTCAAGAGCAACGGTGGTGGCTCCATCGTGATCGTCAGTTCGACGGCAGGACAGCGCGGCGAAGCCGGCTATTCCAACTACGCCGCTTCGAAAGGCGGCCAAATCAGCTTCGCCAAGTCCCTTGCGGTCGAGCTGGCGCCGAGGATTCGCGTCAACGTCGTCGCTCCCGGCTGGGTCGATACCGAGATGAACGACGCGGTCTTCAGCGGAGAGGAGAACGAGCACAAGCAGGCTGCGATCGAAGCGATTCCCCTCAAGCGCTTGGCCCTCGCGGAAGACGTGGCGAATGCGATTGTCTTCCTCGGCTCCGATTGGGCGCGCCATATCACAGGCGAGGTGCTGAACATCAACGGCGGCTCGGTGCTCTGCGGATAATCGAGCCAGGTAGTATCGAGAAGCCGATCTGAAAGGGCGCAGCTTTAGCTGCGTCGAAGCGCGACCACAAGCCCGGCTGCAGCCGCTGAGGCAATCCGCTCCGCCCTGGAGTCTTTCCCTCAGGGCTCAGAGCCGTTGCACTCCCTTCATTTCGGCACAGCTAAAGCGGTGCCCTTTCAGTAATGACTCCCAGTCTGCGCTAAAGTTGGATATGCGCGAAATCTGGCGGCATCGTGGGATGCGGTTGATCTTTACCGCCAACCTCATCTCCATGATCGGAAGCGGCATGAACAGCGCCGCTGTGACCTGGTTCATTCTGCAGGCCACGCATTCCGAGGTATCGCTCGGCATCATGATCGCGCTCATGACGCTGCCTACGGTGGCGCTGCTGCCGCTCACCGGCGTCATCATCGACCGCAACGACCGCCGCCATCTCATGATGGGACTCGACGCGGCGCGCGGCGCGATTATTCTCACCGTTGCCATCCTGGCGCTCACCCATCGCGTTCACCTGTGGCAGGTCTACGGCATGACCATGGTAGTGTCGGTCGGCTTCTGGATGTTCTGGCCGACGCTGAATGCGCTGGTGCAGGAACTGAGTCCCGAAGACAAGCTGCTCGATTCCAACTCGCTGATGCTGGCGGCTGTGCAGGGCGGGTGGATGATGGCCGGCGCCGTCGTTGGCTTCATGTACAACCACATCGGACTTGGAGGCGTGCTGCTCATCGACTGCGCCAGTTATGTCGCATCCATCGCGTGCGTGTTCCATGTGCGCAAAGGGCGTGTAGTGGTCAAGCATCCCGAGCGCGAAGATTCGGGCGAGCGTCCGACCAAAGCTGTCGCGAAATATTTCCACGAGCTGCGCGAAGGATACGAGTACGTCGCAAACCATCGGCCCGCGTTGCTGCTGGGCATAGCCTGGGCGCTGTTCATCGCGGCCATGATGACCCAGGGCGTGCTGACGGCGCCGTTGAGTGATCGCATTCTGCACGCCGGTGCCGTGGGATATGGCTGGCTGAACGGCGGATGGGCAATTGGCGCGCTCATCAGCGTGGTGTATTCATCGCGCTTGATTCGGCGCTATGGCGCGCATCGCTCGGTGACCATCACCATGTCGATGATCGCGCTGTCGGAGATCTTTCTTCCATCGGCCCGATGGTTGGCCATCGGGGTTGCGGTGTTGTTCATCATGGGCTCGAGCCGCGGCGTGGGCGGTATCGCTATCTCGTCCGAGATGATGGAAATGGTGCCCAAGCACTTCATGGGCCGGGTGCAGAATACGTTCTTCTTTCTCGCGAGCGGTTTGCAGATTTTCACGTCGTTGCTTGCAGGTGAGGCGGCACATCGCGAAGGATTGCGATACGCCTATTGGATCGTGGCCTCGATGTATGTGGGCGCGGCGCTGGCAGCCTCATGGCCGGTGCGGGACAGGGTGCAGCAATTGCAGTCGAGTGGGACGGCGGCGGATTAGGCGCGACGCCCTCCAGTTTCATTTGTCATCACGGGCGCCTTCGGTTGGCGCGAGGGATCTGCTCTCGTGTGCACCGGGAAGCTGTCTGCTGAAATAAAGGGTTATGCGATCCGCGTTAGGGCACGGCTTCAGTCGTGCCCTGAACGCCGACTGTCTACTTCGATACCGCTTTGCTGACATCTTTGCCGGTGGCTTTGACCGCGTTGGCGGTTTTCTCGCCGCCCTTCTCGGTGTAGTGCACGGTGACTTCGGAGCCGTCCTTAATTCCCTTGCCGGCGTCCTTGGTGCCTTTCCATGTGGTTTTCTCGGTGTACTTGATGGTGTGCTCGGTGCCGTCGGCGGCTTTCACCACCATGGTCTTGGTTCCGTGATCAATATGTTTCACGATGCCGTGGACATCGTGAGCGATATCTTGAGCAGCCGCCATCTGGGTCAGTCCGGCAACCGCGACGATAAGAAAACATACAAGCGCGAGTACTGCGTGGGAACGACTCTTCATTGTTGCCAATCTCCTCAGGACATTCGGCAGCTACTCTGCCGTATCAACATGAGGCTAACAGAATCAGTGTTGCCCAACCAATATCGACCGGTTCAACGTTTCCGCCGCAATCCCGCGCTCCAAGTGATGATCGCGCCCGTGCCCAGCAATAACAGGATCGCCGGCTCGGGAACGGTATAGACACCGAGGCTGGCGGACGACCCGGGTTGTTCTGAGAACGGAATGTCAGTCTGGAATGTGAGGCTCCGAGGCGGCGTCCCGGGCCGTGCCTCGTACGGAGCCACGCTGCAGGTGCTCGAATCGAGTGCGCAATCCATCGATGAATGAACGTCGAAGTCGCGGCTGGGCTCTGCCGACGCTGACGACAGCACCAGCGGCAGCAAGAGCAGGCCGATGGCCAGTCCTCGAACCTGAAACGACATCGGGGCGTCCTCCTTGGACGTCACTGCTCAACGCGGCCTGAGACGGCAAAATTCGAGGATCTACGGGTGAGCCAATCTTACCCTAAGTTTTGCTTTCAGCAGCTCAGGGCAGGTTTGTATGGGTATCAAGAGCAGGTCCTGTACCAATGTTGTAATCTGGAACATTGCCCCTAGTTCGTTAAGGAGATGTTTCGATTTGCAACGTGTATTTGCCGCTTTACTGATTTGGACACTGACCTTCGTTTCGTCCGCATACGCCCAACCCAACAATCCGAACCCGGCAGCTTCTGCAGCGCCGGTCTTCGCGCCGCCAACTTCGATTGCCGGGTACCACGATGCCGCATCTGAGTTGCAGGCGGAGAAGACGTTTCTGGCTGTTCCCGATGCTGCGCTCGCCAAGGAACACCTGCGCATTCTCACTTCGGCGCCGCACATGGCCGGCTCGCCGGAAGATAAGAAGACGGCCGACTATGTCCTCGAGAAGTTCAAAGAAGCCGGGCTGGATGCCTACATCCAGGAATACAAAGTCTGGATGAACCTCCCGGCCGAGATCAAGGTTGATGTGGTTGCGCCGCAGGGCGTGGTAATGCACGGCCCAACCCCGGAGCATGTGAGCGACGATCCTTTCCAGAGCGATCCGCGTGTGGTGACGGCGTACAACGAGTATTCCCCCTCGGGCGACGTCACCGCCGATGTGGTCTATGCGAACTATGGGCGTCTGGAAGACTTCAAGAAGCTGCAGGAGATGGGCATCGACGTAAAGGGCAAGATCGCCATCGTTCGTTATGGCATGAACTTCCGCGGAGTGAAGCCCTACGTTGCTGAGCAGTTCGGTGCGATCGGCGTCATTATCTATTCCGATCCTTGGGACGACGGCTACTTTAAAGGCGACAAATATCCCCTTGGGCCGATGCGTCCCGACAGCGCCGTGCAGCGCGGATCGATTCAATACCTGTTCCGCTATCCCGGCGATCCTACCACCCCCGGCTTCGCATCCTTGCCTGATCTTCCTGACAGCAAGCGTGTTCCGCCAGAGAAGGCGACCGACCTGAGCAAAGTTCCCACGACTCCGCTGTCGTATCAGGATGCGACGCCCATCATGGCGAATCTTGGCGGACCTGATTCGCCGCGCGATTGGCAGGGCGCTCTGCCCTTCACCTATCACGTCGGCCCCGGACCGGTGAAGGTCCACATGGTGCTGAAGCAGAACTATCAGTGGGCAACGATGTATGACGTGATCGGTATGCTGAAAGGCTCGCAGTCGCCCGATGAGTGGGTCGTCTCGGGCAATCACCGCGATGCGTGGGTGTATGGCGCAGTCGATCCGAACAGCGGCACGGCGGCGATGCTGGAGTCGGTACACGGCATCGGCCAGCTGCTGAAGACAGGTTGGCGCCCGAAGCGCACGCTCGTGTTCTGCAGTTGGGATGGTGAAGAGGAAGGACTGCTGGGTTCGACGGAGTTCGCCGAGCAGCACGCCGACGAACTGAAGAACGCTGTCGCCTACTTCAACATGGATGTCGCGGTTGCGGGACCAAATTTCGGGGCGTCCGCCGTTCCCAGCCTGAAGCAGTTTGAGCGCGATGTCGCCAAGGGCGTACCGAGTCCCAAGGGCGGCAGCGTCTACGAGCAGTGGAAGCTCTCGAGCGAGAAAGAAGAGAAAGAACGAAACAGCCGCGTCAATTCCGCGCTGGGTGGCAGCCCGCGCGAGCCCAACGCCAAAGTTAAGCAGGATGTAAACGTTGGCGACCTGGGCAGCGGCTCCGACTTCACGCCGTTCTTGCAACACTTGGGCGTTCCCGCCACCGACATCGGCTCCCATGGGCCGTATGGCGTTTACCACTCCGTCTTTGACAACTTCGCCTGGTTCACAAAGTTCGGTGATCCGACGTTTGTCTACGAGAAGCAGATGGCGCAGGTCTTCGGCATGCAGGCCCTTCGCATGGCCGATGCCGATGTGCTGCCCTTCGACTATGAAGAGTATGCCAAAGAGATCGCGGCCTATCTGAAGTCGGCGGAGCAGAAGTCGAAGGACACCTTCGGCGCGCAGTCTCCTTCGTTCACGGCGGCTCAGCAGGCAGCACAGCGCATGCAGAAGGCGGGAGCCGAGATGCTAAAGACTCAGACGAAGGCGACGGGCGATACCGCGATGATGAATGATGCTCTGATCAACACCGAACGCGCATTCGTCATCGATGGCTTGCCTGGACGTCCGTGGTTCAAGCACGCGATCTACGCGCCGGGAGAATACACCGGCTACGCGGCAGTCGTAATTCCCGGCGTGAATGAGTCCATCGACCGCAAGGACCTCGCGACCACGCAACAGCAGTTGCAGGTTTTGTCGGACGCAATCAACCGCGCGGCGGGCGTGCTGGAGAAGGGCGCAGCGCCAGCGGCGGGCGGAGCATCCGGAAAATAATAAAGTAATACTGAGTGGCTGCCCCATTCCGGCTTCGTTTGCCGGGGTGGGGCCTTTCGTCTGTTCAATCAAAAATCCCTACCCGGGCGCAAAGTAGTACGCGCAAATCGGGCGCAGAATTGTTGAGCTAATGCTCCGCGTCAGGGCCCGACTTCAGTCGTGCCGCAAACCGCCCCTATTGTCTTGTCATCCCGAGGCGACTTCAGTCGCCGAGGGACCTGCTGTTTTTGGCGTCCCTAACGGGACTCCCATTCCGCAAAAATGCTTTGCGGCACGACCAAGGTCGTGCCCTGACGCGAATCTTCGCGCTACGGTATCCGCACCTTGGCGTCCATGCCCTTGGTCAGGTGGATGCTCTCGATGAAGCGCACCTTACGATTGCTCAGCTTCATCACCAGCGACTTGGTTCGCACGCCGTCGCCAAAAAATCGCACGCCCTCGAGCAGCGGGCCGTCGGTAACCCCCGTTGCCGCAAAGACGATGTTCTTTCCCGGCGCTAACTCTTCCGCCGTGTAAATGCGCTTGGGATCTTTGATGCCCATATCCTGCATGCGCTCTGCCTGCTCCGGGGTGTAACCGGTGAGGCGTCCCACCATGTATCCGTTGAGGCAGCGAATCGCAGCCGCGGTAATTACGCCTTCCGGAGCGCCGCCAGAACCCATCACGGCGTGCACACCTGATCCCAGCATCGCCGCGGCGACGCCGGGTGACAGGTCACCATCGGAGATCAGCCGGATGCGCGCCCCTGCCCGGCGCACGTCGGCGATGAGCTTCTCGTGGCGAGGGCGGTCCAGAATCACGATGACCAGGTCTTCGACCTTGCGTCCCAGCACCTTGGCGATCACAGCCAGGTTGTGCGTCACCGGAGCTTCAAGATCCACCATGCCGCGGCAGGACGGGCCGACGACCATTTTTTCCATGTAGCAATCAGGCGCGTGCAACAGGCCGCCGCGCTCGGATGCAGCCAGAACGGTAATGGCTCCAGGCAAACCATTGGCGCAGAGATTCGTTCCTTCCAGCGGGTCAACCGCGATGTCGACCTCGGGATAGGTGTCGCCATCCTGCTTGCCGACCTTCTCACCGATATAGAGCATGGGCGCTTCATCGCGCTCACCCTCGCCGATAACGATGGTGCCGTCCATTGGCACCGAGTCCATGACGCTGCGCATGGACTCGGTGGCAACCTGGTCGGCGAGTTTACGGTTGCCCTGCCCCATGGTCTTGCCGGAAGCGATCGCGGCCTCTTCGACTACGCGCAGGAACTCCAGGGCGAGATCGGATTCGAAGTTGCCCTTTACGGTGTGAATGATACGGTCTTCGGTCTGAGCTTTGGTTGCCATAATCTCTCCGCTGGCAAGGCTGAGCGCTACAAAACTAACAGGATACACGGGCAAGGCCCATTTCGAGCAGCGAACAATTGCAGGAAACATGGTTTCAGAGATCGCGGTTCAGGCCCTCGTCAGTGCATCGGCAACATCGATTGAAGCGCAATCTGCCCCCTCCCTGTACCATCGAGGCTTACGTCTGCGGCCGACCAGAGGAGGGGTACGTGTCAGCGAGTTCGCAAACCACCTGCTGCATTGTGGGAGGAGGTCCCGCCGGGGTGATGCTCGGCTATCTGCTCGCCCGCCATGGCGTACCCGTCATTGTGCTGGAAAAACACAGAGACTTCTTCCGCGACTTTCGCGGGGACACAGTGCATCCGGCCACACTCGAGCTCCTGTATGAGTTGGGAATTCTCGAAGACTTCCTTCGCGTGCCGCACCAGCAAATCAACTCCGTAAGTGGAGTCTACGGAGGCTTCGCCTTCAAAGCCGCCGATTTCAGCCATCTTTCCACGCATTGCAAGTTCGTGGCTCTCATGCCCCAGTGGGACTTCCTCGATTTTCTGTCAGCAAAGGCGCGGCAGCATCCCAGCTTCGATTTGCGCATGGAACACGAAGCGATCGACCTTGTTCGCCAAGAGGGCATCATCGCCGGCGTAAGGGCGAAAACGCCACAGGGAGAAGCCGAAATCCTGGCCGACCTGGTGGTTGGATGTGATGGAAGGCACTCCATCACACGAGAGGCGGGCGGCCTCGAGGTTCAGGAGTTTGGCGTACCTATTGATGTTCTTTGGTTTCGTATCGGTCGGCGGGGGAACGATCCCGAGCAACTACTGGGGAACATCAACTATGGCAAGGCTCTGGTGCTCATTAATCGGGGTGATTACTTCCAGGCCGGCCTGATCATACGCAAAGGCTCGTTCGACGAGATCAAGGCGCACGGCCTGGATGCATTTCGCGACTCGCTACGCCAGATCGCGCCCTATCTTGGCGACCGGCCCAACGAGATTACCGATTGGGATCAGGTGAAGCTGCTGACCGTGCAGGTCAATCGCTTGCGCCAGTGGTATCGCCCGGGCTTGCTGTGCATCGGCGATGCTGCGCACGCCATGTCGCCTGCGGGAGGTGTAGGAATCAATTTGGCGATTCAGGATGCCGTGGCGGCTGCCAACTTGCTGGCCGATCCTCTGCGTGAAGGGCGCGTCACGACCGCTCTGCTCGCCGCGGTACAACAGCGGCGCGAGTTTCCCACGCGCGTCACGCAGGAAGTGCAAGTCAACGCGCATAAGCTCTTCGAAAAGGCATTCCAGAATCCGGGGCCAGCACATGCGCCGTGGCAGTTGAAGTTAGCAGTGGAGATTCCGGGCGTACAGCGTGCAATGGCCAGAATGGTGGGAATGGGGGTTCGCCCGGAGCACATTGCCAGCGCGGAGACTCCTTCTCCGTGTCGTAAGAGCCGGTTAGTGAAAATCGCGGCAGGCGTAGGGATTGCCGCCGCAGTGGCCGCAATT
>Ga0335077_10007233_pt1 | contig 13739 bp, 7 predicted proteins | sample Lox_Sample_31_FD_207151 | JGI IMG/M metagenome (GOLD analysis project Ga0335077, IMG submission 207151) | Soil microbial communities from Loxahatchee National Wildlife Refuge, Florida, United States - Lox_Sample_3.1 | ecosystem: Environmental > Terrestrial > Soil > Wetlands | place: USA: Florida...
GACGAAGACCGGTCAAACGCACACCGTTATGAGAGCGGTTTCTGCCTTAAGTCCGGGTACGCGTTTACCCAGGGCGCGGTAATGAGTTGCCTGTCTGACAAGCCGGGCGTCGATCGTTACCCCCACGAACTCACACACGTCTTGCAGGACCGCATCTTCGGCCCCATGTACACGCTCACTTACCTCGGCTGGATGGTGGTGTGGCTCATTCCTTCAATGATCTTCGCGATCTTCCAGGTGGGATTCTCGAATATCTTTGCCGGTCCGGAGGCCTGGTGCTATTTCAACAATCCCTGGGAGGCATGGGGCTATGGGGTGCAGCATGCGCAGCGGGACAACATCCAGGGCCAGAGCGCTGAAGTTAAGAAAATGGTCTGGTCGGGGGGCTGGGTGATCGCCTGGAGCATCGTCTTCTTCATCCTGTCGGCACTGCTGGCGGTGCTGGTCGTGAAGTCGGTGTGGATCGAAGCGTCCGCCAAGCCGGCGCCCACTCATGTCCAGGGCAAGAGTGCGCCAAAATCAAAACCGCCCGCGCCTCCCAAGAAGCCGGCGAACCCGCCGCACAAATAACTCGAAGTCCTTGAGAACCGGATGATGGGTCAGAGCTCCTGCAGCGAAACCTCTGCAGGACTTCTGGCTTTTCTTCACCGCCGGTTTCCTCCCGCCGCACACCCGATCCGTTACGGCCTGACCCTGGCTCTGTTCGTCACGAGGGCTTTGTAATACGGCAACTTCGCCCTGCATGGCGCGACCATCGCTTTTTGGTGTACTCCAGAAGGGTCTCTGCGCGTCTCGGCGCGCTAGTTTATTTTCCGATGCGAAAATAGAAATCACCCAAATCGCCGGTATTTATGCGGGCTTCCGAAACATCATTATTCTCAGAGTCCCAACGCGCCCGTGGTGGGGCCGGCTTTCATCGGGGTTCTTCATGTGAACGAAGAACGCGAAACATGCGCTTTAACCGGTAAACCACTCATCAGGCCAACTGCCCCAGCCTGACCAAGCTATTGACCTTCTTGATCTGTTGTGTCTTGCGCCCCAGGGTCGTGACTCGGCGAATATGCGCCGGCACGAACGTTACAGGTTTGCCCCCGTCCATCCAGTCACGCTCGATGACCGAGTGCCGTACACAGCAAATCCCGCATAGCCACCGTTGAAGTTGTAGGTAGTGTCGTTGTAGGTCGCACCAAACTGCATGCCGTTGATCTTCACTGTAAGCGAGACAGGGCTCGTGCCGGTCGCGTCAAGTTCAATCGTTGATGCAGTGCCGGAATAAGTTCCCAGGGTGCTGAGCAGTTGCCACGTTCCCGCGTTCCACGCGAAGAGATCCACCGTATTGCCTCCGCCGACAATCAGTGCAAGATAGTAATGGTCCGCTAGAGAGCTGTTCGGATTGTTGGCCGGAATCTGATATCTAGCCACCGCGCCAACCCAGTCACCACTTGCCAGAGAACCGACGGTGGCGATTGAGGAGTGATTCGTGTTGAAAGGAGTAGTCCATACCGACACCCCATAATTTCCCGGCACTGACAACACGGCGGAATTGCTCTGCAGAATAAACCCCGAACCTGGCGACATGGCAAACCACCAGTTGTCCCCCAGCCATCCCGCATTCGCGCGCTGGAAGTTGTCGGATGGCGTAGTGCTGAAGTCCGGCAAGCTTCCGCCCTGCCATGGACCCTCCGCGAGCGTGGGTGTGGTGTTCGGATCGACCACACCGAGACCTGGCTGACCGGATATGTAATTGTCCGTGGTGTCCACACAGGAGCTGTCAATTACCCCGTTGTGCAGACTCCAGAAAAATACTGGCCCCGTACCAGCAACCGCCAGTTGGTGCGTGTCCCCAATAGCATAAGGGGACCCCCACCAGGGCGACCCGCAAAAATCCACAGAATTCTGATCGCCAACGCGGAACGCCAGGCCGCCATGGGTCGAGCCTGTCGCGACACCGTCGTTATAAAACTGTGGAGTGCCCGTCATGCCGCGCACGACCGCAAACTGTGACGCCGAGCCCGACGCCGACCCTCCTGTGCCGCTCTCCAGAGTGATGGTCGAGTATTGATTGTTCGCGAACGTGCCGGCAGTGTAGATCTCCTCCGAATGAATAATGGACGGCCCCGGGGTGGCGGCATAGATCAGATTGTTCATGATCTGAAGCGTTCCCTGCGCACCCGGCGGCTGTGTCCAGTTCACGCCCAGCGAGCCGTTCGCCCGCGAGAAGTTATCCGAATAGGACGAAGTCGAGCCAAACGAATACACTGCAGTTGCGACCGATGAATTCGTCCAGCCCGGTTCCGTTGCCAGGGCGCTAATGGTCTCGCTGGTCGTTACGGTGATCGGCGACGAATACGTTAGCCCGTTGCTGCATGTGCCCGGGCTGGCTGCAGAGGGCGTGGACCCGTCCACGGTATAGCATCCGGTCGCGCCAGCGGGAACGTTTAAGGTTACGCTCAGCGAGCTGCTATACGACCCGCCGGCGGGTGAAAATGTTGGAGCAGCCAGCGTTCCGTTCCCCACCCCGGTGCCATTGCCTGCGGCTCCGCCACTGAAAGCGCTGAGCAGAGTGCCATTGACGTACAGATTTCCGGTAAAGCTTAAAGCTCCGGGTACCCGGTAATCTTCCCATATGCAGCTTGAGCAGGGCGTAGGCAACGTGCCTTGGGTGTAGTTCGCCAGGGATGGATCAAAAATCACAATGCACGCTAGCGAAGGATTACATGCGGCCTGTGCCGCCGCCGCCATTTGCCCCACCGTTGATCCGGAGTAATTCTTGACATAAACAGTATTGTCAGTTTGCGCCAGCAGATCTAAGGGAATCAGACAGAGTTGCAGGCACAGCAGAGCTCTCAAAACCTTTTGCATCATCAGACGTCCCTCTCTTTTCCGAAGCAGCGGGCGGGGGGCGAACCGCAGCTCATCTATCCAAATCACGAACAGGTTCTTGAGTTCAGTGCGCAACTTTAGCCGTTCGTCCGCGGGTTCTGACGGCCGGCACAGTTCCACACGGCAACTCTGGCCAAAGCCACGTTGCAAAAGCACTGGGGACCTAGAAGCGCGCTGGGAGAGGGGAATATGCGAAATTACTATAAAGTATTCCTTGCTGTGAGTGTTTGCGCTTTGTCAAGAATCGAAAGTGCGACTCTGGTAGCGGGATCGAAGGATAGATGAGACAGAAATCTTGATGGCGACAGTGCGCTCCAGGCGCGTGTCTTCGCGCACGGTACACCTTGCCCATCCCGCCTGCGCCGAGCGTCGCTTGATCTCGGAGGGCTTCCCGAAGCGGCGAGCGGGGACCTGATTCTGCAACGCTTCCGATGCCGCCGCCAAGTCGGGGGCCGAGAGTCCGAGTTTGCTGTAGAGAGGGGTGTCGATGGGGCCGGGGCCCACCGCGTTGAAGCGAATCCCTCGTGAGATGAGCTCAGCGGACAAGTTGCGCGCCATAGAAAGCAACGCAGCCTTGGAGGGGTGCGTAAACAGTGGCGTTCGGCATTCCGATATCCGCGTTGATGGAGGCATTCAGAACGATGGAGGAAGGATCAGCCGAAATGGGCAGCAACACCTGAATAAGAAAGAAAGGCCCGCGTACGTTGATGTGAAATGTTCGATCATCGGAGCAGTCAACGCACGACTCCCTGGTAGTTCATCGAGATCAAATCTGTTCGAAATAGCGTCGCCGCTCCCAGTCGGTTACGGAGGTATCAAACGCGGCCTGCTCCGACCGGAAGAAATGTGCAAAGTGGGTTACGACCTCCGGTCCCAAGGTGTCGCGAACGAATGGACTGGCTGCAAAGAGACCGGTCGCTTCGTGTAGCGTGGCAGGAACAGAGGGCACTTCGGTTGCAGCGTAGACGTCGCCTTCAAAAATGGGAGGCGGCTCAGTTTTCCTGGCGATTCCTTCCAATCCCGAAGCGATTGCGGCCGCGATGGCCAGGTACGGGTTGCAATCGGCCCCAGGAATCCGGCACTCGATTCTAAGGTTCGGCCCCGCACCAACGACGCGGAAACTGGCGGTTCGATTGTCGTAGCACCATGCCAGGCGTGTAGGCGCCCACGATCCCGCTCGAAAGCGCTTGTATGAATTAACGGTCGGCGCGTAGAACACCATGAACTCCGGGACGTGCGCGATCCATCCGCCGAGGAACCAGCGGAAAGTGTCACTGCACAAGACCTGCCCCAGTTGGCTCTTTCCTGCCATCGCATTCTGTCCGTCTTTCCAGAGACTCAAATGCAGATGGCAACTGGAACCGGCCTGGCCGGCATCGGGCTTGGCCATAAATGTGACGCTCATGCCAAGGCTATCCGCCACCTCCTTGAAACATTGCTTGAACACGACGTGGCGATCCGCCATCGTCAGAGCGTCGGCATACCGGACATTCAGTTCATGCTGGCCTTTACCCCACTCGCCCTTCGAGCATTCCACCGGGACGCCAGACTGGGACAGGTGGCGGCGTATGGCGCCGTTCAGCTTCTCTTCCCGCGTGCTCTGCAGCACGTGATAATCCTCGATATACCAGCCCGCCGCCTGCAATCCATCGTATTTAGCCGCCGCAGCCTCCCGATAGGAATTGTTGAAGATGTAATACTCCAGCTCGGTGCCGGCGGCGGCGTCATAGCCCATTTTCGCGGCCCGCTCGATCTGGCGGCGCAGAATGGTACGCGGCGCCTGTTCCACCAAATGGTGCGAGTGGCAGTGCAGCAGATCGCAGGTCACGAGAGCAGTGCGGTCCAGCCAGGTCGCGATGCGAAGAGTCGAGAGGTCAGCACGCATGTGAACGTCACCATAACCTCGCTCCCAATTGGCGAACTGGTATCCCGGGACGGGGTTCATCTCCATGTCGGTAGTGAGGAGATAGTCGCAGGCATGCGTTCCGGGCTCGTCATTTTCCAGAAAAAAGTGCGCATCCAGCCGTTTTCCGAACTGGCGGCCATAGATATCGGTGAAGGTCAGCAACACCGTGTCGATACGGGATTCGTCGACCATCGTCCGAAGTTCGTCGACGGTCAGCATTCCATTGATCTTCATCGCACATCCTCAACCTGCGGTCTGTGTCCGGATATTGAAGCTCTTGGGACGGGTGAGGTAATGAAATCCCAGCCGAGATAATGTACAGCCGTGGCCGCTATCCTTGATTCCCACCCACGCGAGCTCCGGATCGAGGTAGTCACAACGATTCACGTAGACCGTCCCCGCCGCCGTGCGGGCGGCCAGGGCTTCTCCACGTGTTGCATCCTCGGTCCAGATGGAGGCCGTGAGCCCGTAGGGGCTGTCGTTCATCAACCGTATTCCCTCGTCTTCCGACTCGACCGGCATGATACCAATTACCGGACCGAAGCTCTCTTCCGTCATGAGGCTCATGCCATGGTCCACGTCCACCAGAACAGCCGGCTCAAAAAAGTATCCCCGGCCGGCGGCGCGTTTTCCCCCGGTCAGAAGCTTCGCGCCTTGCTGCACCGCTTGATCGACCTGATGCTTCAGGAAGTCGAGGGCTTTATGCTGCGCCAATGGTCCGATGCCGGTGGCGGGATTCTCAGGGTCGCCCACGGTGTACGTGCGGACTTCCGCAACAAAGGCGTCAACGAACCTTTGAAAGAGCGGACGCGCCACATAGATTCTCTCCACAGCGCAACAGCTCTGGCCGGCATTGTAGAAGGCCCCGTCTACCAGGTTCGTTACGGCAAAATCGAAGTTGGCATCCTTGCAAACCAGGGCCGGGTCTTTTCCGCCGAGTTCCAGACCCATGTCAAGCAGCTGTGCCGAAGCCTGTCGGTAGACCTCGCGGCCTCCTTCGACGGAGCCCGTGAATGAGATGAAATCGACCGCGCGCTGCGCAATCAACCGCGTGATCGTCCCGTGACCGACGTGGATGGAAGCGACCAGATCGCCCGGCAAGCTGGTCTGGCGGAAAGCGTCAATGAATGCGTCGCCGCACAGCGGAGTGAGGCGGGCGTGTTTGATCAGCACCGCGTTGCCTGCCAGCAGGGCAGGAATCACGACGTTCACCGCGATCAACAGGGGATAATTCCACGCGGGAATATCGAGGACAATACCCAGCGGTTCGTGGCGGATAAAGCGGTGAAGGCCCGGCTTGGGCTCGAGGGTTTCGTCCTGAAGGCCTGAGGGCGCCAGGCGCAGCATGGTATCGGCGCGATCCAGCATGGTGTCGACTTCGCGCCGAGCCTGCACCAACGGTTTCCCCATCTGGCGGGTGATATCGAGCGCGACGGTCTCTCGCCTGGAACCGAACGCCTCCACGAAACCGCGGCAGATTTCCACTCTCTCGGTTACCGGGACCTCACGCCACTTCGTCTGAGCGGCTCTCATGCGCTCGAGGATGGCGCCGAGTTCTGCCTCCGAAGTCATTTCGAGAGTTCGGAATGTTTCCTCGGTCGCGGGGTTCACCAGGGTTATCGTCGAGGTCGCGGTCGTCATCACCAGCTCTCCTGGTACAGCGTGAGCAGATCTTCCCGAGTGCACGGGCGGATATTTGTCTTGTGGCACGAATCGGCGAATGCGCTTTCTGAAAGTCCTTCAAGGCGCTCCCGGGGCACGCCGTGATTGCGCAACCCGCGCTTGATGCCAAGGCGCTCGATCATGGCTTCGACCATGTTGACGGCCCTGGCGGCCAATTGATTGTCCGGCTCATTCGAATTACAGTCGCCATAGAGGCGGGCCAGGCGGGCATAGTGCGGCGCAGCCGCCTCCTGATTGAATCTCATCACGGCGGGCAGGCACAGGGCGTTCGCCAATCCATGGTGCACGCCGAATTCCGTGGAGAGCGGATGGGCCAGCGAATGGGTCGCCCCAAGATCCTTCTGAAAGGCGATCGCGCCCATCGACGCCGCTATCAGCATGTTGCCGCGTGCCTCGATATCCCGGCCCTCGCGGGTGGCGCGCTCCAGGTAGCGAATGACCAGTTCCAGGCCGTGAATGGCGATGGCGTCGCAGAGCGGGTGGAACACCGGGCAGGTGAGCGATTCCAGGCAGTGGGTGAATGCGTCCATGCCCGTCGCTGCGGTGAGAAATGGTGGCAGGCTCACGGTCAGTTCGGGATCGAGGATCGCTCTTTTGGGCATCAGCCACGGACTGAAGATGATGATTTTTCGCCTCAGCTTGTGCGACGTGATCACCGACGACCTCCCCACTTCGCTGCCAGTGCCGGCGGTCGTCGGGATCGCAATGATCGGATCGTACGGCCCGGTCAGGCGGTCCATGCCGCCGGCCTGGGCTTCAAAATCGGCGAGGGTTCCCTGCTGCCGGGCGAGGATGACCGTAGCCTTTGCCACGTCAATCGCGCTTCCACCGCCGACACCAATGACGCTATCGCAACCCGCCCCGCGATACAGTTCTGCGGCCTGGACAACGTCCTCCTCAATAGGGTTGGGGTGCACGCCGGCGAAGACTTCGAATTGGATCCCGCCATTCTGGAGAGCGGACTCAACCGCCTTGAACGGAGGTGCGGCGCGGAGACCGGGATCGGTTACCACTAGAGGCCGGCGAACGCTGTTTTCTTCCAGGCAAGACGGCAATTGGCGCACAGCCCCCACGCCAAAAACGATGCGCGTCGGGAAGGAAAATGTTGTGATCTGGTCGAACATGTCAGACTCCTGCCTCGTGAATTAGCACGATTCCGGCAGCGGCGCTTCCGTTCCGCCCGGTCTGGTTGTAGCTCTTGATGAAAAGGAAGTGATTGGACATGCAATTAATCGCGAGTGCTCCTGAGCGCCTGCGGCCGTCTGGCAGTGGGCGAGGCCCACTGTTCTGAGACCCAACCGGGAGTCACATACTTGCGGCGCACCTCGAAGACGTAGATGAGGGTAAGCACCATCAGCACGCCTGCCAGCGTTTTGGCTGCCAGTTGATTTGGCGGCATCATCAGCACGAAACAAATGAAAAAAGTGTACACGAGCGCGATGCCGTTCACGGGCGCGCCCCACCTGCCCAGGGTCCACTTCGCCAATGTGGGCCAACCCGATCCACGCAAACGTGTCCGCAACCCCAGCGCCACGGGGATGACATAAGCCAAATACAAGGCAACTGTGCTTATCGAGGTGACAATGGGAACGGCCCCCGTCCACGCCATCGCTGCCAGGCTGGCGATCACTGTGGCCCAGATCGCCGCGACCGGAGTCCCATGCTTTGCGCTGACTTGCTGCATGATTCCCGCGAATGGGGTTCCGCGGTCGCGGGCCAGAGAGTAGATGGCGCGGGAGGCCGAGGTCACGCAGGAAAGCCCGCAGAACCACATCGCCATGGAGGCGATGGCCGCCAGGGCATTGCCAAAGCGGTAGCCGATGCTGGTCTGGAGAATCGCGATGACGGAGGGGACCGGATTTCCCTGCGCGTCGTGGGCCGCCAGCACCGCCGGAACCGAGCGGATGGCCAAAGTTACTGCAAGCAACAGTATGTATCCCACGACGCCCGAGACCGCAACCGCAATCACCATACCCCAGGGGGCGACGCGGCGGGGATTATGCGTCTCTTCTGCAATATGAGCCGATCCGTCGAATCCCGTGTACGTCCAATGGGCCTGGAGCAATCCCAGGAGAAACGCCCACGCGTATGGGTAACCACTCGAGTTGGCGCTGCTGGCCAGGAATGAAACCGGCTGACGCGGGGCGAACCAGAAGAGTATCCCAGCAATCGCAAACACGCCGAAGATGTGGATCACCACGCTGGTGTTGTTGAGCACGGCAACCAGGCGTACGCCGAAATGGTTGATGAGGCCGTGCACTACCAGGGTGAACGCGAACATCAGAAAGACGTGGCTAAAGGATGGGGAGATACTCAGAAACGGTAATACGAACTGAGCGGCGCTAAAGTTGATGCCGGCCAGCGCTGCAATCAGGCCGACGATGTTCAAGGATGCGACGAACCATCCCGCCGCGTGTCCGCCCAGCGCCGCGGCCCAATGGTACATTGCACCCGAGGTTGGATATGCCGAGCACAACTCTGCCATGCTGGCAGCCAGCAACAACGTGAACACGGTGGCGAGCGGCCATCCGAGCGACATCTCAAGAGGGCCTCCCATCTTCAGGCCGTACCCGTAGAGCGTGACCGCACCGGTCAGGATTGAAATAATCGAAAAGGAAATAGCAAAATTCGAAAATCCCCCCATGCTGCGGAAGAGTTCCTGCGCATAACCGAAGTGCCCCAGGTCTTGCTCGTCGCCCGTTGGAGCTGTGTTCGACATAATTCGACTATGGCCGCCTTGACACCTGCGTTCCTGGAATCAGGATCAGCGCAGTACGTTTTGCAGACTGGTTTGCCGGCGCTAATCGTAACTGGAGGGAGCGAATCTTATTCTCAACTGCATAGCAAAATGTGGACATTGTAGCTGGCAGTTCCGAATCGATGCAATCGCATCGTGATTAGTGCTGCACGAGCTTCTACCAGGTCTCTTGGCTGATGCGCAATCAAGACCTGATTTTTGCCGCGCGTAAATGCCGCGTCGTTAGGCGCTTTCGCAAATACACTCGGCTTACCTGGACGCATGTCGATCCGCCTTCAGCCAAACCATCCAACGGACGATCTTCAGGGAGTGCTGGCTTCGACCATCGACGGCCAGCTTTATGGCTGCGGCGACGCCGTCATCGGCGTTAATCCTGCAACTGACAGCACGGCAAAATCGGGCGAAACTGTATGTTTACCCACCACTTGCAGGGAAACAGGCGGATTAGTAACCGAAAACGGTAGGCAGGGTCTTCTCGATTTAGGCATTATCTTCATAAGTGATAGATCATAAATGGCTTGCACCTACTTGCCGATGCAGAAGGTGGAGAAGATAAGGTTAAGTACATCGTCGGGAGTGGTCTGGCCGGTAAGAGAATCGAGAGCCCAGAGGCTCCGGTAGAGATCGATCAGAATCATTTCGTGGGGAATTCCGGAGGCGTTGGCTCTTGCCGCGGCATCCAGGCCGTCAAGTGCGGTGACTACGGCCCCGTGGTGTCGCATATTTGTCAGCATGCCGGGCTCGGATGCCGCTCCGCCGGTCGCCAGCTCCAGAATGCGCTCCCGCAACACCGCAATGCCTTCGCCGGTCAGAGCCGAAGTGTGCAGTGCCGGGTATTTTGCCTCAATCCCGTTGGGCAGGTCGGCCGACCCATCGGTCACAAGGTCGCTCTTGTTGATGGCGATCACCGCGGGCCGGTCCTCCACCGCCGACAGCAGCCTTCGCTCCTCCTCGTTCACCGGCTGGGTTGCGTCGAGCACCACCAGCACCAGGGCGGCATCGGCCAGGGCTTCGCGGCTCCGCGCAATGCCTAACTGCTCCACCTCCTCCGCTGTTTCGCGAAGGCCGGCGGTGTCGACCAGCTCAAGTGGAATGCCGTCGAGCGAAATGCGTTCCGTCACCAGGTCGCGAGTTGTGCCCGGCGTTGCGGTCACGATGGCGCGATCGCGTTCCACCAGCCGATTGAACAGAGAACTTTTCCCCGCATTGGGCCGGCCGACAATGGCCAGAGTCAGTCCGTCGTGCACGATGCGTCCGCGAGCGAACGACGAATCGAGCGCCCGCAGCGGCTCCGTCACTTCGACGATGCGCCGCGCGATCTCCGTGCCGGGGGTGACCTCCACATCGTCTTCTGCAAAGTCGATGCCGGCCTCGAGCAGCGCAACCAACTCCACCAGCGACTGCTTGATCGGCGCGACCCGGCGGCTGAGGGCTCCCCCCATCTGGCTGGCGGCCTGGCGGGCCTGGGTCAGCGTCTGCGCTTCAATCAAATCGCGCACCGCCTCGGCCTGTGTCAGGTCCAGCCGGCCCGCGAGGAAGGCCCGCTGCGTAAACTCGCCCGGCTCCGCCAATCGCGCTCCCAGGTCGATCGCCCGCCGCAGCAGCCATTCCAGCACCACGGGCGCCCCGTGCGCCGCAATCTCCACCAGGTCTTCTGCCGTGTAGGAGTTGGGACCCGCGAAGAACGTTACTACGGCTTCATCAATTCGCGCCCCGCCCTCTTCCGCAGGTCTATCGTCCAGCACGTCGGCCAGCCGCGCCCGGGCATGGTCGAGCGGCTGCCGCAATCTGACAAGTTGCTCGCCGACTGCCTTTGCCTCGGGTCCGCTCAGGCGCACGATCCCGATGCCGCCGCGCCCCGGGGGAGTGGAAATGGCGACGATCGTATCGGTTTCGGGTACAGTTCCCGGCATAGTTCGAACCTAGTGTAGTTGGGAGAGGCGGTCTGTCACGCCTGAGGCCCTCTCCGTATCAGCAAAAACCTTTTAGCAGAGGGGTAGCGATATAATTTAACAAGCAGAAATTTCTAAATTTTTCCGGAACTTTTCAGACTGCGCAAACGTTTTCAAGGTGTAAAAGGTAGTGATCAGTGAAAACTCAGTCGATGAACCCGCGGGCCCCCTTTTCTTTTTTTGTCTCCCACCGCGCAAAGTCATTCTGGCTGTTTGCGTTGGCAGCTTTGTCCTGGTCCGGCTTTTGCCTTAGCGCGCAACAGGAACCCTCCTCTCTGCCGGTGTGGCAGGGCGTGGTACATAACGCCGGAGGTGCTCCCGTCGCCGGCGCTCGCGTCGAGCTGGCAGGCGGTGGCGAAAAGGCTGAGGCCCGGTCCGAAGCCGATGGGCAATTTCATCTTAGGCCCCTGCCCGCGGGAGCGTACAAGCTGACGATTGTGGCCGAGGGGCGCACTATCGAATATGCCCAGAGCGTGAGCCTCCAACCAGGCGCGCCGCCGGTCAACATCGAGGTTTCCAACCGCGGAGAAGTCAGTGTCACCGCCGCGGCCCAGGCGGCCGGGACGGGCGGCGAAGCCCTATCCAGCCAGGCCGTCAGTGAACTTCCGCTTAACAAGCGCGACTTCAGCCAGCTATTGCTCCTCGCCGCCGGCACCATGACGGACGCCAACGGCGCCACCAACTTCACGGCCCAGTTCGCCATCAACGGGCAGCGCGGCGTCGAGGCCACCTTCGCGATGGATGGCGCAGACATCAGCGATCCCGAGATGGGAGGATCCACCTTCTCCAATTTCAACGTGGACGCCGTGGAGGGAATTGAGTCGAGCTCGGGATGGATGCCGGCGGAAATCGGGCGTGGATCCGCGGGATTTACCAACATCATCACGCGCTCGGGATCCAGCGGTTTTCACGGGTCGTTCTTCGAATTCGTGCGCAACTCCGCTTTCGACGCGCGCAACTACTTCGACCACCCCACGCCCGCATACCCTGGACGAATCCCGCCGTTCCGCCGCAACGAGTTCGGTTTCACCAATGGCGGCCCGATCCTGATCCCGCACGTTTACGACGGACGCAAGCGGACCTTCTACTTCACCCAGTACCAGGGCTTTCGCCAGGTGCTCGGAACCACGCAGGTGATGCCCGTGCCGACCGAATCCGAGCGGGCCGGCATCGACGTTGTGCAATACAAGGACCCGGTGACAGGCAGCGTATCCACCGACACGCTGCGGGTGCCGGTGAATCCGTTGATTGCCCCGATCCTGGCGCGCTATCCGCTGCCGAACAATCCGACGGGCGCATACGGCGATCGCACTTACGCAACGGCCTCCAAGGTTGTCACCAACGCCGATCAGTTTTCCCTTCGCATTGACCATAAGTTCACTGACAAGGATCAGTTCCTGGCGCGCTTCGTTCTCGATAATCTCACCGGTCCCACCACCAATCCCGATCAGACGGCCGTTGATCCCCTGTTCGCGATCCAATACATCGACCGGCAGCGAAATGTGTTAGGTACTTATACGCGCACGGTATCCCCGCGCCTGACGCTGGAGTCTTCCATCGGCATCATGCGTTCCACGCCTGGTTTTCCTACCTTCGACTACACCGACCCGGCCTTGAAATTCAACGATGGTCTATTCGAAGGGTTTAATTTTGCAGCGGGATCGGTGATGCAGGCCTACGGCAATCTTTTTCAGGGCCGGCAAGCTCTCGCCTTTACCAAGGGAAATCATGCATGGAAAGCCGGGGTGGAGGTCCGCCTGAACCGCGACACTACCTACTTTGGAACCAGCCCCAACGGCGAATACAATTTCGGCGGCGGAACGGCGTATTCGACGGAAGCGATTCCCTCCGACAGTGGAGCCCACGACATCAAGATCGGGGACCCGTTGCCCGATACGCTTTCCAGCCTGCTCTCGGGCAGCCCGTTTTTCTACTTGATCGCAATTCCCTCGCCCGGAATTTCGGGAGGCGAGCACATCGGGCCGGCCGCCATCAACCGCGAGAATGTAAGTGCATATCTCCAGGACACGTGGAAAGTAACACCCCGCCTCACGCTGGACTACGGACTGCGATGGGACCTGTACACGCCCATCAGCGAGCGAGCCAATCGCACCTCCAGCTTTGCGACCATCAATGGGGTGCGGCAGTATGTTGTCAACCCCCAGCCCCGCTATCAGACCAACTGGCATGCATTTGAACCGCGTGTTCAGGTGACCTGGCAGGCGGCGGACAAGCTCTACGCGCATATCGGCGGCGGCATCATGGCAATTCCCCCGAATATCTGGCAGGACAACTTTCTTACCGGATCTACACCGTTTGCGGTTTACCCGCGCCGGACTTCGAATGCCAGCGCACCCTTGCCGTACGGTTACACGATCACACCGGAGCAACTTCCCCCCGCCTATACTCCCTCCGGCGAGGATATTCTCGGCAATGGCGACACCAAAAAGATCGGGCCCAATACCGTTATGGATGTCGATCGCTACCAGAAAGACCTTGCCACCCTTACCGACAGCCCGGTCGTGAGCCCGCTCAACTTATCGGGCATCGATCGAAG
>Ga0335077_10007234_pt1 | contig 13738 bp, 12 predicted proteins | sample Lox_Sample_31_FD_207151 | JGI IMG/M metagenome (GOLD analysis project Ga0335077, IMG submission 207151) | Soil microbial communities from Loxahatchee National Wildlife Refuge, Florida, United States - Lox_Sample_3.1 | ecosystem: Environmental > Terrestrial > Soil > Wetlands | place: USA...
TCAGAATTTTGGATACGCTGATCGATTTGACTCAGCAGATGGTCGAAGGCGAACTGCTGCAGATGGAGAAGCTGGGCGAGTTGATTTCTCTGGACGAGCACTTCGACCTCATTTATCGCAAGACGGCTTGTTTGTTTTCGGTTTGTATGCGGCTGGGAGCGATCCTGGGTGGTGCAACTCCCGAGCAGGAACAGAACCTTGCACAATATGGACGCGACCTGGGAATGGCTTTTCAGATCGTAGACGATGTTCTCGACCTCACAGCCTCAGAGGATGTCCTCGGTAAGCCCGTGGCCAGTGATCTGCGGGAAGGTAAGGTCACCATGGCCGTAATTCACGCCCTTGAGCGCTGCACGTCTCGCGAGCGCGAGATGATCGGCCGCGTAATTCGCGAGCGGGCTTTTAATGGCGTAACTCACCGAGATATCCTCACGATCCTCGAACGCTACGGCTCTATTGAAGCGGCTCACGAGCGGGCCACTAAGTACGCGGACCTCGCGCGAAACGCGATTTGCAACTTTCCGGCTGGCGAAGCCAAAAGGGCCCTGTTATGGGCACCCGAGTTTGTGGTGGATCGGGAGAAATAGCCGTCAGACTCCTAAAGCACAGAGAACGCCGAGAGTCCGCAGAGCAAATTCTTACCCAGGCAAACCAACTGAAGCTTTCACCGGTCCTCTGCAGAGAACACCAGGAAAAGGTTGTGCGGAGCCCGCAGAGTATGTCTGACACTCAAATGAACTGACTCTCACTCAGCAATCTGCGTTTCAAGAATTTTCCCCGCAAGTCCGAAATCCATTTCCCTTTCCGCTTCGTAATCTATGTGGACGTTGATCCAGTCTTCAGATTCACCAACAAAAAGGAGAAAGCAGATGAAAAAGGTTCTGGTTCTGGTTTTAGCAATCTCGATCATGTCTTTGGGCTCTGTCGCCTTCGCCCAGGACATGTCGCAGGGCTCCGGACAGATGGACAAGGCCGCCTCCGCGGCGCCGTTGAAAAACATCAAGGGAACGGTTAAATCCGAGGGCGATAAGCTGACATTTGTCGCGGACAAAGACATGAAGTCCTGGGACGTAATGAATCCTGAGGCCCTGAAGGGGCACGAAGGCCACCATGTTCAGGTCAGCGCACACGTGTATGCAGACAAGAATGCCATCCATGTCATGAGCGTCAAGATGCTGAAGTAAGCAAACGAGCTTGAACCCCGGGGCGGCACGTTTGCCGCCCATTTTGTTATAGTGGCGGCGGCTGAACCCATCGTGAACAACTTCTTCTCAGTGGTTGCGCAGCACGGCTATCTGCTCATTTTTCTGGTGGTGCTGGCCGAATCGATAGGCCTGCCCATGCCGGCCGCGCTGGCTCTGGTAGCGGCCGGAGCGGCGGTTGCTTCCCGCACCCTTAGCGCACCAGCGTTTCTAGGCCTGGCTCTCGGAGGCATGTTGATCGGAGACACGCTGCTCTTCGTGTTGGGAAGCTACATGGGTTGGGGGCTGCTGGCCGTACTGTGCCGCGTTTCCATCAATCCAGAAACTTGTATCCTCCGCTCGGCGGAGTCGTTTTATAAGCGCGGAAAAGTCACGCTCTTGTTTGCCAAATTCGTCCCCGGCGTAAACACCATGGCCGCGCCCCTGGCGGGAAGCATGAAAATGCGTTTCCGCCAATTTCTCGTACTCGACTGCATGGGAGCGCTCCTTTATACGCTTGCGTATGCGGGCGTGGGATTCTTATTTCGTAACTTTCTGGCACAAATCACCCAGGGCTTTCAGACAGTCGGACACATTTTCGGAGAAGCGCTTTTGGTGGCTGCCGTCGTCTACATCGGCTACCGCGTGTGGCTGTATCGCAAGAATAGAATCTACGATGTTGTACCGCGCGTGCAGGCGACGGAACTGGCGAGCAAGCTGGTTTTGGAACAAGGCAAGGACATCCTCCTAGTAGATGTCCGTAGCCACGGCTACTACGATTCTGGCGCAGAGCGCATCAAGGGCTCGGTTCGGCTGGAACCGAATAACCTGGCTGAGGAACTGAAGAATTTTCCCAAGGGCAAGGACATCTATGTTTACTGCACTTGAGCGCGCGAGGCAACCAGCGCCCGGGTGGCGCTGCAACTGCGGGAAAAGGGATTCAATGCGTTCGTGATCGAAGGCGGGCTTGCCGCCTGGCGAAAAGCCGGTGAGCCGCTGGAGGCGGTACCGCATGACGATCTGGTGAAACTGCCGACGTTTACGTGAGTCAGGTCTCTGGTGTCAGGCCTCAGGTATGATCTTTCATGAGATCTGACACCTTGCCCCAGACAGCTTCAAACAAAGAAGTTGAAATCAAATTCCGAGTGGATAACCTGCGTGGGCTGAACCCGCGGCTGCGTCAGGCAGGATTCCGGCGAGTAACGAAGCCCACTCATGAAATGAACGCTCTTTATGACCTCCCCGGACGACCGCTGCGAAAGCGTGGTGAACTGCTCCGCTTGCGAAAGTACGGCTCGGCTTGGGTCCTGACTCACAAGGCGAAAGGCCGCGAAGGACGGCACAAGACCAGAGTTGAAAACGAGACCAAAGTGGCTGATGGCGCAAAGATGGACGCGATTCTGCGCGCCCTGGGTTTCACTCCGACGTTCCGCTATGAAAAGTTTCGCGCTGAATGGAGCGATGGCCAAGGTCACGTTGTAGTCGACGAAACCCCAATCGGCAACTTCGGCGAAATCGAAGGCCATCCTCGCTGGATTGATCGCACAGCGCGTCTACTGGGGATCCGGCAAGAGGACTATATAACCGACACATACGCTTCGTTGTTCTTTCAATGGAAGCAACGAGCCGCCAGCCCGGCAGGGGAGATGACCTTTGCGGCCATCGGTCGTAGCCGCCGCAACTCCGCCCGGGGCAACGCACCAAACTAACTAACAAGATTGCCCCTTCGCCGCGTGGTACCCTCAAATTGCTCTGGTCGGTTGCCCTTGCCACACCAGTTGGCGGTGCAAAAAGACAATTTCCGGCGGTTGCTGCGGACAGTGGAAGCTCTCTCCGATCTTGGCCCGGCCATGACGGCAGAGCGAGATTTTCCGCAAACAGGACGTGCCATCCTCTCCGCGCTCCAGCAAGCGGCCAATGCACGCGAAGCAGTCCTCTTTACTTATAGCGACAGACCTTCCCTGCTGACCTCCGTTGCTGCTGCCGGGTTCGCGCTGATGCCGGATCCGGCCATCATGCCTTTGCTGCCCAAACATGTTCATGCCCTGAGTTCGGCTCGGGGACCGGTGATCCTCGAAGCGGCCGCGACTGACGTTTTCCTGAGTTCAAATGGAAATGTTGCCCCGGAGTTGTTCAAGTGTGTTGCTCCATTGAAGGTCGGGGGCAAGCTGGTGGGAGTCGTGGCCTTGGGCCGTCGTGAAAGCGATGCCACTTACGATGCTGCAGAACTGGAGGCGCTCGATCTGCTCTGCCATTATGTTGCCCTTGCGATTCACAATTTTGGGCTGACGCAAACGCTGGCGCACAGGGTTTCCGAGAATCTCCGGCTCATGGCCTCCCTGCATGGGTTTTATGACAATGTTCTGGAGGCATTTGCCGCGGCTATCGACGTGAAGCATGTAAACATTCACGGACACTCGCTGCGGGTTGCGCGTTACGCCGCTGCCATCGGCGAGGCTATGAGCCTGGAAAGTACGCAAATTGCCGCCCTGCGCTCCGCAGGATATTTGCACGACATCGGCAAGGTCGCCGTGGACAAGAGGTTGTTTGGTAAACCCAGTTCTCTGGATCCAGACGAGTTTCGTGAAATGGCGGATCACACCGTGGTCGGACATCAGATCGTCAGCGGAGTGAGCTTTCCATGGCCCAAAATTCCCGAAATTGTGCGCTGGCACCATGAACGCGGTGACGGTTCCGGTTATCCCGACGGTCTCCACATGGAAGATGTCCCTATGGCAGTGCGCATTGTCGGACTAGCGGATACTTTCGATGCCATGACCAGCGAGCGGCCTTATCGTGAGCCGCTTTCCTTGGGCGCGACATTGAGCGAGATCGTCCATCTCACGCCACAAAAATTTGACCCGACTGCGGTCCAGGCCTTGCTACTGCAGGTGCGTCGAGACACGGTTGGCAGCAATCGCACCCCTTTCCTCGAGGGCCGAACCGGGGAATCCATTGGAACCGCCGACATCGACCACCTCGCCGCGAACCTGCAACACAAAATGAACAATGGGCGGCTCTATCTGACGTAGCTGCCAGTTTCTCCCTCTCGGCGCACGAGAGTCCTCGCCCTAGTCTCGCAAGCTGTTGAAAACTTAGGGAAAGAGAATGGCAGCTCCTTTAGCAACTTTGGTTTCGGTTATGGGTTGATCAGGTGGAGATCGTGTGTAGCTATGAGAATGGCCCGCTACTCAATCGCCTGTCTCCTGCTGCTAGGATTTTTCGCCGTTGCCCAATGGGCCCTGGGGGCCGGCGGGGAGAAACCCAATCCTACCCAGATGAGCGAGCAGAAACGCGCTCTGCACGCGCTCAACCGGCTGGCCTTTGGACCCCGGCCGGGAGATGTTGACCGCGTGCTGGCGATGGGCGTGGACCGGTGGATCGACCAGCAACTCCATCCTGAGAAGATCGATGACAATGCACTGGACGGGCGCCTTGCGTCACTGCCCACCTTGCGAATGAGCACGCGGCAGTTGGTGGAAAACTTCCCCTCGCTGCAAACCATCAAAGCGGTTGCGGACGGCCGCCAATCTCTCCCTTCCGACCCAAACGAGCGGGCCGTCTACGAGGCGCAACTGCAGCGGTTTGAAACACGGCGGCAGCTGAAACAGCAAGCTGCACAAGGAGCTGCGGCGGATCCATCACCGGATTCGGAAGCAATGATGAAGCCGGACCGCATCGAGGCCCGGGAGAAGTTGGAAGCTCTGCTGGGGAAGCCGCCGGATCAGCGAATGCGATCCGTTCTCGCAATGTCTCCCGAACAACAGCGTATCCTGGCCCCCGTCCTGAGAAGACAAGGCGACGAGTTCATGGAGGGTATGACTCCGCGGCAGCGCGAAACCATTCAAGCGCTCAATAATCCGCAGCAGGTAGTGATCGCCGAACTGGCGCAGGGCAAGCTGCTTCGCGCTACTTACGGCCAACGCCAGCTGCAGGAGGTCATGACCGACTTCTGGTTTAACCACTTTAATGTATTCGTGGGAAAGGGACAGGACCGGTACGTGCTGACCAGTTACGAGCGGGACATCATTCGTCCTCGTGTTTTTGGAAAGTTTGAAGACCTGCTCGTCGCAACCGCGAAGAGTCCCGCCATGCTTTTTTACCTGGATAACTGGGTGAGCGTGGGCCCGAACTCAGAAGCCGCCAAAGGCGTGCGCCGCAATGGATTTGGACTCCGCAGACGATGGCCTGGAGTAAGCCCCCCGGCACGGCAAGCCAAGAATAAGAGCGGACTGAATGAGAATTATGGCCGCGAGCTGATGGAATTGCATACTTTGGGTGTAAACGGCGGTTACACACAGAAGGATGTAACTGAGGTCGCGCGAGTTCTTACCGGATGGACACTCAAAGATGCGAAAGACGGCGGTACTTTCGAATTTGATGAGCGCAAGCACGAACCCGGGAACAAGATGGTTCTCGACCACCGGATCAAGTCGAAGGGCGAGAAAGAGGGACTCGAGGTATTGCACATCCTTGCCCATCATCCTTCCACTGCGAAATTCATTTGCACGAAGCTGGCCGTGCGCTTTGTCTCTGACAATCCGCCTCCGGCTCTTGTGGACCGCATGGCACAAACATTTCTAAAGAAAGATGGCGATATCCGGGAAGTGCTGAAGACAATGTTCAGTTCGTCAGAGTTCTGGGAAGCGGATGAGTATCGCGCCAAGGTGAAAACCCCTCTCGAATTTATGGTTTCAAGTTTGCGCGCCAGCGGGGCTGAAATCACGGATGCTGCGCCCCTCACCCATCAGCTGCAGACCATGGGAATGCCTCTCTACGGCTCTCAGCCGCCAACCGGTTATTCCATGAAGGCGGACGCATGGGTGAATTCTTCGGCTTTGCTGGGACGAATGAATTTCGCCGTGGCGCTGGCAGCCGGAAGTCTGAAAGGCACGCAGGTCGATGCGGATCGCTGGTTTGGGACTGAACGTCCTTCCGGTTCTGGGCAGACATTGGCGTTTCTGGAAAACAATTTGCTCGGAAGCGATGTCTCAAAGCAGACGCATGACGTCATCAGCGCACGTTTGCAGGATCCAGAGATCAGCAGTAGAAAGTTGGACGACCCAGCCCGGCCACCCAATGTCGCGATGATTGAGGGTCTGTTGCTGGGTTCGCCGGAGTTTCAGAGGAGATAGCTTTCAGCTCTCAGCCATCAGCTCTCAGCTAAAATCAGGCGTTCTGAGAGCTGATAGCTGAAAGCCGAGGTTTTTATGTCCATCACTCGCCGTGTATTTCTTCGCAACGGTGCGCTGGCCGTCGTCGGCACCACAGCGGTTCCTTCATTTCTTGCACGGGCTGCTTACGGCGCCGTCGAACCGAGTCCGCGAACCAAGCGTCTCGTCGTCATCTTTCAGCGTGGCGCGGCGGACGGCTTGAACATCGTCGTGCCCCACGGAGAGCAGGCGTACTACTCCATGCGGCCCTCGATCAATATTCCAAAAAACGCAGTTCTCGATCTCGACGGCTTTTTCGGCTTGCATCCTTCTCTGGCTTCGTTCCAGCCGCTCTGGAACCAGCGGCATCTGGCCATCGTGCACGCAGCCGGTTCCCCCGACCCTACACGCTCCCATTTTGACGCCCAGGATTTTATGGAATCCGGCACACCGGGACTGAAAACTACCGAGGATGGCTGGCTCAATCGCAGCCTGCATTCCCTTCCGGCTTCAGGTGAGAATTCCGCGTTTCGTGCCATTGCGCTCGGGCCTTCGCTGCCCCGGATCCTCTCCGGCAATGAACCCGCTGCCGCGGTGAACAATATCAACGAATTCGGCGTCGGCGGTAAAAATGCCGGGGCAGCGCCCATCGCTAATACTTTCGAGGCCATGTACGAGCAGTCTGTCGACTCGGTGCTGCACGGCCCAGGGAAGGAAACATTCGATGCGGTGAAAATGTTGAAATCGGCGGATCCGGCGAAGTACACGCCTGCGACGGGGGCAAATTATCCGCGAGGCCGGTTTGGCGACAGCCTCCGGCAACTGGCGCAGCTGATCAAAGCCAATCTAGGCGTGCAGATTGCGTTTGCCGACATTGGGGGCTGGGACCATCATGTGAACGAAGGCAGCACCCAGGGTCAGATCGCCAATGTTCTGCGGGATTTTTCGCAATCGCTGGCCGCATTCTGGATGGATCTCGGCGATCTGGGGGAAGACACAGTCGTGGTCACCATGTCGGAGTTCGGCCGCACGGCTCGCGAAAATGGTAATCGCGGCACCGACCACGGCCATGCCAACGTGATGTTCGTCCTGGGAGGGCCGGTGAAAGGTGGCAAAGTCTACGGACGCTGGCCGGGTCTCGACCAATCCCAACTCTACGAAGGCCGCGACCTGGCGCTCACCACGGATTTCCGCCGCGTGCTGGGAGAAGGCGTGTATCAGCATTTGGGAAACAAGGCGCTGGACGAGGTGTTCCCGGGATTTGAGAATCAGGCGGGAAACTTTCTGAACTTTCTCGGCTAGATCTGTCGAGTTCTGGGAAATCCATATATCTGAACACCCGCACGTAGGCTGCCTCCGCACGTTCAGAGATCATCTCTAGCGGAGAAAACCCATTCAGCCAAATCAGATAAAAAGTCGCGACGAGCAGAAGAGGGTGATCACGACATTTGGCCACGGGTTGAGGGCCCATCAGGGGAGAAATCTACAATTCCACCATCACATCACCATTCTCAACCTTGATCGGATAGATGGCGGTCCTGGCGTTGGGATTGTGGGCGGCTTCGCCGGTTTTCGGATCCCATTGCCAGCCGTGCCAGGGGCAAACGACCTTGTCCCCTTCAATCATCCCCTGCCCCAGCGGCCCGCCGCGATGCAGACAGACATTGTCCATGGCGGAAATGGTTCCATTCACGTTGGCTACGCAGATAACCTTGTCGCCAATGGGAAATTCTTTGGCTTGACCGGGAGACGGAAGTTCGGATTCTGAGGCGAGTTTGAGGAACATTGTTGAGCAGAAAGATCCTTCGCTTCGCTCAGGATGACCGCAGCGGGCTCCCGCTTCGCTCACGCCCGCTAAGCCCGGTCATTTGGGTTGCAGCGTCTGCGCGATCATGACCTGGCGTTTGAAACTCTCCACCATATTTGGCTCCAGTCGCACCTCGGTAGGCTTCTTGGCCAGGGTCATCTGATCGATTTTGTCCTGCAGCTTGAGCAGCGCGTAGAACAAATTCTCGGGGCGCGGAGGGCAGCCGATCACATACACATCCGTCGGCACAATTTTGTCCACACCTTGCAGCACTGCATAGGTGTTGAAGGGCCCGCCAACCGACGAGCACGCGCCCATTGAGATCACCCACTTGGGATCGGGCATCTGGTCGTATATGCGCTTCACCACCGGCGCCATCTTGAGGGTGACAGTTCCGGCCACGATCATCAGATCGCTCTGCCGCGGGCTGGGACGGAAAACCTCCGACCCGAAGCGCGCGATATCGAAGCGCGCCGTGGACGACGCGATCATTTCGATGGCGCAGCATGCCAGGCCGAAGGTCATCGGCCACACCGCCGATTTGCGCGCCCAGTTGAAAACGTAGTCGACGGTCGTGATCAGGAAATTCTTTTCAAATCGGTTTTGCAGCCAACTCATGCAATCGCCTCAATAACCGCAGTAAACCCTTCCAGTCTAGGGGCGGCCGCAGTGAGTGTCAATTGGAGCGGGGGGTGTGTGGGCCATCCAACCCACTCAGTCGCAAACGACGCGATTGAGTGAACCACCCATCGAGCACAGGTGTAAAATAGCCCACCCTTCCGCGAAGAACGCAGAAAGGATGGGGCAAGCGAGTCCTCATCCGGAAAGGATGGCGTCAGCAGGCTCACAATATCAGCCGCCCGTCTGGGCGCGATCGCAGATCATCGAGGAAGTGCCTGAAGTGAAAAAACTTTGCCTATTGTTCGAGCAGTGGCACTGAATGTACAGTTTGGTGCCGTTCTTGGAGTCAAAAACTGGATTCCGGTCGAAGTGAAACAGCAAGGGAGGATTTATGACAGGGAGCAAAATCAGCGTTCGATTCGCAAAGCTGGCGGGCGTCCTGGTATGCCTGCTGATGACCACGGTGGCGCTTGCCGCGCTGCCGCAGATGGTGGTTTCCCAACTCACCAACACCACTTGTACGTCAGGAAGCTTCTATCCCACGCTGGACTCCACGGGGAAAAAAGTGGCCTTCAGTTCCTTTTGTGATCTCGTACCGGGAGGCAACAGCGACGGAAACAGCGAAATCTATCTTATGAACACCAACGGTACCGGGCTCGTGCAACTCACCCACTCTACCGGTGGGTTGGGTTCGGGATGGCCGTCGCTGGCGTCCAACGGCCAAACCGTCGCGTTCGCCTCCGACCGCGACCTCATTCCCGGTGGAAACGCGGACGGGAACTTTGAGATCTTCATTATCAATGTCGACGGCACGGGCCTGAAGCAGCTCACCAACACCACGGGGGGCCGCTTAGGTTTTGCGGGAAATACCGAGACTTGTTTCGATCCGAAGGCACAGAAGATTACGTTCTCCTCTGACCGTGACCTGGTGCCGGGCGGCAACTCCGATGGGAACAACGACCTTTTCATGATGAACCCCGACGGTAGCGGGGTGACCCAGCTCACTTTCACGACCGGCGGTGTTGGGGTCGGCACCGGATGCCTGAACAGCACCGACACTAAGATCCTGTTCGATTCCGATCGCGACCTAATACCCGGACAGAACAGCGATGAAAACTCGGAAATTTTCACCATGAACGTCGACGGAAGCGGAATCGTTCAGCTCACCCACACCACCAGCCCCGGCTCTGGCTACGGAAACTACAAGCCACTCTGGACCTCGAATGGCAAAACCGTCTTCTTCCGCTCCGATGTGGACCTGACCGGCAACAATCCCGATGGCAATGAAGAGTCGATGCGCATGAATAGCGATGGCACGGGTGTGGTGCAGCTCACTTGCACCATAGGAGGATTCGGCAGCACGGTATGGGGAATAACCCCCAATGGCAAGACGCTGGCCATTGAGTCTGACGGCGACCTTGTTCCCGGCAATAACCTTAATCGCAGCGGCGAGATCTACCTGGTCAAGTTAACTCCTTAGATGTCAGCAACCGTATTCATGGGATGCCCCGCTCAAGCCGGGTTTTGGCTTGAGTGGGCATTTCATGCGGCCGTCCCAATTTCCTTCGCGATCAGGAGATAGCAACACTTCACGGGGAACTCGCACATGCCAGTTTCTTGAATGCCTACCTCGAATCAAAGGGGGCAGATGCGGTGAATTTAGATCCGTTCCGTACGTTGCAAGGCAGTAAGGCAACCGGGTCGAGCGGTATGCCACGGCTCACAAATCTCATGCAGCTGACACTCGACACCAGCTGGTGGACTCGGCACCGTAGCAGTACCGGAAACCCAGACCTCGACCCCAATTTCACGTTTCCTCAGGCGGTACCGGATCTTCATAACGGGAGGTTTTGCGGATTCTGATAAGCATCGGCCCCACGGAGACCATGCACTTCCAGACCTGGTCAGACGTGGCCGGCGCAGCAGTTTCGGACCCGATCGCCCCATTGACTGATCCCACGAATGGATTAATCCTAACGGAGCACTTGCGCCAATTTTCCGCTCGCAATCAATTCCGCAATGCTGACGAAGTCGCCATACATCACTCGGTCCTTGTCCATCGTGGGGCAGATCGACCGGATCGCCGCATGAGCTGCCTGCCCGCGCTTGCTGGGCTTGAGGGGTACGACAAACTCGAGCGCTTGCGCCGCTGCCATCGCCTCGATCGCCAGAACACTTCGTGTGTTCGCCACGATGCGCTTCAGCTTCAGAGAAGCCGTCATTCCCATCGAAACATAATCTTCTTTGTTGCCGGAAGTCGTAATCGAATCCACCGACGCGGGATGCGCCAGAACTTTGTTTTCGCTGACCAGCGCGGCTGCCGTCACCTGCGGCATCATAAAACCCGAGTTCAGCCCCGCACCCGGCGCGAGGAACGGTGGCAGACCTTCATTCAGCGCGGGATTCACCAGTCGTTCCAGGCGCCGCTCCGAGATTCCCGCCAGAGCGCTCAGCGCAATTGCCAGAAAATCGAGCGCAAACGCGATAGGCTCGCCGTGGAAATTGCCTCCAGAGAGCACATCGCCTTCTTCATCCGCGGAACTTCCGCCGGGCGGGGCGCCTGTCCCCACACGGGCAGGGATGGGAAATACGAGCGGATTGTCCACCGCAGAATTGATTTCAATTTCCATGACCTCACGGCAATGGGCCAACGTCCCGCGCACCGCGCCATGCACCTGCGGCATACAGCGCAAGGAATAGGCGTCTTGCACGCGCTCGCAATTCCGATGTGACTCACGAATCTGGCTGCCTTCGAGCATCCGGCGCAGATTCGCGGCACTCGTGAGTTGACCGGCATGAGGCCGCGCCCGGTGAATCCGCTCATCGAAAGCGACGTCCGTTCCGCGCAGGGCGTCCAGTGAGAGGCTGCCGATAACATCGGCAGAATCCACCAAAATTTCCGCTGCCAGCAACGCCAGCGTTCCCACCGCCAGCATTCCCTGCGTGCCATTGATCAGCGAAACCGCTTCCTTGGCCTCCAACACTAATGGCTTGATTTGTGCCCGCCGCAGTGCGTCGCTGGTGGAGACACGCGCGCCTTTCTCGTCAAGGCACTCACCTTCCCCGATCATTGTCAGTGCCAGATGCGCAAGCGGGGCGAGATCTCCGCTAGCTCCGACACTGCCCTGCGAAGGAACGAACGGTGTCACGCCTCGATTCAGCATTTCGCAAAGGGTATCGATGATGTCCGTGCGTACGCCAGAATTGCCCTTGGAAAGCGAATTGGCGCGAAGGAGCATCATGGCGCGAGTTTCCGGGAACGACAAAGGCTCGCCGACACCCACAGCGTGGGAGCGCACCAGGTTGAGCTGCATCTCGCGAATCTGGTCGCCGGAAATGCGGACGTCGGCCAGCTTGCCGACACCGGTGGTGATCGCGTAGGAAACTTTGTTGTTGGCGACGAGCGCGTCCACAACGCCGCGAGCCCGCTGCACGGCCGTGCGTGCATCCGGGTCGAGCAACACCGGACGCTTCTCGACCGCAACCTCTCGCACGGCTTCCGGCGTGAGATCGTTACCGTTGATGTGAAGGGCTTGCAAGACAGGTCTCAGGTCTTAGGTGTTAGGTGCATGTCTCTGAAAACTGACCACTGGCTACTGACCACTGACTACTCCCTTCCCACCGCTCCTCGCAGTGCGCTCATGTACTTCTGCGGGAAAGTTGTGATCTTCTTGTTCCCGTCAACCGCGATGTGCGTCGTCTCGCCTTCCGCGATCAGCAGCCCATCGCTCACCCGCAGTAATTCGTAGCCGAAGTGGACCATCGACTCACGAACGTTCTTAATACACGTGCGCACGAGAATTTCATCATCATAAGACGCCGGTGCGCGATAGCGGCAGCGCGCGTCTACTACCGCGAGTTGACAATTATCCTCTCGCTCCATATCGCGATAAGAAAAGCCCAGCATGCGCAGAAGTTCCACTCGCCCAACTTCGAACCATATGAAGTGATTCGAGTGATAGACAACGCCCATCTGATCGGTCTCTGCGTAGCGCACGCGCACTCGGCTTTCGCTCACCAGCGGGTGGCTGTTATTTGCGCTCACTTCCCGCTCCATTTGGGTTTGCGTTTTTCCAGGAACGAAGAAATTCCTTCGCGAAAATCGTGCGTCGCCCGGACTGCGGCGTTCTCTTTTATCGCCAACTGAAGTTGAGCATCAAGATCTCTGCCCGCGAGATCGCTCAGCAAACGTTTGGTACTGGCTAAAGAGACTGGGCTATTCTCGATCAGTTGTGCCGCCAACTCGCGCGCACGATCCAGCAGCTTCTCTGGCGCCACGATTTCGTTGGCCATGCCCAACCGAAAAGCCTCCTCGGCGCTGATAATTCTACCGGTGAGCAGCAGGTCTCGGGCATGTTTCTCGCCGATCTGGCGCAGGAGAAATGTCGAAACGATTGCCGGAACGAAACCGATGCGAGCTTCCGTGTAGCCAAATTTTGCTTCGGGAACTGCCAGTGTGAAATCGCAAAGTGTAGCCAGCCCGCAGCCACCGGCAATCGCCGCGCCGTTCACAGCCGCAATCGTTGGCTTTGGAAAATCGTACAAAGACCGAAACAGCCGGGCCATGGTCTCGGAATCTTTCAGATTCTGCTCGGGAGATCGTCCAAGCAGCTCCTTCAGGTTCTCAATACCGGAGCAAAACGCCTTTCCGGCGCCAGTGAGGATGAGAACTAATGCTGACGATGCAGCTACCTCGCCCAACGCGGCCAGCAATTCGTCAATCAGTTCGTAGCTGATGGCGTTGCGCTTGTCAGGACGGTTCAGGGTGATCGTAGCGATTTTCGAATCGTAGGCCAGTTCGATCGTGCGTTGCTTCATTTCAGATGATGAGCGGTTCACTTTTGTACGCGCTTAAGGGTCTTCAGAACTGCATAAAATTCGCTTCTTTGTTCTTTCTTGCCTCCGGCGAAGGATGCACGGAATCCGTCGCCGAAACACTCAGTTTCGGCGGCGAAAAGATTTAGATGCTCGAGTCC
>Ga0335077_10007237_pt1 | contig 13734 bp, 10 predicted proteins | sample Lox_Sample_31_FD_207151 | JGI IMG/M metagenome (GOLD analysis project Ga0335077, IMG submission 207151) | Soil microbial communities from Loxahatchee National Wildlife Refuge, Florida, United States - Lox_Sample_3.1 | ecosystem: Environmental > Terrestrial > Soil > Wetlands | place: USA...
TAGGCCACGCCCAGCCCGAACGACAGCACGGCCAGCATGATCGCCAGCGTGTAATAGCTCGGGTGGTGGCCGGCCTGCTCCAGGTAGATGACGGTCATCACGGCGGCGATCACGCCGCCGACCACCATGAACGGTTTGCGGACCCGGAAGTAGTCGGAGACGATCCCGATCAGGATCACCGCTATGACGTTGAAGCCCCAGTTCCAGTTGCCCAGCCCGTTGGCGTCCTTGACCGAGAACCCGAACACGGTGGTCAGGTAGATCACGGCGAACCCAACGGCGGTGTAGTAGATCAGCAGCATGACCGACACGGCGATTGCGGAGAGGACGATGTCGGGCTTGAGCAGCTGGCGGAACGGGTGCTTCAGGGCCGACTCGATGTCGGCCTCGGACAGGCCCTTGGCCCGGGCCTCGATCAGCGCGCGGTCGTGCAGGGTCACCATCAGCTGATCGCGCAGCGCCGGGGACAGTTCCCGCAGCCCGAAGAACGTAATCACGAACACCACCAGGCCGGCGATGCCGCAGATGCGGTACTCGTGGGTCCAGAACCGGGGGTCGGACACGACCGCGGGGATGGTGGCGCTGCCCACCACCGCGACGATCAGGCTGCCCACTACCGGGCCGCTGGTCCAGAAGCCCATGGCCGTGGCCCGGCCTACCTGCGGGGAGAAGTCGCGGATCAGTGCGGGGGTGGCCACCAGGCAGACGCCCTCGACGAAGCTGACCACGAAGGTCGCGATGGTGAAGGGCCACCTGCTGGTCGTGGCCGGGATCACGAAGAGCGTGAACACCCCGGTGAACAGCAGCCCGAACACCACCATGTTGGCCCGGCCGAACCGGTCGCCGAGGCCGGCGCCCAGCGAGCCGAACGCCCCGATCAGGGCGCCGAAGGCTACCGTCAGCGCGAAGAACGTGAAGCTCATGTGCAGGTTGACCAGGTACAGCGTGGTCACCGAGCCGCCCACGTACAGCTCGTAGTACAGCGTGATCGTGGCCAGTACCGTGATGGCCAGGTACATCACCCGGGGCGCGGTTTCCGGATAATGGTTGAGCTGCCGGTTCCAGAGCGAGGCGAGGAACCCGGGCCGACTGGGTACAGGCGGCGCCGCGACGTCTGCCATACGGTCCTCCTACGTTGGAGCATTTGGCCCCGATTGGCTCGACCGTAATCCCATGACAGGTAACAGATCAACAATTTGTTTCAGCTGCAGGACCAGCGCCAGCGGCCCGCTGATCGTGGCCGGCGCTGCGGTGGAGACCGGCCTGCTGCCCGCCGACACCACCGCCTGGATCCTGGACGGCGGCTAGCCGAGTGGCCGCGCCGGCCAGGACGGCCAGCTAAGGGCCGCCCTCCGCCGGCGACCTCGTCGGCGCCGCGGGTATTGATCACCCGCTCCGGCGGGATACCGAACTTCTCCGCCCGCACCGTCCCGTTACCGAGCCAGTCGAGCTGACCCGGCGCGTGCGCATCGGTGTCGATGGCGAACCGGCAGCCGGCCTCAGCAGCCAGCCCCAGCAAGCGGTCCGGCGGGTCCATGCGCTCGGGCCTGCAGTTGATCTCCACCGCGACGCCCTCCTCCCGGCAGGTGCCGAACACCGCGCCGGGATCGAACGCCGACTCCGGCCGGCGTGCTCGCCCGCCCAGCATCCGCCCGGTGCAGTGGCCCAGCACGTCCACGTGCGGGTTGCGGATCGCGGCCACCATCCGCTGCGTCATCGGCCCGGCGGGCATCCGCAGCTGGGAGTGCACGCTGGCCACCACCACGTCGAGCCGGGCCAGCAGGTTCTCCCGCTGGTCGAGCAAGCCGTCCTCGAGGATGTCGACCTCGATCCCGGTCAGGATCCGGAACGGCGCCAGTTCCTCGTTCAGCGTGGCGACCAGCTCGAGCTGAGCCTCCAGCCGCTCGGCCGACAGCCCGTTGGCCACCGTCAGCCGCGGCGAGTGATCGGTCAGCGCGATCCACTCGTGCCCCAGCGCCCGGGCCGCCTCGGCCATCTCCCGCGGCGGGCTGCCGCCGTCTGACCAGTCGGAGTGCGTATGGCAGTCGCCACGCAGCGCCGCGCGCATCGCGTCGGGCGCCGGCGCCGGCTGCGACGCGAGCAGCCGGGTCAGGTAGCCGGGCTGCTGGCCGGCCGCGGCCTCGGCGATGACCCGGGCAGTGGTCGCGCCGATTCCCGGCAGCGCCTCCAGCGTGCCCGTCGCCAGCCGCCGCTCGAGCTCGCCCGGTGCCAGGCCGTCGACCACCGCGGCTGCCCGGCGGAAGGCCCGGACCCGGTAGGTCGGCTCACCGCCCCGCTCCAGCTCGAACGCGATCCGCCGCAGCGCCTGCCCTGGGTCCACTGCTGATCTCTACCCAGCAACCATCCCCGGCCAATCGGGCAGAATTGAGCGTGTGCAGGTCGCGATGCTCGGGCCGCTGGAGGTCCGCACCGCGGTGGTCTTGCCCGCGCCGTTCGGGCCCAGCAGGCCGAACACCGAGCCGCTCCGGACGGCCAGGTCGATCCCGTCCAGGGCCGTGGTTTCGCCGAACCGCTTGGCCAGCCCTTCGGCAACTATTGAGTACGTCATGCTTCCACCGTGCCCCCCGCTCCTGACACGCCGCCGAGATCGCGCTGACATGTCCTGACCGGGCGCTGATATCCCGCTGACGCGCTCGGTAACCTCTCCTCACACCCAACCAGAACGGGGGCGCCGTGTTCCACGTGGATTCCGAGGTCGGCCGGCTGCGGCAGGTGGTCCTGCACCGCCCCGGCCTGGAACTCAAGCGCCTGACCCCGGACAACGCCGCCGACCTGCTGTTCGACGGCGTGCTCTGGGTCAGCCGGGCGCAGGCCGAGCACGACGCGTTCGCGGCGGTGCTGCGCTCGCGCGGCGTCGTGGTCCACTACTACGGGGACCTGCTCACCCAGACGCTGGACATCCCGGAGGCACGCGAGTACGTCCTGGACCGGGTGTTCGACCCGCGCGCGCACGGGCCGCTGGCCGCCGCGACCTTGCGTGCCGCCCTGGACGGGCTGGATTCGGCCCGGCTGACGGAGTTCCTGACGGGCGGGATCACCAAACGCGAGATCGCCGAGCTCGGCCCCGAACCCAAGAGCATCGCGTTCCATTCCCTCGACCCGGACGACTTCGTGCTCGCCCCGCTGCCGAACCTGCTCTACCAGCGTGACACCTCATCCTGGATCTACGGCGGCGTGTCGATCAACGCCATGCGCTGGCCGGCCCGGATCCGGGAGACCGTCACCGACGAGGCCATCTACCGCTGGCACCCGATGTTCGCCCGGGCGGAGTTCGATGTCTGGTACCACGGTGCCGATGCCCCGCCGGCCACCATCGAGGGCGGCGACATCCTGGTCATCGGGAACGGCGCGGTCCTGGTCGGGATGAGTGAGCGGACCACTCCGCAGGCCGTCGAAGTGCTGGCCCACCGGCTGTTCGAGGCGGGGGCGGCCCGCTGCCTGGTGGCCATCGACATGCCGAAGCAGCGGGCTTTCATGCACTTGGACACGCTGCTGACCATGGCGGACTACGCCGTCTTCACCAAATACGCCGGGATGGGCATGCTGCCGTCCTACACGATCGAGCCGGGCGCCACGGGTGCCGAGCTCAAGGTCACCGATCACCCGGCCGACGACATGCACCGGGCTATCGCGGCCGCGCTCGGCCAGCCGTTCATCACCGTCCTGACCGCCGTCCAGGACGTCCACTCCGCGCAGCGCGAGCAGTGGGACGACGGCTGCAACGTGCTGGCGGTCGAGCCGGGCGTGGTGGTGGCCTACGAGCGGAACGTGACCACCAATACCTACTTGCAGGACAACGGCATCGAGGTGATCCCCGTCCCGGGCGGCGAACTCGGCCGCGGCCGGGGCGGCCCCCGCTGCATGAGCTGCCCGATCGAACGCGACACCTGACCTAGCCACCGCGCCTTGCCCCTGCCGACGTCACGCGCCGGAATCCGCCGCCACCCTCGAATTATTACCCACGGAGATTATATAGTTACTTTGAGGAGTCGATCATGAGGGGGAAGCCATGGCGACAGAGCAGGCTCGGACCGAGGCCATACCGGAGCAGCAGGCCGCGGCCGACGTTGCCGATCATGGCCAGTCCTGGCCAGGGCACGAGCAGTGGTTCCAGTACGCGTGGGACCACATGCCGTGCGGCATTGTGGTGACGAGCCTCACCGCCGGCCGCCCGAACGTATACCTGGCCGCGAACGACAGCTTCTGTCGGCTGGCCGGGTTCACCCGGGCGGAACTGGCCGGGCGCGAGTTCCTCGGCGACTTCCACCCCGATCAGAAGCCCGTCCTCGACGCGGTCATCCAGCGGATCATATCTGGCGACGGCCAGATCATCCGCACGAGCTCCCGCATGATCCGCAGGGACGGCCAGACCGTAGCCGTCCGCCTGACCTGCGCCGCGATCCAGCAGCCGTCCGGCGAGCGTTATCTGTCGGCCTTCGTCGAGGACGACACCGCGACCGAGCAGGCCGCGGCGGAGATGTCTCAGCTCCGGCACGAACTGGCCCGAGCGCGCCGGATGGAGAGCCTGGGCCACCTGCTGGACGGAATCGCACACGATTTTAACAACCTGCTCACGGTGATCGGGAGCTACACGAGCCTCGCCCACGAAGAGGTGAGCATGGCCGAGGCGACCGACAGCGCCATCCGCTGGCGGCCGGTCCGCGCCGACCTGGAGCAGGTCCAGGACGCCGCCGAACGTGCCAGGATGCTGATCAAGCACATGCTGGCCTTTGCCCGCCGGGAATCGGCCAAGGTCGAAGACGTCGACCTGGGGCGCCTGGTGAACGACGCCCGCCTGCTGCTGGGCGAGCTGCTGGGCGAGAACATCCCGTTCTCGGTCCGGCCCGCACCCGGCGCGTGGCCGGTGCGGGCCAGCCCCGCGATGCTGGAGCAGGTGATCACCGACATCGCGGCCAACGCCCGGGACGCCATGCCGTCCGGCGGCCAGCTCACCATCGGGATCGAGAACTTCGATACGTCGAGCTCGCACGTCATGACGCACGTGGCGATCAGCCAGCGTGACGCGAACGAGCTGGCCGAGCTGCTGCCCGGCCGCTACGTCGCCCTGCGCATCACCGACACGGGCTGCGGCATGGACCCCGCGATCGCCGAGCGGGCCTTCGAGCCGTTCTTCACCACCAAGGACGGGGACACGTCGGCCGGGCTGGGCCTGACCGCCGTCCGCGGGTTCGCCACGCAGGCGGGGGGCCGGGCGTGGCTGGAATCGGGGCCCGGCCACGGGACTACGGTGACCGTCGCGCTGCCCGCCGCTCCGGGATCCGGCTATGACGTGACCCAATCGGAAACGGCACGGCCCCAGGCCGGCTCCGTGCTGGTGCTCGACGATAACCCGCAGATCCGCGACGTCGTGCACCGCGTGCTGAGCAGTGCCGGGTATCGCGTCACCACGGCCGCGAGCGGGCAGGAGGCCCTGGCCCTGCTGGATGATCCGGGCGTCACGGCCGACCTGGTGCTGACCGACGTGGTCATGCCGGGCCTTACCGGCAACGCGTTCGCGGCTCAGCTCCAGGCCAGGCGCCCCGACATCAAGGTCCTGTTCATGTCGGCATACGAGCGTCCGGCCGACGCGGGCGAGACCTGGCCCGCGGAAAGCGTTCAGGTGATGGGCAAGCCCTTCTCCCGGGCCGCGCTGCTGGCGACGGTCAGCCGCCTGATCGGCGCCAGCCCGGCCGGGACCGGCCCAGAATGAGACTGGCAAACCGTTCGCTACCGGTGATTTGCTGGGCGTGATCGGGCGTTACCCCGACTAGGTTCACAGACTGAGACTCGTGATCTCTTGAGGTCTGTCTAGCACCCGTCCGGAACGCCTATGGTCTAGACATGACCACCAACGACACGCTGCGCGTTACCGACTCACGCACCGGCCGCAGCTACGAGATCCCGATCGTCGATGGTGCTATCCGCGCCACCGACCTACGGCAGATCAAAACCTCCGAAGACGACTTCGGACTGCTCTCCTACGACCCCGCGTTCCAGAACACCGCGAGCTGCCGCAGCGCCATCACCTTCATCGACGGCGACAAGGGCATCCTGCGCTACCGCGGCTACCCGATCGAGGAACTGGCCCAGCACGCGTCCTTCCTGGACGTGGCCTGGCTCCTGCTGCACGGCGACCTGCCGGACAAGAAGGAATCGACCGAATGGGCGTACGAGATCTCGCACCACACGTTCGTGCACGAGAACGTCAAGAAGCTCATCGGCGACGGCTTCTGGCACGACGCCCACCCGATGGGCATCCTGGTCAGCACGATCGCGGCCCTGTCCACCTTCTACCCCGAGGCGAAGGCGGTTCACGACAAGGACGTCCAGCACGAGCAGGTGGTGCGTCTGATCGCCAAGATGCCGACGCTGGCGGCCTTCGCCTACCGGCACGCCCGCGGCCTGCCCTTCGCCTACCCCGACGACGACCTGTCCTACGCGGGCAACTTCCTCAACATGATGTGGAAGATGACCGAGCCCAAGTACGAGCCTGACCCGGTGCTCGAGCACGCGCTGGACGTGCTGTTCATCCTGCACGCCGACCACGAGCAGAACTGCTCGGCCAACGCGATGCGCAGCGTGGCCAGCTCGCATACCGACCCGTACTCGGCGGCGGCCGCGGCCGCCGCGGCGCTGTACGGCCCGCTGCACGGTGGCGCGAACGAGCAGGTGCTGAACATGCTGCGCGAGATCGGGTCGGTGGCCAACGTGCCCGGCTACATCCAGCGGGTCAAGAACGGGGAAGTGCGCCTGATGGGGTTCGGCCACCGGGTGTACAAGAACTACGACCCGCGGGCGACCATCATCAAGGAGGTCGGCGAGCGGGTATTCGAGATAACCGGGCGCAACCCGCTGCTGGACATCGCACTCGAGCTCGAGCGGATCGCGCTCGAGGACGACTACTTCATCACCCACAAGCTGTACCCGAACGTGGACTTCTACTCGGGCATCATCTACCAGGCCATGGGCTTCCCGGTGGCGATGTTCCCGGTGCTGTTCGCGATCGGCCGCATGCCCGGCTGGCTGGCCCACTGGCAGGAGGGTTCGGTCGACCCGGAGCAGAAGATCGCCCGCCCCCGGCAGATCTACGTCGGAGAGGTGCTGCGCCACCTGGACGGGGAGGTTCCCTGACCTGGCTGGACCTGCCGCCCGGCTCGCGGTTCGGGACGGCCAACCTGCCCTACGGCGTGTTCTCGGCCGGCGACACGCCCCCGCGGGCCGGGATCCGGATCGGCGACTCGGTGCTCGACCTGCTGCCGGTTCTCGGTGAGCAGGTCTTCGCCGAGCCGTCGCTGAACGCGTTCATGACCCAGGGCCGGGCCCGGTGGCGTGACGTCCGGGCCCGGATCACCGAACTGCTGACCGACGAGCGGCATCGCCGCGGCGTCGAGCCCGCGCTCTACCCGCTGTCCAGGGTGCGGCTGCACCGGCCGTTCGAGGTGGGCGACTACGTGGACTTCTTCGCCAGCGAGAACCACGCGGCCAACGCCGGGCGGATCTTGCGGCCGGGCGGCGAAGCGCTGATGCCCAACTGGAAGCACCTGCCCGTCGGCTATCACGGGCGTTCGGGCACCGTGGTGCCGTCCGGCACCCCGGTGCCCCGCCCGCTCGGCCAGCGTCCCGGGGAAGGGGCGCCGACCTTCGGCCCGTCGCGGCGGCTGGACTTCGAGGCCGAGGTCGGTTTCGTGGTCGGCATCGGCTCATCCGCGCCCATCGGGGTCGGCGCGTTCGCCGACCACGTGTTCGGCGTGTTCCTGGTCAACGACTGGTCGGCCCGCGACATCCAGGCCTGGGAGTCCCGGCCGCTCGGGCCGTTCCTGGCCAAGTCGTTCGCCACGTCGATCTCGCCGTGGATCGTTCCGCTCGAGGCGCTGGATCACGCCCGGACCGGAACGCCGCCGCAGGACCCGCCGCCGCTGCCGTACCTGACCGGCCCCGGCAACACCGGATTCGACCTCGCGCTCGAGATCCGGCTGAACGGCCAGGTGGTGTCCTGCCCGCCGTTCGCCACCATGTACTGGACACCCGCCCAGATGCTGGCGCACCTGACCGTGAACGGCGCCACGACCCGCACCGGGGACTTCTTCGCCTCCGGCACGGTCAGCGGCCCGGACCGGGAGCAGCGCGGCTGCCTGCTGGAGCTGAGCTGGGGCGGCGCCGAACCGCTCACCCTGCCCGACGGGTCGGTCCGCAGCTTCCTGGAGGACGGCGACGAGGTCACGATCACCGCCACCGCCCCGGCCGCCGACGGTAACCGCCTCGGCTTCGGCGAGGTCACCGGCCGGATCCTCCCCAGCGGCTGCTAACCGGCCAAGCCGTCGGCCGCCCACTGCCGCAGTTTCTTCCGGTCGAGCTTGCCGACGCTGGTCAGCGGGATGGCGGGCACGATGGTGATCTGCCGCGGGTACTTGTTCCCGCCCAGGTGCTGCCGGGCGTAGTCGCTGAGTTCTCCGGTGGTGACCACCGCCCCCGGCCGCAGCGACACGAACGCCACGACCTCCTCCCCGAGCCGGGCGTCCGGCCGCCCCACCACCCCGGCCAGCGCCACCGCCGGGTGGGCCACCAGTACCTCCTCCACGTCGCGCGGGAAGACGTTGAACCCGCCCCGCAGGATCAGGTCCTTCTTCCGGTCCACCACGTACAGGTAGCCATCGGCGTCCAGGCGCCCGATGTCGCCGGTGTGCAGCCAGCCGCCCGCCAGCACGGTGGACGCGGAATCCGGCGCGTGCCAGTACCCGCTCATCACCCCGGGCGACCGCACGCAGATCTCGCCGTCCCGGCCCGCGGGCAGCATCGCGCCGAAGTCGTCCTGGATGGACACCTCGCAGCCGGCTACCGGCCGCCCGACGCTGCCCACCCGGCGCGCGCCGTAGGGGTTGGCCGAGATGAGCGTGGCCGACTCGGTGCAGCCGTATCCCTCGTAGATCGTCGCGGACGGAACCCGCTTCTCGAACTCCCTGAGAACCTCCTCGGGCAGCGGAGACGCCCCGGAGGAGATGGCGGTCAGCGCGGACAGGTCGGCCTGCTCCAGCGGCTGGCCGAGCAGCATCTGGATCATCGACGGCACCAGCGCGCTGCCCTGCACCCGGTGCTCTTCGGCCAGCCTCACCCAGCCCGCCGGGTCGAACCACCGCATGAGGATGGTCCGGGTGCCCTCGTCGCGGTGGAAGCCGCCGCAGAAGACCAGCAGCCCGTAGGCGTGCGCGAGGGGGAGCGGCAGGACCGAGCTGTTCACGTTGGCCCGCACCGTGTTCTGGTGTGCGGCCCACCCGCACCAGAACAGGTTCGCATGAGTCAGCGGGACGCCCTTTCGCCCTTCCGCTGGCTGGCTCCGCGGGTTAGGGTCGCGCTCATGGTTACCCAGACCGAATTCGATCAGCTGCTCGACCTGCTCCGCGCGTTCATCCGGCGCGAGATCATGCCAGCCGAAGCCGCCATCGACGAATCCGACGAGATTCCCGCCCGGCTGATCGAGCAGGCCAAGGAGATGGGCCTGTACGGCTACGCGCTGCCCGCGGAGTACGGCGGCCTGGGCCTGTCGGTGGATCAGCAGGCCCGGCTCACGATGGAACTCGGCTACACCAGCCCCGCGTTCCGGTCGCTGTTCGGTACGAACAACGGGATCGCCGGGCAGGTCCTCGTCCTGGCCGGGACCGAGGCGCAGCGCAAGCACTGGCTGGCGCAGCTGGCCTCCGGCGAGGTGGTCGCCTCCTTCGCGCTGACCGAGCCGGACGCCGGATCCGACCCGAGCCGGCTGACCACGACCGCGCGGGCCGAAGACGGGGGCTGGGTCATCGACGGCCTCAAGCGCTACATCACCAACGCGCCCGCCGCGGACCTGTTCATCGTCTTCGCGAACACCGAGCCGGACGCCCCGCCCGGCAAGGGCATCGGGGTCTTCCTCGTGCCCGCCCGCACCGACGGGGTGGCCGTGGCGGCCCGCGACCACAAGATGGGCCAGCAGGGCGCCTGGACCGCCGACGTGGCCCTGACCGGCGTCCGGGTCCCCGGCGACGCGCTGGTCGGCGAGTCCGCCCAGGCCGGCTACGCCACCGCCCTGCGGAGCCTGGCCCACGGCCGGCTGATCATCGCCGCCATGTGCGTGGGCGTCGCGGCCCGCCTGATCGACGAGAGCGTGTCTTACGCCAAGGAACGGTTCCAGGGCGGCCACCGCATCGGCGACTACCAGCTCATCCAGGCCATGCTCGCGGACTCCCAGACCGAGTACATGGCGGCCAGGTCCCTGGTCCTCGACGCGGCCGCCCAGTACGACGCGGGCACCGACCGCCGGCTCGCCCCGTCCGCCGCCAAGTACTTTGCCAGCGAAGCCGTCGGCCGCATCGCCGACCGCGCCGTCCAGATCTACGGCGGCTCCGGCTACATCCGCGGCATCCCCGTCGAACGCCTCTACCGCGACGTCCGCCTGTTCCGCATCTACGAAGGCACCAGCCAGATTCAGCAGCTGGTCATCGCCCGCGAACTGCTCCGCTGACCTCCGCCGGGGATGAGGTCCTTTTCCGAACGGTCCGTGGCCTTTCTCTTTAGTGCACCAAACCCTCCCCGAAGCCCAATCCTCCACGTTTAAATCGGGCGGTTCAGTACATCACGGGGCGCTGATGTACCACGGCGCGCAGGGGCATCACCGCGCGGGTGGCGCCAGCCTCACCGCACCGAACCCGCTGACCGTGGCCCAATCGCGCTGCTCAACTGGGGAGCGATCAGGCGTTAAGGTCACTAGTGAACGACGAGTAACGAGGGAGGGGTCGCCTTGGACTTCGCCGAATCCGCCGAGCACCGGGCGCTGCGGGCCGCCGTGGCCGAGATCGCCCGGGATTTCGGGCCGCGTTACTACGCGGAGCGGGCCGCCGAACGGCGCTCGTGCACCGAGCTCTGGAAGGCCCTGGGCGAAGCCGGATTCATCGGCGTGAACATCCCCGAAGCGTACGGCGGCGGCGGCGGGGGGCTGACCGAACTGGTCCTGGTCTGCGAGGAGATCGCGGCGGCCGGGACGCCGTTGCTGCTCCTGGTGGTGTCCGCCGCGATCTCGGCCGGGATGATCACCGAGTTCGGCACCGAGGAGCAGCGCAAGACCTGGCTGCCCGGCCTGGCCAGCGGCGCCGCCAAGATGGTGTTCGCGATCACCGAGCCGGACGCGGGCTCCAACACCCATCGCCTGTCCACCACGGCCGTCCGGGACGGCGACGACTGGGTGCTGAACGGCACGAAGTACTACATCTCCGGGGTCGACGAGGCCGAGGCGCTGCTGGTGGTCGCGAAGACCGGCCCAAACGCGCTGTCGCTGTTCATCGTGCCTACGGACGCCGCGGGCCTGGCCACACACCTGCTCCCGGTGGACCTGCTGCTCCCGGAGCGCCAGTTCACCCTGCACTTCGACGACGTCCGCCTCGGCCCGCGCGCGCTGGTCGGCGAGGAGGGCGCAGGCTTCCGGCAGGTGTTCCACGGGCTGAACCCCGAACGGATCACCGGCGCCGCCCTCGCCGTCGGCGTGGCCAGGTACGCCCTGACCGCCGCGGCCAGGTACGCCAACGAGCGCTCCGTCTGGTCCCAGCCGATCGGCGCCCACCAGGGCGTCTCGCACCCCTTGGCCAAGGCGAAGATCGAGACCGAACTCGCCGCGCTGATGACCCGCCAGGCCGCCTGGCAGCACGACCACGGCCAGCCCGCGGGGGAATCCGCGAACATGGCGAAGTACGCCGCCGCCGAGGCCGCGATCGCCGCCGTCGACGCGGCCATCCAGACTCACGGCGGCAACGGCCTGTCCGCCGCGTACGGCCTCATGCCCTACTGGGGGCTGGCCCGGCTCACCCGCATCGCGCCGGTCAACCGGGAGATGATCCTCAACTTCGTCGCCCAGCACACCCTGGGCCTGCCCCGGTCGTACTAGCAAAGTCCACTAGGAGCCACGGATGGACCTCGCGCGCAACCTCATCGGCCGGATCAACGTCGGCGACAGCCTGACCCGCTCCGCGGCGGCCCGGCCCGGCCAGCTCGCGGTGGTCGACGGCGACCGCCGTTTCACGTACCAGGACCTCAACGCCTACGTCAACCGGCTCGCGCACGGCCTGGCCGGCCTCGGTTACGAGCGCGGCGCCGCGCTCGCCCTGGCCTCGGGCAACAGCGCCGACTTCCTGGCCGTCTACTACGCGTGCGCCAAGCTCGGCGTGGTCTGCGTGCCCGTCAACCTGAGCTGGCGGCCGGACGAGGTGGCCTACGTGCTCGGGCACTCGGGGGCGCGCGGCATCGTTGTCGAGTCGCAGCTGGTGGCCGCGATGCGGGACGCCGTCGCCAAGGAGCCCGGGGTGACCGACGTGATCGTCGCCCCGGGAACTACCGGCGGATCACCCTCCCGAGAGCCCGCCGACCGGGCCTGGACGACCATCGAGGCCCTGGCCGCGCACGGCAACGCGACCGAGCCGGAGCGCTTCGTAGCCGACCGTGATGCGGTGAGCTATCTGTACACCTCGGGCACCACGTCGTTCCCGAAGGGCGTGGTCGGTTCGCACCTGGCGATCTACCTGGAGTCGATGTCCGCCGCACTCGACTGCGGCTACCGCGCCGACGACCGGTTCGCCGCGATGATGCCACTGTTCCACACCGCGCAGCTCAACGGGTTCGGCACGACCGCGGTCATGGTCGGCGCGGCGACCTACATGATGCGCGGCTTCGACCCGGGCGCCCTGCTCGATCTCATCGAGCGCGAGCGCATCACTCAGATCTTCGGGCTGCCGATCATGTATCGCGCCCTGCTCGACCACCCCGGTTTCGGCGGCCGCGACCTGTCCAGCCTGCGGCGTGCGACGTACGCGATGGCGCCGATGCCCGACGAGCTCATCCGCCGCTGCCTGGACGGCTTCGGCTGCGACTTCGCGCTGGGGTTCGGGCAGACCGAGATGAGCCCGCTCACCACCTTTTTCCGGCCCGAGCATCAGCTCTCGCACATCGGTGCCGTCGGCACGCCGGTGACGGGCGTCCAGGTCGCGATCATGGGCCCGGGCGGTGACCTGCTGCCGCCCGGGCAGGCCGGCGAAATCGTCTACCGCGGGCCGAGCACGATGTCCGGCTACCTGTACGACGAGGGCGCCACGGACAAAGCGTTCGCCTACGGCTGGTTCCACTCCGGCGACGTCGGCTGGTTCGGCGAGGATGGCGTGCTCTGGTTCACCGACCGGTACAAGGACGTCATCAAGACCGGCGGGGAGAACGTCGCCTCGATCGAGATCGAGAAGGCCGTCTACGCGGCCGACCGGCGGGTGGCCGAGGCGGTCGTGGTCGGCCTGCCGCACCAGCGGTGGGGCGAGGCGGTCACCGCGTTCGTGGTGCCCAAGCCGGGCGAGACCATCGACGCCGGCGAGCTGACCGCCGCGCTGAAGGCCGGCCTCGACGGCTTCAAGGTGCCCAAGTCGGTGGTCTTCGTCGAGCAGCTGCCCAAGACGTCCACCGGCAAGATCCAGAAGAACGTGCTGCGGTCCGAGTACGCCAGGCATTACGAGGAAGGTGCATGCCAGCCCTGAAATCCCGCGTCGACCCGCACGACGACACCTACCGCGCCAACCGGGAGGTGCAGCTGGCCCTGATACGCCAGCTGGACGAGCAGCTGCAGCTGGCCATCGCGGGCGGCGGGGAACGCTACCAGCAGCGGCACCGGGAACGGGGCAGGCTGCTGGCGCGGGAACGGATCGAGCTCCTGCTCGA